>CDTW01037856.1_pt1:0-2500 | contig 58106 bp, 52 predicted proteins | sample 554901 | NCBI WGS metagenome assembly CDTW01 (sample SAMEA3182045, study PRJEB8094) | gut metagenome | biome: human; feature: gut; material: Stool; isolation source: human stools | place: Canada | collected 2011-11-01
GCGGGATGCAAAAAGGCACGGGCACAGGGCATGGGCGGCGGTGTGCGCTGGCGAGCGCCTGTGGGGGAGCAGACGCGGACACGGAGGAGTGGGGGCGAGCGCACGGGGCGGCGGGGCGGGGCATTCTCCCCCACGTCGATCGGGCTCCCGGTTCAGCGCGGGGAGGCGGGGCGAGGAAAGGGCGAGGTGCGGGCCGACCCGGCTGAATGCAATTCGCCCCGCACTGTTCGTGCGGGGCGATTCGCTTTGGATCCCGGCGGCTACCTATCTTCCCGGGCCGTCTCCAGCCAAGTATTGTCGGCGTATGAGGGCTTAACTGCTGTGTTCGGAATGGGAACAGGTGGTACCCCTCAGCTTAACCACCGGAAACTTCCGGTACCCTGAGTACCTTGAAAACCGCATTGCTTTCTTTCGCTTTGATCAAGCCCTCGACCTATTAGTATCGGTCAGCTTCATGCGTTACCGCACTTCCACCCCCGACCTATCAACCTTGTCGTCTGCAAGGGGTCTTACTTCCTTTCGGAATGGGAGATCTTATCTTGAGGTCGGCTTCACGCTTAGATGCCTTCAGCGTTTATCCGATCCGCACTTGGCTACCCAGCCGTGCCGCTGGCGCGACAACTGATTCACCCTTGGTGCGTCCATCCCGGTCCTCTCGTACTAAGGACAGCTCCTCTCAAATCTCCTACGCCCACGATGGATAGGGACCGAACTGTCTCACGACGTTCTGAACCCAGCTCGCGTGCCGCTTTAATTGGCGAACAGCCAAACCCTTGGGACCTACTCCAGCCCCAGGATGCGACGAGCCGACATCGAGGTGCCAAACCTCCCCGTCGATGTGGACTCTTGGGGGAGATAAGCCTGTTATCCCCGAGGTAGCTTTTATCCGTTGAGCGACGGCAATTCCACTCTCATACCGCCGGATCACTAAGCCCTACTTTCGTACCTGCTCGACCTGTCGGTCTCGCAGTCAGGCTCCCTTCTGCCTTTGCACTCTATGAATGGTTTCCAACCATTCTGAGGGAACCTTTGGACGCCTCCGTTACTCTTTCGGAGGCGACCGCCCCAGTCAAACTGCCCACCTGGCACTGTCTGAACGCCGGTTCACGGCCGCTCGTTAGAACCCCGGTAACATAAGAGTGGTATCCCAAAGGCGACTCCACGAGAACTGGCGTCCTCGCTTCTCCGTCTCCCACCTATTCTGTACATACGTTACCAAAATCCAATACCAGGCTACAGTAAAGCTCTACGGGGTCTTTCCGTCCTATCGCGGGTAATGTGCATCTTCACACATACTACAATTTCGCCGGGTCCCTTGTTGAGACAGTGCCCAAGTCGTTACGCCATTCGTGCGGGTCGGAACTTACCCGACAAGGAATTTCGCTACCTTAGGACCGTTATAGTTACGGCCGCCGTTCACTGGGGCTTAAGTTCCATGCTTCGGTTGCCCTGACATTTCCCCTTAACCTTCCAGCACTGGGCAGGCGTCAGCCCGTATACGTCGTATCTCTACTTCGCACAGACCTGTGTTTTTGCTAAACAGTCGCTTGGGCCTATTCTCTGCGGCCTCTTCCGAGGCTCCCCTTATCCCGAAGTTACGGGGTCATTTTGCCGAGTTCCTTAACAAGGGTTCTCCCGCTCGTCTTAGGATTCTCTCCTCGCCCACCTGTGTCGGTTTGCGGTACGGGCGCCTTCACACTCCATAGCAGCTTTTCTCGCCAGCGTGAATTCAGCAGCTTCCCTACTTGTTTTCAGTCCCCATCACGACTCGAAATTGCAACGCGTACTTCACTACGCTGCTCCCTTGCCGCTTGGACGGCCTCTACCATTCGGCCGCTCTGCCTATCCTTCTGTGTCACTGCCTCTGTCTAACGTGTGTCGGCGGTACAGGAATATCAACCTGTTGTCCATCACCTACGACTTCTGTCCTCGGCTTAGGTCCCGACTTACCCTGAGAGGACGAACCTTCCTCAGGAAACCTTAGGCTTTCGACGGCGAAGATTCTCACTTCGCTCTCGCTACTCATGCCGGCATTCTCTCTCCAATACGGTCCACGGTCTCTCACAATCCCGCTTCTGCCCGTATTCGTTGCTCCCCTACCGATGGCTTCCGCCATCCCAAGACTTCGGTGTTCGGTTTAGCCCCGCTACATTTTCGGCGCACATCCACTCGACCAGTGAGCTATTACGCACTCTTTAAATGTGTGGCTGCTTCTAAGCCAACATCCTGGTTGTCTGTGCAGTTGCACATCCTTTCCCACTTAACCGTCACTTCGGGACCTTAGTCGTTGGTCTGGGCTGTTTCCCTTTCCACAATGAAACTTATCTCCCACTGTGTGACTCCCGATCCTGATTCTCCGGTATTCGTAGTTTGATAGGGTTCGGTAAGCTTTGTGGCCCCCTAGCCCATTCAGTGCTCTACCCCCGGTAATCCTTCGATCGAGGCTAGCCCTAAAGCTATTTCGGGGAGAACCAGCTATCTCCGGGTTCGATTGGAATTT
>CDTW01037856.1_pt1:5000-58106 | contig 58106 bp, 52 predicted proteins | sample 554901 | NCBI WGS metagenome assembly CDTW01 (sample SAMEA3182045, study PRJEB8094) | gut metagenome | biome: human; feature: gut; material: Stool; isolation source: human stools | place: Canada | collected 2011-11-01
GAGTCTGGACCGTGTCTCAGTTCCAGTGTGGCCGATCAGCCTCTCAGCTCGGCTACCCATCGTCGACTAGGTGGGCCGTTACCCCGCCTACTATCTAATGGGACGCGAGCCCCTCCTTCTGCGGATTCCTCCTTTGACCCCTGAACGATGCCGCTCCGTGGTCTTATGCGGTATTAGCACTTGTTTCCAGGTGTTATCCCCCTCAAAAGGTCAGGTTGCTCACGCGTTACTCACCCGTTCGCCACTGGGATATCAACCGAAATCAATATCCCCGTTCGACTTGCATGTGTTAGGCACGCCGCCAGCGTTCGTCCTGAGCCAGGATCAAACTCTTGAGTTCAATTCCTGCGGCTGTCTCCAGCCGTTGCTCACTGTTTCGCTTGGTCGTCTCTAAGTTTGCGCTCGCGAGCTGCTTCGCCTCCCGGCTCCGCCGCCCGCGCTTCTTGGCTTGTTTCTTCTTGCACTGTATAGTTTTCAAGGTGCTCCCGCCGCCTCGCCGCTTCCCGCTCCCCGCGATCCGCTTCTCGGCAGCTTTTGTAGTATAGCAAACGTTGATTTGAATGTCAACACCTTTTTGGTGATTTTGCGGAAATATTTTTGCCTTCCTCCCTGTCCGTTCGTTGACAAGCGGGCGCGGTTACGCTATCCTATTATATACTGCGAACGCCACTCCCTGTGGGCGCAAACGATGGGTAAGGAGTTAAAACAACCATGAGAGCACTGACCTCCAAGGAGCTTCGAGAGCTCTATCTGGATTTTTTCCGTTCCAAGGGCCATGCGGTCATCGAGAGCGCGTCCCTCATCCCGGAGAATGATCCAACCGTGCTGTTTACGACCGCCGGCATGCATCCGCTTGTCCCCTATCTGATGGGGGAAAAGCACCCCGAAGGCGTGCGCCTGGTGGACGTGCAGAAGTGCTTGCGCACAGGCGACATCGACGAGGTGGGCGATGCGTCGCACTGCACGTTCTTCGAAATGCTCGGCAACTGGTCGCTCGGCGATTATTTTAAGAAGGAATCCATTGCGTTTTCCTGGGAGTTTCTCACGGATGAGCGCTGGCTCGGCATCGACCCGGACCGGCTCTACTTCACCTGCTTTGCAGGCGACGGGGATGCGCCGCGGGATACGGTGGCGCACGACCGCTGGGTGGAAATGGGCGTGGACCCATCGCACATCGTCTACCTGCCAAAGAAGAACAACTGGTGGGGACCTGCCGGGCAGACCGGCCCCTGCGGCCCCGATACGGAGATCTTCTACGATACCGGGCGTCCCGCCTGCGGGCCCGACTGCAAGGCCGGCTGTGAATGCGGCAAATACCTTGAAATCTGGAACAACGTGTTCATGGAGTACAACAAGGTGGCCGACGGCGTGTTCGAACCGCTCCGGCAGAAGAACGTGGATACCGGCATGGGACTTGACCGCACGGTAGCGACGCTGCAGGGAGTGGAGAGCGTGTATGATACGGACGCCTTTACCGGCATCCTTGCAGCCATCGCCCGGCTGTCCGGCCGCCGGTATGGCGACGATGCGGGGACTACGCGCGCCTTCCGCATCGTGGCCGACCACATCCGCTCGGCTACCTTCCTGCTTGGCGACCGGCGGCCGGTCACGCCGTCGAACGTCGACCAGGGATACATCCTGCGCCGCCTGATCCGCCGCGCCATTCGCTATGCCATGCAGCTGGGCATCCCCGAGGGGGCGCTGCACGAGGTGGCGGAAGCGGTTGTCGACCAGTATGGCGATTTCTACCACGAGTTGGCGGAATCCCGGTCGACCATCGTCTCCGAACTGAACAAGGAGGAAATGCGCTTTGCCTCCGCGCTCAAGAAGGGAATGCGCGAATTTGACCGTCTGCGCGAACGGCTGACCGACGGCCGCATCGACGGCCCGTCAGCCTTCCATCTGTACGATACGTTCGGCTTTCCGATCGAATTTACCAAGGAACTGGCGGCCGAAAACGGCCTGACCGTGGACGAGGCGGGCTTTGCCGCTGCGTTCCGCGCACACCAGGAAAAATCTCATGCCGGCGCAGAGCAGCGTTTCAAGGGCGGCCTTGCCGACAACACCGAGGCCACGACCGCGCTGCATACCGCCACGCACCTGTTGCAGGCGGGGCTGCGCAAGGTGCTGGAGGATAATACCGTATCGCAGCGCGGCAGCAACATCACCGCCGAGCGGCTGCGCTTCGACTTCAGCTTCCCGCGCAAGGTCACGCCGGAGGAGCTGCGCCGCGTGGAAGCGTTCGTCAACGAGGCGATTGCCGCGGACGTGCCCGTTCAGTGTGAGGAGATGACCGTGGAGCAGGCAAAGGCGGCCGGCGCGATCGGCCTGTTCGAAAGCCGTTACGGTGCTAAGGTCAAGGTCTACACCGTCCCCGGCTACAGCAAGGAGATCTGCGGCGGCCCGCATGTGCAGCACACGGGCGAGCTCGGCCGCTTTGTCATCAAGAAGGAGGAGGCCTCCTCCGCCGGCGTGCGGCGGATCAAGGCCGTGCTCATCCATGAGTGAGTGGTTTGCATACGACTGGGAGGTGCGCGGCTTGCCCGCGCGCTTCCGCGTCGATCTGCAATATGCCGAACAGCCCGATCTGCGGGAACGCTTCGTCACGCTTCTGTTCGTGACCGCCGTGCCGCGCCGCGAGGGGGCGGCTGCGTTTTCATTCATGGAGCGGGGACGGCTTGAACCGATGCTGCAACACTGCCGCGCGCTGCTGGGCGAGGCCGGCGTCCACGTCGGCACGGTGTCGCTGGGCGCGCAGGTGCGCCACTATTTCTACACGTCCGACGCCCGCCTGCTCGTGCCGCTCTATGCCTACTGCTCACGGGAGCGCGGGTTGCAGCTCGCCTGCTCCAAGGCGGAGGAGCCGGGCTGGGAAACATATCGTCAATACCTGTACCCGGACGCCGGCAAACGGCAGTCCGCCGCCAACGTCTCGTTCATCGCGGACCGACGCGCGCGCGGGGATGACGTCGCCGTGCCGCGGCGCATCGACCTGACGTTCCGCTTCGCCACGTCAAACCGCCGCGCCGCCTTTTCCGCTGCGGCCGTGCCGCTGGGCTTTGTCGCCGGGCGCGCCTCGTTCGACGAGCAGAGCGATCTGCCGTATACGCTGACGCTCCACGCCAACGCGCCACTGGTGCACGCTGCGCTGACCGTGCTGACCACTCGCGCCATTCATGCGGCCGAACAGCAGCAGGGCGCGTTCGATGCGCTGGACGCAGCCTTCCTGCCAAAGAACGGCCCACGTTGAATCCGTCCGCAGAATAAAGGAGGACCGAGCCGTGAATCGCAAGTCGTTTTCTCCGCTCCTGATCGCCATTTGTGCAACCTTCGTTCTGTTGTTCGGCTGTTCGGGTGACGTCCCGACGCGCACTACCGCCGCGCCGTCCACCTGGACGCCGGAACCCAGCACGGTGGTGGTAGCGCCGCTGTCGCCTACGCCTTGTCCCACGGCCGTCCCGACGCCGGAACCCACCCCCGTGCCGCCGCTGCTGGGGGCGGTCATCGGAATCGATCCCGGGCATCAATACATATACGACCCTGCGCAGGAACCCATCGCACCGGGCGATTCGCGCACGAAACAAAAGGTCGCCGGCGGTGCGCGCGGCCCGCGTACCGGCGCGCTGGAATATGAGATCAACCTGGCCGTTGGCCTGCTGCTGCGCGACCGGCTGGAGGAGCTCGGCGCAACTGTGCATATGACGCGCACAACGAATGATGTAAACATCTCCAACCGCGAACGGGCGGAGTTTTTCAATGCGCTTGATGTCACGCTCGCCATCCGGTTGCACTGCAACCGTTCGGATCAGGAGAGAGCGCGCGGCGCGTTTATGCTCATCCCCGCAGAATACCGAACGGATCATTTCGAGACCTGTCAGCAGGCGGCGGATTACGTTATACGGGCATATTGTGAAAAAACAGGCATCCCCATGTGTTATGAGGACCGCGGCGGAATCACCGTGCGCGGCGACCAGACGGGGTTTAACTGGTGTACGCGGCCTATCATCGGGATTGAGATGGGGTATCTGACCAATGAGGAGGAGGAGCTGCTCCTTGCCGACCCCGACTTTCAGCAGACGATGGCCCAAGGGCTTTGCGAAGGTATCTTGCGCTGGTATTGCGCAGGCGATACGTCAAACGCGGTTGCGACCGCCACATCGAAATAAACAAATAAACAAGGAGCCCAGCGGGCGACAGGTGGGTACCGGATTCCCCCGGTTGAAATTTTAGTGAACGCACGAGGGGCGGAAACAGAACTCGTCTCCCCGGCCTGCCGGGAAGCAGGTTCCCATACAACCGGAGATTCCCCCGCGCATACGGGGCGCACGTCATTACTTGCCGACGCAAAAATTTGAAAAGATGCGGTCGATCACGCTCTCGTCCACATCCGTGCCGGTGATGGACCCCAGGTGATGCAGCGCGTCGCGCAGGTCCGTTGCGGCGCAATCGAGCTCCGTGGCCTCCGCCGCCGCGCACAGAGCCGCATGGGCGCGCGCAAGCGCGTGCAGATGCCGTTCGTTGGTGATGGCGGCCGCATCGGCCTCCTGCGGCGCGGCGAGCGAAAGGATGCGCGCGCGCAGTTCCGGGAGCCCGGCGCCCGTTTTTGCGCTTACGGGCAGCGCGTCCGCCGGCAGGTCCCCCCCGGCGGTCGGCGGCAAATCGGACTTGTTCCGCACAAGAATGCGGCGGCGTCCCGCCGTTTCCGCAAGCAGGGCGGCGTCCCCATCGGCAAACGGCCGTGCGCCGTCGAACACCACCAGCAGCACATCCGCCCCGGCCAGCGCCTCGCGCGCACGCGCCACGCCGATGCGCTCCGCCTCGTCGCGCGCGGTTCGGATGCCGGCGGTATCGAACAGGCGCACAGGCACGCCGTCGAACGCCGTCCGCTCGTCGAGCACGTCGCGCGTGGTGCCGGCGTCGCCGGTAACGATCGCACGCTCCCGTCCGAGCAGGGCGTTGAGCAGCGAGGACTTCCCCACGTTGGGAAGGCCGAGAAGCACGACGCGCAGTCCATCCCGCAGCACCCGGCTGCGCCTGCCCGCCGCCAGCAACGCCTCCACGCGCCCCCTCGCGGCGGCAAGCTGTTGCGGCAGGGCGGCATAGGCGTCCGGCTCGGCTTCCTCCGGATAGTCCAACGCCGCGTCAATGCCGGAGAGCGCATCCAGCAGCAGCGACTCAATGGCGCCGACCTCCCGGCTCACGCTGCCGTGCAACTGCGCCATCGCCGCTTTGAGGCTTCGGTCCGCCTCGGCGTTGATCACATCCATGACCGCCTCAGCCTGGGACAGATCCATCTTCCCGTTCAGAAACGCGCGCCGTGTAAATTCTCCCGCGGCCGCGGGGCGGAACCCGCACCCGGAGAGCAGTTCCAGAACGCGCTGCACCGTCCGGTTGCCGCCGTGGCAATGGAGCTCGACCATATGCTCCCCGGTATAGGAGCGGGGCGCGGGGAAGTACACGGCCATCGCGTCGTCCACCGTCTCGTCCCCGTCGAGAATGCGTACAAAGCGCAGCTCGCGCGGCGTGGCGGCGATATCGGCCGAAAGCAGCCGGGCGGTATGCAGCGCATCGGCCCCGGAAATCCGGACGACCGCCACCGCGCCGCCGACGGCGCTGGCCGGGGCAAAGATCGTATCCTCGCGCATATCGTACCTCCTCCGCTTCGGTTGCATGAAGCAAGCGCCGCCCGCATGGGCGGCGCGTATCCGGCGGGATCTGTTCCCCCGGGCGGGATCGTCCCCGTCCCTGCCGGCGTTACCGGTCCGGCGCGATGATGACGCGGCGATTGGGCTCCTCGCCCTCGCTGTACGTGGTCACGCCCCGGAAGCCCTGCAGCGCGCTGTGCAAAATGCGGCGTTCGTATGGATTCATCGGCTCCATGGCAACGGGACGCCCGGTCGCGCGCACCTGGGAAGCGGTTTTGCGCGCAAGGCGGCAGAGCGTCTCCTCGCGGCGGGAACGATAGCCCTCCGTGTCGAGCGTGATGCGCCGGTATTCCTTCGCGCCGCGATTGACGTGCAGCGACACGAGGTATTGGAGCGCGTCGAGCGTTTCCCCCCGCCGGCCGATCAGCAGGCCCATGGAGTCGGAGTCGATGCGCAGGCGCAGCCCGTTGTCCGTGTTGGCGGCGAGCACGCGCGCCTCTACGCCCATCTTCTCCAACAACTCCAGTAAAAAGGCAGCGGCCGGTTCCTGTTGCGCAAGCTCCTCGCTGTAATCATACTGCGCATCCGCCGCCGTGGCGCTGCCGCGCTCGTCCCGCTGCCTGCGCTCGTCCCGCTCGCGGCGGTCGCCGCGTTCCCGGCGTTCCCGGCGCGGCGGGCGCTCGTCGTTGCGCTTTTTGTATTGCTCCATGTCCGGGACCACCGGGGTCTCGCGCTCCGTCAGGCGGACGACCGCCATCTTGGAACCAAACCCGAAGAGCCCCTTGGTTTCGCTCTGGAGCGTTTCGATCTCCACCTCGTCGATGGTCAACCCCATCTCCGTAAGGCCATGAAAGATCGCTTCATCGACCGTACGGCCGGAAAATTCCATGCTCTTCATGTTTTACTCACCTCTGTCACAGCAACAGGATTGCTGAAGCTCTTGTTGATAAAGTATGTCGTACCCATCGAAATCACATTGCTGACCGTCCAATACAGTGCGAACGACGCATTCGTGGTCAGGCAGAAGACGAACGTCATGGCCGGCATGAGATACATCATCATCTTGCCGGAACCGGCGGCATTGGCCGGTTGCGTCTGCCCGCGCTGCATCAGCCAGGTGGACAGCAATGTCGTGCCGCCGCAGAGCACCGGCAGAAGGAACCAGCCGTTGTTATAACCGGCGTACAGATCCACGCAGGGCTGCACGATGGCGTCGTACTTGGCGATGAGCTCGTCCGTCAGCGTAGCGAGGGTCACGCCGTTGAACGAACCCTTGGCCGTGCTCTCCACAAAAAAGCCCAGCTCCTTGAACAGTTCAAACGCCTCCGGGTGCTCCGTGAAATAGAACAGGCGGTGGATGTTGTTGGCGCCGGCAAAGAGCGACTGCGCCGACGCGATGACCGGCTGCATGCCGCTGTCCGGCTGCCAGATGTTGTGAATCCAGAGGAACTGGAAGTTCTTGAACATCTCCACGCCCGCTTCGGGGTCGGCATGCAGCGTCGTGATGAGGTGAACCATCATCTCGTTGCCCCACTGCCGGAACGCCGCAATGAACATGAAGAAGATCGGAAGCGTGAACAGCATGGGCAGGCACCCGCCGAACATGGAAACGCCGTTCTCCTTCATGAGCTTGGAGCTCTCGCGCTGCAGGCGCTGCGGATCGTTTTCATACTTCTTCTGCAACTTGTTGAGCTGCGGCTGGATCGTCTGCATCTTGGCCGAGGACTTGCGCGACTTGATATCGCCAAAGATGGTGATGGCCTTGATGAGAATGGTGGAGATGATGACGGTCAGCGCGATGCTCTGCCCGGTGACGGACTCGAACAGCCAGCGCATGCCGAGAAAAATCCACTGCGTCAAAATAAAGTCATTGTGCAAATTGTCCCCTCCTCTCGTGTTGAGGCCCGGCGCGCCGGAACGCTACGGCACCGGATCGTAGCCGCCGCGGCAAAGCGGGTTGCAGCGCAGAATGCGCCAGATGGCGAGCGCAGAGCCCTTGAGCGCGCCATGCTTTTGCAACGCTTCGATGGCATATTGTGAACAGGTCGGCATAAAGCGGCAGTGGCGGGGAAAGGCCGGGGAGATGTACCGCTGATAGCCGCGCACCGCGGCGATAAGAATGCGTTTCATGGTTCGTTCCCCTTGATCAACCCAGCCCGCATCAGCAGCGCGTACATGGCTGCGCGAATCTCGAGGAACGGCGCATCCACGACGGCATCGCGGGCGATGAAGATCAGGTTGACATTGTTGCGAATCTCCGGTATGAGCGGCGTGGCCGCCTCGCGCATGCGGCGCTTAACGCGGTTGCGCACGACGCTGTTGCCGATTTTCCGGCTGACGGAAAACCCGATGCGCGGCGCCCGTTCGCGGCTCCTGGCATAGACCAGCGCCAGCAGGCGATGCCCGGTGGACTTGCCCACGCGATAGGTATACCGGAATTCCTTTTTCTTTCTCAGTGATTCGCTGCGTTTCAAGGCCGTCCTCCTGCACGGGGAAAAGAAAAGCGCGCGGCAGGAACATGCCTGCCGCAATCGCCCATATCCATACCCGCGCCGGCTGTGCAAACGGTCCGGCGGTTAAGCGCTGAGCCTCTTGCGGCCCTTGGCACGCCTGCGGCGGAGCACATTGCGGCCGTCGGAAGTCTGCATCCGCTTGCGGAAGCCATGCACCTTGCTGCGCTGTCTCTTCTTCGGCTGGTAGGTCCGTACCATTCCTTACACCTCACTCCCGATTGAATCTGCAGGCGCGCACGAGGCGCCGCCCGTATGGAACGCGCGGACGAGCCGACACGATCATAACCTTTGCTATTATAGAGGAATGGGGCGCGCCCTGTCAAGCGATTTTCTGACAAAATCGCACGCCAATCAAACCACGTTCGCCTTGCCGCGCAGGCGCGCAAAAATCATGCGCCCGGCGGACGTCTGCAGCGAACTGGTGACCTGCAGCTCCACCTGCTCGCCGATGAACCGCTTGCCGCCGTCCACGATGACCATGGTGCCGTCCTCCAGAAAACCGACGCCCTGCCCCTGTTCCTTGCCCTCGCGCAGGATGGTCAGCTCCAGCTCTTCGCCCGGCAGCAGCACGGGCTTCACGGCGCCGGCCAGCTCGTTGATGTTGAGCACCGGCGTATTCTGCACCGCGGCGACCTTGTTGAGGTTATAATCGTTGGTTACCAGCACGCCGCCGAGGTGCTCCGCAAGGCGCAGCAGCTTGAGGTCCACCTCCGCAACCTCCGCAAAATCCGTACCGTCGATGCGCACCCGCGCGCCCAGCTCTTCCTGCATGGTCCTGATGATGTCGAGTCCCCGCCTGCCGCGGTTGCGCCTGGTGGCGTCGGCGCTGTCGGCAATGTGCCTGAGCTCGCGCAGCACGAACTCCGGCACGATCAGCTCCCCCTCCACAAAACCGGTGCGGCACACATCGAGCAACCGGCCGTCGATGATGACGCTCGTATCGAGCACCTTGGGGCGCGCGCCGCCGGCCGCAGGCCCGCCGTGCATGAGTTCGCTGCGTCGGGAGATGCCGAACCGGTAGCCGAACAGACCGCAAAGCACATAGAGCGCAACGGCAAGAATCGTCGAGAGCGCCGGGATGCGCAGCGACAGAAACAGCCGGCTCGCCAGATATGCCACGAGCAGCCCCAGGATGAGCCCGGCAATGCCAAACAGGATGTCGAGCGCCGGCATGCTGCGGAAATGGTTATCCACACGCCGCGCCCACGCCCGTACGCCGTCAATGATCCGGGGGGCAAAAATAAAAAATATGATTCCTGAAAGAAAGCCCACCGCAATATAAATGCCGATCATGACGGCGGTATCGGTCGTATACCGCATCACATAGGAATAGCCGGGATACCGGACGTTATACAGGATCAACGCGACGATTCCGCACCCCGCCCCCGCGCCAAGCAGCGCGACGGCGGCACGGAGCAACCTTTTCACAGGAGATCACCCTCCTTTCAACGGATCAACCGCCCAGCAGCGGCATGAGTTCTGCCTCCTCCCGCCCGCATACGGTGGAGATCTCGGCCAGCAGCACCTGGCGCGCCGTGGCCAGCATCTTGCGCTCGCCAGCGGAAAGTCCCTTTTCCCGATCGCGGCGGGCCAGGCACTTGACCACATCCGCCACGGAAAAAATATCCCCGCCGCGCAGCTTGTCCAGATTGTCTCGATAGCGCCGGTTCCAGTTCTCGCTCTCCTCCGTCGGCGTATCCTCCGCCAGATAGCCGAGCACGCGCTCGCATACCGAAGAATCCGACAGCGCGCGCAGGCCCACCGTTTCCGCGCTGGCCACCGGCACCATGGCCGTCATCCGGCCCACGACGAAACGCAGCACATAGTATCTGGCCGTTTCCCCCAACACCTGCTGCTCCTCGATGGCTTCGATCACACCAACCCCATGCATCGGATAGCAGACCAAATCGCCCACGCTGAACAAGCCGACCGCTCCTTTCCGAACAAACAATCCGCCGGTATAAGCCCGCTAATATAATTATAGAGGAAATCTCAAGCGATGTCAAAAAAGAATTTATCTTATCACACCTCACTGGCGCTGTCAACGGGTTTTTCCAGCAGCATGCGCGCGCGAACGCCCGGCCGCAAGCGGAAAGTCCGTTCGCAGCGCAATCCGCCCCGCCGCAGGCCGTATGGCGCGCCAGGGCAAACGAATCGCCCGCGAGGGAGCGCCCGCGGGCGAAAAGGTCATGTCCCCGTCGCGGCATCAATCGCGGCTGCGCTGCGAGACGCCCCGGATGGCGGACAGCGCCCAGTCGTGATCGGCCAGCGTGACAACCGTGCCGCAATACTCGCACCGGCCGGATGCGCGCACGGAGAGCGGCGCGCCGCAGTTGGGGCAGTTGACGCTGCTCATGCCCGAAGCATCCGGCGTGGTGAACGCCTGGCTGCGCGTCATCTTCCAGTCGTAGGTCATGAACAGCTCGCGCGTCCTGCTGCCGCGCACGAGCTCGCCGGTGTCGTCCCGGATGGTATAGTCGCAGATGCGCGTGGAGAGGCGGATGACGAGCACGTCGTCGTCGCCCTCCTGATAATAGCGGGAGATAAACGCATCCAGTACCGCGATGCGCTCCACGCAATTCGTCAGCCCCTGCGCCTTGAGCTCCTCGAGCTGATGCGCCATCTGGTTGAACAGCGCGTCGGTGAGGAACGCGCGCATCGGCTCCCAGTCCTTCGCCTGCCATGCCATCTGCATCTGCACATACAGGTTGCCGACCCGTTCGAGCAGCGCCTGTTCGTTGAAGTTCGGGTCCTTCTCCTTGAGCACGGAGAGCGGGAGCCCGGCCGGTTCCGCAGGAGCGCGGCAGGCGCCTCCGCCGGAGCCGTTGCGGCGTCCGGCCCGTTTGCCGCCCCTGCTGCGGCGGAGAACATACAGCGCGATGATCAGCACGACGACCACCGCCACGAGCAGATCGCTGCCGCCGCCGGAACCGTCAAACAAAATGATGCCGCCGCCGCCGCCGCCCCAGTCGCTGTCCCAGTCGCCGCCGCCCCAGTCGCTATCCCAGTCGCTGTCCCAGTCGCCGCCGCCCCAGTCGCTATCCCAATCGCTGTCCCAGTCGCCGCCACCCCAGTCGGAATCGCCGCCAAAATTGCCGGCGTCCGCGAGGCCCGCTGCCGCAAACACGAGCAGACAGATGAGCAGCGCGAACGCGAAAAACGGCCAGTGCCTTCTGTTCATGCGTTGTCCCCTCTCCCAAGGATGCTTCCATTATACCCTACCGGGAGCGGGTTTGCAAAGGGTTTTATGCGCGGTTCTCGTACAGCAGGTCAAACCCGTCCCCCGTCTCGCGCTGGGCGTATACGCAATCGACATCCGCATCCATGCACGCGAGGCACGCATCCTCCGCCTCATAGCGCACGCAGGTGCCGCAGCTGGCGCTGAGCCGCCGCGGCACGGGAGCGAGCACAGCGCGCGCCCCCGCCGCAAGCAGCGAACGCTGCGTGCGCATGGCGGAAAGATGGGTATGGAACGTGGCGACGCAGCGCATATCAGGCGCGGCTCAGGGTCAGCAGAAAGTCGCCGCCCCCCTGCTCCGCCACCGCCACGGCATAACCGCGCGCGGTGGCAAAGCGCTTGATGTTCTGTACCGCCGCCTGGTTGTCAACCATGACCTCCAGCGTATCCGATTTGGTCCGCTCGATCTCCCGCTGCGTCATGACGACGGGGATCGGGCAGGAATATCCGCGGGCATCCACCATAGCGTTACGCCTCCTTCGGCCGGTTGAGCAGTGAAATGACCAGCAACACCGCCATGCCGACGATCACCGCGAGCGCCACGGGGCCGGTGCCGATGCCGGTCGCGCTCGAAGCGAGGCCAAGGTTGTGCGAAACGGCGGCGCCAACGATAAAGCCGGTGATCGTCACGGCCGAATCGGTATTGCCTTCGCCGGCAAGAATGAGCTGGCGCAGCGGGCAGCCGCCCAGCAGCAGGGACCCCCAGCCCACCAGCACCATGCCGAGCAGGTTCCAGAGCCATTCGCTGTGCGCGATGGGCTGATCCGCAAAGGAGAATCCGGTGAACTTGTTGGTGAGCAGATTGCCGACAAACACGGCCACGATGATGGCGATAAAGCCGGAAATGAGCCGGAAGTCCTTGAACATCACCGCGTCGCGGATCCCGCCGACCATGCACAGACGGGACTGCTGCGCGAGCGCGCCGACCACCAGCGCCACCAGAAGCGCGAGCAGAATGGGCGCACGCATGGAGCCGGGGCCGCTCACGCTCGAAGCGACAAGGTTACCGCCAAAGAGCAGCAGGAGCAGCAGCGCCACCATCAGCGCCGGGAACATCAGGCCTTCCAGCATCCCCTGGCGGTACGCCCGGCCGAGGCTGAACCCGCCGCGCAGGAACAGCACGCCGATGAGAATGCCGATCACAAAGCCGACGAGGCCGACAATCGCGTTCAGGTCGCCGCCGCCGATGCGGATGACCATGCGCAGCGGGCAGCCGAGGAACACGAGCGCGCCGATCATCACAAACACGGCGATGACAAAGCGCGTCATCGGCGAAGAACCGCCCACGGGACGGAACTCCTTGCGTACAAGCGAGAGTGCAAACGCGCCGAGCACGAGACCGATGATCTCAGGCCGGATGTACTGGACGATGCCGGTGCCGGTCTCGGCGGTGAGCCCGGCGGTCTGGAGTTTCAGCGCGCCGGCGATGTCGCGCAGGAAGCAGGCGATGCAAAAGCCCATGTTCTGCGGGTTGCCGTAAGCGGTAAGCAGTACGGCGGCAGCGCCGACGATCAGGCCCGTCAGCACGATGAGCCAGTACCGCTTCAGAAACGATTCCTTCTTTTCCATGAAAACCTCCCGAAAAGTATGTACTGAGGAATCCTCATGTGGTATAATATCACAAACAAGCGTTATGCACAAGGGGGTATAACGAAAATGCCCGAACGGCGCACCATCTATCTCGATCACGCGGCGACCTCCGGCAAAAAAGCGCCCGGCGTGGCGGACGCAGCGGCCGCCTACCTGCGCGAAACGGCCGTCAACGTAAACCGTTCCACCTATGCGCTTTCCTCGGATGTGGCCATGCGCGTGCTCCGCTGCCGCGAACTGCTCGCCGACCGGTTCCGCTTTGATTCGCCTACGCACGTCGTGTTTACGCCCGGGCAGACCGCCGGGTTGAACATGGTCATCAAGGGGCTGCTACGGCCGGGCGACCGCGTGCTGGTCAGCTCCATGGAGCACAACGCGGTCATGCGCCCGCTCAAACAGCTTGAACGGCTCATCGGCATCACCATCGACCGCGTGCCCTGTGCGCCGGACGGCACGTTGCGCGCCGAGGACATCCTGCCCTGGCTGCACGCGAACACGCGCCTTGCGGTTCTGACGCATGCCTCCAACGTGTGTGGCACGCTGTTGCCGGTTGAGCAGATCGGCGCGCTGCTGTACGCGCGCGGCGTTCCGTTCGTGCTCGATGCGGCGCAGACGGCGGGGCATGTACCCATCGATTTCCATGCGCTGCACCTGAGCGCGCTGGCCGTGCCGGGTCACAAGGGCCTGCTCGGCCCCTCCGGCGTCGGCGCGCTGCTGCTGGCGCCTGCGTTTGCCGAGCAGCTCGAACCGCTGATCTGCGGCGGCACGGGGAGCGCCTCCGACAGCGAGGAGCAGCCGCCGTACATGCCGGACCGTTTTGAATCCGGCACGCTCAATCTGCCCGGCATCCTCGGCCTGCTGGCGGCAATGGAGTTCCTGACGGCCGAGCGCATCGCCGCGCTTGAGGCGGAGGAACGCCGCCTGACCGCCCGGTTGCTTGAAGGCGTCCGGCAGAACAAACGCGTCCGTCCTGTGGGGCTTCCCACCGTGGACGGACGCGTCGGCGTGGTATCGGTCGATTGCCTGACGGCGGACAATGCGGAGATCGCCTATCGGCTGGAAGCGGCGCACGGCATCTGCACGCGCTGCGGGCTGCACTGCGCTCCGAGCGCGCACCGCACGCTCGGCACCTTTCCGCAGGGGACGATCCGCTTTTCCGTCGGCTATGGGACGACGGACGACGAGATCGACGCGGCCGTGGCCGCGCTTGCGGAGGTGGTCAGCGCAGGATGATGCGCTTCTCCCCCGCCCGTTCCAGCGTTCCGATGCGTTGCGCGCTCGGGACGCTTTTTTGCAGCATTGCAAACAGGGCGTCCGCATCGTCCGGGTGTACCGCCATGAGCAACCCGCCGGCGGTCTGCGGGTCGTAGAGCACATCCTGCACGGCCAGGGGAACGTCGCCCGGCTCCACGTGCGCCTCGGCAAAGGCGCGATTGCGGTACATCCCCTCCGGCAGCACGCCCGTCTCCGCGAAGGAAAGCGCCTCCGGGATGATGTCGATGGCGGCGGTATCCACGCGCGCGGTCAGATCCGAGCCCTGCGCCATCTCGAGCAGATGCCCCAGCATGCCAAAGCCGGTCACATCCGTACAGGCATGGACGCGGAACTGTACCATGCAGTCGCGGGCGGCGCGATTGAGCGTCGTCATCAGCTTGCGCGCGAGCGCCGCTCCCTCGCTGCTGAGCAGGCCCGCCTTGTGCGCGGTGGTCAAAATTCCGATGCCGAGCGGCTTGGTGAACAGCAGCACATCGCCCTCCTGCGCACCGCTGTTGGTCAGCACGCGATCAGGATGTACAAAGCCGGTCACGGACAGCCCGTACTTGGGCTCCTCATCCAGGATGCTGTGTCCGCCGGTGATGAGCGCCCCCGCCTCGTACACCTTGTCGTACCCGCCGCGCAGCAGGGCATGCACCGCCTCCTTGGGCATATCCGCCGGAATGCACAGGATGTTCAGCGCAAGTTTCGGCTCGCCGCCCATGGCGTATACGTCTGAAAGCGCGTTCGTTGCCGCTATCTGACCAAAGGTATACGGATCATCGTCGATCGGCGGGAAAAAATCGAGCGTCTGCACCAGCGCCAGCTCGTCGCTGACGCGGTAGACGGAAGCGTCGTCCGCACGATCAAAGCCCACGATCAGGTTCGGGTCCTCATGCACCCGGATGCCCTCGAGCAGCTTGGCCAACACGCCCGCGCCGACCTTGGCGCCGCATCCGGCGCATTTGGCAAGCTTTGTCAGTTTAATCTCCTCTTCCATGGGGTTCTCCTCCTATGCGTTCAGAAAGTGCAGGATTGCCTCGAGCACGCCGCCGCCGATGCTGAGCGCCTTGTCGGAAACGGTGAAGCAATGCTCCACCCGGCAGCGCGGATCGACGTCTCCGCTCTTCATGCCCTTATAAACCTCCGTGCCGTCCGGCAGGATGCCGCGCAGCACGCCGCGGATGGCGCTGCAGATCTTGAGCCGGCCGACATAGGCGCAGACCTCCCCGGCTTCCACCGTATCGCCGATGCGATGTACGGCATGGAATTCACCGGCGCAGGGCGCGCGCAGCAGCCGCTCGATCGTAAAGCCCCCGATGTTGCCCGGCACGCCGGTGTTTTCCAGGGCGCTGCCGGTGTAGTAGACGCGCCCGAGCGTGTGGCCGCGCATGGTCTCCACGACCGCATGGCAATCCACGCCCGCCGTAAAACCCGGCCCAACGCCGACGACCACGGGCGCATCGGCCATCGTCGTGCCAAGGTTTTCCTTGGCAAGGATCGCGTCCACGATCGCATCCGGGCGGAACGCCGCCGCACAGGCGCCCTGCTGGTCGGCAAGCACGGGGATCTCCCCGGCGCGCAGAATCGCCCGCGCAGCGTCCGCATCGGGCGCGAAGCGCGCTACAATGCCCTCCACCTCGGTCTGTCCGTTTGGAATCGCTTCTGAAAAGCAGACGGTGCGCCGGATGGAGGTGGGTTTCGGCAGGTCCGTCATGATGACGGAAAACCCGCTTCGGTACAGGCGGCAGGCAACGCCGCTGGCAAGGTCGCCTGCGCCCTTGACGAGGATCGTCAGATGTTGCATACGGTTGCGCTTCCCTTCTTCCAAGAGGTACAGACGACGGCCTCGCAGGCCCCGTCCGGTATCGCGTCGGCCACGCGCGCAGCAAGCGCAACGCGGGCCGCATCATCCGCTTTATTGAGCACGACGGCAAAGCGCATGCCGGGCGCAACGCCCTTGCGCTGCCCCGCCGCATCGGCGAGCACGCGCGCCACATCCTCCGGCGTTACCGGATCGTTCGCCGAACGGCCGAGCAGCGCGGCATAGCGCTCCGGCCGGAACGCCGTTTCCGCAATCGGCCGGCCGATACCGTCCAGCCCGGCGACCGCAACGACCAACGCCGCCTCCGGCGGAATGACGGGTTCGTGCGGCGCCGGCGCCTTGAGCGGCAGGCGCTTTGCGCCGTCCGCCTCAAGCAGGACATAATCCGACAGCCGGAGCAGTTCGGCCGCCGGCAGGCCGCAGGCCACCAGCTTGCCGCCCTCCCCTTCGGCGCCCACGCACACCGGTTGCCGCCCGGCCGACGCATCCAGCGCCCGGCGCACCTGATCGGCAGTCGGGCTGAGCAGCAGCGGCATACCGGCCGGGGGAAAGATGTGCGTCGTCGTGCCGACCAGTACGCGGCCATGCGGCGCAAGCTCGCGTGCAAGCCGTTCCATCAGCGTGGTTTTCCCCCCGCCGCCGACGAGGGCCGTGAGGCCCTGCGGCACGCGCAGCACGTCGCACAAACGCCCGGAAAAGGCCTGGGTCAGGCGCATGAAATCCCCTCCGTCGTCACAAACCGTTATCTCAGGACGAGAATAGCACTCCTGCGCCGTTTTGTCAAATGCGGACGCGGCAGGTTTGGCGCAACGCGCCGTCGGGCGATCTGGCGGGCGCGCAGCGGCGTCGGAAGGCGTAGCAAAAACGCGAAGAGGCGGGCGCACGCAAAAAGGCGGGCCGTCGCCGGTCCGCCCCTTGCCTTGTATGCCCGTTACGGTCACTCGCCCGCCGTCTCGGCAAGGCGGAAACGCGAAGAGGCGGGCGCGCACAAAAAGCGCAAGGGCGCGCAAAAAAGGCGGGCCGTCGCCGGTCCGCCCCTTGCCTTGTATGCCCGTTACGGTCACTCGCCCGCCGCCTCGGCGTAAACGCTGACCTGCTTTCTGCCGGAATGCTTCGTCTCGAAGCGAACGACGCCGTCGATCTTGGCAAAGAGCGTATCGTCCTTGCCGATGCCGACGTTGTTGCCCGGGTGGAAATGCGTGCCGCGCTGGCGAACGAGAATGTTGCCCGCGAGGACGTGCTGCCCGTCCGCACGCTTGGGCCCCAGCCGCTTGCTCTCGCTGTCACGCCCGTTGCGCGAGGAGCCGACGCCCTTTTTATGGGCAAAGAGCTGCAGATTCATCCTGAACATCTGTTACACCTCCCTGTCTGAAAATTTGAGGTACCCGGGATACGATTCGTCTACGGCGCGCAGCCCCGCTGCCAACGTGTCCAGCAGCAGTGCCGCGTCTTTGCGCTGCGCGTCGGTCGCATCCCCGCCGATCGTGCAGCGCAGGCTTCCCTCCTCGCGGACGGAATACCCCGCCGGTATGTGCGCCACCTCCACAAGCCCCAACACCGCCGTTTGCGCCAGCGCGGAAACCGCGCTGCACACGATGTCGCTGCCTGCTTCGGCAAATCCTGCGTGGCCGGTACAGATAAACCCGACGGGCCGGCCGTTTTGATGCAGGAACGTCACGCGGATCATGCCCTGTCCGTCAGCCGATCGAGAGGATCTCGACCTTGGTGTACGGCTGGCGATGGCCGCGCTTGGTGCGGATGTTCTTCTTGGGCTTGTACTTGAACACGACGACCTTCTTGCCCTTGCCATGCTCAACGACCTTGCCCTTGACCTTCACGCCATCCAGCACGGGCTTGCCGACCTTGACGCCCGCGTCGTCCGAAACGAGCAGCGTGTCAAACTCGACCTCGGCGTCCACATCGGCCTCAAGCTTTTCGACGAGGATTTCGTCGCCCGCTTCTACCTTATACTGCTTCCCACCGGTTTGGATGATTGCATACACAGTAGCTGCACCTCCTGTTCCCAGAACTCGCTCGGTCACGGCGGCGCGCACAGGCGCGCGCTTAGGAGCCGTCCCGAAGCGGCTTACCGACCGATTTTACCACAGGCGCACCGCCGTGTCAATGCACGATTTTACAGTCTTTTTTGGCTTCCGCCACACGGCGTTCGGCAAGCGGGCGCACCGAATATTTCTCGATATGGAGCGCGTCGTTCGTGCGCACATAATATGTGCCCCCCGCTTCCGGCGGGAACACGCTGCCATGCTCCTTTTCCGCCTGCTCCATCGCGCGCAGCACGTCCGGATGCACCTCGATGAGCATGCGCTTGTTTTCGCTTCCCTTGAGCACCTGCAGCGTCTGCTTGCGCACCTTGGCCATGACGCTCTCGGGCGAAAGCACGTGCGCGTCGCCGGCGCAGTAGGGGCACAGGGTTTGCAGCGTGTCGCCGAGGCTCCGGCCGGTCTTTTTGCGCGTCATCTCCACAAGCCCGAGGTGCGTAAAGCCGAACACATGCGAGCGCGTATGATCGTCCTTGAGCGCCGTTTTCAATGTATTGAGCACCATGCTGCGGTTGCTCTCCCGCTCCATGTCGATAAAATCGATGATGATGATGCCGCCAATGTCCCGCAACCGCAGCTGTCGCGCGATCTCCCGCGCAGCCTCGCAGTTGGTGGCCGTGATGGTCTTTTCCAGATTGTCCTTGCCGACAAACTTGCCCGTATTCACGTCAATACAGGTAAGCGCCTCGGTGCGGTCGATGATGATATAGCTGCCGTTCTTGATCCAGACCTTGCGCGCAAGCGCCTTGTCGATCTTGCCCTCGGTATCATAGCGGTCAAACAGCGCCTCGCTCTGCTTGAGCAGGATGCGCGGCTTGAGCTTTGGCGCCATGACGTCCGCAATCTCGCGCAGACGCTCCAGCGCGCCGGCGTCGTTGACGAACACGCGATCCACATCCCGCATCAGCAGGTCGCGCACGGTGCGGAACAGCAGGCTCTGTTCCGCATGCAGGAGCGAGGGCGCCTTCTGTTTGCGGGCGCGCTTCTGGATGTCCTCGTAGAGCAGTTTCAGGCTCTCAAGATCCTCCACGAACGCTTCCCGGCTCTTGCCGGCAGAAGCGGTGCGCACGATAACGCCCATGTTATCCGGCTTGATATCCGTCAGGATGCGGCGCAGCCGCGTGCGCTCCTCCTCCTTATCGATGCGGCGCGACACGCCCACATAATCCATCGTCGGCATGAGCACAAGCGAGCGCCCCGCGAGCGTAATGTGCGTGGTCACGCGCGCGCCCTTGGTGCCGACCGGGTCCTTGGCCACCTGCACCATGATCGTCTGCCCCGGTTTGAGCATGTCCCGGATGCTGCGCATGGAGCGGATCTTCTCCCGCTCGATTTCCTCGTCCGCATCGTCCGGCATCACGATATCGCCCGCATACAAAAACGCGTTGCGCTCCAGCCCGATATCGATGAACGCGGCCTGCATGCCGGGCAGCACGTTCTGCACCTTTCCGTTGTAAATGTTGCCAACGAGCCGCTGCGCGCCCTCCTGCTCGACGTACAGTTCGACGGGCGCGCCGTCCTCCACCACTGCGACGCGGGTGGAAAACCCGTTCGCATCCACCAGAATTTCCTTGTTCATTCTCCTTCACTTTCTATCATGGCGACAGGCGGGGCAGGGAACCATCCGAGTCAAAATACATGGCCGTGCGGCAAATGCGCGCCGCGCCGCCATGCGCATCCAAACGGTCGAGCACCGCGTCCGCCAGAAGCGACGCGCGCAACCCGCCATCGGCTTGCAATTTGCCCAGAACGCGGAGAACGACTTCCGTTTCCTCCATTCCCTCCACGCTTGCCTGCATGATCTGCGGACGGATATCGACGGGCCGGGAGCCGCCCTTGGTCCGCTTATTTACAAAAATTTCCCCGGCCAGAAGCGTCTCCAACGCCTCTGCAACCGCCCCGGCCGAAAGCCCCCCTTCGGCCGTCAGGCATACGCGGTACGCCGCTGCGCGCACCATCGTGGAAAGTGTGCCCGCCTGGACCGGCGCCTCAAACGCCGTCCCCACCGACAGCCCGGCCGGCAGCGCAGCGTTTGCGCGGCGTAAAAACTCCTCCGGCCGCACCGGCTCCGCCAGGCGCACCTCAAACCACTCGCACTCGCTCGTTTCGCCCGTGGGTACGGCCGCCGCAAACGAAAGCTGCGGATGCGGATTGAAGCCCTCCGAATAGCGCAACGGCAACCCCGCGCGCCGGAACGCGCGCTGCAGCGTGCGTTGGATGTCCAGATGCGAGATAAAGGCGAGCGTCTCACCCTTTCGATAGGTGGCAAATATCCGCATAGCGACCTCCAAAGCAACCGTTGCAGCCCACGCGGCAGTCCCGCGTGGTCCTTCCCTCCATCGCCCGTCCGTACTCGCGCGCAAGGTACTGTTCCGTGACCAGCATATCGATGTGCGACCACGGCAGCGGATCGCCCGGCGAGGGCGCCCATTGCGCATACGCTTCCATCGTCAGCCCGTGCGCCGCAAACGCTTCCCGCCACGCCTGCTCCCGAAAATGCTCCGACCAGGAGTCAAACCGGCAGCCCAGACGATAGGCCGTCTCAAGCACGCCCGCCAGGCGACGGTCGCCGCGCGAGAACGCCGCTTCCAGCACCGAAAGCTGCGACAGATGGCAATGGAACTCCACCCCGCGCACGCCCTTGAGCGCCGCGCGCAGGAGCTGTTGTCGGCGGCGGATCTCGTCAAGCGGCACCTGCGGCGTCCACTGGAACGGCGTAAAGGGCTTTGGCACAAACGTGGACGCGCTGGCCGACAGGCGCAACCCCTTGCCCCTGCGCTCCCTGGGCAGTTCATAGAACAGGCGGCTGACCTGCCGGCAAAGCGCCGCGATGCCCAGAATATCCTCGTCCGTTTCCGTGGGCAGCCCCAGCATGAAGTACAGCTTGACGCTTGTCCAACCGGCGGAAAACGCATCGCGGCAGGCGCGGAAAAGGTCCTCCTCGGTCACGTTTTTGTTGATCACATCCCGCAGCCGCTGCGTCCCGGCCTCCGGCGCGAACGTCAGCCCCGCCTTGCGGATGGACTGCATCTTTTCCAGATCCTCCTTCAGGAACGAATCGATGCGCAGCGACGGGAGCGAAACGGACACGCGCTGGGCGGCCATGCCGTCGATGATCTCCGGCACGAGGCGGTGGATGTCGGAGTAATCGCCTGTGCTGAGGCTGAGCAGGGAGATCTCGTCGTAGCCGGTGCAATCGACGAGCGCGCGCGCCTGCGAGAGCAGCGTCTCCCGCGTGCGCTCGCGCACCGGCCGATAGATGTACCCCGCCTGACAGAAACGGCAGCCGCGCGTGCAGCCGCGCATGACCTCGACGCAGGCGCGGTCATGCACCACGTTCAAATACGGAACGACGGGTTCGCCGATATACGGCGCATGCTCCAGATCGCGCAGCACGCGGCGTGCAACGCGCGCGGGCGCGCCGCTCTCCACGGGTACGGCGCCGCCGGGCGACGGCGCATAGAACGAAGGAACATAGACCCCTTCGATCGCCGCCAGCCGGTGCAACAGCTGCCGCCGGTCCTCGCCTGCGTCGCGCGATGCACGGTACGCCTCCACCAGCTCCACGATCATCTCCTCGCCGTCGCCGATCATGACCGCGTCCATGAACGGTGCGAGCGGTTCCGGGTTGCACGCGCACGGCCCGCCGCACACGATCAGAGGCGCGTCCGCCCCGCGCTCCGCGGCGCGCAATGGGATGCCGGCAAGATCCAGCATGGCGAGAATGTTCGTGTAGCACATCTCGTACAGCAGCGAAAATCCGACAATGTCGAACGAAGCGAGCGGACGCTTCGTCTCAAGCGAATACAGGGGCACGCCCGCCTGCCGCAGCGCCTGCTCCATATCCGGCCAGGGCGCATACGCGCGCTCACATGCGATTTCCGCGCGGCTGTTGAGCACATGATAGAGGATCTTTGAGCCAAGATGCGACATGCCGATTTCGTATACGTCCGGAAAGCAAAGCGCAAAGCGGACATCCGCATGTTCCTTTGCGATGCTGTTCCATTCCCCGCCGATATAGCGCGCGGGTTTCTCCACCCCGCGCAAAATGCGCGCCAGCGCCGCCTGTTCCAACGTTTCCCTCCATCGGCCGCATATATAGCCGATAATAGTATATCACATCCGGCGGCCGTGGTCAAATGGCAGCAGCTCGCTCAGCGCCGCCCCGCCGCGCCCCTGCGCGATCGCGCGCATCAGCGTACCCTCGTCCATCTCGCCGATGGTGCGCATCTGCCCGTCCACCACGCGCAGCACGTTGTAGCGGTTGTGGCGCAACACGCGCAGCGCCTCGCGCGCGCGCATGGACGCGTGCGCCGCAACCTGATGCACCGCGTACGCCTCGCCCGTGTGCACGCCGTCGTAGCGCCGCAGATAGGCGCTCATCTGCCCCTCCGGCAGCGCGCGCAGTTCCATGGCGGCCGCCAGCAGCAAAAACAGGCCCATCGTCGGCAGCGTAAGATTGTATACGCCCTCGCAGGCGCAGTAGACGGCAAGGCCGAGCATCGCCGCGCCCAGCGTCACGCCGAGCCAGGCCGCAACGCGCGTGGCCAGCCCGTAACCCCTTCGGCGCTGCAGCAGCGCGCGAAGAATGCGCCCGCCGTCGAGCGGCAGCGCCGGCAGCAGATTCACGGCCGCAAGCGTTGCGTTGAACGTCAAAAAGGCGGCGAGGCGCGCCTGTACTGCCGGGAACAGATAGCCGCACATGGCGGTCAGACCGGCCGCGACCAGGCTCGTTACCGGCCCGGCGGCCGCGATGCACACCTCCGCCCGGGGGGACAGCGCCTGCCGCGACAGACGTGCGACGCCCCCGAACGGCATCAGCTCCACCGACAGCACGGGGCAGGCAAATACATAGGCCACAACGGCGTGGCTGAGTTCGTGCAGCGTAAGCGCGCACACGGCCAGCAACAGTTCGCCAAGGCGGCCAAGCACGCAGGCGGCCGCGACCACCACCACCACGAGCGGGTGGACGCGCAGTTCCGTCTGTCCGAACGACAGGACGCGCATCTCAGGAGACCTGCGGCACGTCTACATAGGACTCGATGTCCTGCGGCGCGCCGGTCCGGTAGATGCGCAGATAGATCTTCCCGTCCTCCGGCACCGCGCCCAGCGTATCCCCCAACAGCAGCGGCTGTCCCTCCTCGACGCGGATCTCGGAAAGATGGTAATAGATGCTTTCCAGATCCTCGCCGTGATAGATGCGCACATAGGGGCCAAGGGCCGGGTCCTCCCCGATGGCGCGCACCTCTCCGCCGGCGCTGGCGGAGACGATCGCCCCTGCGTCGGCGTCAAGCTCGAGCATCTGGTCGTCCTCGAGCAGTTTGGCCGCGTGCGCCGACACAGGCAGGCTCCACTTTGCGCTGCCGGCAAACACGCCGATCAACCCGCCGCCATCCACAAACTGCAGACGGCCCGGCGTTTCGCCCGTCCCCGTCCCATCGGTCGCCGCAGGCGCATCCGCTCCCGTTTCCGTGGCCGACCGGTCCGTCGGGAACACGAACAGCTCGAGCACCAGTACCAGCACCAGCGTGGCGGCGCACACGCCGATCTTGACGAGCATGCTTGCGCCCACCGCCGGCTGTCGCTGCGTCCGCCGCCCGCCGTTCACCGCCCGCCGGCGCAGATTCGCATATCTGCCGCTCCGGCGCCGCCGGAATTCCGAGGTCTCAAACGGCGTTGTGTCCAGCTTTTCCAAATCCATTGAAAACCGCCCTCCTGCTGCAAGTGTATGCAGCGGGAGGGCGGCGGTATGCGCTTCGGCATCAGGCCGTTCAGTCGAGCGAGAAGCGCAGCAGCACCGGGTTGTGATCCGCGTACCGGAACGCATGGTCGATTACGGACACCGTCTCCACGGTCACGTTGGGCGAACAGAGGAAGCCGTCGATGACGTAGTACTGCGTAAGCGGGTCTTCCGCGTCATAGGGCTGGTTGAGCAGGCGGCAGGTCGGCGCTTCGTCGGCAAAGGCGAACGTCCAGTCCGCCGGCAGGATATCGCGCCCGAGCACGCCCGGCTGCCAGTACGATTCGTCAATCACCGGATAGGCCCCGCCCACGCCCTCGATGCGCTGGTTGAAGTCGCCCCCCGCGATGACGTAGTTGCCCCTCTCGTATTCGCGCTCAAGCAGCGAGCGGAGTTGCTCGGTCTGGGCGCGCTTGCCCGCCCCGTCGTCATACGCTTCAAGATGCAGGTTGACGAGCACGAGCTGCGCGTCGCTTCCCTCGATGGGCAGACGCGCCACAAGCAGGCAACGCTTGAGATTGGCGATGCGCACCGGCCATGAGAACGGGACCGGCAGCGCGACGCGCGTCTCCCCTTCCATGGAAAAGCGGCTGAGCGTCAGCAGGCCGGAGTTGATCTGCCCGATCGTGTCCGGGATGGGGTATGGCACGTAGTCGCAAACATAGTTCGGCGCAAACGCCGCCGCGCCGCCGAACGCCGCGTGGAGCGCCGCGCGCTCATCGATGCCGTAGCTGCGCTTAGCCGAGACGTCCACCTCCTGCAACAGCACGATATCGGGCGCAAGCGCGCCGATCGTCTCCTCGACGCCCGCCAGGTTGTCCTCCACGACGGTTGCAGAGGCCGGCCGCGTCATCGTGCCGCCGTCCATGAAAAAGTCGGACGTCTCGCCGAGGCCGGCAAAGCCGATGTTGAACGACAGCAGCGACAGGCTCCGGCCGCGCGCCAGCACGGCCTGCGCCGTCCCGGCGGTCCAGGCCGGCTCCTCCGCCTCCGGCCGGTATTCGCGCACGGTGAGATAGCCCACCAGCGCGGCAACCGCCAATACCGCCGCGAGCAACACGCCGCCCAATATTCTGCCCAGCAGCCGGAGCCGCCGCCGCGAATGCCGCACGGGCATCTCCTGCATCATCCTCCCCCCCTCTAAGCAAAAGGAATGTGGATCGGCTCGATCCACATCCCCGGTTGGTCGTTGTTGATCATTCCGTCGCGCCATCCGCCCCTGCGGTATCGCCGCCGGTCGTGTCGCCGCCGGTCGTGTCGCCACCCGTCGTGTCGCCGCCGGTCGTGTCTCCACCCGTCGTGTCCGGCTTATCCGTCGTCACCGGCAGCGGCTCGGTTGAGCCGGAATCGCCGTCGTCGGGATCGGTCGTCGTGCCCGGACTGGTCGTCGTGCCGGGATCGGTTGTCGTGCCGCCGTCGTGCGTGGTGCTCGGCGCAGGCGTCACGTTTTCGCTCGGATCGGCCGGGGTGTCGCCGTCATCGTCGTCCTCGGCCGGACGGGGCGGCGCCTCATACTTGTACTCCAGCTCGTGCGCGACCTCCTCAATGGTCCAGTTGTCCGTCCATGGCGTCTCGCCCGCCTTAAGCTTTAACCCGGTCTTGGCGGGCGGAAGGATCAGCTGGCTGCGGATGGCCTGCGTCTGCGTGTCGCTGGCGCTGCCATCGCGGATCTCGCAGAGCGTTCCATAGCCGATGTTGTAGAAGATCCAGCGCGCATCCGGCACGGTCAGGCGGATGCAGGCGTGCGAAGCCTTGCTGCCGAGGTTGTTGTAGCACTCCACATCGTAGGAGGAGATATCCTTATCCTTGGTATACAGCACGGAATGGAAATAGGTGCGGCTGCGGATCAACGTCCAGTACTGGGCGGTCTCGCCGCTCAGAAACTGGCCGAAGCGCACGCGCGGCTTCTTGATCTCAAAGATGCCCCGGGCCGTTTCGCTGCCGACCTGCGGGTCGCCGGTGGAACAGATCATGTACCGAACGGGCTGGTCATAATCAGGCTTGCCGTCCTCCCCCTTGCGGTACACCATGACGACCTGCCAGTAGACGTCCACGATGATATAATAGGTATCCGGGTCCGGATAACCGTCCTTGAGCAGGTCGCGCGCCTCCTCATACACATCGTCCGTGCTGCCGACCAGCTCTTCAAAGGTCATGTTGACCGTGGGCGCATAGTAGGAAAACGGGATGGGCGTTTCCTCCGGGATGGGGGAAGGCGTGACCGTCGGCGCAGGCGGCACCTCGGTCTGCTGCACGGCAACCGAGACCACCTGCGGGGCCGGCGTGGCCGTCACGGAGACGGATTGCTGATCGTCTTCTGCCAATTGCGCCGCATTGCCGCAGCCGACGAGCATCGACACCCCCAGTGCAAGGGCCAGCAGGCGCGCCATTCGTCTATGGCCAGTCAATCGTTGCATAACAAACCTCGCAATTCTCATGGAGTAAGACGGCGTGATTATACCACAGTCTTTTAGAAAAATGTAGATTTCCGAATAAATTTCACATTTTTTGTGAAAACCTTCGACGCCTACTGCCGCGCAACCCCGCTGTCCCGCGCGGCCTGCGCGACCGCCGCCGCCACCGCCTTCCCCACGCGCGGATCGAACGGTTCCGGGATGATGTAGCCGCTCGAAAGCGCCTCCGGTGCGACCAGATCCGCCAGCGCCCGGGCCGCCGCCAGCTGCATGGGCTTATTGATGTCGCGCGCGCGCACGTCCAGCGCGCCCCGAAAGATGCCGGGAAACGCAAGAACGTTGTTGATCTGGTTCGGCGCATCGCTGCGGCCCGTGGCGACCACCGCCGCGCCGCCGCGCAGCGCTTCGTCCGGCATGATCTCCGGTACGGGGTTGGCGCAGGCGAATACGACCGCGTCGCGGCCCATCGAACGCACCATATCGGCCGTGACAAGGCCCGGCGCAGAAACGCCGATGAACGCGTCTGCCCCCTTCAGCGCGTCGGCCAGCCCGCCGCGCAGGCGGCCTTGGTTGGTCAGCGCCGCCAGCGCCGCCTGCGCGTCCGTCAATCCCTGTGGGAACCCATCCGCAAGGATGCCCGCACGGTCGCACACGGTGAGTTCCCCCACGCCCGCGTCGAGCAGCATGTGCGCGATGGCCACGCCCGCTGCGCCGGCGCCGTTGATGACGATACGCGCCTCCTCCAGCCGCTTGCCCACCACGCGCAGCGCGTTGAGCATGCCCGCAAGCACCGTGACCGCCGTGCCGTGCTGGTCGTCGTGAAACACCGGGATATCGCACCGGCGCTTGAGCTCCCGCTCGATGGCAAAGCAGCGCGGCGCCGCGATGTCCTCCAGATTGATGGCGCCAAAGCTGCCGGAGATCCGGTAGACCGTCTCCACGAACGCCTCCACATCCTGCGTATTCACGCACAGCGGAAACGCATCCACGCCCCCGAACGCCTTGAACAGCACGCACTTGCCCTCCATCACGGGCATGCCCGCCTCCGGGCCGATGTCGCCAAGGCCGAGCACGGCGGAGCCGTCCGTCACAACCGCCACGAGATTGTGCCGCCGCGTCAGCGCGTAGGAGGCGGCCGGGTCCCGCCGGATCTCGAGGCAGGGCGCCGCCACGCCCGGCGTATACGCCAGCGAAAGCGCCTCGCGCGTATCGACCGCCACGCGCGGCGTGACCTCGATCTTGCCGCCCCATTCGCGGTGGAGCCGCAGCGCGCGCTCCGCCAGGGTTTCCGTGTGCAAACCTTCCGTCATGTCCCGTCCTCCTTGCCGTTCCCGTAGGGCGCCGTGCAGCGCCCGTCAAACGAGCAGATAATAATGTACGATATCATGGTAGGCACCGCGCTTGAAGCCCACCTCCGGCAGCGTGCCGGCATAGCGGAAGCCGAGCCGCTCGTGCAGGCGGAAGCTCACGTCGTTCCCGCCCGCGATGACGGAAACGACCGCATGCAGCTCGCCACAGGCGCGCGCCTGCGCGATCAGCGCCTCCATGAGCCGTCTGCCGATTCCGGATCGGCGATGCGCCGCATCCACATAGACCGACAGCTCCGCCGTGGAGGCATACGCATCGTGCGGGCGGTAGGGGGAAAGGCACGCATAGCCTACGACCGTGCCGTCCACCTCGGCCACAAGCAGGGGATAGCGCGGCGAACCATGCTGTAAGAACCACGCCATGCGCTCCGCTTCCGTGCGCGGCCGCGCGTCGAACGTAGCGACGCCGCCGTCGATCTCCGCATTATAGATCTGCGTAATGCGCGGCACGTCCGCCGCCTGCGCAGGTCGGATGTTCACCCGCAATGCCATTGCTACCTCCGCTTTTCCTTGCATCATACCACATTTCCATCGCGCTGTCATGCCCTGCCGAAAAATGGCGCGCTCCAGCGCCCCGCCGCCGCACGGGGCTACCCTTTTCCCCCCGAACGTGGTATACTGATACCGTCACATCAGCAGCCAGACGGGAGGAAGCATCCATGAAATTCGGCATCATCGGCGGGACAAACATCGAAACACTGCCCATTCCCTACCGCGAGCAGGCCATCACGACGCCCTACGGGGACGTGGTCGTGTTCCGCGCCCATCTGGATGACCATGAGTTCGTGTTCCTCTCGCGCCACGGCGTGCTGTACAGCTTTGACCCCGGCCAGATCAATTACCGGGCAAACATCTACGCGCTGTACAGCCTTGGCGTGACGAACGTGGTGGGCATCACTTCCGTCGGTACATGCGACTATACGCACAAGCTCGGCAGCCTGTGCCTGCTCTCCGATTTCATCGACTTCACCAAATCCCGTCCCGCTTCGTTCGAACGCGAGCACAGGCTCGGGCTGCACACGGGCATGGAGGAGGTCTTTTCTCCCGGGCTCAACGATACGCTGGAGGCGCTCATTCTGGAGCGTGGCCTGCCCTATGCCGGGCGCGTGATCTACGCCTGCACGGAGGGTCCGCGCTTTGAAACAGCCGCGGAGGTCCGCATGATGCGCATGCTCGGCGCGCAGACCATCGGCATGACCATCGTGCCGGAGGCGCCGCTGGCCCGCGACCTCGACATGCGCTATGCCGCCATCGGCATCATCGCCAACTACTGCACCGGCATGACCAGCGAAGTGACCGACTGCGGCATCGACGAGGTCATGGCCGCGCACCGGGACGACGTTTTCGCGCTCTGCTTCGACCTGGTCCGGCGGCTCGGCAATACGTCGTGGGTGCCAGGGCGCGAGCGATAGCCTTCGGCCGTCCGCCACCGCGGCGGACGCAATGCCGGAATCTTGCAGGCGCCTTCTGCGGTTGGGGCTTCCGTCCGCAGAAGGCCCTTTTTACAGATGCGGCGCCCCATGCCTTCGCCCGATTTCCTGGGAACCGTCCGCAATGCGCCGCGGGACGCGCCGCCACCGTTTTTGCCCAATCCTCTTTACAATCGCAAATATATATGATATAGTATCAGAAATCGTTGCGTACGCAACAGTTGCGCATGCAACGTTTTGCCCGATCGTCCACTCCCGCGGCAAGGAGGTCCCATGGCAAGCATCAACCACCACATCATGACCATCGCCCGCAGCAGCAACCTGTTCCGTTCCGAACGGTTGCACGGCACCGGACTGTGCGGGCCGCACTGCGCGTATATCCTGCGCGTATGCCGCGAACCGGGCCTGACGCAGGACGCCATCGCCCGGGCGCTCTGTGTGAACAAGAGCAACGTGGCCCGCCAGCTCGCCGCGCTCGAGCAGAGCGGGTTCGTGGAGCGCCGGCCCTGCGAAACGGATTCGCGCGCACTGGAGATCTACCCGACGGAACGGGCGTTTGAGGTGCTGCCGCAGGTGCGCGCGGTGCTCGCGGAATGGAACGAGTGCATCACCGAAGGGTTTACCGACGAAGAACGTGCGCTGTTCGCCGGGCTTCTCGAGCGGGCGGCAGAGCGGGCGCGCGCCCGCATCGACGGGATGAAGAGGGATTGACGGGGGATCGATGAGGACTGTACTTCGCTATCTGCGGCCGCAATATGCGCGCCTTGTCCTGCAGTTGTTTGTCAAATTCATCGGAACGATCACGGAGCTGCTGCTGCCGTGGATGCTTTCCTATATCCTCGACGATGTCGTGCCGCTGCGGGATATGCCGCGGGTGTATCTCTGGGGCGTTCTCATGCTCATTGCGGCGGCGGTCGCGTTTTTGGGCAACGTGATCGCCAACCGCATGTCCACGCGCATCTCCCGCCGCTTTACCGAACAGCTCCGGCACGATGCATTCGCGCGGGTCTCCTATCTCTCCAGCCGTCAGGTGGACGGCTTCACGCTTTCGTCGCTGATCTCGCGCCTCACGACCGACACCTACAACGTCCACCAGATGGTCGACCGGATGCAGCGCCTCGGCGTGCGCGGGCCGATCCTGCTGCTGGGCGGCATCTGCGTGACGCTCGCGCTCGAACCGGTTCTCACGCTCACGCTCGCCTGTACGCTGCCGCTGCTCGGCGCCGTCGTATTCGGCGTCTCCCGCAAGGGCGTGCCGCTCTACGTGCACGTGCAGGAGGGGGTGGACGCGCTGGTGCGCAAGGTGCAGGAAAACATGACCGGCGTGCGCGTCATCAAGGCGCTCTCGCGCTCGGAGTATGAAGCGGGGCGCTTTGACGAGATTAACCGCGAGGTCGTGCGGCGCGACCAGCGCGCCAGCACCGTCATGGCCACGACGAACCCGGTGATGAGCCTGCTGCTCAACCTCGGCCTGACGGCCGTGGTCGTCGTAGGCGCCTACCGTGTCAACGGCGGCGTTTCGCAGGCGGGCAAGATCATCGCGTTTTTGAGCTACTTTACGATCATCCTCAACGCGCTGCTCATGGTGTCGCGCCTGTTTATGATCTATTCCAAAGGCGTGGCCAGCGCCAAACGCATCGAGGAAATCCTGGAGGCGCCCGCAGACCCGCTGCCGGGCGACCCGCTGCCGGAAGAGAGCCCCTATCATGTGGAGTTCCGGCACGTCACGTTCTCGTACAACAAGGCCCGCGGCAAGACGCGCGACGACCTGACGGACGTGAGCTTTGCGCTCCGGCGCGGGCAGACCCTGGGCGTGATCGGCCCGACCGGCAGCGGCAAGTCCACGATCGTCAGCCTGCTGCTGCGCTTCTACGACGCGGATGCGGGCGAGATCCGCATCAACGGCCGTCGGATCGAAGGCATCCCGCCGGAGGAATTGTATGCGATGTTCGGCGTGGTATTTCAAAACGACTTCATCCCCGGCGACAGCATCCGCGCCAACATTGACTTCGGCCGCGGCATCGCGGACGAGGAGCTCCTGGTCGCGGCAAAGCTCGCCCAGGCGGATTTTGTGGAGCAGAAGGAGGGCGGCCTCTCGCACATGCTCACCGCCAAGGGGGCCAACCTCTCCGGCGGGCAGAAGCAGCGCCTGCTCATCGCCCGGGCGCTTGCGGGCAAGCCGGAGATTCTCATTCTCGACGACTGCTCCTCCGCGCTCGACTACAAGACCGACCGGGCGCTGCGCAGCGCGCTGCGCAGGAATCTGCACGATACGACGACCGTAATCATCGCCCAGCGCATCAGCTCCATCCTGCACGCCGACCACATCCTCGTACTCGACGGCGGGCGCGTCGTCGGGGAGGGGACGCACGAGGAGCTGCTCATGACCTGCGAGGATTACCGCGAGATCTACGAAGTCCAGATGGGCGAAGCCGTTTGAGGGAGAACGACATGGAACGCACGCAGACCGCCGCGTCATCCGGCGCGGCAAGGGGAAAACCAAACAAAAGCTATCTGCTGCGCCGGCTATGGCGCTATTTCCGCCCGTACAAATGGATGCTGGCGCTGGCCATCGTGCTGACCATCGTGAGCAACGTGCTCGCGCTCATCGGCCCGAAGCTGTCCGGTCTGGCCATCGACGCAATCGAGCCGGGCGTGGGCCGCGTGGACTTCGCCACCGTATTCCGCTACGCCGGCTATATGGTCGTTTTGTACGTCGCCTCCGCCGCCATGAGCTACCTGCTGCAGCGGCTGATGATCCGCCTGAGCCGCAACGTCGTCTACCATATGCGCAAGGATCTGTTCGACAAGCTCGTCTCGCTGCCCGTCGGCTTTTTTGACCGGCACCAGACCGGCGACGTCATCAGCATCCTGTCGTACGACGTGGATACGATCAATGCCTCGCTTTCGAGCGACATCGTGCAGATCTTTACGAGCCTCATCACCGTACTGGGTTCGCTGGTGATGATGCTGTCCATCTCGCCCATCCTGATCCTCGTATTCGTGGTGACAATCCCGATCTCCGTGCTCATCACGCGCTACCGCTCAAAAAAGGTCCGCCCGCTGTTCCGCCTGCGTTCCAAGAAGCTCGGCGAGCTCAACGGCTTTGTGGAGGAGGTCACCGGCGGGCAGCGCACCACGCGCGCCTACCACCGCGAGCAGGTCATGATCGACCGGTTCGACGAGAAGAACTGCGAAGCCGTGGACGCCTACTGCAACGCCGATTACTACGCCTGCGTCATGGGGCCGTCGGTCAATCTGGTGAACAACCTTTCGCTTGCGCTTGTAAGCGTGTTCGGCGCGCTGCTGTACATGGGCGGGGCGATTTCGCTGGGCGACATCGCCTCTTTCGTGCTGTACTCGCGCAAGTTCTCCGGCCCGATCAACGAATTCGCCAACCTGCTGGCCGAGATGCAATCCACCTTCTCCGCAGCGGAGCGCGTGTTCCGCCTGCTCGACGAGGAGCCGGAACCGGCCGACGCGCCGGATGCGCGCACGCTCGCCTTTGTCCGCGGCGATGTCGCGTTTGAAAACGTGCGCTTCGGCTATGAGCCGGGCCGCGCCGTCCTGTCCAACCTGAGTTTCGATGCGCCGCCAGGTTCCGTCACCGCCATCGTCGGGCCGACCGGCGCCGGCAAGACGACCATCATCAACCTGCTCATGCGCTTCTACGACGCTCAGAGCGGCCGCATCGCCATCGACGGCGGCGATATCCGCGGCATAACGCGCAAAAGCCTGCGCCTCGCCTACACGATGGTGCTACAGGATACCTGGCTGTTCCACGGTACGGTGCGCGAAAACATCGCCTATGGCCGGGAGAACGCGACGATCGAGCGCGTCATCGCCGCTGCCAAGGCTGCCCGCATCCACGACTACATCATGTCCCTGCCGGACGGATACGACACCGTGCTGACCGACAACGGCTCCAACATCTCCAAAGGGCAAAAGCAGCTGTTGACCATCGCGCGCGCCATGCTGCTGGGATCGCCAATGCTGATCCTCGACGAGGCCACCTCCAACGTGGACACGCAGACCGAGCAGCGCATCCAGGACGCAATGCTCCAGCTCATGAAGGGACGCACCTGCTTCGTCATCGCGCACCGCCTGTCCACCGTGCGCCATGCCGACCGCATCCTCGTGGTCAACGACGGCGATATCGTCGAGCAGGGGACGCACGAGGAGCTGATGGCAAAAAACGGTTTTTACGCCGAGCTGTATCACGCTCAGTTTGAAGCGGTCTAAAGCGCGCCCGTCCGGCCGTCCGGCAGGCGCGCCGGCAATCGCGGCGCCGTTTCCCGTTCAGCCGCTCTGTCCCGGGGCGATGCAACCGCCGTCCACGGCGTTGACGGCGACGACCTGCGGGAGGGCGCCGTCGGCTTCCCGCTCGTTCAGCGACACCAGCACGAACCACGCGGGCGTCAGACAAAACCGGCCGGGCGCATCCTCCTGCGGGATGCAGCATGTGGATAGGACGACGCGCGTCACGCGCCCGCCCGAAAGCGCGCGCCCGCTTTGCTCGTCCCCCGTCCGGCTCAGCGTTGCGCGAAGCGCCTGCCGGATGAGCGATTGTATCTCGCCAAACGGCAGCAGTTCGGCGTTCTCCGCCGCCTGCTCCGCAATGGCCAGCGGGTCGGCCCAGACGAGCTGGCGGATGCCGCCCTCGTCCACGTATATCGTCATCGTTTCCGGCGGGGCGGCCGTCGCATACACATCGCCCACCTCGTCCACGTATATCGTCATCGTTTCCGGCGGGGCGGCCGTCGCATACACATCGCCCAAAAAGCGCAGGCCGTTCCCGCCGTCGTACTGACGGGAAGAAGCCGGGAGGCAGCCAACGCGCGCGCATTCCACCCGGTAGCCCTCGGAGATCGTCTCGCCGGAATAATTCTGTACGATCCGCGCCTCTTCGATCAGGGAAATACCGAACGAACCGATGTTCGCCCGCGCCAAAAAGTCCGCGACAACGGCCTCCGCTTCCGCTTGCGTGAGTTCTGCGCGTTCGAGCGGATGCCGGGCCTCCCCCTCCGCCGCCGTACCCTCCGACGCCCGGGGCTCCGGCTCCACGGCGCCGCCCGGCAATCGCTGGACCGTCAGCATGTCCGGCTCGATCAGGACATCCCATTCCGTGCCGTTTGCCAGATAGTACGCCCAATGCGTGCCGGTGGCCACCGGCTTGAGCCCCAGCGCCGGCTCATAGCTGTCCGCAGTGGGCGCAAGCGCATAGACTGTTTCCATCTCATCGATGATTCGACGGATCTCCTCTTCGGGAAGCCGGACCTTCCGGCCCGTCTCCCGGTCGTAGACGCCTTCCAGGATGCGCTGCCTGATCCGTCGGATTTCCTCTTTTGTGTCCCCGCCGGGGCGGACGCCCCGGACGTCCCGTAGGAGGCAAGCGAGCGCCAGTTCTGCGCGCTCGTCGCCGTCGGTAAACTCTGCGCGCTCAACGGTATGGACCGGAAACCAGCCGACTTCCGGCGCCTCCACGTCCAAATCGATGTCGATGTTAAAATCGCCAAAAGCAAGCGTTTCCCGCCAGTGCGGTTCCGTTAGATAGGGGACCGGCGCGGCAGTCGCCGCCTGCCGGCCGTCCTCGCCGGGCGCATGGTTCGCCTGCGCTTCACCGAGCGTCTGCCCGCATCCCCCGTCTCCCTGATTCGCCACGGCGTCCCCTGCGGGCATCGGCCGGCAGGCGGAGAGCGCGAGCGCCGCCACAAGCAGCGGGAACAGCATACTAGTCTTCCGTTTCATGCGGCTATCTCCTTTACTCGATCGCAGGAGCGGCCTTCCGCCGTGGCGTGTCGCTCCGCGACCCGCGCGAAAACCTTTTATTATATAGACTTGCGAAAACCACAAAATGGTTGCATCGAGTTTTTATTAACGGTTTGAAAGCGCGCGCTTGGCAAGAGCAAGCCGGGATGCAAGGGAACGGGTTTTGCGCGCGAAGGCGAGGCATGGGGGGCGGCGCGGCGGAGAACGGCCGCCCTCTTGCCGGCGGCGGTACCGGGCAATCGCGGCGCCGTTTCCCGTTCAGCCGCTCTGTCCCGGGGCGATGCAACCGCCGTCCACGGCGTTGACGGCGATGGCCCGCGGGAGGGTGCCGTCCGCTTCCCGCTCGTTCAGCGATACCGGCACGATCCGCGCAGGCGTCAGGCAAAATCGGCCGGACGCATCCTCCGGCGGAATGCGACATGTGGACAGGCCGCCGCGCGTCGCGCGTCCGCCCGAAAGGAAAACGTCCGTGGCCAGCCCGGGCGGTTGCGGGGCCGGGGAGCATGCGTCCATGAAAACAGGACGCCCGCCGCACAATGCGGCGGGCGGAGGGAACGGTCTTCAGAGCGGAAAACGGGTCAATCCTTCTCCCACTCGTTGCACAGGTCGTTGATGCGCCGGGTCATGCGCTCCACATCGCGGTTGGAGCGGCCGGCGCTTCCAGCCATGAGATCGTAGAGGCGCTTGGCGGCAAGCATGAGCTTGTCGAACAGCGGTTTCGGGCTCGGCTTGGCGCGTTCCGCCTGGCGGATCGGCTGCGGGGCTGCCTCCCGCACGACGGCGTCGGCCAGCAGGTCGAACACCGTGCCGGAATAGGGCGCGCTTGCATCAAGACCGAACTCATCGTGGAGCCGCCCGGCAAAGGCGGTGCAAACGGCGTCCTCCCCGTGGTTGACAAACACGTGTTTCGGCGTTGGCGCGATGTGCGTGATCCAGCGGATCAGTTCGTTTGCGTCGGCATGGCCGCTCACACCGGGAAGCTGCAGAATCTCGGCGCGCACGGCGATGTCCTCGCCGAAAAGCCGCACCTCGTCCGCCCCGTCCACGAGCGTCCTGCCGAGCGTACCCACCGCCTGATAGCCCACAAACAGGATGACGTTCTTTGGATTCCAGAGGTTGTGCTTGAGATGGTGACGGATGCGCCCGCCCTCGCACATGCCGCTGGCGGAGAGGATGACCTTGGGCCGGTCGTCGGCGTTGATCGCCATGGATTCCTGCACGGTCGAGGCGGTCACAAGCCCGTCAAACGTAATGGGGTTGATGCCTGCCCGAAGCAGCGACGACGCCTCCTCGTCATAGCAGAAGGGCGCATTGTCCACAAAGATCTTCGTGGCATTGATGGCCAACGGGCTGTCGACATACACCGTGAAGCCGTCGTGGCCCCTGACCATGCCGCGTTCCTTGATCTGACGGATGAAATACAGGATCTCCTGCGTGCGGCCGACGGCGAACGACGGGATGACGACGCTGCCGCCCCGGTCGAACGTGCGCTGCAGCACCTCCGCAAGCGCCGAGGCATAGTCCGGCGGCGGGTTGTGCAGCCGGTCGCCATAGGTGGATTCGAGGATCGCATAATCCGCCCCGTCCACATATTGCGGATCGCGCAGCAACGGCTGGTTGATGTTGCCCACGTCGCCCGAAAACACGAGCTTGCGCGTCTCCCCGTCCTCCGTCAGCCACAGCTCGACGGAAGCGGAACCGAGCAGATGCCCCGCGTCGGTAAAGCGCGCTTCGATCCCCTCCGCAATCCGGAACCGTTCGTCGTACGGATGGCCGCAGAACAGCTCCATCGCGCCCGCCGCGTCGGCGATCGTATAGAGCGGCTCGACGGGCGGTTCGCCGCGGCGCTTGTTCTTGCGCGATTTCCACTCGGCGTCGGACTCCTGGATGTGCGCGCTGTCGCGCAGCATGATGTCGCACAGGCGGACCGTGGGAACCGTGGCGTGAATCTGCCCGGCAAACCCCTGCTTGAACAGCAGCGGGATGCGCCCGGAATGGTCGATGTGCGCATGGGTCACGAACACATAGTCGATCTCGGCGGGCGTGACCGGCAGGGGCGCGTTTTCAAAGAAATTCTTGCCCTGCTCCATGCCGTAATCCACGAGAATCCGCTTGCCCGCCGCCTCCAGGTAGGTGCAGCTTCCGGTGACCTCGTGCGCCGCGCCCAAAAAGGTGATCTGCATTGAAACAACCTTCCTTTCCAAGAATTGCGTTGCAGATATGCATCACGATATATTTTCTATATTATAGTGGCGTTCGCCCGCAAGGTCAAGAACGGCGGATGCCGCCGTCCCTTCCGGCGGCCAGGAGACGTGCAAAACGCCCGCAAGGCGCAACCGCTGCGCCAGGCCGTACAGGAACGCCTTGCCGCCCGGCTCGCCGCCGGCCAGCCGCCGCGGCGAGAGCCGGATGGGCCAACCGGGCAGCGCGCGCTGATGCCGCCAAATGCAGCGCACGGTATCCCGCACGCCCGCGGCGACCCGGTCCGCCGAACAGCCGCACAGGCGTGCGGCACGCGCGTACACCTCCTCTACGCCCGGGTCGTCCCCGCTCTCGAGCAGTACGGCCGCCGCCAGCACCGTCTGGCCATAGCCGCGCCGGTCCGGCCTTGCGCCAAGCCCCAGCAAAACCCGTTCGATCCGATACATCCGCCGCCCCCCCTCCCGGTTCTCCTCCGTTTCCATCAGGCTATCACAGCCGCCCCCCAAAGCGCAACGGCGGATCAGCGGAGGATCGGGGCGGATTTTGTCGTATGGCGCCCCGGCGCGACGGAGCGATGCGGATTTTGCCCCGAATAGCAGGAAACGGACAAGTTATGGTGTATTTATCACAACAGGACGCCATGCGGCACGGCGCAGGCGCGGGCAATGCAAAACGCACGGGAGGGAAGCGACATGACCTGCAAAGCCTATACCGAACAACTGGAGGCGGCGACGCTCTCGCAATACGCCATGCTCTCGCGCAACAGCCGCGGGCGCGAACATCCCATCACGCCCTGTGAGCTGCGCACGGATTTCATCCGCGACCGCGACCGCATCCTGCACTGCAAATCCTTCCGGCGGCTCAAGCACAAGACGCAGGTGTTCCTTGCGCCGCAGGGCGATCATTACCGCACGCGCCTGACGCATACGCTGGAGGTGGCACAGATTGCGCGCACGATCTCCCGTGCGCTGCGCCTCAACGAGGATCTGACGGAGGCCATCGCGCTCGGCCATGACCTCGGCCACACGCCGTTTGGTCACAGCGGCGAGGACGTTCTCAACCGGCTTGTGCCGGGCGGGTTTGCGCACAACGAGCACAGCCTGCGCGTGGTGGAATACCTGGAAAACGGCGGCGCCGGTCTGAACCTCACGTTTGAAGTGCGCGACGGCATTCTGCACCACAAGAAGAACGGCACCCCGGCGACGCTCGAGGGCAAGGTCGTCTCCTTTGCGGACCGGATCGCCTACCTCAACCATGACATCGACGACGCCATCCGTGCCGGCGTCATCCAGGAGGCGGACCTGCCCGCCGCCTGCGTGCGCATGCTCGGCGACAGCCACGGCAAACGGATCAACACGATCATCCTCGATATCGTCGCGCAGAGCACCGACCGGCCGGAGATCCTCATGTCCGGCGAGGTGAGCGAACAGTTCGACCGGCTGCGCGCGTTCATGTTTGAACGGGTCTACCGCAACCCGGCCGCCAAAAGCGAGGAGGGCAAGGCCAAGCGCATGATGGAGCAGCTGTTTGCCCACTATATCGAACATCTGGACGAGATTCCGCCGGAATTTCTGCTGCGGCTTGCGGCGGACGGGCGCGAGCGCGTCGCCGCGGATTACATCGCGTGCATGACGGACAACTATGCCATCCACGATTTTGAGCGGCTGTTCGTGCCGAAGTCCTGGGCCTGAAAAGGCAGGAAACGCATGCGATTTGTCGAATAAACGATAGACGGTTGTGGAGAAAGGAGGCGGATTCGCTTGGCGTTCCCGGACGCATGGCTCGACGAGCTGCTGGCAAAGAACGACATCGTTTCCGTCGTTTCTTCCTACGTCGAGTTGCGGCCCAAGGGGCGCCGCCTCTGGGGGCTCTGCCCGCTGCACGGCGAAAAAACGCCTTCGTTTTCCGTTTCGCCGGACAAGCAGATGTTCTACTGCTTCGGCTGCCACGCAGGCGGCACGGTGATCCAGTTCATCATGCAGATGGAACGGCTGAGCTTTGTGGAAGCGGTCAAGCTGCTGGCCAACCGCGCCGGCATGGAACTGCCCGAAAACGCCGACGATACCGCCATGCAGCGCGAACGGGCCTACAAGGAACGCCTGTATGCTGCGTGCAAGGCGGCCGCCCGTTTCTACATGGAAACGCTGCTCGGGCCGGACGGCGCGCCCGGGCGCGCATACCTCGCGGGGCGCGGCCTGACCAGCGAATCGGTCAAGCGCTTCGGCATCGGCTATGCGCCGGCCGCATGGGACGCCCTGAAAAACCACCTGCTGGCAGCAGGATTCACGCAGCAGGAACTGTTGGACGCCGGACTTCTTGTGCATAATACGGAGAAGAACAGCGTGTACGATGCGTACCGCAACCGCGTGATCTTCCCGATCATCGGCGCAGCCGGCCGGGTACTGGGGTTTGGCGCGCGCGTGTTGAACGACGACAAGCCCAAGTACATCAACACGGGCGACACGCCGATCTACAACAAGCGCAACACCCTGTACGGCCTGTATCTGCAAAAGGGACGCCGCTGCGCCGACCTGGTGATGGTTGAGGGATATACGGACGTGATCGGCCTGTTCGAAGCCGGGATCACAAATGCCGTCGCCAGCCTTGGCACGGCGCTCACCGTACAGCAGGCGCGGCTGCTCAAACGCTACACGCAGCTGGTCTATATCGCCTACGACGGCGACGCGGCCGGGCAGAACGCGACCATCCGCGGTCTCGACATCCTCTCACACGAGGGGATTGACGTGCGCGTGATCGTGTTCCCGGATGCGCAGGACCCGGACGAATTCATCCGGACGCACGGCCGGGAGGCGTTCGACGCGCTCAAGGATCATGCGCTCTCGCTCAATGCTTTCAAGCTCGAGAGCATGGCCCGCGGGTATCGCCTCACCGACGAGAACGACCGCGAGCGATATGCCAAGGAGGCCTGCCGCTTCATCGCTTCGCTCCAGCCGGTCGAACAGGGGCGCTACTATGCGCAACTGGCCAAAAAGACCGGCTATCCGGTGGAGGCGCTGCAGGCGCAGGGCGCCGCCGGCAGCCCGCTGGAGACGGCGCCGATCCGGCGATCGCCCGGTACTCGACGCGCGGCGGCCCCCGCCGAGGAGGACGCCCGCACCCGCGCCGAGAACGCGCTGCTGTTGGCCATGGCGCAATCGCGCGAAGCGACGCTTGCCGCCGTGTCCGACGGGGCGGCGGAGCTCTTCTCCGACGATGCGCGCAGTCTTCTGGCGGCGGAGATCATCGCCGCTTACGCGGCGGACACGGCGCCCAACTGCGCGCGCATCATCGCCGCCATGCCGGAGGAGCTGGCCGGCCGGCTGGCCGGCGTATTCCGCGAGGACGCCGTCGCCAAGGACCCGTTGCGCGTCGTGCGCGACTGCGCCGCCGCCATCCGCCGGTTTGACCGCCGCAGGCAGATCGACGCGATGACCCTCCAGTTGACCGACAGCACGCTGCCCGCCAACGAACGGCAGGCGCTGATGGAACGGATACAACACCTGACGCGCGAGCTTCGCGGCTGAGCCGCAGGGATACAGAAATACAGCATTTTCACGCGCCGGCCGCACGGCCGGTGGGGAAGGAGTGAGCGGATATGGAGAAGCTTGACCCCCGGGCGCAAAAGGTTCGGGAACTGCTCGATGCGGGCAAGGCCAAGGGCGTCCTGACCTACAAGGAGATCATGGACTCCCTTGAGGAGCTGGAGCTCGATCAGGAACAGATCGAAAAGATCTATGAGCACCTGGAGGAAATGAATATCGACGTGGTCGAGGAGGTTGACGTCCCGGAGGACATCAACGAGGAGATCGCCGAAATCGAGAGCACCCTCGCCGCGGTGGAGGGCGTGAACATCGACGACCCGGTGCGCATGTACCTCAAGGAGATCGGCAAGGTGCCGCTGCTGAGCGCCAATGAGGAGGTCGATATCGCCCGGCGCATGGCTGAGGGCGATCCGGAGGCCAAGCAGCAGCTTGCGGAAGCAAACCTGCGCCTCGTGGTCTCCATCGCCAAGCGGTACGTCGGTCGGGGTATGCTGTTCCTTGACCTGATTCAGGAGGGCAATCTCGGCCTCATCAAGGCGGTGGAAAAGTTCGACTACCGCAAGGGCTATAAATTCTCCACCTATGCGACGTGGTGGATCCGGCAGGCGATCACCCGCGCCATCGCGGATCAGGCGCGCACCATCCGCATCCCGGTGCATATGGTCGAAACGATCAACAAGCTCATCCGCGTCAACCGCCAGCTCGTGCAGGAGTATGGCCGCGACCCGCGGCCGGACGAGATTGCCCGGGAAATGGGCGTGTCGGAGGACAAGGTGCGCGAGATCATCAAGATCGCGCAGGAGCCGGTTTCGCTCGAAACGCCGATCGGCGAGGAGGACGACAGCCATCTGGGCGACTTTATCGAGGATCAGGATGCGCCCGCGCCCGCGGAGGCGGTCGCCGTAACGCTGCTCAAGGAGCAGCTTATGGATGTGCTCAACTCCCTCACCGCGCGCGAAGCCAAGGTGCTCCGCCTGCGCTATGGACTCGACGACGGCAAGGCGCGCACGCTTGAAGAGGTCGGCAAGGAATTCAACGTCACACGCGAGCGCATCCGCCAGATCGAAGCCAAGGCGCTGCGCAAACTCCGCCATCCCAGCCGCAGCAAGCGTCTCAAGGATTTTCTGGAGTAACAATCACCACAAAAGCGAAAAGCGGCGCGCGCCAAAAGGCGCGCGCCCGTTTTTGGGGAGGGCCCTTACTGCATGCGCACCATCTCCTTGTGCAGCCGTTTGATGATGCGCTTTTCCAGCCGCGAGATATAGCTCTGCGAAATGCCAAGCAGGTCGGCCACCTGCTTCTGCGTACATTCCGGCTGGTCATTGAGCCCGAAGCGCAGCTCGACGATGCGCTTTTCGCGCGGGGAAAGCCGCTGGAGCGCCGCGCGCAGCAGCTCACGGTCCACCTCGTCCTCCAGGTCGCGGCTGACGATGTCCGCCTCCGTGCCGAGGATGTCGGAGAGCAGCAGTTCGTTCCCGTCCCAGTCCACGTTGAGCGGCTCGTCGAACGACACCTCCAGCCGCAGCTTGTTGGACCGGCGCAGGTGCATGAGGATCTCGTTTTCGATGCAGCGCGAGGCATAGGTGGCCAGCTTGATCTTTTTGTCCGGATCGAACGTGTTGACCGCCTTGATGAGCCCGATCGTCCCGATGGAGATCAGGTCCTCAATGCCGACGCCCGTATTCTCAAACTTGCGCGCAATGTACACCACCAGCCGGAGGTTATGCTCGATCAGCGCGTCCGCCGCCGTCTTCTCCCCCGCCTTCAGGCGCTGCACCCACTGCTGCTCCTCCTCCGGTGCAAACGGCGCCGGCAGCGTCTCGCCCGAATGGATGTACAGGATCGGCCGCTGGCGCCGGGCGATCAGGCGCAGGTACCGCCGCCGGCACCACGTCCACATGCGTTTCCACATCTTCATTTCTCCTTCCCTTTGGCAGCAGCGCGCTGTCGATGATGGCCTGCGTGCCCATGATCTGCACGTCGGCGGGCGCGACCAGCGCATCCACCGCATACCACCCGCCGCAATACACCTGTATCAGACGGGGCTGCACCGCATAGAGAAAACCGTCGCCGCCGAGCGCCGCATAGGGGACGGGGCGCCCCCCTTCCGCCAGGGGCATGAACGTCCGCTCCACCACGATGACGGGCTTGCCGCTGAGCGGCTCGGTCAGCAGATTGCCGCTGTCGGCAAAAGCGGTCAGCTCCAGCGTGCGGTCCTCGAGCACGACGCGCATGCGCACGCGCCGGCTGCGGTCCCGCACCGCGCTGAAAAACGCGCGCACGAGCCGCGGCAGCACAGCGGCCGCCACCGCGCCGGCGAGCGCGACGCGCAACGGCACCGTGCCTACGAGCGCACCGCCGGAAAGCGTACCGCCCAACAGCAGCGTGAGCGCCAGCAGCAAGCCGCCCGTCAGGCAGGCGGAGAGGAACAGCGCCAGCAGCGCGCGCGGCAGCTCGCGCAGGCCATGCGTGAGCGGCAGCGAAGCGAGAACGCACAGCAGCAGCTTGCAGGGAAGCGTGCGCAGCAGCGGCACGGCGGTCAACGACAACAGCGCATAGACCGCGCCGCCCAGCGCCGCCGCCACGGCCGCCACAGGCCGCAGCCGAAGCGCGCCGATGGCCGCCGCCAGGTGCAGCATCAGCAGATCCATCATCAGGTTGTCGAGCAGAAACAGCTCAATCGACAGTTCCATACCATAGCGCTATGCAATCCTGATGACCATGACGGTCATATCGTCCTGCGCGCCGGCTTCGAGCGCCGCGTGCAGCAGCCGGTCCGCTGCGGTCTGGCTGTCCGGCCCATCCTCGAGCGCACGGCCGATGTGCTCCTGCGTCCGCTCGCCCAGCGCGTCCAGCGCGCCGTCGGAAAACATGATGATCGTATCGTTCCTGCGGATGCGCGCGCGCTGCACGGCCGGGGTCGCGTCATCCACGATGCCGGCGGGCAATGCCTCCGCGCAAACGGTATGCAGTCTCTCGGCGCGATAGACGAACGTTGGCGGCGCGCCGCACTTGATGAACTCCGCCTGCCCGCTGCGCAGGTTCAGATACAGCGCGTCGAGCGTGGCGTACATGTCCTGCTCATGCTTGAGCAGCAGGCGGTTCACGGTTTCGAGCGCCATGTCGCGCGAAAACCCGCTGTCAAACAGGTCGAACAGCAGCCGGATGGCGGCCTGGCTTTCGCTGCGCGCGTTTTCGCCCGCGCCCATGCCGTCGCTGATGGCATACAGCACCCGCCCCAGCGGGAGCCGCCGCTCGCCGGTACTGTCGCCGCTCACGCCACTGCGGCTCACCGGCGCGCTCGCCGCGCCCATCTGCGCGCTGAGCGGTTGCGCCTCTTCCAGCACGAGGATGCCCTGCCGTCCCACCTTGCGCGCCGATAATACGGCGACCGGCCGGCGCAGCGTCGCATGCACCGCTTCGCACACCGGCAGGGGCGCATCCACATAGTTCGGCGATACGCGCACGTCCAGGCGGAGCTTGCCGGACGGGAATGCGGCGTCCACGCCGAACGCACGGATGCCATGCCGGTCGAGGCTCTGCGCCACGGCCCGCTCCAGATCCTCGTCGAGCCACCGCTCCTCCTGCACGCGCGCCGCCAGCCCCTCCAGCACATCGCACATGCCGTTGAGCTGCCGGTTGACAAAGCCGTACTGCCGTGCCGTGCGGCTGCGCAGCGCGCTTTGCACCAGGTACTGATTTTGCGCCTGCCAGGCGGCGGCCGCCATCTGCGTCATGTGCTTGCAGGATGGGTCGAACGGGCGGCGAATGCGGATGCGCTCGCCCCGCTCGTGCGCCTGCAGCATGGCCGATACGGCCTGCGCCGCCAGATGCGGGTCTCGCCAGCACATCTTTTTGAGCGAGCAGTCCATGCAGACGCTCGCGGCCGCCTGCGCCGTCCACTGCAGCTTTGCGTCCGGCGGTTCCTGCCGCTGCGGCATTTCAAACAGCTTTGCCACCTCGCGTCCGACGGCGACCGTGCGGCGGATATCCTCGGCCGTATGTTCCCGCATCCGCTTCATCGCCTTTTCACTGAAACGCTCCCGATCCATATCCGCATCCAGATAAGAGCAGAGCGCCAGCAGCAGGTTGCGCGGGATGAGCAGGAACACCGCGCCGGAAACGGCAAGGTTCAGCAGGTTGATCGTGTGCGACGCGGTATACACGTACGTGCCGACCACCAGGCTGCACGCGAGAAAGCCGCCAAACACGCCGATGGTATCCGCCCGGCGCATGAGCGCGCCGGCAAGCGTACATGCCGCAAGGCTGCCGACGAACACAAGCGTGAAATCCCCGCTGACGGCGAGCACCACCGCCAGCGCCACGGACACCGCCACGCCGCTGACGCCGCGCGAGAGCGCCGCGATCATCGCAAACAGCAGCAGCAGCACGACCGGCAATGAAAAGCCAAATGCCTGCACATCGGTCACGGAGAGCAGGAAAAAGCCGAACGACAGGCTGATGCTCACCTGTTCGGCGTCCGAGAGTACGTGGCGGTTGCCCAGCATACGTATGGTCCGCAGCGCGCTCTGCATGACGAGCGCCGCAAACTCGCACAGGCCTATGTTGATCAGCGCGCGCAGCAGCGACGACACGTCGGACGCATGAAAGATCGGCAGCATCGCCGCCTGCGCCAGGAACAGCAGGAACAGCCGGTCGAGTGTTTCGCCCTTGCCGCTCCAGCACAGCCAGAGCAGGTGCATCACATAATAGAGCACGCACGCGCATACGGCCGGATACTGCGGTTCGGCCTGCAGCAGAATGGCGCCAAAAACCGCGCCGGCAAACGCATAGTGCGCGTTGCAGCCGGAAATCGTGGCCGCGGCGAGAAACGCAAGCCCGAACGGCGCAATATCCCCGGCGATGCACACGCGTCCGAGCAGCAGCGCGCCAAAGAACGTCAGCAGCTCGCCGGCAAAGGCGCGCCGCCCGATATACTGCAAAAAACGGTTCTGCTTCGGCTTGTTGGCTCTTTCGCTCTCGTCGCTCATACATCCACCCTCGTTGCTATTATAAGAACACACGCCTGTCGAAAAGCTCGGATTGAGCGAAAGCACGGACAGCTTTTCTCGCCCGCCATTCGGCGCAAACCGTCCCAATGCGGCACAAAGCCCGCCTTCCGCCCCGCCGGGCCGCCGTCATGCGCCGGAAACACGTCGAACGCGCAGGGCGGCGGCTGTCCGTCCTGCGCTTGCAGCCGGTTGGCTTGTGTGATAAACTGGGAAGAACAGAATCGATAAGCGGAGGCATGTTATGTTCAAGGCCAATGGCGACTACAGCCTGTTGCAGGGCAACTACCTGTTTTCCGAGGTCGGCAAGCGCGTTGCCGCGTTCCAGAAGGCGCACCCGGAGGCGGATCTGATCCGCATGGGCATCGGGGATGTGACGCGGCCGCTCGTGCCTGCGGTGATCGCCGCGATGCATCAGGCCGTGGACGAGATGGGGAACGAGGCGACCTTCCGCGGCTATGGGCCGGAATACGGCTACGATTTTCTGCGCGAAGCCATCCGGCAGCGCGACTATGCCAGCCGGGGCGTGGATATCTCGGCCGACGAGATCTTCGTATCCGACGGTGCCAAGTGCGACGTGGGCAACATTCAGGAGCTGTTTGCGCCGGACTGCACCGTGGCCGTGACCGATCCGGTCTATCCCGTCTATGTGGATACGAACGTGATGGCCGGGCGCGGCGGCCGCTACCAGGACGGCGCCTATGCGCGCATCGTCTATCTGCCCTGCACGGCGGAAAACGGCTTCATGCCGGAGCTGCCGGAAGCGGCGCCGGACGTGATGTACCTGTGCTATCCGAACAACCCCACCGGCGCGGCGCTGAAAAAGGCGCAACTTGCCGATATCGTGGCCTATGCGCGGAAAAACGGCACGCTGCTGCTGTACGACTCCGCCTATGAAGCGTACATTTCGGAGCCGGAGGCGCCCCACAGCATTTTTGAGATCGAGGGCGCTGTGGAGTGTGCCATCGAATTCCGCTCCATGAGCAAGACGGCCGGCTTTACGGGCGTGCGCTGCGCCTATACGGTCGTGCCCCGGGCGCTTCGCTACCGCGACACCCTGGGCAACGAGGTCTCGCTCAACGCCATGTGGGCGCGCCGCATGGCCACCAAGTTCAACGGTGTATCCTACATCACCCAGCGCGGCGCAGCCGCCGGCCTGTCCGACGAGGGCTACGCCCAGCTGCGCGCCGTGGTGGCGGACTACATGGAGAACGCGCGCATCATCCGCGAGAGTCTGCGCGCGGCCGGCTACACCGTCTACGGCGGCGTCAACGCGCCCTACATCTGGCTCAGGGTGCCGCACGGCGACAGCTGGCGCTTTTTTGACGAACTGCTGGCAACGCACCACATCGTGGGCACGCCCGGCGCCGGGTTCGGCAAGGCCGGCGAAGGCTATCTCCGCATGACCGCGTTCGCCACGCGCGAAAACACGCTGCGCGCCATGGCGCGCATTACAAAGGGCTGAGGCTATGGCGTTCATCATTGCATTTGAGGGCATTGACGGGACCGGCAAGGGCACGCAGATGGAGCGCGCCGCCTGCCGGCTGCTCGCAGCCGGCAGGCGCGTGGAGCGGCTCTCGTTTCCGATCTACAGCTCCTTTTTCGGGCGGGAGGTCGGCAAGCTGCTCACCGGCAGCGACGGCGTGCGCGCCGATACCGTGGACGGCAAAAGCATGGCGCTCTGGTTTGCGCTCGACCGGTTCGAGGCGTTGAAGGATTTTGATGGCGATGCCTGCGACGTGCTGCTCATCAACCGTTATGTGCTGTCCAACGCCGTATACCAGTCCATCCGCGACTGTGACGCCGGCAAGCCCGACCTGCTCGACTTCGTGCTGGCGCTGGAACACGAGCACTTCGGCATTCCGCGCGTGGACGCCTACCTGCTGTTCGACATGGATCTTGCGCAGGCGGCGGGCAACGTGGACAAAAAGGGCTACCGCGACTATGTGGGCGAAGGGCGCGATATCTACGAGTCCATCCCGGACATCCAGCGCCGGGCGCGCGAGAAATACCTCGCCTATGCGGCGCGCCTGCCCAACGTGCGGGTCATCCCCTGTATGCGGGACGGCCGGCTGGAGAGCATTGAGACCATCGGCGCCCGCGTGGACGCGGCGCTCGTGCAAATGGGTCTGTTGCAGGAGGAGAAAGCGACATGAAAAGTATCAAACGCGGTCGCGCGCCCTCGATGATGGGCGGCGTAATGAGCCTGCTGATCGGCCTGTTCGGCGTGGCGTGGACCATCGTCGTGCTGCGCTTCGGCGGCGGCTTCATGGCGGTATTCGGCCTGATCTTTGTGGCCGTTGCCGTCGTCCAGGCGCTCTATCATTTCAGGAACGCCACCGGAAAAAACCGTTACTCCGAATACGATATCACCGACGGGCGGGAGGAGCCCGACCCGCTGAACGAGCGGTTTGACGGGGCGCCGGTTGCAGGCGGCCCGTCGGCCCCGTCCGCTTCCGCCCCGTCCGGCAGCCTGTTCTGCCCCTACTGCGGCGCGCCCGTGGACATAAATTTTGCCTTTTGCAACCGGTGCGGCAAGCGCCTGCCGGATTAAGCGCCCGTAATCGCGCCGGCTGCGTCCCGCGCATCGGCGCAAGTAAAAATGGTCTGCGCGTTTGGCGCAGGCCGTTTTTCGTTGTTGCCCGTTTCCCGCTTCCCCCCTCGCCCGGCAACGCCTGCGGCTGCGGGCCGTCGCCCCGCAAAAAGCCGGCGTCCAAAGGGCGAACCGGCGCGCGATCTTAGGGCGCGCGATTTTTGAAAGCTGGGAAGCGTCCGCAAGCATGCCGCCCGGGGAAAAAACCGAAGCAGGCGATGCGCGCCTGCTTCGATATGGAGCTGATGAGCAGATTCGAACTGCCTACCTCTTCATTACCAATGAAGTGCTCTACCGACTGAGCTACATCAGCATCTTGCGTTCAGCGAACCCATTATAGCGAATACCCATGCTTTTTGCAAGCAATATTTTTGCTTTTGCGCCGTCAAAAGCACGCCCCCCGCACGACGGCTGGGGGAGCGGCCGGTATCCGATGCGCCTGCCGCCGGCGGCGGCAGGCGCAAGCATGCGGGAGTCAGTCCTCCGCGCGGATCACGCTCTCCACCTCGTGGACGCAGGGCAGGCGCCGGATTTCGTCGAGCGCCGCCTGCACGCTGAGTTCGTGCGCCGTATGCGTCATGAACGTGATGTGCGACGAGCCGCCGACGCGCTCGCCGAGCTGCAGCACATCCTTGAGCGAAACGCCATGCCCGGCGAACACGGCGGCGATGGCCGCCATCGTGCCGGGCGCATCCGCGACGGAGAGGCGAATACAGTAGACGCAGGCAAAGTCGCGCACGAGCTCCACCTCGTTGCTGAGCGCCGCGTCGTTACGGAAGGTCATGTAGCGGTGACGGCCCGTGGCGTGACAGGCGTAGATCACGTCCGACATGACCGCCGAAGCCGTGGGCATACAGCCGGCGCCGCGGCCATAGAGCATCACGTCGCCCACGGCGTGTCCGGTCAGAAAGATGGCGTTGAACACACCGCGCACCGACGCAAGCGGATGCGCCTTTGGCACCATGGTCGGATGTACGCGCACTTCAATGGCGTTCCCGCTTTTCTTGCCGATGGCCAGAAGTTTGATCTCATAGCCGAGCAGCTCCGCCGCCTCAAAATCCTCGGCCGTCAATCTGGTGATGCCCTCGCGGTAGATCACGTCGATGGGCATGTGCGCATGGAACGCCATCGACGAGAGGATGGACAGCTTGTACATCGCGTCGTAGCCTTCCACGTCGGCGGTGGGGTTTGCCTCGGCATAGCCAAGCTGCTGCGCCTCGCGCAGCACCTCGTCGAATGCGCGCCCCTCCTCGGCCATCTTGGTCAGGATGTAGTTGGTCGTGCCGTTGATGATGCCCATGACGCGCTCGATGTTGTTGGCCTGCATGGAGTCGAGGATCGTGCGGATGATGGGGATGCCGCCGCCTACCGTCGCCTCCAGATACAGCCCGGCGCCGCTCGCCTTTGCGGCGGCCTCAAACTCGTACCAGTGCTTGCTCATGACCTCCTTGTTGGACGTCACGACCGTTTTGCCGCTTTCCAGGGCGCGGAGGATGAACGTGCGCGCCGGCTCCACGCCGCCCATGCACTCGACAACGATGTCGATTCCGCCGTCGTTCAGGATTTCGTCCACCGACGTGGTGAACAGCGCGCGCGGCGCCAGATGCAGGTTCGGCTCATGCTCAAAATCGCGCACGAGAATGCGGCCGACGCGCAGGTGCAGCTGCTCGCGGTGCAGGATGTCGTCGTGGTTCTCCGTCGCAATCCGATACACGCCGGAACCGACGGTGCCAAAGCCGAGGATGGCAAGGGTATGCGTGGTCATGGTTCTCCTTCTCCTTTGTCCATTCAATTCTCTGATATGGGTCCCGCAATGCGCGCCGCGCCTATCGCCGCCGCAAACGGCGCCTGTGGCGGCACGTGAAACCGGATGGGGTGCAGCAGCTCGACCATGCGGGTCAACTCCGCAAAGGCGGGATGCGCCACCGGCGTGCCCACGAGCACGACGTCCTCCACCCCTACGGCACGCGCCGCGAACGCCGCCATGACGCCGACCGTCTGACACACGAGGTTGACGACGCCGCGCGCACGGTCCGCCGCGTCCGCCGCCGGATGCAGGTGTGCAAAGTTGGCGACGGTCGTACAGGGCGGAAGGCCGGGAATCTCGCGGTCGGTCACATCGCCGATGCACAGGTCGATGCGGCGCAGATCGCCGCAGGAGGCCTGCTCCAGTATGCGCTGCGCGTCCGCGCCGTCGCCCATCAGGGACGAAAGCCCGAGCAGCGTGCCGCCGCCTACGCCGCTGCCGCCGAGATGGCGCGCCGGCGCGCCGTGCTCCGCCAGCACGAACGCCGTGCCCGTGCCGACGCTGGCGACCAGCGCGCGCGGCAGGCCCGAGAGCGCGAGCGCCCCCGACGCGATGGCCGAAAACTCATCCGCATGGCGCACCGGCACGCCGGCGACAGCCTCCCCCAGCAGGGGCGCGCCCATGCCGGTGGCCGCGATGCAGGCCGGGGCCGGAGACAGCCAGGAAAGCAGATCCTCCGGCCGGAAGCGGTGCGCGTCGATGCGCTGCGTGCGCACGAGCGCCCCCTCCTCCAGCAGCGCAAGTTTGGCAGCCGATACGCCAATGTCTATGCCAAGCAGACGATCAGCCATGTTTGAGCACCTTCCTGAGCGCCGTGCATACCGCGATGGCCGCCACGACGGCGACAACGATCTCCAGCACGCCGTTGGTGGCGATAACCGTGCCGATGGCGCCGAGCAGCAACCCGTAGGCGATGCCGTTGGCCGCGGCATAATCCACCCCGAACGCCAGATAGATGCCGCCGAGCACGAGCAACGTGTTGGCAAGCGTGCCTGCCACGGCCGCAACGCCCATGTTGACCGCATCGGCCCTGCAGACGCGCGACATGCCCCGATAGACCAGGGCGGCAAACACGCCGATGAGTACGCGCGGCACAAAACAGATTACAAGGCTCCAGAAATTCCCGTGAAATTCGCCGAACGAATAGAACGGCGTGAACACGAACGCCAGCGCCGGATTCGGCGGCATGAACGTCCATACGATAAAGCTGAACAGCCCGGCGGCAAAGCCCAGCCCCGCGCCTGCGCCCAGGCCGAGCGAAATGGCGGCGATGATGACCGGCACGTGCGCCAGCGTCGCCACGAGCGGTCCGACGGGCAGCGAGCCGAGCGGCGTGAACGCCACGATCGCCTCGATGGAAAGCAATACCGCAAACTGCACCAGAAACAATGTCCGCGAGCGGCGGACGGAAGACGCCATGGCCGGATACCTCCTCGCAAATTGTTTACACATTATATACTATTTGTGCGGATATGGCAAACAAAATCACGCAAACTATCGCAAGGGAGGGCGATGCCATGCGTCAAAATTTGCCGCGCAAACCGGGCGGGGTCTCCCGCGCCGCTACCGCCTGTTATATTCTGTTCGCAGCGCTGCTGCTGTACGCCGCCGCGCGCTTTTCCGGCAACATCGCCGCGCGCGAGCTGCTGCGCACGCCGCTGCCCGCCGCGCCGGAGCCGACGCCCGTCGCCGTGGCGGCGGCCCCGGAACAGACGGCCGCGCAGGCGCTCGCCGTGCGCACGCCGGAGCCCCTGCACACGTCCGATCCGGACGGCGGGCCTGCGCCGTCGGCGTCCCCGGACGACGCTCCGCCGACGCCTGCGCCGACCGGAACTTCCGTCCCGTCCTCCCTCGAAGCTGGGCGGATCGACCTCCCCATTATCGGTTTTGACGAAACAGGCCATGCGGACGCCGTTTCGGTGCTCGCCGTGCGCGGCGACGCCTGTACGCTGCTCGCCATCCCGAAGAACACGCTCGTGGACGGCCGCCCGCTTTCCGACGCGACGGCGGTGGAAACCGTGCTGAGCCGGCTGCAATCGCTGCTGGGCGTCGTGTTCCCGTACTATGTGAGCTATGAGGTCGCGGCGGTGCCGACCTGTGTGGACGCCGTCGGCGGCGTGACCATCGACGGTACGGCGCGCACCGGCGAACAGGCGCGCGCCTATCTGGAAACCGGCGGGCAGGACGAGCTGCTGCGCGCCGCGCGGCAGCAGATCTTCCTCCAGGCGTTCGCGCTGCGCGTGCAGGACATGAACCTGTTTGAAATCTGGGGTGCAAAGCGCCAGTTGCAGGACAGCGCCGACAGCAACCTGAGCGGCGAGCACGGCTGGCTGCTCTACCGGACGCTGCGCGCGCTCCCGCTGGAGCAGCTCGATCTGCGCCTGCTGCCCGTGGATTCCACAGAGGCGGACGGCGTCCGCTGCTACGTGCCGGACGCGGAAATTGTTGACAAAATCGTGACCGAACTCTACAAAACCCGTTGACACTTTTCATTTCTTACGCTATACTAATTCTTGCGCGTTTCGGGTGCGGGGGAGCATAGCTCAGCTGGGAGAGCACTTGCCTTACAAGCAAGGGGTCACAGGTTCGAGCCCTGTTGTTCCCACCAGAGATGTGGCCCGGTAGTTCAGTTGGTTAGAATGCCAGCCTGTCACGCTGGAGGTCAGGGGTTCGAGCCCCCTCCGGGTCGCCACGTCTGCCTCGGTAGCTCAGCTGGTAGAGCAAGGGACTGAAAATCCCTGTGTCGGTGGTTCGACTCCACTCTGAGGCACCATTGCGGGAGTAGCTCATTTGGTAGAGCGCAGCCTTGCCAAGGCTGAGGTGGCGGGTTCGAGCCCCGTCTCCCGCTCCATCCCCGGCGACATAGCCAAGCGGTAAGGCAAGGGTCTGCAAAATCCTCATTCCCCGGTTCGATTCCGGGTGTCGCCTCCACCACGCCGGAGCAAAGCACGCTTTGCTCCGGCGTTTTTTTCGTGCAAATTAGCGCGCCGGGTGGGAACGGATGGGAAAAGCGTCGGGCGGGGTGGCAAAAGCGCCGGGCGGGCGGCAAACGCGCGCGGGTGGGGCGGATGGCAAAAGCGCCGGGCGGATGGCAAAGCGCCGGGCGGG
>CDTW01046114.1_pt1 | contig 52126 bp, 44 predicted proteins | sample 554901 | NCBI WGS metagenome assembly CDTW01 (sample SAMEA3182045, study PRJEB8094) | gut metagenome | biome: human; feature: gut; material: Stool; isolation source: human stools | place: Canada | collected 2011-11-01
GCCCCCCGCCATTTCTGCATAAAAAAAGCGCCCGAAGGCGCAGACAGGACTTGACAGCGCTTCCGGATTTTGATATAATGAAGCGCTTATATTGGGAGGATGGACGCAAACACACCCCCACTTTCATCTGACCACAGTATACCATCTCCGGCGGCGGAATACAAGGGTGTAGGCGTAAAAAACGTCAACAAGCCCGTGCGTGTCGCCGCGGGAGCAGACCCATAGGGGCCGGGCCGGGCTTATTGGCGAGAGCCGGACGCGGCCGGAAAAGAAGTAACGAATAGAAAGGCGTGATCGTTGAATGGCCAAGGACAAGTACTACGGCAAGACCCTGCGCAAGAATTTTGCCCGCCACGAAGAGGTCATGGCAATGCCCAACCTGCTGGAGATCCAGAAGAAGTCCTACAAGTGGTTCCTGGATACCGGCCTGCGGGAGGTCTTTGCCGACGTGGCTTCCATCACGGACTATGCCGGCAATCTGGAGCTGAGCTTCATTGATTACAGCATGGACGAGAAGCCCAAGTACGACGTGGAGGAGTGCAAGGCGCGGGACGCCACCTATGCCGCCCCCATGAAGGTGCGGGTGCGCCTGCACAACAAGGAGACGGGCGAGATCAAGGAGCAGGAGATCTTCATGGGAGATTTCCCGCTGATGACCCATGGCGGCACCTTCGTCATCAACGGCGCGGAGCGCGTGGTGGTCAGCCAGATCGTCCGCTCCCCCGGCGTGTACTACGGCAAGGAGATCGACCTCAAGACCGACCTGCCCCTGCTGACCAGCACTGTGATCCCCTACCGGGGCGCGTGGCTGGAGTATGAGACGGACACCAGCGAGGTGTTCTGGGTGCGCATCGACAAGAACCGCAAGCTGCCCATCACCTGCCTGATCCGCGCCCTGGGCCTGCGGACGGACGCCGAGATCCTGGAGCGCTTCGGCGATGACCGCCGCATCGTGGCCACGCTGGAGAAGGATACCTGCAAGACCTACGAGGAGGCGCTGCTGGAGATCTACCGCAAGCTGCGTCCCGGCGAGCCCCCCACGGTGGATTCCGCGGAGACGCTGCTGCAGGGCCTGTTCTTTGATCCCCGCCGCTACGACCTGTCCATGGTGGGCCGGTACAAGTTCAACAAGAAGCTGACCATCTGGTCCCGCGCCAGGGGCCAGAAGCTGGCGCTGCCTGTTGCCGATCCCGCCACCGGCGAGATCCTGTTTGAGGACGGCCATGTGCTGACCGCCGCCGACTGCGCCCTGCTGGACGCCGTGGGCGTGTACGAGATCACCGTGGCGCTGGAGTCCGGCGAGACGCTGAAGATCTTCACCAACAAGATGTGCGACATGTCCCGCTATGTGGACTTCGATCCCCGGGAGAAGTGCGGCATCAAGGAGCGCGTCCGCTATGACGTGCTGCAGGAGCTGCTGGGCCAGTACAGCGGCGAGGAGCTGATCGCCCAGTGCCGCCTGCACGCCGATGATCTGGCGCCCAAGCACATCATCGTGGACGATATCTTCGCGTCCATCAACTATATGAACGCGCTGGCCCACGGTCTTGTGACCAAGGACGATATCGACCATCTGGGCAACCGCCGCCTGCGCTGCGTGGGTGAGCTGCTGCAGAACCAGTTCCGCATCGGCTTTTCCCGTATGGAGCGGGTCATCCGCGAGCGCATGACCATCCAGGATCTGGATGTGGTGACACCCCAGAGCCTCATTAACATCCGGCCCGTTACGGCGGCCATCAAGGAGTTCTTCGGCTCCAGCCCTCTGAGCCAGTTTATGGATCAGACCAACCCGCTGGCCGAGCTGACCCACAAGCGCCGTCTGTCCGCACTGGGCCCCGGCGGTCTGAGCCGCGAGCGCGCCAACATGGAAGTCCGAGACGTGCACTACTCCCACTATGGCCGTATGTGCCCCATCGAGACGCCTGAAGGCCCCAACATCGGCCTGATCTCCTATCTGGCCACCTACGCCCGCATCAACGAGTACGGCTTTATCGAGGCACCGTTCCGCGCCGTGGATCACGAGACGTGCAGGGTCTCCGACGACATCACCTACATGACCGCCGACGTGGAGGATCAGTATGTGGTGGGGCAGGCGGCGGAGCCGGTGGACGAGAACGGATGCCTGACCCGTGAGCGTATCACCTGCCGCCACCGCGATGAGATCGTGGAGGTGCCCCGCAACAGCGTGGACTACATCGACGTGTCGCCCCGCATGATGGTGTCCATCGCCACGGCCATGATCCCCTTCCTGCCCAACGACGACGCCAACCGCGCCCTGATGGGCGCCAACATGCAGCGGCAGGCCGTGCCTCTGCTGAAGCCGGAGGCCCCCATCGTGGGCACCGGTATGGAGCACAAGATCTGCCTGGACTCCGAGGTGGCCGTGCTGGCCGAGGGCGACGGCGTCGTGACCAAGGTGGACGCCACCAACGTGTCCGTCCGCTATGACAGCGGCGAGACCAAGGACTACAAGCTCATCAAGTTCCTGCGCTCCAACCACGGCACCTGCATCAACCAGAAGCCGATCGTCTCCGTGGGCGAGCGCGTCCACGGCGGCGACGATCCCACCGTGCTGGCCGACGGCCCCGCCACCGAGCAGGGCGAGATCGCGCTGGGCCGCAACATTCTGGTGGGCTTCATGACCTGGGAGGGATACAACTACGAGGACGCCGTGCTGCTCAACGAGCGGCTGGTGAAGGAGGACGTGTACACGTCCATCCATATCGAGGAGTACGAGATCGACGCCCGCGACACCAAGCTGGGGCCGGAGGAGATCACCCGGGATATCTCCAACGTGGGCGAGGAGGCCCTGAAGGACCTGGACGAGCGCGGCATCATCCGCGTGGGCGCCGAAGTCCACGCCGGCGATATTCTGGTGGGCAAGGTCACGCCCAAGGGCGAGACGGATCTCACCGCCGAGGAGCGCCTGCTGCGCGCCATCTTCGGCGAGAAGGCCCGCGAAGTCCGCGATACCTCCCTGAAGGTGCCCCACGGCGAGAGCGGCATCGTGATTGATACCAAGGTATTTACCCGCGAGAACGGCGACGAGCTGAGTCCGGGCGTGAACCAGGTGGTGCGCGTCTATATCGCCCAGCGCCGCAAGATCCAGCCCGGCGACAAGATGGCCGGCCGCCACGGCAACAAGGGCGTCGTGTCCCGCGTGCTGCCCCAGGAGGATATGCCCTTCCTGCCCGACGGCACGCCGCTGGATATCGTGCTGAACCCCCTGGGCGTGCCCAGCCGTATGAACATCGGCCAGGTGCTGGAGGTCCATCTGGGCTACGCCGCCAAGACCCTGGGCTGGAAGGTGGCCACCCCCATCTTTGACGGCGCCACCGACAAGGATATCTCCGAGGCGCTGGCGCTGGCCGGTCTTGACCCCGAGGGCAAGAGCTGGCTGTACGACGGCCGTACCGGCGAGCGCTTCGACAATAAGGTGACGGTGGGCTATGTGTACTTCCTGAAGCTGCACCATCTGGTGGACGATAAGATCCACGCCCGTTCCACCGGCCCCTACTCTCTGGTGACCCAGCAGCCTCTGGGCGGCAAGGCCCAGTTCGGCGGCCAGCGCTTCGGCGAGATGGAGGTGTGGGCGCTGGAGGCTTACGGCGCGGCATACACCCTGCAGGAGATCCTCACCGTCAAGTCCGACGACGTGACGGGCCGTGTCCGCACCTACGAGTCCATCGTCAAGGGCCACAATGTTCCCACGCCGGGCGTGCCGGAATCCTTCAAGGTGCTGGTCAAGGAGCTGCAGTCCCTGTGTCTGGATATTCAGGTGCTGGATGCCGACGGCAACCAGATCGAGCTGAAGGAGGACGAGGACGCGCTGGATACCTTCAATCTGGCCCGCATGGATGCCGAGGACGAGCGGCAGAAGCGGTTCGCCGATGAGGACGAACTGGCCGACGCCGGATTTGATTACGTCGCTGACGAGGAAGTGGACGCTTCCTTCGATGACGCGGACGATGAGTTTTAAGGAAAAGGAGGAGCTGCATTATGAGTTACGCAACATTTGACGCCATCAAGATCGGCATCGCTTCTCCGGAGATGATCCGCGAGTGGTCCTACGGCGAGGTGAAAAAGCCGGAGACCATCAACTACCGCACGCTGAAGCCGGAACGGGACGGCCTGTTCTGCGAGCGCATTTTCGGGCCGACGAAGGACTGGGAGTGCCACTGCGGTAAATATAAGAAGATCCGCTACAAGGGCAAGATCTGCGACCGCTGCGGCGTGGAGGTCACCCGTGCCAAGGTGCGCCGCGAGCGCATGGGCCATATCGAGCTGGCCACCCCTGTCAGCCACATCTGGTATTTCAAGGGCATCCCCTCCCGTATGGGCCTGCTGCTGGATATCAGCCCCCGCATTCTGGAGAAGGTGCTGTACTTCGCCGCCTATATCGTTACCGATCCCGGCGAGACGCCCCTCATTAAGAACCAGATCCTGTCCGAGAAGGAATACCGCGATATGCGGGAGAAGTACGAGGACGATTTCGACGCCGGCATGGGCGCCGAGGCCGTGAAGAAGCTGCTGCAGCAGATCGATCTGGAGCAGCTGAGCGAGCAGTTCCATGCGGAGCTGAAGACCACCTCCGGCCAGAAGAAGGCCCGCATCGTCAAGCGTCTGGAGGTGGTGGACGCCTTCCGCCTGTCCGGCAACAAGCCGGAGTGGATGATCATTGACATTCTGCCGGTCATCCCGCCGGAGATCCGGCCCATGGTACAGCTGGACGGCGGCCGCTTCGCCACGTCCGACCTGAACGACCTGTACCGCCGTGTCATCAACCGCAACAACCGCCTGAAGCGCCTGATGGAGCTGAACGCCCCCGACATCATCGTCCGCAATGAGAAGCGCATGCTGCAGGAGGCGGTGGACGCCCTCATCGACAACGGCCGCCGCGGCCGTCCCGTCACCGGCGCCAACAACCGCGCACTCAAGTCCCTCAGCGATATGCTGAAGGGCAAGCAGGGCCGTTTCCGCCAGAACCTGCTGGGCAAGCGCGTGGACTACTCCGGCCGTTCCGTTATCTGCGTCGGCCCCGAGCTGAAGATCTATCAGTGCGGCGTGCCCAAGGAGATGGCGCTGGAGCTGTTCCGCCCCTTCATCATGAAGAAGCTGGTGGAGGACGGCTCCGCCAACAACATCAAGTCCGCCAAAAAGATGGTGGACAAGGGCCGCACCGAGGTGTGGGACGCGCTGGACGAGATCATCAAGGATCATCCCGTCATGCTCAACCGTGCGCCTACCCTGCACCGTCTGGGCATCCAGGCCTTTGAGCCGGTGCTGGTGGAGGGCCGCGCCCTGAAGCTGCATCCCCTGAACTGCACGGCCTTCAACGCCGACTTCGACGGCGACCAGATGGCCATTCACGTCCCCCTGTCCGCCGAGGCGCAGGCCGAGGCCCGTCTGCTGATGCTGTCGGCCAACAACCTGCTGCGGCCGCAGGACGGCGGCCCCGTCACCGTGCCGACGCAGGATATGGTGCTGGGCTCCTACTATCTGACCTTCGAGCGGTTCGAGAACGGCGTATCCCAGATGGACAACGACGCCTATTGGCCCGAGGACATCGACTTCGCGCTGGCCGGCAAGACCTACGACGAGCTGACCGACGAGGAGAAGGCCAACACCCACCTGAACATCTACCGCGACGAGGACGAGGTGCTGATGGCTTACAACGAGCACATCATCGGCATCCACCAGCCCGTGTGGGTGCGCGTCACCAAGGAGCTGGGCGGCGAGAAGGTGAGCCATGTGGTGCGCGCCACCGCCGGACGCATCATCTTCAACCACAACATCCCTCAGGATCTGGGCTTCGTGAAGCGCTTCGACGAGGACGGGAAGCCCACCGACAAGTTCTTCGACTACGAGATCACCGAGACGTGCGGCAAGAAGCTGCTGGGCAAGATCGTTGACCGTACCATCAACCAGTACGGCTTCACCATCGCCGCCGAGGTGCTGGACAACATCAAGGCCACCGGCTACAAGTACTCTACCCGGGGTTCCATCACCATCTCCATCGCGGATATGACGGTGCCCAAGGCCAAGTACGAGCTGATCGACGAGACGGAGCAGCGTGTGGTGGAGATCGAGGACCAGTACAACATGGGCTTCATCACCGACGAGGAGCGCTACAAGCTGGTGGTGCGCGAGTGGGAGAAGACCACCGCCGACGTCACCGACGCCCTGACGGCCAACATGAACAAGTACAACCCCATCTTCATGATGGCTGATTCCGGCGCCCGTGGCTCCATGAAGCAGATCCGTCAGCTTACCGGTATGCGCGGCCTGATGGCCAATACCGCCGGTAAGACCATCGAGATCCCCATCAAGGCCAACTTCCGCGAGGGCCTGAGCGTGCTGGAGTACTTTACCTCCAGCCGAGGCGCCCGTAAGGGCCTGGCCGATACGGCGCTGCGTACCGCCGACTCCGGTTATCTGACCCGCCGCATGGTGGACGTCTGCCAGGACGTTATCATCCGCGAGGCGGACTGCGGCGCCCGGAAGGGTATTCTGGTGTCCGAGATCAGCGAGGGCGGTCAGGTCATCGAGAAGTTCTCCGAGCGCATCAAGGGCCGCTTCCCCGTCAACGATATCCTGAAGCCCGGTACCGGCGAGGTGCTGATCTCCAAGGATCACATGATGACCGAGAGCGACGCGGCGCTGCTGGAGTCCTTCGACATCCACTCCGCCGAGATCCGCACCGTGCTGACCTGCCGCGCACACAGCGGTATCTGCGCCAAGTGCTACGGTATGAACCTGGCCACCAGCAAGCCTGTGGGCCCCGGCGAGGCCGTCGGCATCATCGCGGCGCAGTCCATCGGTGAGCCCGGTACCCAGCTGACCATGCGTACCTTCCACACCGGCGGCGTGGCCGGCGGCGACATCACCCAGGGCCTTCCCCGTGTGGAGGAGCTGTTCGAGGCCCGCAAGCCCAAGAAGATGGCCACCATCGCCGAGATCGGCGGCAAGGTGCGCTTCGAGGAGGCCACCAAGGGCAGCCTGCTGAACATCATCATCACCGCCGACGACGGCGATACCCGCACCTACGCGGTGCCTCACACCGGCCTGCTGGTGCAGGACGGCGAGGTCATCGAGAAGGGCCGCCAGCTACAGGACGGCGCGCTGAATCCCCACGACGTGCTGCGTATCCGCGGCGCTTCCGCCGTCCACAACTACCTGATCCAGGAGGTCCTGAAGGTCTACCGTCAGCAGGGCGTGGACATCAACGACAAGCACATCGAGGTCATCGTTCGCCAGATGATGCGCAAGGTGCGCGTGGAGGAGGCGGGGGACACCACCCTGCTGTCCGGCGCCATGGCCGACGTGCTGGAGGTGGAGGATGCCAACGCCGCCGTGCGTCAGCGCATCGCCAACGGCGAAGTCCGCGAGGACGGCGAGCCGCTGCAGGAGGCCACCTGCACCCAGCTGCTGATGGGTATTACCAAGGCCTCTCTGGCCACGGATTCCTTCCTGTCCGCCGCGTCCTTCCAGGAGACCACCAAGGTCCTGACCGAGGCCGCCATCAAGGGCAAGGTCGACCATCTGGTGGGCCTGAAGGAGAACGTCATTATCGGCAAGCTCATCCCCGCCGGCGCCGGCCTGACGGCCTACCGCAAGCTGGCCGAGGAGATGGTGCCCGATGTGGAGGCCGAGGAGGAAGCGGTGGAGAACGTCTACGCCGTGTCCGTCGGCCCGGCGGAGGACGAGGCGCCCGCCCCGGCGGAGGAGCCCTCCGACGGCGGCGAGGAATAAGCCGTCCGGATCCCATACCTGAAACGCATAAAGCGCCCCTCCGCCAACGGCGGAGGGGCGCTTGGCCTGCGGCCAGGGCCGCTTTCGGACGGGGCGGAGGGGCGCTTTCGTGAAAACGCCGTATTTTCACAGGAAAATTCAGTGAACTACACAAATTTTTGTGGTGATTTCACTTGACGCACCCTGCGCCCTATGCTATAATTTCAAATTGCGCGGGATCGCCCGCGGGATTTGTTATGCCATGACAGGAGGAGAACATCCGTGGCCGGAGAGCTGACTGCAAGAGAAAAGGTAGTGGGCTTGAAGCAGACACGGAGGGCCGTCTCACAGGGCAGCGCACGGCGGGTATATCTGGCCTGCGATGCCGACCCCGCTCTGACGGAGCCGCTGGCGGCGCTGTGTAAGGAGCACGGCGTGGAGGCGGACTGCTCCCTGACCATGCAGCAGCTGGGCCGGGCCTGCGGCATCGCCGTACCGGCCTCCGCCGTGGCCATCGTGGCACAATGAGTTTCCAGCCGGAATAAACTGCGTTTGTTCCGTGGAAAATATAGGGAAGCATTCCCAGAAAATTTTTGAGAAAGGAGAAACCAAATGCCTACTTTTAACCAGCTGGTCAAGCAGGGCCGGAAGAAGAGCACTTACAAGTCCAATTCTCCCGCTATGCAGAAGGGCCTGAACACGCTGAAGAACAAGGAGACTGATCTCAGCTCCCCTCAGAAGCGCGGCGTCTGCACGGCCGTCAGAACGGCGACCCCCAAGAAGCCCAACTCCGCTCTGCGTAAGATCGCCCGTGTGCGTCTGACCAACGGCTACGAAGTCACCGCTTACATTCCCGGCGTGGGCCACTCCCTGCAGGAGCACTCCGTCGTGATGATCCGCGGTGGCCGTGTCAAGGATCTCCCCGGCGTCCGTTACCACATCATCCGCGGTACTCTGGATACCCAGGGCGTCTCCGGCCGTATGCAGGCCCGCTCCAAGTACGGCGCAAAGCGCCCCAAGAGCAAGTAAACCTGCAGCTCTGTGCTTTGCCAAAAGGTTTCTCATTATTTATTATAATGTACCTCTTTGGCAGGCCGTACAACAGCCGGTCAGCGGCTGTTGAGTACCTATGAAATCATATTTTTATGAAGGAGGGAAGCATAGTGCCCAGAAGAGGTAATGTTCCCAAGAGAGAGATCTTGCCCGATCCTATGTACAACTCCGTGCTGGTGACCAAGCTGGTCAACAGCATCATGTTGGACGGTAAAAAGGGCGTCGCTCAGAAGGTCGTTTACGGCGCCTTTGATATCATCAAGGAGAAGACCGAGAAGGATCCTCTGGAAGTGTTCACCCAGGCTATGGAGAATATCATGCCCAGCCTGGAGGTCAAGGCCCGCCGTGTCGGCGGCGCCACCTACCAAGTCCCCATGGAAGTCCGCCCCGCCCGTCGTCAGACCCTGGGTCTGCGCTGGCTGACGGCTTACTCCCGCGCACGCGGTGAGCGCACCATGGCCGAGCGCCTGGCAGGCGAGATCATGGATGCTGCCAACAACACCGGCAGCGCCGTGAAGAAGCGCGAGGATACCCACAAGATGGCCGAATCCAACAAGGCATTCGCCCACTTCCGTTGGTAAGCGCAACTACGATTTAAGAAGGAGAACGGTATGCCGAGAAAGGTTACACTGGAAAATACGAGAAATATCGGCATCATGGCCCACATTGATGCAGGAAAGACCACCACGACAGAGCGCATTCTGTACTACACGGGTGTGAACTACAAGTTGGGCGAGACGCACGAGGGCACCGCGACCATGGACTGGATGGAGCAGGAGCAGGAGCGTGGTATCACCATCACCTCCGCCGCTACCACCTGCTACTGGAAGGGCTCCAAGGATCAGTTCCCCCAGACGCGCATCAACATCATCGACACCCCGGGCCACGTGGACTTTACTGTGGAGGTGGAACGTTCTCTGCGCGTGCTGGACGGTTCCGTCACCGTAATGTGCGCCAAGGGCGGCGTGGAGCCGCAGTCCGAGACGGTGTGGCGTCAGGCCGATCACTACCATGTCCCCCGGATGATCTACGTCAATAAGATGGATATCACCGGCGCGGATTTCTACCATGTGCTGGACATGGTGCATGACCGCCTGAAGGCCAACGCTGTCCCCATCCAGCTTCCCATCGGGAAGGAGGATACCTTCAAGGGTATCATCGACCTGGTGGAGATGGACGCCGATATCTACTACGATCAGCTGGGTAAGGATATGCGCGTCGAGCCGATCCCCGAGGATATGGTCGACATCGCCAACGAGTACCGCGAGAAGCTGCTGGATGCCGTGTCCATGTTCGACGACGAGATCATGGAGCTGTATCTGGAGGGGAAGGAGATCCCCACCAGCAAGATCCGTACCGCTATCCGCAAGGCTACCTGCGCCGTGGAAATGGTGCCTGTGACCTGCGGCTCCAGCTATCGAAACAAGGGCGTGCAGAAGCTGCTGGACGCCATCGTGGACTACATGCCCGCACCTACCGACGTCCCTGCCATCAAGGGCGTCAACCCCAAGACAGACGAGGAAGAGGAGCGCAAGTCTTCTGATGATGAGCCCTTCTCCGCGCTGGCTTTCAAGATCATGACCGACCCCTATGTGGGCCGTCTGAGCTTCTTCCGCGTGTACTCCGGTACACTGACCACGGGTTCCTCCGTCCTCAATGCCACCAAGGGCAAGCGCGAGCGTATGGGCCGCATCCTGCAGATGCACGCCAACCACCGCGAGGACATCGAGACCGTGTACTCCGGCGACATCGCCGCCGTGGTGGGTCTGAAGAACACCACCACCGGCGACACGCTGTGCGATGAGAAGCACCCCATTGTTCTGGAGTCCATGGAGTTCCCCGAGCCTGTGATCCGCGTGGCCATCGAGCCCAAGACCAAGGCCGGTCAGGAGAAGATGGGCGTCGCCCTGGCCAAGCTGGCCGAGGAGGATCCCACCTTCCGCACCTACACGGACGAGGAGACGGGTCAGACCATCATCGCCGGTATGGGCGAGTTGCATCTGGAGATCATCGTGGATCGTCTGCTCCGCGAGTTCAAGGTGGAGGCCAACGTGGGCGCGCCCCAGGTGGCCTACAAGGAGACCATCCGCAAGGCCGTGGATCAGGAGACGAAGTATGCCCGCCAGTCCGGCGGTAAGGGCCAGTACGGTCACGTCAAGATCCACGTCGAGCCCAACGAGTCCGGCAAGGGCTATGAGTTCGAGAACAAGGTGGTGGGCGGCGCTATCCCCAAGGAGTATATCCCGGGCATCGACGCCGGTATCCAGGGCGCCATGCTGGCCGGCGTTGTGGCGGGTTATCCCGTCGTGGACGTGAAGGTCACGCTGTACGATGGCTCCTACCACGAGGTGGACTCCTCCGAGATGGCGTTTAAGATCGCCGGCTCCATGGCCTTCAAGGAGGCCATGCGCAAGGCCGATCCCACGCTGCTGGAGCCCATCATGAAGGTCTGCGTCATTGTGCCCGATGAGTATATGGGTGACGTGATCGGCGACCTGAACGCACGGCGCGGCCAGATCCAGGGCTACGAGATGCGCTCCGGCGCCCAGCAGATCGACGCCTTCGTGCCGCTGGCAGAGATGTTCGGCTACGCCACTGACCTGCGCTCCCGTACACAGGGCCGCGGTCAGTACACCATGGAGCCCAGCCACTACATCGAACTGCCCAAGAGCCTGCAGGAAAAGCTCATCAGCAAGCGTACCGGACGGGAAAATTTCTAAAACCGTAATTTACGATTGATTTTCCCACGAAAATACTGTAAAATGGCAGTGCTAGACTGTTACCGCTGCCCAACACATGATACAAAACTGTTAAGGAGGATCATTTCAAATGGCTAAGCAGAAATTTGAAAGAACGAAACCCCATGTCAACATCGGCACCATCGGCCACATCGACCATGGTAAGACCACTCTGACCGCGGCTATCACCAAGTATCTGGCGATGCAGGGCGGCGCTGAGTACACCGATTACTCTTCCATCGATAAGGCTCCCGAGGAGCGCGAGCGTGGTATTACCATCAACACCGCTCACGTCGAGTATGAGACTGCCAAACGTCACTATGCCCACGTCGACTGCCCGGGCCACGCCGACTATATCAAGAACATGATCACCGGTGCTGCCCAGATGGACGGCGCTATCCTGGTCATCGCCGCCTCTGACGGCCCCATGGCTCAGACTCGTGAGCACCTGCTGCTGGCCCGTCAGGTGAACGTGCCCTCCGTGCTGGTCTTCCTGAACAAGTGCGATCAGGTCGACGACGAGGAGCTGCTGGAGCTGGTGGAGATGGAAGTCCGCGAGCTGCTGGACTTCTACGGCTTCCCCGGCGACGAAACCCCCATCATCCGCGGTTCCGCTCTGAACGCTCTGGTTTCCGAGTCCACCGATCCCAACGCTCCCGAGTATGCCTGCATCAAGGAGCTGATGGACGCTGTTGACACCTGGATCCCCACCCCCGACCGCAAGGAGGATATGCCCTTCCTGATGCCCGTCGAGGACGTGTTCACCATCTCCGGCCGTGGTACCGTTGCTACCGGCCGTGTGGAGCGTGGTAAGCTGAATCTGAACGAGAAGGTCGAGATCGTCGGTCTGTCCGATGAGAAGCGCGAGACCACCGTTACCGGTATCGAGATGTTCCACAAGCTGCTGGACTACGCTGAGGCCGGCGACAACATCGGCGCCCTGCTGCGCGGCGTTGCCAAGACCGAGATCGAGCGCGGTCAGGTTCTGTCCAAGCCCGGCTCCATCCATCCCCACACCAAGTTCACCGGCCAGGTGTACGTTCTGACCAAGGATGAGGGCGGCCGTCACACCCCCTTCTTCAACAACTATCGTCCCCAGTTCTACTTCCGTACCACCGACGTGACCGGCGTCATCACTCTGCCCGAGGGCGTTGAGATGTGCATGCCCGGCGATAACGTCGACATGAATGTGGAGCTGATTACCCCCATCGCTATCGAGAACGGTCTGCGTTTCGCTATCCGTGAGGGTGGCCGTACCGTCGGTTCCGGCGTCGTTATCGGCATCGAGGAGTAATTTCCCACCGGGGGTAACGGATCAGATGATCTAAAAAAGGGAGACACGCACAAGCGTGTCTCCCTTTTTATGTGTCGGAGAGCGGCGTTTGGCGGAAGAATGCTCTCCTGCCGGGCGGCTGCCGCATGGGCAGGAGGGCCGCAGATCGTGCGGCCCTCCTGCTGTGTAAGGAGCTTTCCTGCGGCGGCGAATGTGGGCGCGGGAGCGGCGCAGCTGCCTGCGCAGCTACTTCTCCGGGAAGGCCAGCACGGTCTGGAAGCCGTTCTCGCCGGTGGCGATGATGTCGCCGCCTACCAGACGGTCACCGCAGAGGAACAGGTTGGCCTGCACGCCGTCAGGCACCTCCGGGTAGTTGGTGACGGTGTAGGTGAAGCGGCGGACGGTCTGCCCGGCGCAGCCGCCGAAGGGCAGGCCCTGCTTCTCCTGCAGCTTCAGATAGTCGCCCCACTGGGACTTCAGATCCTCCGGCAGCTGGAGATCCAGCGTCTCCACCGGCTCCGGCGATACCTGCCAGCCCAGACCTTCCAGGTAGGCCACGCGCTGGTCGTTGGTGGCAAGATCTACATCTTCACAGGGGGTGCTGCTGCGGAAGCAGCCGGCCAGCAGCAGGGTCATGCCGGTGACGAGCACCAGCGCGGCGGCGGTCAGCAGGAGCCTGCGGCGTGTAAAGCGCATATGTATGATGTACAAGTTCATCACCTCTCACCAAATTTTATTTGTATTTCGGCGGGGATATGATAAAATCAGGAAAATGACAGAGAGGGGGCGGCGGTATGGAGCGTCTAGACAAGGTACTGGCCGGTACGGGCCGGTGGTCGCGGCGGGAGGTAAAGCTGCTGGTGCGGCAGGGACAGGTACAGGTCAACGGCGCGGCGGCGTCATCCGCCGAGGAGAAGGTGGAGCCGGAGACGGCGGTCATCCTTGTGGGCGGAGAGCCGGTGCGGCTGCAGAAATTCACCTATGTGATGCTGCACAAGCCGGCGGGGGTGCTGTCCGCCACCGAGGATCGGCGGCAGGCGACGGTGCTGGAGCTGCTGCCGCAGGAGCTGCGGCGGCGGGGACTGTCGCCGGTGGGGCGGCTGGACAAGGACACGGAGGGGCTGATGCTCCTGACGGACGACGGGGAGCTGGCCCACCGGCTGCTGAGCCCGAAATACCATGTGGACAAGCGGTACTACGCCCGTGTGGACGGGCCGCTGGGCCCGGCGGACGCGGCGGCCTTCGCGGCGGGCCTGACGCTGGAGGACGGGCTGGTGTGTCTGCCGGCGGGGCTGGAGCCGCTGGGGCCTGGGGAGTGCATCGTGACCCTGCGGGAGGGGAAGTTCCACCAGGTGAAGCGGATGCTGGCGGCCCGGGGTGCGCCGGTGCTGTACCTGAAGCGGCTGTCTATGGGGCCGCTGGCGCTGGACGGGACGCTGGCGCCCGGCGCGTTCCGGGAACTGACAGCGGAGGAGACGGCGGCGCTGCGGGCTGCGGCGAGATTGTGATTATTTCGACAGAACCACAAAAAACACGACATATTTTTTGTGGAAAACGAGAAAAAATACTTGCAAAATCGTCATAGTGACGATATAATAGGAGCATCGGCTTGGCAGATTGCACAAAATACCTACGCGAGGTTCGCAGGAGGAAGTCGTTATGTCGGGAAGAATTTTTCAGAATGTGGTACTGCAATTCAAGGAGACGACGGATCGCACCATCGGTGTCATCGACGCGGACGGGACGGTGATCGCCTGCAGCGAGCTGACGGGGATCGGCAAGAAGTGGACGAAGTATGTGGAGCCTATCGCCGCGGCGGAGGGCGCCTGCATCACGCTGGAGGGCCGGACGTTCAAGGCACTGCCCAGCTGGAGCACCCACTTTGACTACGCGGTATTTGCCAGCGGCGACGACAGCATGAGCCGCACGGTGTGCGCCATGGCTGCGGTGTCCCTCAACGCCGCCAAAAGCTACTACGAGGAGAAGCACGACAAGGGCTCCTTCATCAAAAATATCATTTCGGACAACATCCTTATCAGCGATATCTACATGCGCGCCAAGGAGCTGCATGTGGCGGCGGAGACGGCCCGGGGCGTGTTCGTCATCCGGCCTGTGGACGACCGGCTGGAGACAGTACCCGTGGATGTGATACAGGGGCTGTTCCCCGACCGGCAGAACGACTTCGTCATCAGTGTGGGCGAGCAGGACGTGGCGCTGATCCACCAGATGGACGAAAACGCCGGCGCCAAGGATCTGGAGGCGGTGGCCCAGCGCATTGAGGAGGCCCTGCGGGTGGACGGCGAAAGCTGCGTGTTCGTGGGCATCGGCACGCTGGCCCTGCACCTGCGGGATCTGGCCAAGAGCTACAAGGAGGCACAGATCGCCATTGAGGTGGGCAAGGTCTTTGACACCGAGCGCTACGTCATCAACTATGAGAATCTGGGCATCGGCCGGCTGATCTACCAGCTGCCCACTACCCTGTGCGAGATGTTTCTGCAGGAGGTCTTTAAGAAGAACCCCATTGACGCGCTGGATCAGGAGACGCTGTTTACCATCTACAAGTTCTTTGAGAACAACCTGAACGTGTCGGAGACGGCGCGGAAGCTGTTCGTCCACCGGAACACGCTGGTGTACCGGCTGGAGAAGATCAAAAAGCTGACGGGTCTTGACCTGCGGGAGTTCGACGATGCCATCACCTTCAAGGTGGCGCTGATGGTCAAGAAGTACCTGACCAGCCGCGGCATCGACACATAAGAGAATATAAGTTGACATAAACCAGACGGCTGCGGTATGGCAGCCGTCTGGTTTTTTTGGCGCTGCTCCGTCCTCTGTATCCGTGACACGGCGGATGCCGGGGGTTCGCCGCGTCACACGTCCCGGGGCCAGTCCAGTCCGCGGGGCAGGCCCAGCAGATAGTCGGCGCTGACGTGATAGTGCTGGCAGAATTTGACGAGGTAAGCAATAGGCGGCGTATTGTGGCCTGTCTCGTACCGGGCGATCTGCACCTGATGGTAGCCGATGGCGGCGGCCAGCTGCCGCTGAGATTCGTCGTGGTCAATGCGTATATCAATCATGCGCTGGATCATGAAGCAGCACCTCCTTTGCTTGACAGCTTATAACAAATGTGCTATCTTTATTCCGAACGATAGCAAAAGTGCTATCAAAAATGAGAGGAGAATACTGTATGGCGGAAAAAACGAAAACGTGCGACGTGTGCGGCGCGGAGATCGCGGCCAGCGCAAAGACCTGCCCGAGCTGCGGCGGTAAAAACAAGAAGCCGGTCTACAAAAAGTGGTGGTTCTGGGTACTGGTACTGGTGGTCGTTGCGGCTATTGCCGCCGGTACCGGCGGGAAGGAGGATGGACAGCCGTCAGGTAACACCGGAAAGACGGACGGCGGCCAGCCGCAGGAGGCGGTATCCTATACCCACTACAATGTGACGGAGCTGTTCGATGCCCTGAAGAAGAACGCCCTTAGCGCCGAAAAGACCTACAACGGGCAGTATGTGGAGATCGAGGGGTATCTGGGCACCATCGACAGCGGCGGCAAGTACATCTGCGTGGAGGCATCGTCCAACAGCTATGACTACCTGTTCGACAGCGTGCAGTGCTACATCAAGAGTGCGGAGCAGACGGACAGGGTCATGGAGATGAGCGCGGGCGATCCCATCACTGTGCGGGGGAAGATCACCGCAGTCGGCGAGGTGCTGGGCTATTCGCTGGACATCGACAGCATCGACTAAGCAAAAAAGGACGCCGGGAGGCGTCCTTTTTTTGCGAAAATTGGGTTTTCGGGGAACCGGCGGGCAGGGGAAAGCGTCAAAAAACGGGTGGGGCAAATTAAGGAAATATTCATATCTTTCCTGTTGCCATTTTGTAACCATTTATATATAATGGGAACATCATGGGAGCATCGGTCGAAAAAGGCCACAAGATGTTGCATTGGGACGAACAGGAGCAGAGATATGATCCGTTTGATAGACGCTGAAAAGGTATACGACAACGGGACACACGCCCTCAAGGGAGTGTCCTTTACCGTGGACGACGGGGAATTCGCGTTCCTCGTGGGGCCCTCCGGCTCCGGCAAGTCCACCATTATCAAGCTGCTGACCGGCGAGGTGGTGCCCACGGCGGGCCGCGTCATGGTCAACGGCTTCTCCATGAGCCGCATTTCCGAGCGGCAGATCCCCTACATGCGCCGCACCATCGGCGTCATTTTTCAGGATTTCCGCCTGATCGGCAACAAGACCGTGTACGACAATCTTGCGCTGGCCATGCGGGCGGTGGGCGCCTCCCCCCGGGAGCTGCGCAGCCGCATCCCCTATGTGCTGGAGCTGGTGGGACTGGCGGACAAGGAGAACCGCTACCCCGACGAGCTGTCCGGCGGCGAGCAGCAGCGCGTGGCCATCGCCCGGGCGCTGGTGAACAACCCCAGCACCATCGTGGCCGACGAGCCTACCGGCAACCTTGACCCGGGCCGCTCACTGGAGATCATGACCCTGCTGGAGCGCATCAACGCGCTGGGCACCACCGTGATCGTGGTGACCCACGAGCGGGGGCTGGTGAACCATTTCAACAAGCGGATCATCCTGCTCAACGAGGGCCGCGTCATCGGCGATGGTATGGGCAGCTACGAGGTGTAAGGCATGCGGCACGATTTTAAATTTTTCATCAGGGAAGGCGCGGGGAACATGTTCTCCCACGGGTTCATGTCCTTCGCCGCCATCGGTATCACCGTGGCGTGTCTGCTGATTATGGGCACGTTTACACTGGTGGCGTACAACGCCAACGTGAATCTGGCAGACCTGCAGCAGGAGAACGCGGTGCTGGCCTTTGTGGACGACGCGCTGACGGAGCAGGAGGCCAGAGCGCTGCAGACGAAGATCGAAAATGTGAACAACGTGGCGGACTGCACGTTTATGTCCCGGGACGAGGCTAAGGAGAACTACATCGCCAGGTACGACGGCGACGAGCTGTACGGCGACCTGCCGGCGGACGTGTTCCGGCACCGGTACGTCATCCATGTGACAGATCCTGACCGCATCATGGAGACGAAGGAGGCGGTGGAGCAGGTGGCGGGCATTGCCAAGGCCCGGGCCGATCAGGCGGTGGCCGAGGGCTTTACCACCGCACGGAACGTGGCGGGCATCATCAGCATCGCCCTCATCGCCATACTGCTGCTGGTGTCGGTGTTCATCATCAGCAACACCATCAAGCTGACCACCTTCGACCGGCGGGACGAGATCGCCATTATGAAGATGGTGGGCGCCACCAACGGATTCATCCGGTGGCCCTTCGTGTACGAGGGTATGCTGCTGGGCCTGTTCAGCGCCGTTATCGCCTTTGGCCTGCAGTGGCTGCTGTACACCGCCGTGGCGCGGGGCATTGGGACATCCGACACCCTGCAGATCCTGACGGTGGTGCCGTTTGTGAAGATCTGGCAGCCGGTGGCGCTGGTATTTCTGGGCGCCGGCATCCTGGTGGGCGTGGGCGGCAGCCTGACGGCCATTCGGCGGTTCCTGCGGGTATGACAAGGAGAGGAGCGTGACCATGAGGAGAGGAAAACGCCTATTGTGCGGCGCGCTGGCGCTGGTGCTGGGGCTGTCGCTGCTGGCGGCGGCCACCGTGCAGCGGGCCTATGCCACCAAGACGGACGAGGAAAAGAAGTCCGAGGAGCAGGCCCGGCGTCAGGCGGAGATGGACGAGCTGGAGAAAAAGAAGCAGGAGAAAAGGGAGCGCGTCGCGGAGCTGCAGAAGCAGATCGCAGAGGCCAAGGCCAAGAAAGAGGACGTAATGGGCACCAAGACCCTGCTGGATCAGCGGAACCAGCTGCTGATGGAGGAGATCGACGATACCAAGGCGCAGATCGACCTGTATGCCCAGCAGATCACGGAATACGAGGAGATGGAGTCGGAGCAGTACGACCTGTTCTGCCAGCAGGTGCGCAGCGAGGAGGAGAGGGGCAGCCTGTCCTACTGGTCGGTGCTGTTCAAGGCTACCAGCATCGCAGACCTCCTGAACCGGCTGGAGTTCGTCAACGAGGTGGCGGAATACGACCGGAACCTCATCGAGGCCATCCGCCAGACACGGGAGAACATCAAGGCGGAGAAGACCGCCATGGAGGAGCAGGAGCAGCTGTTGGCCCAGCAGCAGGACGCGCTGCAGCAGAAGGTGGACGAGGCGGCGGCGCTGATCGCCGAGTACGCCGCCACCCAGAAGGGCTACGAGGAGCTGGCCGCGGCGGAGGAGAAGGAAGCGAAAGAGATCGAGTCCCAGATCAAGAAGCTGCTGGAGACCTCCGATGTGACACCCAGCCCCGGCGGCTTCATCTGGCCGGTGAGCACCAGTAAGATCATCACATCTCCCATGGGCGGGCGCGTGTCCCCCGGCGGCATCGGCAGTACCAACCACCGTGGCGTGGATATCGGCGGCGTGGGCACTACCAGCGCGGCCATGGCCACCAAGGCGGGCAAGGTCATTCTGGCCCGGACGGTGGTGTACGGCTCCTACGGCGGCAGCGGCTACGGCAACTATGTGGTGGTGGATCACGGCGGCGGCTATACCACGCTGTATGCGCACCTCACCTCCGTCTCCGTCAGCGTGGGACAGATGGTGGGGCAGGGCGATACGGTGGGCATTACCGGCTCTACCGGCAACTCCACCGGCCCACACCTGCACTACGAGGTGATGATCAACGGCGTGAACCAGAACCCGCTGGACTATCTGCCGGGCTACATCGCACGTTGGTGACAACGGACATACCGGAAAACTCTGCATCATACCATGATGCAGAGTTTTTTTGCGTGGAGGGCGGCGTATGTACGGGTATATCCGGCAGGGGCGGCGGACGGCGCTGACAAGGGAGTTCATCGGCGGCGTGCCGTTTCAGGTGCTGACGGTGGGGACAGGCCCGCTGCGGCGGGTGCGTGCCCGCCGCCTGCTGCGGCGTCTGGCGCGGCAGGGCGTGAGCGCGGCGGTGTTTGAGGACGGCGCATGGCAGGAGTCGGCGGCGCGGTACGGCATCCGGCCGGTGCCGGTGGGGCCGCTGCGGCTGGCCAAGCTGGGAGAGCTGCTGGACGCCGTGTGTCCGGTGCTCAGCGGAAAGACCGCGCGGCTGTGCACCGGGGAGGACGGCAGCACGGCGCGGCGGGCGGCGCGGGTGCTGGTGAAGCGGGCGCGGTATGTGGCGGCGGAGCCGCCGGGGCAGGCGGCGCTGGAGCAGTGGCTGCTGGCACGGTACGGCGTGGCGGCGGGCTGCGGCGGTCAGACGCCGGCGGTGACGGTGTGGTGCGGTACGGCGGGAGAGGAGCGGGACGGCGCGGCGGTGTATCTGGGGGAGGACTGCACGGCGCGGCAGGAGGTGCGGTACGCGGCGGTGGGGCTGGGGCCGTGGCCGGTGTCGGAGCAGCTGCTGGCGGCGCTGTTTGCGGCGGGCAGATGGGAGCCATCGCAAATTCATGTGGTATCGGTGACTTCCCGCGCTTGACAGGCGGGGGGAAACTCACTATAATGCAACGTGATATATTGTGCGTATTTTGCCTGTTCAGGGGCATCTTACCAATAGAAAGGAATGTGCAGCATGGCGAAAGAATTCAAAATGAGTCAGGCCCGCTATGACGAGCTGAAAAAGGAACTGGATTACAGCAAGACCACCCGTGCCGATGAGGTGGCGGAGCTGATCAAGGAGGCCCGCGGCTTCGGCGACCTCAGCGAGAACAGCGAGTACGATGAGGCGAAAAACGAGCAGGGCAAGCTGTACTCCCGCATCGCAGAGCTGGAGGATATCCTGCTGCACGCGGTGATCGTGGACGAGAGCGAGGATTCCGACAAGATCTCCATCGGCAGCGTTGTTACCGTAACGGAGCTGGGCAGCGGCAAGCAGCTGCCGACATACCGTATCGTGGGTTCCCAGGAGGCGGACGTCATGTCCCGCGCCGTCAGCGAGGATTCCCCCTTCGGCAAGGCGCTGATGGGCCACAAGGCCGGCGAGGAGGTAGTCGTGGAGGCGCCCCGGGGCACGATCCGCTACCGTATCGACAAGATCGAACGCTGAGTGCGGGGCGCATGGCGCCCGGCATTGGCAATATACAAAGGAGGGCTGCAAAATGGCAGACGAAACCAACCGCAACGACACCCAGCAGCAGGATCTCGGCGAGCTGCTGTGCATCCGCCGTGAGAAGCTCAAGGCCCTGCAGGACGAGGGCCGCGACCCTTTCCAGATCACGAAATTCGACGTGACACACCACACTCAGGACATTAAGGACAACTTCGACGCTCTGGAGGGCAGCGAGGTATCCGTGGGCGGCCGCCTGATGAGCAAGCGCGGCATGGGCAAGGTGTCCTTCTGCGACTTGCAGGATAAAACGGGCCGCATCCAAATCTACGCCCGCAAGGATGAGATGGATGAGGACAACTATAACCGCTTCAAGAAATACGACATCGGCGATATCGTGGGCGTCAAGGGCGAGGTGTTCCGCACCCAGCGGGGCGAGATGTCCGTCCGCGCACGGGAGATCACGCTGCTGAGCAAGTCTCTGCGCCCCCTGCCGGAGAAGTTCCACGGCCTGACCGATAAGGAGATCCGTTACCGCCAGCGGTACGTCGATCTCATCATGAACCCGGAGAGCAAGCGGAACTTCGAGATCCGCAGCAGGTTCGTGGCGTATCTGCGCCGCTATCTGGACGATCTGGGCTTTATGGAGGTGGAGACGCCTGTTCTCAGCCCCATTGCCGGCGGCGCCAACGCTCGTCCGTTTATCACGCACCACAACGCGCAGGACATTGATATGTATATGCGCATCGCCACGGAGCTGCACCTGAAGCGGCTGATCGTGGGCGGCATGGAGCGGGTGTACGAGGTGGGCCGCATCTTCCGCAACGAGGGCATGGACACCAAGCACAACCCGGAGTTCACCACCTGCGAGCTGTATCAGGCATTTACCAATCTGGACGGCATGATGGACATTCTGGAGGGTATCCTCTCCGGCGCGGCCAAGGAGATCCTGGGCACCTACCACGTCCAGTGGCTGGGCCACGAGATCGACCTGACCCCCAGCTGGCAGCGCGTGACCATGGCGGACGCCGTGAAGAACGTCACCGGCGCCGACTTCATGGCCTGCATCGGCGATGCCGACAAGGGCGTGGAGCTGGCCAAGAGCGTGGGCGTGGACATGGACGGCGTGGCCCACACATGGGGCAACGCCCTGTACGAGACGTTTGACCAGAAGGTGGAGGAGACGCTGGTGCAGCCCACCTTCATCACCATGTACCCGGTGGAGGTCAGCCCGCTGGCCAAGCGCAGCCCCGAGCAGCCCGCCCTCACCGAGCGGTATGAGATGTTCATCTGCGGCTGCGAGATGGGCAACGCCTTCAGCGAGCTGAACGACCCCATCGACCAGTACGAGCGCTTCAAGGCCCAAGCGGAGAAGCGGGCCAACGGCGACGAGGAGGCCGACATGATGGACGAGGACTTCGTCATGGCGCTGGAGTACGGCATGCCGCCTACCGGCGGTCTGGGCTTCGGCATCGACCGGTGCAGCATGATGCTGTGCGGCACGGATTCCATCCGCGACGTCATCCTGTTCCCCACAATGAAGCCGTTGGACTCCGACAAGAAGGGTTCCAAGGAAGTTTCGGCTCCTGCGGAGGCTGCTCAGGCGGCTCCGGTTGTGGAGGAAAAAATCGATTTTTCCAATGTTCAGATCGAGCCGCTGTTCCAGGATCAGGTGGATTTTGACACCTTCTCCAAGAGCGATTTCCGTGCCGTGAAGGTCAAGGAATGCGAAGCCGTGAAGAAGTCCAAAAAGCTCTTAAAGTTCGTTTTGGACGACGGAAGCGGCGTAGATAGGGTCATTTTGAGCGGTATTCACGACTATTATGAGCCGGAGGAGCTGGTTGGAAAGACCTGCATCGCCATTACGAACCTGCCGCCCCGCCCCATGATGGGCATTGATTCCTGCGGTATGCTCATCTCCGCCGTGCATCACGAAAACGGCGAAGAAAAGCTGCATTTGCTGATGGTCGATCCTCACATTCCGGCAGGCGCAAAGTTCTATTGATTGCCCCAAAATTGGCGGTGCTTATGCCACAACTTACGCCAATTTACTCCGAGCTTACGCCAAAAATGCGTTTGAAATTCTGCGATTGCAGACAAGTTCCGATCGCATACGATAAACTCGGATAGTCAAAACGATGCTGCTTATCTTCGGGAGAGATACCTTGGACTAAAAAGCAACGAGAACTGAAAAGAGGAAGCTGCTGAAGCAGTAAACACACAGAACAGGCAGCCCTGCGGGGCTGCCTGCTCTGGCACGGACGGAAAGGAGACGGTATGCTGGTTTATGCGATCATCATGTTCCTGATCGCCGGACTGCTGGCGGCGCTGGGCATCGCGGTGTACGGCGGGAAAACGGAACTCATCCATCGGTACCACCAGACGAAGGTAACGGACAGGGTGGCCTATGGCAGGGCGTTCGGCAAGGCGCTGCTGGCAGTGGCGGCGGCCCCGCTGCTCAGCGGTATCGTGGGCCTTCTGGGCGGCACGGACGGTTTTGCGCTGGCGGCTGCGGCGGTGCTGGTCATCGGCACCGGCATCGGCGTGGGCTGCATCGCGGCGGTGCAGAAAAAGTACAACGGGGGCATGTTTTAACGGCCCCCGTTTTTTCTGCGTGGGGCTCTTGTCAGAGCGTGTCGAAGCATAGTATAATACTTCTATCTGCGCCGCGCGTGCGTAGCATAGACAGGGGGCGCGGAGAAGGGGGAGACTTTATGGAAACGATCCGGGAACTATTTGATCTGTCCCACACCCGAGCGGGGGCCTATCTGGCGGGGTTCACCTACCCGTGGGAGGCGCTGGCCGGCATCAGCGAGCTGATCCGGCAGCTGGGCCCTGCGCTGGGGGAGGACTTCCGACAGGCGGCGCCGGAGGTATGGGTGCATAAAACGGCCACGGTGGCACCCACGGCCTATCTGGGTGCGCCGTGCATCATCGGCGCCGGTACGGAGGTGCGCCACGGCGCGTTCATCCGGGGCAGCGCACTGGTGGGCGACGGCTGCGTGGTGGGCAACTCCGTGGAGCTGAAGAACGTCATCCTGTTCGACGGGGTGCAGACGCCCCACTACAACTATGTGGGCGACAGTATTCTGGGCTACAAGGCCCACATGGGCGCGGGCTCCATCACATCCAACGTCAAGTCCGACAAGACGCTGGTGGCGGTGCGCTGCGGCGGCGAGCGCATGGAGACGGGCCGCAAGAAGGTGGGCGCCATGCTGGGCGACCATGTGGAGATCGGCTGCAACAGCGTGCTGAATCCGGGCACGGTAGTGGGCCGGAACAGCCGGGTCTATCCGCTGTCCTCCGTGCGGGGGACGGTGCCGGCGGACAGCATCTATAAGCGCGGCGGAGACATCACCGCCCAGCGCGGGGAATAAAGAGGGGGAGAAACGCAATGGGACGCTATTTCGGGACGGACGGCTTCCGTGGGGAGGCCAATGTGGATCTGACGGCGGATCACGCCTATCAGGTGGGCCGCTTTCTGGGCTGGTACTACGGCGAGCTGAAGCGCCGCGCCGGGGACGAGACGCCGGTGCGGGTGGTCATCGGCAAGGACACGCGGCGCAGCAGCTACATGTTTGAGTACGCGCTGTCCTCCGGGCTGGTGGCCTCCGGTGCGGACGCCTACCTGCTGCATGTGACCACCACGCCCTCCGTGTCCTATGTGGCGCGGACGGAGACGTTCGACTGCGGCATTATGATCTCCGCCAGCCACAACCCCTACTACGACAACGGCATCAAGCTCATCAACGGCACCGGCGAGAAGATGGACGAGGACACCATCGCCCTGATCGAGGACTATCTGGACGGCAGGCTGGAGGTGTTCGGCCAGATGTGGCAGCAGATTCCGCTGGCCAAGCGGGAGCACATCGGCCGCACGGTGGACTATACCGCCGGGCGCAACCGGTATGTGGGCTACCTCATCTCGCTGGGGATGTTCTCCTTCAAGGGCATGAAGGTGGGCCTGGACTGCGCCAACGGCAGCGCATGGACCATCGCCAAGAGCGTGTTCGACGCGCTGGGGGCCAAGACCTATGTGATGGGCGACGAGCCGGACGGCTTCAACATCAACAACGGCGTGGGCTCCACCCATATCGACGCCCTGCGGCGGTTCGTGGTGGCCAACGGGCTGGACATCGGCTTCGCCTACGACGGCGACGCCGACCGGTGCCTCGCGGTGGATGAGCAGGGCACCGTCATCACCGGCGACCACATCCTCTACGTCTGCGGGAAGCACCTAAAGCAGGAGGGTGAGCTGCCCCGCAATACGGTGGTGACCACCATCATGTCCAACTTCGGGCTGTACCGCGCCTTCGACCGGGAGGGCATCGCCTACGCCAAGACCGCCGTGGGCGACAAGTATGTGTACGAGTACATGGCGAAAAACGGCTGCGCGCTGGGCGGTGAGCAGTCGGGCCACATCATCTTCTCCAAGTACGCCTCCACCGGCGACGGTGTGCTGACCAGTCTGAAGCTGATGGAGGTTATGCTGGAGCGGAAGCTGCCTATGAGCAAGCTGCTGGAGGGCCTGACCATCTATCCGCAGGTGCTGGAGAACATCCGGGTGAAGGACAAAAAGGCCGCCCGGGAGGACAGCGATGTGCAGGCCGCCGTGGAGACCGTGGCGGCGCGGCTGGGCGAAACGGGCCGTATTCTGGTGCGGGAGTCCGGCACGGAGCCGGTGCTGCGGGTCATGGCGGAGGCGCCGGAGGACGCCGTGTGCCGGGAGTGCGTGGCGCAGGTGGCGGAGGTCATCCGCCGCAAAGGCCACTGTGTTTCGTAAAAATACGGCAAAAAAACAGGGAACGCCGGCAGGCGTTCCCTGTTTTCCTGTTGACAACGGCAAAACACACCTATATTATAAAGAATATTCGACAACGGGGGGAGGCCGGGCGTATGGAACGCATCACCAGCCGCAAAAATCCGCTGCTGGAGCACATGCGCCGGTTGGACGGCGCTGCCTACCGGCGGGCGCAGGGGGAGTTCCTGTGCGACAGTCCCAAGCTGGTGGAGGAGGCGCTGCGCCACGGGGCGCAGGTGGTGAGCCTTGCCGTCAGCGACGGTGTGACGCTGCCGCAGGGGCTGGCGCCGGACGTGCGGTGCGTGACGGTGCCGAAGGACGTGATGACCTCCGTTTCATCCATGCGGACGCCGCAGGGCATGCTGGCGGTGTGCCGGATGCCGGACACCGCCCTGCCGGAGGTGCTTGCCGGACAGCGGTATGTGGTGCTGGACGGCGTACAGGATCCGGGTAATGTGGGCACGGTGATCCGGACGGCGGACGCCTTCGGCTGCGACGGCGTGATCCTGCTGGCAGGCTGCGCCGACCCGTACAGCATCAAGACGCTGCGTTCGTCCATGGGCGCGGTGTTCCGGGTGCCGGTGTGGTGCACCGACGCGGCGTCGCTGCACCGGCGGCTCCGTGACGCGGGGCTGCCGCTGTACGGCGCGGCGCTGCGGGACGATACGGAGGATGCGCGGGCGCTGGCGCTGCGGCGCTGTGCCATTGCCATCGGCAGCGAGGGCCGGGGACTGACGGAGCAGGTGCTGAGCCTGTGCGACCGGACAGTGCGCATCCCCATGGCGGCCCACTGCGAGTCACTGAACGCGGCTGTGGCGGCGGCGGTGCTGCTGTGGGAGGCCTATCGCTGAACGAAAGAGGAGATGAGGGGATGGCGGCGCTGAAATACTGGCTGTGGCTGACCACGGCACCGGGACTGAGCAATCGGGTCAGGCTGCTCCTGCTGGAGCATTTTTCCTCGCCCGAGGACGTATACTATGCCCAGCCGGACGAGCTGTGTCTGGTGGAGGGCATCACGAAGCAGCAGGTGGAGAGCCTGTCGGACAAGTCGCTGACCCGGGCCGAGAGGGTGCTGGCGGACTGCGCCAAGGACGGGCAGTTCATCGTCACCATGGAGGACGCGGCCTATCCCGCCCGGCTGCGGGACATGTACGACCCGCCGGTGCTGCTGTACGGCAAGGGCTCCATGCCGCTTTTTGACGAGGAGGCCGCCGTGGCGGTGGTGGGTACCAGAAAGTGTACGCCCTACGGCACGGGAACTGCGTCCCAGCTGGGCTATGAGCTGGCGCGGCAGGGCGGTTTGGTGATATCGGGCCTTGCCAGAGGCATCGACGGCGCGGCTTTGCAGGGCGCGCTGCGGGCCGGTGGGTTCACCGCCGCCGTGCTGGGCGGCGGCGCGGACGTGATCTATCCGCCGGAGAACCGGCGGCTCTACGAGGACATCGCCGCCACCGGCGTGCTGCTGTCGGAGTACCCGCCGGGCACGGAGCCGAAGGGCAGCCACTTCCCGGTGCGCAACCGCATCATCAGCGGACTGAGCCTCGGTGTGCTGGTGGTGGAGGCACCGGAGAAAAGCGGCGCGCTTATCACCGCCAATACCGCGCTGGAGCAGGGCCGGGACGTGTTCGCCGTGCCGGGGCCCATCAACGCCGATACCAGCCGGGGCTGCAACCAGCTGATCCGGGACGGCGCGGGGCTGGTGATGGAGGCGTGGGACGTGCTGGGCACCTACCGGCAGCGGTTCCCGCAGAAGCTGCGGCCCATCCGGGCCGCCATGCCGGAGACGCCCAGGGGCGCGGAGGAGATATCCCCGCAGACACCGGCGAAGCCGGAAACGCAACAGGAAAAGCCACCGGCCATGCCGGTGCTGGATCCGGCAAAGGAGGGCGCGGCGCTGACCGACGACCAGAAGCGCATCCTGCGGGTGCTGCCGGCGGATCGTCCGCTGCTGGCCGACGAGGCGGCGGTGATGACGGAGCTGCCGGTGCGGCGGGTGCTGTCGGCGCTGACCATGCTGGAGATCGACGGATATGTCCGCCGGCAGGGAGCGGGAAGCTTTCTGCGGACGGTGGAACTCAGGGAGGAATAAAGTAAGCTATGGCAAAGACGAAGAATCTGGTGATCGTGGAGTCCCCGGCCAAGGCCAAGACCATCGGCAAGTATCTGGGCCCCGATTATCAGGTGAAGGCCAGCATGGGCCACCTGCGTGATCTGCCCAAGAGCACGCTGGGTGTGGACGTGGAGGGGGACTTTACCCCCAACTACCGGCCCATCAAGGGCAAAGAGGACATCATCAAGGAGCTGAAAACGGCGGCCAAGGACAGCAAGACCGTCTATCTCGCCACCGACCCCGACCGCGAGGGAGAGGCCATCAGCTGGCATCTGAAGCACCTGCTGGAGCTGCCGGACGAGAAGGCACGGCGCGTGGCGTTCAACGAGATCACCAAAAAGGTGGTGACGGACAGCATCCAGCACCCAAGGGATATCGATCAGGATCTGGTGGACGCCCAGCAGGCCCGGCGCGTGCTTGACCGCATCGTGGGCTATCAGCTGTCGCCCCTGCTGTGGAAAAAGATCCGGCGGGGTCTGTCGGCGGGCCGTGTGCAGTCCGTGGCCATGCGGCTGGTGGCCCAGCGGGAGAAGGAGATCGCCGAGTTCGTGCCCCAGGAGTACTGGACGCTGGACGCCAACCTGAAAAACCACGCCGGGGCCGTGTTCACCGCACACTACTATGGGAAGGACGGCAAGAAGTACGAGCCGTCCAGTCAGGCGGACACGCAGGCGGTGATGGATGAGCTGCAGGGCCTGCCCTTTGCGGTGAAGTCCGTGAAGCGGGCGGACAAGCAGCGCTCCCCCGCGCCGCCGTTCACCACCTCCACTTTACAGCAGGAGGCGTCCCGCAAGCTGAATATGACCCCCCGCCGCACCATGGCCATCGCCCAGCAGCTGTATGAGGGCGTGGACATCACCGGCGAGGGAACGGTGGGCCTTATCACCTACATGCGTACCGACTCGCTGCGCATCTCCGTGGAGGCGCAGGCGCAGGCGAAGGAAGTGATCTGCTCCCGCTACGGCCAGAGCTACTATCCGGCGGCCGCACGGGTCTACAAGACTAAGGCCGGGGCGCAGGACGCCCACGAGGCCATCCGCCCCTCCGACCCGGCGCTGACGCCGGAGCAGGTGAAGGGCGACCTTACCGGCGAGCAGTACCGGCTGTACCGCCTGATCTGGAGCCGTTTTCTGGCAAGCCAGATGGCCAACGCCGTCTATGACAGCGTCAGCGTGGAGATCGGCGCGGGGGCCCACAGCTTCCGCTGCTCCGCCAGCAGCCTGAAATTCGCGGGCTACACCGCTGTGTACGAGGAGAGCCGTGACGACGATAAGGAGGAAAAGGAATCCCCGCTGCCGGAGCTGGCCGAGGGCGAGAGCGTGACGCTGGAGGGCTTCGCGCCGTCCCAGCACTTCACCCAGCCCCCGGCGCGGTATACCGATGCCACCCTTATCCGCACCATGGAGGAGAACGGCATCGGGCGGCCCTCCACCTACGCCCCCACGGTGTCCACCATTCTGGATCGTGAGTACGTCATCAAGGAGGGCAAGTACCTGCGCATTACACCGCTGGGACAGGTGGTCAACGACCTGATGTGCCAGCGCTTCCCGGACATCGTGGATGTAAAGTTCACCGCCCGCATGGAGAAGAAGCTGGATGATGTGGAGTCCGGCGAGGTGCAGTGGAAGGATCTGATCCGCCAGTTCTATGTACCGTTCCACGAGAATCTGGAGAAGGTGGAAAAGGATATGGACGGCGTGTACCTGAAGGTGCCCGACGAGGTGACGGAGGAGAAGTGCGACCTGTGCGGCCGGAATATGGTCATCAAGTCCGGCCGGTTTGGCCGGTTCCTAGCCTGCCCCGGCTACCCGGAGTGCAAGTTCACCAAGCCGCTGGTGGTGGAGATGCCGGGCCGCTGCCCCAAGTGCGGCGGGCGCATCCTGAAAAAGACCAGCCGCAACGGCTATACCTACTACGGCTGCGACAAGTTCCCCGCCTGTGACTTCATGACGTGGGACGTGCCGGTGAAGGACGACTGCCCTGTGTGCGGCCAGACCATGTTCAAGAAGGCGGGGCGCGGCTTCAACAAGCCGTTCTGCGCCAATCCGGCGTGCAGCAGCTTTCTGCCGGAGGATAAGCGGGGCTACCGCCGCCGCAAGCCGGCGGAGGAGGGGGAAAACACTGCCGAAAAGCCGGCGGAGGGCACGGAGGCGGCGGAGACTGCCGCCGAAAAGCCCGCCAAGGCGGCAGCCAAGACCACGAAAACGGCTAAGACCACCAAGACCGCCGCGGCGAAGAAGCCCGCTGCCAAGACCACCAAAAAGACGGCGTCCAAGACCGCCGCCAGGAAGCCTGCCGCCAAAAAGACGGAGGCCAAGACCACCACGGCCAAAAAGACCACGAAAAAGGCCGGAGAGAAAACGGAGTAAGACATGAACCATGTGACCGTCATCGGCGCGGGACTGGCCGGTTCCGAGTGCGCGTGGCAGCTGGCCCAGCGGGGCGTGGCTGTGACGCTGCGGGAGATGAAGCCGGAGAAAAGAACGCCCGCCCATGTGACCGATTATTTTGCGGAGCTTTGCTGCTCCAACTCCCTGCGGGGCGCAGGGCTGGAAAACGCCGTGGGCCTGCTGAAGGAGGAGCTGCGGCAGCTGAACAGCCTTATCATGCGGTGCGCCGACGCCACGGCGGTGCCTGCCGGCGGCGCGCTGGCGGTGGATCGTGAGGGCTTTGCCCGGATGGTGACGGAGTCCGTCCTCAGCCATCCCAACATCACCATGATCCCCGGAGAGGTCACGTCCATCCCGGAGGGGGACGTGGTCATCGCCTCCGGCCCCCTGACCTCCGACCCGCTGGCCGACGCCATCGCCGCTAAGCTGGGCGGCGGCAACACCCTGAACTTTTTCGACGCCGCCGCGCCGCTGGTGGCCTCCGAGAGCGTAGACATGGACAGCGCGTATTTTGCCAGCCGCTACGACAAGGGGACGCCGGACTATATCAACTGCCCCATGACCAGAGAAGAGTATCTGGCCTTCTGGCAGGCGCTGACCGCCGCCGAGGAGGCGGAGGTACACGGCTTTGAGGACAAGAACGTGTTCGAGGGCTGTATGCCGGTGGAGGTCATGGCCCGGCGGGGCGAGGATACCCTGCGGTTCGGGCCGCTGAAGCCACGGGGACTCATCGACCCCAAGACCGGGAAGGAGCCCTACGCCGTGGTGCAGCTGCGGCGGGACAACGCCGACGGCACCATCTACAATCTGGTGGGCTTCCAGACCCATCTGAAGTGGCCGGAGCAGCGGCGGGTGTTCACCATGATCCCGGCGCTGCGGAACGCCCAGTTCCTGCGCTACGGCGTGATGCACCGCAACACCTACCTGGATTCGCCCCGGCTCCTTGACCGGTACTACCGGCTGAAGGCCGACCCGCGCATCGCCTTTGCCGGACAGATGACCGGCGTGGAGGGGTATGTGGAGTCCTGCGCCAGCGGCTTTTTGGCGGGCGTGGAGCTGGCCCGCCGCCTCAACGGGCAGGCGCCCATCGACTTCCCGGCGGAGACGGCCATCGGCGCGCTGGGGCTGTACGTCAGCAACGGATCGGTGGGAGACTTCCAGCCTATGAACATCAATTTCGGCATCATCCCGCCGCTGGATCACCGCGTCAAGGGCAAGCGCAACAAGAACGCGGAGCTGAGCCGCCGTGCGCTGGAGATCCTGGAGCCCATCAAGCAGGAGGTACTGTGGACATGAAGATCATCGTAGACGCCATGGGCGGCGACAACGCCCCGCTGGAAATCGTCAAGGGCGCTTTGCAGGCGCAGAAGCGGTTCGGCACGGACATCGTGTTCACCGGCGACGAGGCCGCCATTCTGGCCGCCGTCAGGGCCTGCGGGTTCACGGAGCTGCCGGACGGCGCGGCCATCATCCCCGCCTCGGAGACGGTGGAGATGTGCGACGACCCGGCCACCGTATTCCGCCGGAAGAAGGATACCTCCATGGGCGTGGGCCTGACGCTGCTGAAAAACGGCGGCGGCGACGCCATGGTATCCGCCGGCTCCACCGGCGCGCTGCTCACCGGCGCGACCCTCATCACCAAGCGCATCCACGGCATCCGCCGGGCCGCCATGGCGCCGGTGATCCCCACCACCACCGGCAGCGCCGTGCTCATCGACTGCGGCGCCAACGCCGAGTGTACGCCGGAGTATCTGGTGCAGTTCGCCTATCTGGGCAATTTCTACGCGCAGCGGGTGCTGGGCGTGGCCAGACCCCGGGTGGGCCTGCTGAACATCGGCACCGAGGACAGCAAGGGCACCGACCTGCAGAAGCAGACGCTGGCCCTGCTGCGGCAGGCCGGGGAGCGGGGCGACCTGCACTTTATCGGCAACATTGAGGCCAAGGAGGCCATCAAGGGCGGCTGCGACGTGATCGTTACCGACGGCTTTTCCGGCAACATCATGCTCAAGAGCATCGAGGGCGTGGGCTCCTTTGCCGGCTCCGCGCTGAAGGGCATGTTCAAGAAGAACCTGCTGACAAAGCTCGCGGCGCTGCTGGTGATGCCGGGACTCAACGCCTTCAAGGCGCGGTTGGATCCCAACAAGGTGGGCGGCACCGCCTTTATCGGCATTTCCAGGCCGGTGATCAAGGCCCACGGCGCGTCCAACGCCGAGGCCATCGAGAACGCCGTCGGGCAGGCTGTGCAGGTGGCGCAGAGCGGTATTGTGGAGGCCATCACGGCCAACATAGACAAGATGCAGATGCTGTCCGAATAAAAAAGGCAAAAAGGTATTGACAGGCCGGTATGATTGCCGTATTCTATTCGCAGAAAAAAAGAAGGAGGAATACCCCGTGACAATGGAGGAGATCTTCAAGACGATGCAGGATCTTATCGCCGAGCAGTTTGCCATCGACGCCGATGAGATCAGCATGGAGAGTTCTTTCGTGGATGATCTGGGTGCCGATTCCGTGGATCTGGTCGAGTTGGTCATGGCCATGGAAGAGGAGTTCGACATCGGCGAGATCGACGAGGAGGATCTGGCGGCCCTGAAGACCGTTGGCGATTGCGTCCGCTATCTCAGCAGCAAGCTCGGTTGATCTGACATAGAGGAAACGAGACACGGCCCCGCTTGCGCGGGGTCGTCTTTTTGAGAAAGGAATGGTGTGAACATGCATGCCTTGGAGACGAGGCTGGGCTACAGCTTCCACAGCCCCGCGCTGCTGGAGAACGCGCTGTACCACAGCTCCTACGCCAACGAGCACCGGGGCGCGGGCATCGGCAGCAACGAGCGTCTGGAATTTCTGGGCGACGCGGTGCTGGGCTTCGTGACGGCGGAGTATCTGTACGCCAAGCACCCCGACCTGCCGGAGGGCGATCTGACACGCATCCGCGCCGCGCTGGTGTGCGAGGAGAGCCTGCACGAGGTGGCGCAGCAGTTGGGACTGGGCGAGTACCTGCGGCTGGGCCGGGGCGAGGAGCTGGGCGGCGGACGGCGGCGTCCGTCCATTCTGGCCGACGCTACGGAGTCCGTGTTCGCCGCCGTTTATCTGGACGGGGGCATGGACGCCGCAAGGGACCTCATCCGCCGCGTCCTGCTGGACAAGGAGCAGGAGGAGCAGGTGGAGGAGCGCCGCCGGGACTACAAGACGGAGCTGCAGGAGCTGGTGCAGCGCAGGCCGGAGCAGGTGCTGCGCTACGAGATGACGGGTACCTCCGGCCCTGACCATGACCGGGTGTTCTCGTTCCGCGTCCTGCTGAACGGACAGGTGGCCGGTACCGGCGAGGGACGCAGCAAAAAGGAGGCCGAGCAGGCCGCCGCCCGCTGCGCGCTGGAGCATATGGCGCTGTGAGACAAAAAAGCGGACACAGACAGACGGGAGCTTCCGCCTGCGTGTGTCCGTTTTTTTCGCGGGAGGGAAACTTTTCCCGCCGCATCTGCGTCTAAGAGGATAGAGAGAACGGAAAGGAGCTGATCTCATGGTAAAACGCATCGCGGCGCTGGCGCTGGCCGTCTGCATGGCGCTGCCGCTGTTTGGCTGCGGCGGCAGGATCGAGGCGCAGTGTCTCACCAACGGCATCACCGCGCAGACCATTGATACGCGCACCGACCTGACCGGTGACAGCACGGCTGTCATGGACTTTGCCGCCGCCCTGCTGCGGCAGACGGCGGACGAGGAGGGCGTGCTGCTCTCGCCGGTATCGCTGCTGTACGCGCTGGGCATGACCGCCAACGGCGCCTCCGGCGAGACGCTGGCCCAGCTGGAGCAGGTGACGGGTATGACGCGGGATGCCCTCAACGACTATCTGTACACCTACCGTATGAGCCTGCCGGAGAACACCAAGAAGTGCAAGCTGTCGCTGGCCAACTCCCTGTGGGTGCGGGACAGCTTCCGCATGGAGGACAGCTTTCTGGACGCCTGCGTCAGCTACTACGATGCGGAGGTGTACCGCTCCGCCTTTGACGCAACGATGGTGCGCGACCTGAACCATTGGGTGGACAGCAAGACCGACGGTATGATCGACAAGCTGCTGGAGCAGGCGCCCAGCGAGCGCACCATGCTCTATCTTGTGAACGCCGTGTGCTTCGATGCCAAGTGGCAGGAGCCGTATGAGAAGTCCCAGATCCAGGAGGGGGCCGCATTCACCGCCATCGACGGCACCCGGCAGACGGCGGAGCTGCTGTGGTCGCAGGAGAGCCTCTATCTGTCCGACGACAACACCACCGGCTTTATGAAGTACTACGACGGCAGGCGCTACGCCTTTGTGGGGCTGCTGCCCAATGAAGGCGTCTCCATAGCGGACTATGTGGCCGGACTCACCGGCGGCAAGCTCCACGCCCTGCTGAACGACCATCAGTACGGGCAGGTGGAGGCCGCCATCCCCCGGTTCAAGGCGTCCTCCTCGCTGGAGCTGCGCGACGCGCTGAAGGCCATGGGCGTCACCGACGCCTTTGACAGTGCGGCGGCGGATCTGCGGGCCATGGGCGGCGCGCCCAACGACCAGCTCTACGTCGGCGCCGTGCTGCACAAGACCTATCTGGAGCTGGACGAGAACGGCACCAAGGCCGCCGCCGTCACGGCGGTGGCGACTGACGCCGCCTCCGCTGAGCCGCCGGAGGTGCATCGCGTGGTGCTGGATCGCCCCTTCGTGTACATGATCGTGGACACCCATGCCAATCTGCCCCTGTTTTTGGGAACTGTGACCACCATGAGCTGAGCGCGCAAAACCGGCGTATCCCCCAGGGATACGCCGGTTTTTTCGGGGTTTCAGTCGTCCTCCAGCAGCTTGGCCGGGGGAATGTGCAGCGTGTCGGCGATCTTGAACAGCGTTTCCAGCGAGATGCCGCGTACCGTTATTTTCAGTTTTCGATATAGGCGTGGGGGTCGATGACGCTGCCGTCCTGACTGACGGAGAAGTGGAGATGGGGCCCCATCTCGCTCTCCGCCGCGCTGGTGGAGCCCACGCAGCCGATGACGTCGCCGGCGCTGACGGCCTGTCCCGCCTCCACCGGTACGTCCGCCTGCAGGCTGCTGTACTGGGTGGTGTAGCCGCCGCTGTGCTGGATGATCACGGTGGTGCCCATCAGCTCGTCGTTGGCCACGGACAGCACCGTGCCGTCCGCCGCGGTCTTGACCGCCGCGCCCTCGTCGGCCTGTACATCGATGCCGTTGTGGGTGCGCCAGTCCGCCATGGTCTGGTCATACAGTAGCTCCGTCATGCTGAACACCGTGACGGTGGTACCGTCCAGCGGGGAAATGACCTCCGGCAGCAGCTCCACCGGCTCCTCGATGACGGCGGGCTCCTGCACGGGTACCTCGATGGGCTCCGACTGGATCACGGGCTTGTCGGGTACTGTGGGCACGGGGGTGACGGGGGCGGGCTTGATCTCAATGACGGGGTCGGGTTCCTTGACGGGGGAGTCGGAGGAAAACAGGGTGATATAGCCGATGGTTCCGGCGGCCAGCAGGCACACCGCAAGGGCTATGTAGAAGCCCTTGCCGCCGAACATGGCCTGGAGTTTGCTCTTGTCGAATCTGCTCATACGCGCCTTTCGGGTGGGACGCACCCACCGCCGCAGTTTTCGGCCTGCGGCACGCCGGAATAAAAAAGTCTCTGCCTGCATTGTGACCAGACAGAGACTTTTTTATTCAGATTTCTGCGGGGCTCAATCGTAGAATTCCTCCGTAAGCCCCCGGCGCAGCAGACCGTCCAGCACGTCCCTGGGCACGGCCTGCTCGTAGAGGATGTCGTGGACGGCCCTGCAGATGGGCAGCTCCACGCCGTACCGCTGTCCCAGCAGCATCAGAGCCTTGACGGTGTAGTAGCCCTCCGCCAGCTGGTGGTAGTCCTGCCCCCGGACGAAGGCCTCGCCGAACTGCCGGTTGTGGCTGTAGGGTGAGAACACCGTGGCCTCATAATCTCCCAGATGGCATAGACCGTAGGCCGACAGCTCGCTGCCGCCCATGGCCTTGATGAGACGGGCCACCTCCCGGGTGCCGCGGCTCATCAGAGCACCCTTGAGGCTGGACATCTCGAAGCCGTCCAGAAAACCGGCGGCAATGCCCACCACGTTCTTGGCGGCGGCTCCTACCTCATTGCCGATCATGTCGCCGCCGTAGTAAAACCGGATCAGGCCGCTGGAGAACGCATGCACCAGACGGCGCTTGGCGTCGTCGTTTTCACTGTCGATGACCATGCAGTTGGGGATGCCGCGATAGAACTCCTGCACATGACCCGGCCCCAGCCACACGGCCACGGTGTTGGACGGGTGCAGGCATTCTGCCGCGATCTGGCTGAGCCGCGCGCCGGTGCCCATCTCCAGTCCCTTCATGCACAGCACCACGGTGCGATCCCGCAGCGTTTGCAGCTCCGGTTGGGTCAGAAGCTTTCGCAGGCCCTGCGAGCCGATGGAGATGATGACCGTCTCCGCGCCGTCCAGCGCCGCCGGCAGGTCGGTGGAGAGGGCGACGGAGGGCGGAAGGGTCAGCAGGTCGTTCTGCCGGGTGGCCAGAAACGACTGCATGCGGGGGGAGGTGGCGCGGCCGTACAGAGTGACGCGGTGGCCGATATGATCGAGGTACCAGGTGATGAGGGAGCCCCACCGCCCGCAGCCGATAACTGTGATATCCATAATTGCTCCTTTTTGCGGAAAAGTCTCCCGGAGCGTGCCCCCGGGAGACTGTCGGCGCTTGTGCTTACTTGACGATCAGCGTCTTGCCGTCCATCTCCTCCGGGCAGGCAAGGCCCATCACATCCAGAATGGTGGGGGCGATGTCGGCCAGACGGCCGGGGCGCAGCTCCGTGCCCGCACCGCAGAGGATGAAGGGTACCGGATTGGTGGTGTGGGCGGTCATGGGGCTGCCGTCAGGCTGCTTCATGTCCTCGGCGTTGCCGTGGTCGGCCGTGACCATGGCGATGCCGCCCATTTTCAGGGTGGCCTCCACCACGCGGCCCACGCAGGTGTCCACCGTCTCCACCGCCTTGATGGCGGCCTCCAGCACGCCGGTATGGCCCACCATGTCGCAGTTGGCGAAGTTCAGGATGATCACGTCGTAGGCGCCGGACTCGATGCGCTCCACGCACTTGTCGCAGACCTCCACGGCACTCATCTCCGGCTGCAGGTCGTAGGTGGCGACCTTGGGAGAGGCCACAAGCACCCGATCCTCGCCGGGGTACTGCTTTTCCACGCCGCCGTTGAAGAAGAACGTCACATGGGCGTACTTCTCCGTCTCGGCGATGCGCAGTTGGGTCATGCCCATGCTGCTGAGGTACTCGCCCAGCCCGTTCTTCACGGCGATGCGGGGCCATGCCACCAGCACGTTGGGCATGGAGGCGTCGTACTCCGTATTGCACACATAGGTGGTGGGGAAGTACTCCCGCTGGAACCCGTCAAAGTCGGGATCGACAATGGCGCGGGTGATCTCCCTTGCACGGTCGGGGCGGTAGTTGAAGAAGATCACACTGTCGTTGTCGCTGATGGTGCCGTCGCTGTCGCAGACCACCGGCTCCACGAACTCGTCGGTGACGTTGTTGGCGTAGCTGCGGGCCACAGCATCCACGGGGTCGGCGTTGTGGTTGCCCTCGCCGTACACCATGGCGTCATAGGCCATCTGCACACGCTCCCAGCGCTTGTCGCGGTCCATGGCGTAGTAGCGGCCCATCACCGTGGCGATCCTGCCCACGCCCAGCGCCGCGCACTTGTCGGCCAGCGCCTGCACGAAGCCCTTACCGCTGGTGGGGGACACATCCCGGCCGTCCAGAAAGCAGTGGATATACACACGTGTCAGGCCCTTATCCTTGGCCATCTGCAGCAGGGCGTACAGGTGGTCAATGTGGGAGTGGACGCCGCCGTCGGACAGCAGCCCGTACAGGTGCAGGCTGGAGCCGTTTTGCAGGCAGTTGTCCATGGCCTTGTTGTAGGCCTCATTTTTGAAGAAGCCGCCGTCCTCAATGGCACGGCTGATGCGGGGCAGATCCTGGAATACCACGCGGCCGCCGCCGATGTTGGTGTGGCCCACCTCGCTGTTGCCCATCTGCCCGGCGGGCAAACCCACGTCCAGTCCGCTGGCGGACAGGGTGGTATGAGCGTAGTCACGGAACAGACCGTCCAGCACCGGGGTGTTGGCCAGCGTAACGGCGTTGTCGTCCGCCGGCGGCGCGATGCCGAAGCCGTCCATGATGATAAGGGTCGTGGGAGTTTTGTTCATGCCTTCCTCCTGTTGGGTTCAGTCCTGATTGGCAGCGTTGATGATCTCCACGAAGTCCGCAGCGTTCAGGGCTGCGCCGCCGATGAGGCCGCCGTCGATGTCGGGCTGGCTCAGCAGCTCGGCGGCGTTGGCGGGCTTCATGGAGCCGCCGTACTGGATGGTGATGGAACGGGCAATGCGGGCGCCGTACAGGTGGCGCACGGTGGTGCGGATGAAGGTGCAGACCTCGGCGGCCTGCTCGGCGGTGGCGGTCTTGCCGGTGCCGATGGCCCACACGGGCTCATAGGCGATGACGCACTTGCGCAGCTTCTCGGCAGGCACGCCGGCCAGCGCGGACTTTACCTGCAGGGCAATGAGCTCCATGGTGATGCCCAGCTCGCGCTGCTCCAGCGTCTCGCCCACGCAGATGATGGGGTGCAGACCGGCCTCCAGCGCGGCCAGCACCTTCTTGTTGACGATGAGATCCGTCTCGCCGAAGTACTGGCGGCGCTCGGAGTGGCCGATGATGACGTACTTCACGCCCAGGTCCTTCAGCATGTCGGCGGACACCTCGCCGGTGTAGGCGCCGGACTTCTCAAAGAACACGTTCTGCGCGCCTACGGACACGCGGGCGTCCTTGAAGGCCTTGATGGCGGTGGAGATGTTCACGGCGGGGACGCACACCACCACGTCGCACCACTTGGCCTTGGGCAGCAGGGCCTTCAGCTCCTCGGCAAACTTCTTCGTCTCGCTGGCGGTCTTGTTCATTTTCCAGTTGCCGGCGATAATGGTCTTACGGTATCTGCGATTCATAACTCGTTTACTCCTCTGTCTTTCAAAAAACTAAATATATCGCTGCAAATTTTACTTTGATACGATCGGATGTAAGGGGGGAGCGCCTCTCCCGGCAAGGGCGCTTACTTGTCCAGCAAGCAGGCCACACCGGGCAGCTCCAGACCCTCCAGGAACTCCAGAGACGCGCCGCCGCCGGTGCTGATGTGGGTGATCTTGTCGGCAAAGCCCATCTGCTCCACCGCTGCGGCGCTGTCGCCGCCGCCCACGATGGTGATGGCGCCGCTGTCGGCCAGCGCCTGCGCCATGGCCCGGGTGCCGGCGGCAAAGTTTTCAAACTCAAACACGCCCATGGGGCCGTTCCACACTACGGTGCCCGCGCCCTTCACGGCGCCGCAGAACACCTTGATGGTGTCGGGGCCGATGTCCATGCCCTCCCAGCCGTCGGGGATGGCCATGGTGCTGACCACCTGACGCCGGGCGTCGTTGGAGAAGTCGTCCGCCGCCACGGTATCGGTGGGCAGCAGCAGCTTTACGCCGTTCTTCTTGGCCTTTTCGATCATCTCAAGGGCATAGTCCAGCTTGTCGTCCTCGCACAGGCTCTTGCCGATGGAGCCGCCCTGCGCCTTGGCGAAGGTATAGGCCATGCCGCCGCCGATGATAATGGTGTCGGCCTTGTCCAGCAGATTGTTGATAACGCCGATCTTGTCACTGACTTTGGCGCCGCCCAGCACCGCCACGAAGGGGCGCTTGGGATCGTTGAGCGCGCCGCCCATGACCTCCAGCTCCTTGGCCACCAGCAGGCCGGACACGGCGGGCAGGTAGGCCGCCACACCGGCGGTGGAGGCGTGGGCCCGGTGTACGGTGCCGAAGGCGTCGGACACATACAGCTCCGCCATAGAAGCCAGCTCCTTGGCAAAGGACGGGTCGTTCTTCTCCTCGCGGGGGTCGAAGCGCAGATTCTCCAGCAGCATGATCTGGCCGCCCTGCAGGGCCGCAGCCTTGGCCTTGGCGTCCTCACCCACGATGTCCCTGGCGAAGATGACCTCCTGCCCCAGCAGTTCACTGAGACGCTGGGCCACGGGGGCCAGACTCAGCTTGGCCTTCCACTCGCCCTTGGGCTTGCCCAGATGGGAGCAGGCGATGACCGCCGCCTTCTTCTCCAGCAGGTAGCGGATAGTGGGCAGCGCCGCCACGATGCGCTTGTCGCTGGTGATGGCGCCTGTCTCCTTGTCCTGGGGCACGTTGAAGTCGCAGCGCAGCAGGATCTTCCTGCCGGCAACGTCTACGTCCAGAATGGTCTTTTTATTGTAGTTCATAGGGATGCATCTCCTTTTGAAAAAATATCAGTGTGCAGACGCCATCTCGCCCTCGCCGGTCAGGCCGGGGAAGCCGTTCTGCCGCAGGGCCTCGTAGGTCAGGATGGCTACGGAGTTGCTGAGGTTCAGACTGCGGGCCTCCGTGCGCATGGGCAGCCGGATGCACCGGTCATAGTGGGCCATGCGGAACATCTCCGGCAGCCCTGCCGTCTCCTTGCCGAAGAACAGCCAGCAGTCCGGCGAGAACCGGGCCTGTGTGTAGTCCTGCGGGGCCTTAGTGGTGGCCAGCCACAGGTCGGCGGCGGCCTCCGGGTGCCGGCGGAAGAGGTCGTCCAGCCCGTCGTAGTCCCGGACGGTCACCAGATGCCAGTAGTCCAGTCCCGCCCGCTTCACGGCGCGGTCGGAGATATCGAAGCCCAGCGGACGGACGAGATGCAGCGAGCATCCCGTGGCGGCGCAGGTGCGGGCGATGTTGCCGCAGTTCTGGGGTATCTCCGGTTCGACCAGTACGATGTGCAGCATAGACGGCAGCCCTCCTCAAATGCGTACCTAATTGTAATGCAATGAAAATGAAAATGCAACTCATAAATGGCAAAAACCCCTGCATTTTCTTAGAAATACAAAAAATGGCCGTCGTTTCCATGAAAAAATGGTGATTTGGATGGGCATTTCCCGCTCTGAAAAATTGTTGCCAAAAAAAGTGGGAAAAATACTGGATTTTCCCGCAAAGCCTGTTATAATAGGGGGCAGAGAAAACAGACCGAGGGGAGGAAGGGCCGATGGATCGTCTGGGCCGCGCGAAAGTCCATATTTTTCCTGTGTGCGCTTCCTCTGCCGGAGCGTGCGCCGTCCGCATCGCCGAATGCCGCTTTATCCAGCGGTGAACGGCGGGGCGACGGCGTTTTTTGTTTGTTTTTTAACAGGCGCTTTGCGGCCCAAAACAGTCAAAAAAATGTTCCGTTACGGACAGAAAGCGAGAGGGTAACACCATGATTTCTCACGGCAAGGACATCAAGATCTTCACCGGCAATGCCAATCCTGCACTGGCGCAGGAGATCTGCAGGCTTATCGGTATCAAGCTGGGCGAGGCGGAGGTAAAATCCTTTGCGGACGGCGAGGCATCTGTCTCCCTGTATGAGAGCGTCCGCGGCAGCGACGTGTTTCTTATCAACTCCACCTGCAAGCCGGTCAACGACAGCCTGATGGAGCTGCTCATCATGATCGACGCCTGCAAGCGCGCCTCCGCAGGCCGCGTCACGGCGGTGATCCCCTATTTCGGCTATGCCCGTCAGGATCGCAAGGCCAAGAGCCGTGATCCCATCTCCGCCAAGCTGGTGGCCAATATGCTCACCGCCTCCGGCGCAGACCGCGTGCTGACCATGGATCTCCACGCCAGCCAGATCCAGGGCTTCTTCGACATCCCTGTGGACAACCTGCTGGGCAATCCCGTGTTCGTGGACTACTACGCCAAGAAGTTCGGCGAGAAGTGCGAGGACATGGTGGTGGTGTCCCCCGACGTGGGCTCCGTGGCCCGCGCCCGCACCTTCGCCCAGAAGCTGCACATGAGCCTTGCCATCGTGGACAAGCGCCGCCAGAAGGCCAACCAGTGCGAGGTCATGAACGTCATCGGCGACGTGGCCGGCAAGGACTGCATCCTGTTCGACGATATGATCGACACCGCCGGCTCCATCTGCAACGCCGCCAAGGCCATCGTGGAGGTGGGCGGCGCCAACAGCGTGTACGCCTGTGCCAGCCACGGTGTGCTGTCCGGCCCGGCGCTGGAGCGCCTGAGCGCCAGCGTCATCAAGGAAGTGGCGCTGCTGAACACCATCCCCGAGACTATGGGCGAGGGCTGCGACAAGATCAAGTACCTGTCTGTGGCGCCCATGTTTGCCGAGGCCATTGAGCGCATCTATCAGGAGATCTCCATCGCCAAGCTGTTCAACTGAACGCTTTGCAAACGGCGAAAGCTGTGCTATAATGGAGGGACTGCGTCTGCAGTCCCTCTTACTTTTTCAAAAGGAGGCGAGAGCCTTGTTTTTTAATCGGAATCAGACCGGCGGCGTCAACTGGATCCTAGTGGGGCTGGGAAACCCCGGCAGCAAGTATGAATCCACCCGGCACAACATGGGCTGGCTGGCGCTGGACAGTCTGATGGAAAAGGAGAGCTTCAAGCTCACCAAGCTGCGGTTCAAGGCGTGGACGGGGATCCTGGAGCGGAACGGCAACAAAATTCTGGTGATGAAGCCCCAGACCTACATGAACCTGTCCGGCGAGTCGGTGGGCGAGGCCGCCCGGTTCTACAAGATACCGGCGGATCATGTGGTGGTCGTCTCCGACGACGTGTCCCTGCCGGTGGGGAAGCTGCGCATCCGCAAAAGCGGGTCGGCAGGCGGCCACAACGGGCTGAAGAATATCATCCAGCATCTGGGCACCGACGGCTTCCCCCGCATCAAGGTGGGCGTGGGGATGCCGGAGCACCCCGACCACGAGATGATCGACTGGGTCATCGGCAAGCCCCAGGGCGAGGAGGCCAAGCTGCTGCGCGCCACGCTGGATCGTGCGGCGGAGGCGGCGTTGTGCCTCATTGAGGACGGCCCGGACACGGCCATGAACCGCTTCAACGGGTAAGTTTTTTTCAGGTAAATTTCAGCAAAGCCGCATAGAATATGTAAAATGGAGATCACCGGCGTCCGGCGCACCGGACGCGGAGAGGAGGGGAGAGCACATGGAAGGGCTGATACGGCAGCTGTTGACGATGCCCCAGCTGCGGGAGCTGACAGCCGGCATAGACGGCCGGGAAAAGCACAGCATGATCACCGGGCTCTCCCCAGTGCAGCGGGCCTCCGTGGCGGCGGCAGCGGCGGAGCAGACCGGCCGGCCGCTGCTGATGCTGTGCGCCGACGAGCAGGAGTGCGCCCGGCAGACCGCTGATCTGCGGGCCCTGACGGGGCGGGAGCCGGTGATGCTGCCGGCCCGGGAGCTGCAGCTGCGGCCTGCGGCGGCGTACAGCCGCCAGTGGGAGTACCGGCGGCTGTGGGCGCTGTATCGGCTGGCGCAGGAGAAGCCGCGGGTCATGGTAGCCACGGCGGCGGCCATGGCCCAGCTGTGCCTGCCGCCGGAGGTGCTGCGGCAGACCGCCTTCACACTGGAGGTGGGGCAGCAGTACGACGTGACGGCGCTGACGGCGCGGCTCATCGCCGCCGGGTACGTCCGTGCCCAGCAGGTGGAGGGCGCGGGACAGTTCGCCCTGCGGGGCGGTATTCTGGATATTTTTTCCCCGGGACCGGACAGGCCGGTGCGCTGCGAGTTCTTCGATGACGAGCTGGACAGCATGGGAGATTTCGACGTGACCACCCAGCGCCGCGTGGAGAACCGGCAGCGCTTCACAGTGCTGCCGGCGGGGGAGGTACTGCCGTTTCATGATGCAGACACGGCGGAGAACACCGCCCGGCGGATAGACGCGGCGGCTAAACGGCTGGCCAGAAGGGAGAATGCCGCCGCGCTGCGCCAGCGGCTGGAGGAGGACGCCCAGTCCCTGCGGCAGGGGGTGACGCCTCCCGGCGGCGACCGGTATCTGACGGCAGTGTACCCCGATGCGGCCACGGCCTTCGGCTATCTGCCGGAGGACTGCCTGATCTGCGTCAGCGAGGCGGGACGGGTGCAGGAGGCGCTGAAGGCCTTCGTATGGCAGGTAAAGCAGGACGTGACGGCGTCCATGGAGGCGGGGCTGATGGCCGGGGCCTTCGGGCGGCTGACGCTGACGGAGACCGAGACGGCGGCGGAGCTGGAGCGGTTCCCCGTGTGCCAGATGGAGAGCCTGCCCACCAGCCGGTATCTCGTGGCGCCCAAGCTGCTGCTGGACATCCCCGCCAAGCAGCTGTCTAGCTACGGCGGCAGTCTGGAAACGGCGGCCACCGACATCGTACACTATCTCACCGCCGGATACGGCGTGCTGGTGCTGTGCGGCGGCGAGGTGCGGGCACGGAATATGCAGCAGCTGCTGCGGGACAGGAAGATCCCCGCCGCGCTGGAGCTGTCCGGCAGCGCCGCGCCTCAACGGGGACAGGTGTGCATCACCGTGGGCGCCCTCAGCGCCGGCAGCGAGTGGCCGGCGCTGAAGCTGGCGGTGCTGACGGAGGGACAGCTCACTGAGAGGCTGTCCGGCAGCCGAAAAAAGCCCCGGCCCGCTAAGGCTGATAACCGGCAGAAGATACAATCCTATACCGACCTGACGGTGGGGGATCTGGTGGTGCACGTACACCACGGCATCGGGCGGTTCGCCGGGATGCTGCGCCTGCCGGTGGATGGCGTGGAAAAGGACTATATCAAGATCAACTACGCCGGCAGCGACTGCCTGTATGTGCCGGCTACATCGCTGGATCTGGTGAGTAAATACATCGGCGGCGGTGATGAGGCGGCGGAGAAGACCAAGCTGAACAAGCTGTCCGGCGACCAGTGGGCCAAGACCACCCGCCGGGCCAAGGCGGCGGCGAAGGATCTGGCCGAGGGGCTGATCAAGCTGTACGCCCAGCGTCAGCGGCGGCCGGGCTTCGCTTTTTCACCGGACTCGCCATGGCAGCAGGAGTTTGAGGAGTCCTTCGACTACACGGAGACGGACGACCAGCTGGCCGCCATCCGGGACATCAAGCGCGACATGGAGAAGCCGGCGCCCATGGACCGGCTGCTGTGCGGCGACGTGGGCTACGGCAAGACAGAGGTGGCGCTGCGGGCGGCCATGAAGTGCATTCTGGACGGCAAGCAGGCCGCCATTCTGGTGCCCACCACCGTGCTGGCCCAGCAGCACTACGCCACGGCTATCGCCCGCTTCCGGGCGTTTCCGGTAACGGTGGAGGTACTGTCGCGGTTCCGTACGCCGGCGCAGGTGAAGGATGTGCTGGAGCGGGTGAAGGAGGGCAGGGTCGATCTGCTTATCGGCACCCACAAGCTGCTGGCGAAGAACGTGGAGTTCAAGGATCTGGGCCTGCTGATTATCGACGAGGAGCAGCGCTTCGGCGTGACCCACAAGGAGAAGCTGCGCCAGCGGGCGGAGCAGGTGGACACGCTGACGCTGTCCGCCACACCGATTCCGCGGACACTGAATATGGCCCTCAGCGGCATCCGGGACATGAGCACTATCGAGCAGCCGCCTCAGGACCGGCAGCCGGTGCAGACCTATGTGCTGGAGCATGACTGGGGTATCATCGCCGAGGCCATCCGGCGGGAGCTGGACCGGGGCGGGCAGGTGTACTACCTGCACAACCGGGTGGAAAATATCGACTCCACCGCCTCCCGGCTGCGGCAGCTGCTGGGCGACGGCGTGACGGTGGAAACGGCCCACGGTAAAATGGCCGAGGGCGAGTTGAGCCGCGTCATGAGCCGCATGGCCGAGGGCGACATCGCCGTGCTGGTATGCACCACCATCATCGAAACGGGCATCGACATCCCCAACGTGAATACGCTCATCATCGAGGACGCCGACCGGCTGGGACTCAGCCAGCTCCACCAGATACGGGGGCGCATCGGGCGGTCAGCCCGGCGGGCCTATGCCTATCTGACATACCGCACCGGCAAGGTGCTGACGGAGGTGGCCGCCAAGCGGCTCACCGCCATACGGGAGTATGTGGAGTTTGGCTCCGGCTTCAAGATCGCCATGCGGGATCTGGAGATCCGGGGCGCCGGCAATCTGCTGGGCCCCGAGCAGTCGGGCTACATGATGTCCGTGGGCTACGATATGTACCTGAAGCTGCTGAACGACGCGGTGCTGGAGCAGCAGGGCCGGGGCGCGGAGGTGCGGACGGAGTGCTCCGCCGACCTGACGGTGCCGGCCTACATTCCGGAGAGCTATGTGCCGTCCGCCGAGCAGCGGATGGACTTGTACCGCCGCATCGCCGCGCTGCGGACGCCGGCGGACGAGGCCGACCTGATGGACGAGCTGCTGGACCGGTACGGTGATGTGCCGGGGCCGGTGACGGCGCTGCTGAACGTGGCCATGCTGCGCGCGGCGGCCATGGAGACGGGCATCACCGATATCACCCAGAAGGGGCGGCAGCTGCTGTTCAGCTTTGACACGCGCATCGACCCGTCGGCGCTGCTGGCGGTGTGCACCATGGCGGGCTACCGCAGCCGCCTGCAGCTGACGGCGGGGACATCGCCCCGGCTGACGCTGTTTTTACAGCCCAACGAGGATGCATTGGACGCCGCAGGCGGCCTTGTAGAGCAGCTGCGCTTGCAGCAGAATGAGATACAGGGACAGCAGTCCCGAGAAGGAGGAAATGACCATGAAGAATAACTGGGTACGTCTGATCGCCGGTGCGCTGGCCTCTGTGGTGCTGGTGGGGGCCATCGCCCTCACCGGCGGCATGAAGAAGGGCAGCCGCACCGACGGCCTGCTGTATCAGGCCAGCGGGATCCATCCCGACGCGGAGCTGCTGCTCATCGACAGACAGACCGTAACGGCGGAGGAATATCTGTACTGGCTGGCCTATGACTGCGAGTATCTGAGCACCTATGTGCCCGATGTGGACTGGAGCGCGGAGCTGACAGAGGGCCTGTCCTACGGCGATTACGCCAAGACCGACACGCTGGAGACGGTGAAGCTGTACAGCGTGGTGCGGGCGTGGGCGGAGGAGGCAGGCGTGACGCTGACCGAGGAGGATCAGGCGGCACTGGACGCCCAGCGGCTGGAGTATGTGACATACTACGGCAGCGAGGAGGCCTACCAGCAGCAGCTGGAGACGCAGGGCATCACCGAGGAGGTCTATGACCGCATCAACGAGACGGCGTACCTGTACCAGCGGATGCAGAGCGAGTTCTGCACCGAGGGCAGCGCCCTGTATCCCGACACGGCGGCACTGGCCCAGTACGCGGCGGACAACGGCTATCTCACCGGCAAGGTCATCTATGTGGAGGCCGGCGACGGCGCCGAGGAGGAGGCCAACGGCTACCTCAAGCGCATGCAGGAGGCGGAGGACAAGATCGCCGAGCATGCCGCCATCTGTCAGGAGCGCCAGGTGGATCAGATGGACAGCATCACCTTTGCCGCCGGTGACGGCACCTCCGGCGATGCGCTGAGTCAGGCGGTGACGGCGCTGCAGCCCAGCGAGATGACCGGCGTAGTGGCGACGGACGACGGCTACTATATCTTCCTGCGGGAGGAGACAGACCTGTCCGCCGTGCTGCCTACCTATTTCAACACGCTGCTGCAGGCCCGGCGCAGCGAGGCCAATGTGGTCTACAACGAGGAGCTGTACGCCGCTATCGACACCAGCACGTTCTACACGGCGCTGACGCAGCTGCGCAGCCAGCTGGGGCAGACCCCGCAGCAGGCCGAGCAGTAAGGCCCGCGTCCGTCAAAATGACGGAAAGCGACGGCCTGCTATGCACCTTTTGACGATTTTTTAACAAACTTGCAATTCGTGGTTGACTATTGTTAAAAAGTTGACTATCATGGGCGTAGACATTCGTTATACGAAGCTGTATAATGACCTTAATCTTTATAGGAGGTAACTTTCATGAAAGACCTGTATGTTGTCAATTGCTGCAGAACCGCTATCGGTTCCTTTGGCGGTTCCCTGAAGAACACCCCCGCCGCTGAGATGGGCGCTGTGGTGGTCAAGGAGGCTCTGAAGCGCGCCAATATCGCGCCTGAGAACGTGGACGAGCTGATGTTCGGCTGCATCCTGACCGCGGCACAGGGCCAGAACGTGGCGCGTCAGGTTTCCATTAAGGCCGGTATCCCCTATTCCGTGCCCGCCTATACCGTCGGCATGGTCTGCGGTTCCGGCATGAAGTCCGTCATCGAGGGCGCCCGTTCCATTCTGGCCGGCGATTCCGACATCGTGGTCTGCGGCGGTACTGAGAACATGAGCGCTGCCCCCTATGCCGCGCCCGACGCCCGCTGGGGCGCTCGTATGGGCGACAAGAAGCTGGTGGACACCATGATCAAGGACGGTCTGTGGGACGCCTATAACAACTACCACATGGGCACCACCGCTGAGAACATCAACGACATCTGGGGCATCACCCGCCGCGAGCAGGACGAGTTCGCCGCTGCCTCCCAGCAGAAGGCGGAGGCCGCGCAGGCCGCCGGCCGCTTTGATGATGAGATCGTCCCCGTGATGGTCAAGGTCAAGAAGGACATGGTTCCCTTTGCCAAGGACGAGTATCCCAAGGCCGGCGTCACCGCTGACAGCATCGCCAAGCTGAAGGGCGCATTCCCCGTGGGTCCCGAGTCCCCCAATCCCCAGGTGGTACATACCTTCGAGGTCACCGGCGCACAGGATGCTGCCGATAAGGGTACCCAGCGCGTGACCGCTGCCAACGCCTCCGGCATCAACGACGGCGCTGCCGCCATCGTGCTGGCCTCCGGCGAGGCTGTGGAGAAGTACGGCCTGAAGCCCATGGCCAAGCTGATCGGCTGGGGTCAGGGCGGCGTGGATCCCAAGATCATGGGCGTTGGCCCCGTGGTGGCTTCCCGCAACGCCATGAAGAAGGCCGGCGTGACCATCGACGATATCGACCTGGTGGAGGCCAACGAGGCGTTTGCCGCGCAGTCCATCGCTGTGGCCCGCGAGCTGCATTTTGATATGAGCAAGGTCAACGTTAATGGCGGCGCTATTGCTCTGGGTCACCCCGTGGGCGCCTCCGGTGCGCGTATCATTGTCACCCTGCTGCACGAGATGCAGCGTCGTCCCGAGGCCAAGAAGGGCTTGGCGACCCTGTGCATCGGCGGCGGTATGGGCACCGCTGTGGTGTTCGAGAAGTGCTGAAGCACTGCCGAAAGTACATAAAAAACAGAGCCGCGTCAAGAGCGTTGACATAGGAAAACAAGCAGAAACCCAGTAAAATCAACGCTTTTAAGGGCAGAGGGCAAACAGGTTAGCTCAAAAATTGAATAACCAAGCGTCAAAAGGGATGTTACCGCAAGGCAGCATCCCTTTTCGCATACGCCCACGCCGTAGATTTTGAGAAAAGTCTACGGCGTTTTTTTTGCCCAAATCTGAGAGGAGGTGCAGCCACAATGTACTTTACGAACGGCAGCAGCCGTGCGTTTGAAATGCTCATGCGGGGAAAGCCCGGCTTTGACCGCTACGAAAACGGCGGCTGTGCCGACTGTGAGGATTGCAATACCTGTCACTTTTACCGTCCGCATTGGAAGTACCAGTTCTGTGTGTACGCGGAATGTCCGTATGAGCCGGGCAAGCTGACCGCCCTCCGGCGCGGCACGGCGAAGTGAGCGAAAGGAGCTGATAACCTATGGCAGTATTTCGGGTGGAGCGCAACAGCGGGTACACCGTCATGTCAAACCACCATCTGCGAAATAAGGAGCTGACCTTGAAAGCCAAGGGGCTGTTATCGCAAATGCTGTCCCTGCCGGAGGATTGGGACTATACCCTTGCAGGGCTGTCCCATATCAACCGTGAGAGCATCGACGCGATCCGCACCGCCGTATGGGAGCTTGAAAAAGCCGGATATATTCTGCGGCGGCAGGGGCGCGACGAAAAAGGCAAAATGACCGCTATCGAATACACCATCTATGAGCAGCCGCAGCCGGTGTTGGAAAATCCAATACCGGGTAAACCGATGTTGGAAAATCCGACAACGGATAATCCGACGTCGGAAAATCCAACGCAATTAAATAAAGATAGATCAAGAACTAACTTATCAAAGAAAGAAAAATCAATTACGAATCTATCAAGTACCGATTCCTTTCCTATCCTTTCCCCTGACCCCTCACCTTGCAGGGCTGCGCCGGAACGGAAAGGAACGGAAGCGGTCAAACAGAGTGCCGTAGATATTTACCGTGAAATCATTATGGAGAATATCGAGTACGACGCGCTCATGCAGAACCCGAAAATGGACAAGGAGCGTTTGGACGAGATCGTAGACCTCATGCTGGAAACTGTCTGCTCTGCACGAAAGACGCTCCGCATCGCTGGCGACGATTACCCCGCCGAGCTGGTAAAGAGTAAAGTCTTGAAGCTGAACAGCAGCCACATCGAGTTTGTCATGGACTGTATGCGGGAGAACACCACGAAGATCCGCAACATCAAGCAATATCTGCGGGCGGTGCTGTTCAACGCTCCGTCCACCATCGACAACTACTATACCGCCCTCGTCGCTCACGACATGGCAAGCCCTGATTGGGGCAAGCCAAAATCAGGCATCCCGGACTATTCCTGTTCGCCGGACGAGAGCCTATGAGAATGTGGCTGATCTGGTGGGTGCGCCCGCCCTGACTGCGGCAGAAAAATCGAAAGGAGTGATAACCGTTGCAGGAAGAAGTAACCCGAAAGACGATTGCCCTTGCAATCAAGGCAGCAAAGCTGGACGGAAAGATGCTGCAAGCCGCGCTGCGGAAGCTCTTGCAGCTCTACCGCAAGGCAAGGGACACGCCCCATCACGGCAAGCAAACGCTGAAACAGCTTATGCGGCATGGCACAGGCGTTTCCAATATCGAAATCACCGATGCGAATATCAAAGCCTTTGAAAGCACGGCGAAGAAATACGGCATTGACTTTGCGCTGAAAAAGGCAGATGACCGATACCTTGTGTTTTTCAAGGGACGGGACGCGGACGTGCTGACGGCGGCGTTTCGGGAGTTTTCCAAGAAAAAGCTGGACAAGGAGCGCAAGCCCTCTGTGCGGCGCGACCTTGCCGAGAAGAAAGCCGAAGCCGCGCAGACCGCCAAGCGGGACAAGGTGAAAAATATGGACAAGGGGATCGACCGATGAAGCCTGAAATCAAAAAGCAAATCATACTCCATCTTCCGTATCTCGCCTTTGTCTATCTGTTTGGAAAGGTCGGACAGGCGTTCCGGTTGGCTCAGGGAACGGATCTGTCCGGGAAGCTGCTGCATATCGGGCAGGGCTTCTCCGCTGCCTTTGCCAGCGCCGCCCCCAGCTTCCATCCCACCGATCTGCTGATTGGGCTTGCCGCAGCCGTCATTATCCGGCTGGTGGTCTACTCCAAGCAGAAGAACGCCAAGAAATACCGCAAAGGCATGGAGTACGGCACGGCGCGTTGGAGTGCATAATTTTAAGTGTAAATGACACATACATGGACGCACAGGAGGTTATGCACATGACTGATTATAGCAAAATTACAGCCCTTTACTCCCGCCTTTCTGTGGGCGACGAGGACAGGGACGGCGGCGAGAGCAACAGCATACAGAACCAAAAAACATTTTTGGAGAACTATGCCAGAGGGCAGCACCTAACCAATATCCGGCACTACATCGACGATGACGAAAGCGGCAGGTTTTTTGACCGTTCCGCCTACTCCCGCATGATGGACGATGTGGAAAACGGGAAAATCGGTGTCTGCATTATGAAAGACCTTACCCGCTGGGGGCGCGACTATCTCCAAGTCGGCAACGCGATGGAGATATTCAGACGGAACAATGTGCGCTTTATCGCGGTCAACAACGGCATTGACAGCGAGAAGCCCGACACATTGGAGTTTGCGCCCTTTATCAATATCATGTCGGAGTGGTATGCAAAGGACATCAGCAAGAAAGTGAAAACGGGCATTAAGACCAAAGGCATGAGTGGAAAGCCGATTGTCACCGAAGCCCCTTACGGCTATGTCAAAGACCCGGACAACAAGGATTTTTGGATAATCGACGAGGAAGCCGCCG
>CDTW01031953.1_pt1 | contig 41006 bp, 31 predicted proteins | sample 554901 | NCBI WGS metagenome assembly CDTW01 (sample SAMEA3182045, study PRJEB8094) | gut metagenome | biome: human; feature: gut; material: Stool; isolation source: human stools | place: Canada | collected 2011-11-01
GGTTGAAAGAAAAAGAATAGTAATAATTAATATTGTTAACTTTAATTTTTTTTAGATGCATGAAGCAAGTTAATCTTAGAATCTATCAAATGATTCTTCCCTTATTGTTAGGGTTGTTCTTGTCTGTAGGCGTTTATGCACAGAATGTTACCGTGAAGGGGCATGTGAAAGATGCTCTGGGTGGTGTGATAGGCGCTAATGTTGTTGAAAAAGGAAATACGTCCAATGGTACGATTACCGATATGGATGGTAACTTTACATTGACCGTTCCTCAGGGAGCCACGTTGGTGGTGTCTTTCATTGGTTACAAAACGCAGGAAGTAGCTGCTGCCCCACAGGTAGTGGTAACGATGCAAGATGACACGGAGCTGTTGAGCGAGGTCGTGGTCATTGGTTACGGTGTGGCCAAGAAGAACGACTTGACAGGTTCTGTAACGGCTATTAAGCCTGATGAAAAGAACAAAGGTCTCGTAGTCAACGCTCAAGACATGATTCAGGGTAAGATTGCCGGTGTGAACGTTAATACCGCTTCGGGTGCTCCGGGTGAAGGCGCACAGATTCGTATCCGTGGTGGTGCTTCCTTGAACGCCAGCAATGACCCGTTGATTGTGATTGATGGTATGCCCATGGACGGCAATAGCACCAAAGGTATGAGCAATCCTCTCTCGTTGGTTAACCCCAACGATATTGAGACTTTCACCGTGTTGAAGGATGCTTCGGCCACTGCCATCTATGGTAGCCGTGGTTCGAATGGTGTCATCATCATCACCACGAAGAAAGGGCATGAAAATCAGGCTCCGAAGGTGTCTTATAATGGTACGGTATCTGTCAGCACTATCGCCAAAAAACTGGATGTGCTGAATGCTGCCGAGTACGTAGACGTTATCAAAGAAAAGTATGGCGAAACATCTACGGCTTATTTAGGTTTGGGCTGGAAGAAGTTTAACGACGATGGTACACCTGATTTTTCGGCTGGTACATATGATACAGACTGGCAGAGCGAAATCTATCGCGCCGGTATCAGTCAGGATCACAACGTCAGCATCACAGGTGGTGTAGGCAATGAGGAGTGGTCCATGCCTTATCGTGTCAGTGTAGGTTACACAGGACAGAACGGTATTTTGAAAGGTTCGGACTTCAGCCGTGTTACTGCCGGTTTCACTTTGAATCCCTCTTTCTTTGACAAGCACCTCAATCTGAATGTCAATGCCAAGTATTCGTATGCCAAGACCAATCCGGGCGGTACGGATGCCATTGGCGCAGCCATCACCATGGATCCTACGCGTCCTATTAAGAGCAGTGACGAACAGTTTAAGAACTGGGGCGGCTACTGGCAATGGACCCAGACAACAGCTGAGTTTGATCCTACTTTCCCTTATGCCCGCAACGACGATGCTCCGAAGAATCCTGTGGAACTGATTGACCACTATACGTTCGATAAGAGTGCTCATGTGCTGTTGGGTAATTTTGAGGCTGACTATAAAGTTCACGGTCTTGAAGATCTGCGTTTGCACGTCAACTTGGCTGGTGAGTACTCCGACGGTGGTGAATACACCAACAATAACCCCTTCTCTACCTATGGCTTCTATTTCGGTGGTGTAGGCGAGAACGTGGAAAAGAAATACAATGTAATGCTTTCGTCTTACATCCAATATTATAAGGACTTCAACGAAAATCATCACTTCGACATCATGGGAGGATATGAATACGCTCACATGAAATATTGGGGTAACCAATGGTATCAGAATTTCTATCCTTCTACAAACGAGAGTGTAGACGACAATGGTAACCCCAAAGCGGGTACTGTGAACAGTTCCAGTGCTACTCGTTGGAGAGGCCAAACATTTTTGGTCAGCTGGTACGGACGTGCCAACTATACGTTGATGAATCGTTACCTCTTCACTTTCACAGCTCGTTACGATGGTTCCAGTCGCTTTGCTGAAGGACAGCGCTGGGGTTTCTTCCCCTCGGCAGCCTTTGCTTGGCGTGTGAAGGACGAAAGCTTCCTGAAGGACGTTGACCTCGTGAGTGACTTGAAGCTCCGCCTCGGCTGGGGTAACACTGGTCAGCAAAACACGGGTAAGGAATACTATACTGCTATCTATAAGGTTGGTACCAGTGATTACCACCGCTATCCCGTAGGTCCCGGAAACGACGGTCTGCTCTATCAACCGCTGGCCTATAACGATGATCTTACTTGGGAAACCACTACGACTTACAATATCGGTTTGGACTACGGTATGTTCGATCAGCGTTTGACTTTGAACGTAGATGCTTACTATCGTAAAACTACCGACTTGCTTTGCACGCCGACTATCCCCGCCGGTCAGAATTTTGATAACGCCATTCTGCTGAATGCCGGTTCGCTGGAGAACAGAGGTGTTGAAATCGCCCTCTCTGGCAAGCCTGTACAAACAGATGATTGGTACTTGGAATTGGGCGTGAACGTGGCCTATAACGACAACGAAATTACCGAACTCTATGGTGGCCGTGATGTCATTGAAGCAGGCATGAAAGTAGGTACTGACCAGCAGATCACTTACCACAAGGTGGGCCTGCCTGCCAATTCCTTCTGGGTGTACCAGCAGGTTTATGACGAAACTGGCCGTCCCATCATGGGTGCTTACGTAGACCGCAACGCTGACGGTACCATTGACGAAAACGACCGCTACTATTACAAGAGCATCACTGCTCCTTGGACAGGTGGTTTCAATTTCCGTCTTTCTTATAAGAACTGGGATCTCGGCAGTAACTTCCGCGCTAGCTTCGGCAACTATGTATACAATAACATCGAGTCGGGCAAGGCCAATTCGTCTGTGCTTTATAACTCGAAGGGCTACTACGAGAACAGTACGAGAGATATCATCAACTTAGGTTGGAGTTCGTACAACTATGCACTGACTGATTACTTTGTACAGAATGCCAGCTTCTTGAAGTGTGACAACATCACATTGGGTTACAACTTCGAGAACCTCTTCAAGTCGGGCAATTACAATGGTATTTCTGGCCGTATCTATGCTTCTTGCTCCAACGTCTTTACCATTACGAAGTATAAGGGACTCGACCCCGAACAGACTTCGGGTATGGAAAGCAGCATTTATCCGCGTAGCCGCACGTTCCTGCTTGGTTTGAATCTGAACTTCTAATTCACTCTAAAAAAAGACTTATATGAATTTCAATAAAATAAGAAAGATATTTCCTGCAGTCGCAATGGCATTGACTGCATTTATGGGTACCTCTTGCATGGACGACCTCAGCAAGGGCAATATCGACCCCAATGTGGAGGCTAATCCTAGTATACTGGGGCTTTATAGTAAGTGTTATGCCGGTCTTATCATGGAGGGTAATGATGGTAATGCCGACTTTACGATTGACGATGCCGGTAAGTCTACCTTGCTCCGTAACCTCTACAACTTCAACGTACTTTCTACTGACGAAGGTATTTGTTGGTGGAGTGATGGCGGTATCGTGGACATTGGTTACAATGCTTGTATGCCGGGTACAGCCACATTGCGTTTTCTTTATTATCGTCTGATGTCTAACATCACCTATTGTAATCATTTTCTTACTCTTGAAGCAGCTCAAAGCGACAAGGAGAAAATGGCAGAGGTGCGTCTTATCCGCGCTTACAATTACTTCCTGATGCTCGATTTCTTTGGTGACCCCACTTTCGTCGAGTCTATCACGGCCGATATTCCCCAGCAGGCACATAGCTATAACGAAAAGTATGATGCTAGCAAGACTTACAGCCGTGCCGAACTGCTGCAATTGGGTCGTGAGTTCCTCTTCAACTGGGTAAAGGGACAGATTGAGATGGCAGAGCCCGATTTGATTATTGCCCGTGCCAAGACAGACACCGACCCTGACTATGGCCGTATGGACAAGGCGTCTGCATGGTTGTTGCTCAGCCGTTTATATCTCAATGCCGGTACCTACCTCAATAACGACGGTCAGAACAATCCTTATTGGGATAAAGCTCTGGAGTATGCCGAAATGGTTATCAATTCTGACTACTCTTTATTTGATGATTCGAAGATTTCTGCTCAAGCTACTTCCAACGGCTACCGTCCCTACGACCTGCTCTTCATGGGTGACAATGGTTCTAACGGTTCCAGCTGTGAGGCTATCCTCCCGCTGCTGCAAGACGGTAAAGTTACAAAAGGCTATGGTGGCTCGCTGTTCTTCATTGCCGCCATGTGGAACGACAAGATGCAAACTGTGACTAACCTCACTGCAGGTACTACGGGTAACACGTGGTCGGGTATGCGCTGCCGTCCCGAACTGATTGCCAAGTTTACAAGTAATCCCGAATCGTTTGTAGGTAAGTCTACTGCTGATATCCGTGCTTTGAACATCGATGACCGTGCTCTCTTCTGGGGTAAAGGTGATGGTGCTGACGAACGCACGCTTGATTTGGGTGACAATTCCAGTTTCTACCAGGGCATTGTGACCACGAAATGGAACAATAATTACTCTACAGGTGCTACTCCGCACGATACGTATGATGTTGACACAGACTTCTTCCTCTTCCGCGTGGCTGAAGCCTATCTGAATGCAGCCGAAGCTGAGATGCACATTAATGGTGAAGGTTCGAGCAAAGCCAAGGGGTACATTGATGCTCTGCGTAAGCGTGCCCATGCAACAGTCAGCACGAGCTATACACTCAATGATGTACTCGATGAGCGTGCCCGTGAGTTCTACTTCGAAGGTTTGCGCCGTACCGACCTTATCCGTTTCAATCAATTTGGTGGTACGCAAGCCACTTACAACTGGTCGTATAAGGGTGGTAACATCAATGGTGTAACTTTCGATAAGACCCGCAACGTTTATCCCATCCCGACATCTGAAATCTTAGCTAACAGAAACTTGGTTCAGATTGACGGTTACAGTGAGACTGAAAACTAATACACAGAACAAAAAAAGAATTGTAATATGAAGAATAAATTATTGCTCGGCGCACTGCTTATCAGTGCCGTCGGCGCATTCACAGGATGTTCGGATGATAACGATTCCAACCCTACCTTGATTCAACCCAAGGAGTTTAAGCTGAACACACCTGCTTACGTCAACGAAACGGTTGATCTGTCCACTACGGAAGCTTTACAACTCTCGTGGTCACAGCCCCAATACACAGCCGACAATGCACCCATCAACGCTGTTTATGAAGTGCAACTGTCGCTCACAAATTCCTTTACTGTGTCTTACGCTGAGGCACTCGCCGACGAAAGCGGCGCAACGGTAGCCGATTACATTGCCATAGACAAGACTTCTACCACGTGTGTCACAGACGTAGCTGCTGTAGATTTCAACAAGGCTTTGGTACAGTTGGCTCAGTGGAGTGAAGATGCCGTTCCTGCCCAGCAGGCTGTTTCAGTCCGTGTCAACGCTTTCGTTCAAGAAGGTACGAATCGTTTGAATGCTGTGGCATCTAATGTTGTGACAATCAATGTAAATCCCTATTACGTAGAATTGCGTGATGCCGAACCTATCATGTTCTACCTCATCGGTGATATCTTTGGTGATGGTGGCTGGAGTACCAGCAAGGATATGATTGGCGTAAGTACCTTCCCCTTGTTCATCCAGAGCGGTTACTCGTATGACAAGGCTACCGGTGCAGGAGAGATTGTTTACCTTAACTATTTCACCACAGGTGGCTGGAAAATGAATCCCTCTGATCTGGGCAATTGGGATTATGGCTTCATGAGCGGTGGAAGTGCTAACACAGCTGTCTTCCGCAATGGTGGTGGTGATGCAGGTAACATCTCTTGTAATCCTGCAGGTTATTACCTCGTTACGGTGAATACAGCCGACAATACGTGTGTCATCGCTCCGCAGGATATCACGCCGACAGTGTACGACCAAATCTGTATTACAGGTAGCTTCAACGAATGGATAGATGTTAATATGACTTCCGTCAATAAGGAAGGTGAGAACCATGTATGGTGTTACGAACTGACTGTTGCCGAGGATGCCGTAGAACAAATCAAGTTCAAGATTCCTGCTTCTTGGGATACGAACTGGGGTTATGGCGCAGAAGATGGTGAAGTTAACACTTGTGGAAAGGCTACAAATGGTGGTAAAAATATCGGTGTTCCCGCAGGTACGTGGATTATTATGTTTAACGATATCACCGGTGAGTTCAGCATCATTGCCAAACAAATCTAATCATTGACTTTAAAAGCATATTTATATGAATAAGAAACTAATATACGGCTTTGCCATCATTGCAGGACTTGCTTCCTGCAATGATGACTACACAGACTGGTCTAGCCCGCAGAGTAATCCTGAGCATGAGGCAGTAGAGAAGTTCACACTCACTGTACAACCAGCTGTTGAAACCATTGATTTTGCAACGGAAACAGCTGAAAGCATTCAGCTGTTCTCCACCAATTTGGAAAGTGGTCAGACGAATTCATTTGCACTTACCTTATCAGCAGAAGACAAAGCTGAAACGGTTGTCTTGACAGCTGCATCTGATGGTACGGTAGTGTCTGCCGAATTGCAGGATGCAGTGGCCACTATATACGGAAAGGCTCCCGTAGAACGTACACTGAATGTAAAGGTTGCTGCGGATGTAATGATTACAACGGAAGACGGAAAAATTGTTGCCCAAAAAGAGGCAGATCCTTTTAGCTTGAAGATTACGCTGGATGCACCGCAGATTTCGGAACATTATTATCTTATCGGTGCACCGAGCTCTTGGGAGATAACTGACACTTCACTTCCTTTCAGTCACAGTGGTAAGAATGTATACGATGATCCGGTATTCACTTGTACTTTCCCGGTTGAGGATGGTGAAATATGGTTTGCCATTACGGACGATATTACGCTTGAGAAGGCAGATTGGGCCTATGCTTTTGGTTGTGCAGAAGGAAATGGCGCAAATGGAATGGAAGGTAAGCTGAAACGCCGTTCGGAACTGACAGATGATGGTTCTTGGAAAGTTATGGTAGATGGCGATGCTAAGTTTATAAAAGTCACTATCAACATGATGGAATACTCTTACAGCATTGAGAAACTAAACTTTGCAGAGTATATCTATGAAGTGGGCAACAATAATGGATGGGGAACTGGATATGCTTTGCAGGGTCCTAACTTCGATGGAAAATATTATGGTGCTATGTACTTGGTATCTGGTTTCAAGTTCCGTTCCAATGTTGATAACTGGGATGGTTCCGGTAATTGGGGATTGAACTCCAATAATGATGAAGGCATTTTAGTTAATGATGGTATGTCGGGTAACATTTCAGTGCCGGCAGACGGACATTATATGATTGAAGTCAATCTTGTAGACATGACTTATACACTGACTCCGTTTACTCAATTAGGTATTATTGGTGACGGACAACCTGGTGGTTGGGACAGTGATACGCCGTTGACCTATGATGAGGTGGAAAAATGCTGGAAAGCTACTAGTGTACAGCTTGTAGCAGGTAAATCTATCAAATTCCGTACTGTTGGTACTTGGGACGTTGTAAATATCGGTGGGGCGAGTCTCTCTAATCTGACATTCAACAGTCAAGATAATATTCCTGTTGAAAAAGATGGAACTTTTACCGTTAAATTGTATTTGGAAACTCAAGGCGCTCCGTATGTTACATTGACAGAAGAATAATCAGTAATGATTTAAGCGAAAGAGGGTGTATCAGAAGTGAGTCTTGTATGATATACCCTCTTCGTCGTTTTATTAGAGTGATTTTTGAGCTATTGAATAACTTATTAGAACTTTTATGATGTTGAAAATACGATATTATTTGCTGGGAGCAGTTGCTACCATGTTGCTGTCTTTTCTTTGTGCCTGTTCGGACAGCAATAATCCAATTCCAGAGCCAACTCCCGAACCGGATCCAGAGCCAACAGAAGAGTGGACAACATTGACTGCTACTCCTGATGCTTGGGACAATCAGAAGCGGGCGGACATTTCGTACCAATTGTTGATATATTCTTTTGCGGACAGTAATGGGGACGGCTGGGGCGATTTGAACGGTGTAACTTCTAAACTGGACTATCTGCAACAGATGGGAGTGAGTGCCATTTGGTTGTCACCTATTCATCCGGCCATGTCTTATCACGGATATGATGTAACGGACTATACGGCGATAAATCCGCAGTATGGCACGATGGCCGATTTTGAGAGATTGATATCGGAAGCTCATCAGCGAGGTATTAAAGTCTATTTGGATTATGTGATGAATCATACAGGGAAGGATCATCCATGGTTTGTCAGTGCTAAAGCATCTCCCGATAGCGAATATCGCGATTACTATGTGTTTTCGCAAGATCCGGCGGCAGATATTGCTGCTGGCAATATTGCTATGATAGCTACGGAAGGAGCCGCCGGATATAACGCCGGTGAATGGTTTTCGACAACTTCGGCCGATGACGAGATGAGTGGATGTTATAAGTTTATACTGGACTGGTCGGACTCTGCCCATCCTACGGTGACCGTAACAGCGGGCGAGACTCCTGATGCGGATAATCCCGATACGGGTACTAGCGGTGCTAAGTATTTATATTATGGAGATGAAGTCTGCAAGAAGTTTTATGACCGTGGTAATGGTATCTATGAGTTGACTGTGGATTTTGCTTCAAGTTGGGGCTTTCTGATTCGTACCAGCAATACAACGTGGGATGGAGGAACCAAGTATGGTGCTCCGTCCAAATCGTCGAAGGTGAAACTGGGTGAGCCGTTTGTGTTGGATAATAAGACTGCTGCTGATATTCTGTTTGAATCGATGAACTTGTGGTATTATCATTCTCATTTTTATACAGACTGGTTTGCTGACCTGAACTATGGACCTGTAGCTGAGGTTACGACTAATCCCACTTATCTTGCTATGGTGGATGCTGCTAAGGGATGGGTAGACAAAGGTGTGGATGGACTGCGTCTGGATGCCGTGAAGCATATCTATCACAATGCCAAGTCCGACGAGAATCCACGTTTCCTGAAAACTTTCTATGACGACATGAATGCGTACTACAAACAGACTGGTAAGACTGACGACTTTTATATGGTAGGCGAGGTACTTTCGGAACACAACGAGGTGGCTCCTTACTATGCAGGTTTGCCTGCCCTGTTTGAGTTCTCCTTCTGGTATAGGTTGGAATGGGCTCTTAACAATGGCACAGGTTGTTACTTTGCTAAGGATATTATGAGTTATCAACAGGAATATGCAGCTTATCGTCCTGACTATATTGAGGCAACTAAACTTTCCAATCATGATGAAGACCGTACGTCTTCCAAGTTAGGCAAGTCGGCCGCCAAGTGTAAACTGGCTGCAGCGGTATTGTTGACCTCGGCTGGTTCACCATATATTTATTATGGCGAAGAATTGGGTCTTTATGGAACCAAGAATAACGGGGATGAATATGTACGCAGTCCCATGTTGTGGGGTGATGCTTCGACTACAAGCTATACGGATAAGGTGGATGCTGGAATGGCGTCATCGGTACGTTCGGTGGCAGAACAGCAAGCTGACGCCGCTTCGTTGCTGAACACTTATATTACTTTTGCGAAGTTGCGTAATACTTATCCGGCTTTGGCTGAGGGAACCATGAGTAGGCATGCTGTTTACAACGATGAAAACAAATCCTATCAGGCTTTGGCTGCCTGGTACATGACTAAAGGCAGTGAGAAGATGCTTGTGATGCACAACTTCGGAAGTTCGGAGCTTCAATTCTCATTGACGGATGAAGTAGAGAAAGCAGTAGCCGTTTCAGGCAATGTGCAACAATCTGCTGGTAACGGACAGATGCAGTTGAAGATGGGTGGGTATACCTCGGTAGTCTTTAAATTGAAATAGGCCAGATAAGAACTGTTAGTTTGTGCAAATCAGTAGTTGAAAAGCCGTTCATTCTTAACTCCTGATTTGCACATCATTCATAAATTTTATTCAGCACCCAGTTGAGCCACTTCCAGCGGAAGCGGAACCAACGGCGGGGGCTGATTTGTTTTCCGCCGAAACGTAGCACAAACTCCCGGTAGCCGTGTTTACGGAAGGGTAGGCCGACATCCATGAATTCCAGATGCCGGTAGCCTCGTTGCTTGGCGTCGTCCAGAGCTTTCCATACGGCCAGGATGCCGGGATATTGCAAGGCATGAGTCTTGCGCATGCCTCCCGAGAACCAGAGGTAGGCATTGTCGTCCGAGTAGATACAGGCACTTCCTCCAATGATTTTGTCTTTGTAGATGACGATAAATATCCGGCTATGCTGGTCGTCCAGCATCTTGTTTGCGAGGTGCTGAAAGAAACTCATGCTGGGGAAGTGACGGCGTATTTTGGAAGAATAGACCTTGTGTAGCATCAGGGCAAATTGCTTGATCTCTTCGGAAGTATGCGCTTCTCTTACGTAAGCTCCGTTCTTCAGTCCTTTCTTGACCTGTCGGATGCGTGAAGGGCTGAAACGCTCTTCTACGCGGTCGACACTGTGCAGTGAGTTACGCACACGCAGCCAGTTGACGGCAAAATAATGGTTGGCACGGAAAGCTTTGTAACCGAATAATGCGTTTTCGAGGTTACGGAACTCTATCAGAAAGGAGTCGCGCAAGGCTTCGTCGGTCAGGCGCTTCAGCATGTCGCTGAAGATAGCTTCTTTATCAGACTGGGGATCAAAGTATTCTCCGGTGCCGTAGATCTCGCATCGTTTGATGATGGCAGGCGGAAAGAGACGGACACTTTTCCGCAGGGCTGCAAGCAGTTTGGCTACCGGACGGTCCTGTTCGCTGGCAACAATAAGGACAGGGGTATAGCCCGGCGTTGCTTCGTAGATGTGAAACAACTCCGTAGAGTGGAACGTATTGCTTCCGGGCAAGTCCGGAATCTGGTTCCCCCGATAATATGTTGTCAGTTTCAAAGGCATTGCTCGCAAATATAGAAAATAATCTTGTATCTTTGCACAAGTTTATTGCAAAAGAACGAAGAAGTCCAAACGGTAGATTTGCCTGATTGCTTCTTCATTATTATCGTTTATTTATGGAAAGTTTCAGTGAATTGATAAAGAATCGCCGCAGTATGCGGAAGTTTACATCCGAGGAATTGACTCAGGACGAAGTCGTTACGTTGATGAAAGCTGCACTGATGGCACCCACCTCCAAGCGGAGCAATTCGTGGCAGTTTATCGTGGTAGATGATAAGGAGACATTGAAGGAACTGTCTCACTGTAAGGAGCAGGCTTCACAATTTATTGCCGATGCCGCTTTGGCAGTAGTGGTTACGGCCGATCCTTTGGCAAGCGATGTATGGATTGAAGATGCTTCGATTGCTTCCATCTACTTGCAGCTCCAAGCCGAAGATATGGGACTGGGAAGCTGCTGGGTACAGGTGCGCGAACGCTATACGGCAGCCGGAATGCCGTCGGACGAATTTATCCACGGACTGCTGGATATCCCTTTGCAGCTGCAGGTGCTCAGTGTCATTGCTATCGGTCATAAGGGTATGGAGCGTAAGCCTTTTGCCGAAGAACATCTGCAATGGGAGAAAATACATCTGAATAAATACGGAGGACAATAACGGTGAGTGCAGCGAAGGCAAATAATAACCGGGACACATACAAGGCAACCGCAATCACGCTGATCGTGTTCGGGATTCTTTATTTGGCGGACAAGCTGATACATTTCCGTTCCTTAGGATTGCCGTGGGTGATGAACAAAGATAATTTCCTGCTTTATACAGCGGTGATATTTCTGTTGTTCAAGCACGACAAATCCGTTGGTCTGGTACTTATAGGCTTGTGGTTGATACTGAACTTCAACCTGATAACAGCCTTGTTGGGTACAATGTCCGCTTATCTGCTCCCGCTGGCGTTGCTGGTGCTGGGAGCTATTCTCTATTGGTTGGCTATAAGATGAAAAAGAGTGTTGTATGGCAAGAAGAAGTATAGAAGATACGTCGATTGTGATGGTTGGAGCCGGCAATTTGGCAACCAATCTGGCTAAGGCCCTTTATCGGAAAGGATTTCGCATCGTTCAGGTATATAGCCGTACCCGTGAGTCGGCACAGGGACTGGCGCAGGTAGTGGAAGCTGAATATACAACCGACTTGACTGAGCTGGTGAAAGACGCCAAACTGTATATCGTTTCGTTGAAGGATGCGGTGCTGGTACAGCTGCTGCCCGATATTGTGGCAGGAAAAGAAAAAGCATTGTGGGTACATACGGCTGGCAGCATTCCGATGAGTATATGGGAAGGTCATGTAGAACGTTACGGAGTGTTCTATCCGATGCAAACGTTCAGCAAGCAGCGTGAAGTGAATTTCAGCCATATTCCCATTTTTGTGGAAGGCTCTTCGGCCGAGAACACTCAGTTCCTGAAAGAAGTGGCGGCCGCATTGTCGGTAAAGGTATTCGAAGCCTCGTCCGAACAGCGTAAGAGCCTGCATCTGGCTGCGATATTTGCCTGTAACTTTACGAACCACATGTATGCCTTGGCCGACAAGCTGTTGAAGAAGTACGATCTGCCTTTTGACGTGATGTTGCCTCTGATTGACGAGACGGCACGAAAGGTACACGAGCTGGAGCCGAAGGCTGCACAGACAGGACCGGCCATACGTTTTGACGAAAACGTCATTAACGGACATCTGCAGATGCTGGCCGATGAGCCCAGAGTACAGGAACTATATCGGCTGATAAGCGAAAGCATCCATCAAAGTTCAAAAGAATAAAACTGGTCATTGTGAGTACGATAAATTACGATCTGAAAAAAATTAAGGCACTTCTGTTCGATGTAGACGGAGTGCTGAGTGCCAATGTAATACCGATGAGTGTGGAAGGCGAACCGATGCGTACGGTTAACATCAAGGACGGATATTCCTTGCACCTGGCCGCCAAGCAGGGAGTGTTGCTGGGCATCATCACCGGTGGCAAGACGGAAGCTGTGCGCAAGCGTTTCCTTTCGTTGGGGCTGGCTGCCGAAAACATTTATCTGGGTTCGTCAGTAAAGATTCACGACTATTGCGATTTCCGCGACCGTCATGGACTGAAGGATGAGGAAATACTGTATGTAGGCGATGACATCCCCGACCTGGAAGTGATGCGTATGTGCGGACTTCCCTGTTGCCCTAAAGATGCTGTGCCCGAAGTAAAAGCCGTTTCGCGCTACATATCTTATGCGGACGGTGGCTATGGTTGCGGTCGCGATATTGTAGAACAGGTGCTGAAGGTACAGGGACTGTGGCTGGCAGACGAGAAAGCGTTCGGATGGTAAATGCGTTCTAACGCTTCTTGTGAGCTCTCAGGTTTCATTCATTTCTTTAAACTTCATTATTCAATCTGCTTATGTTGGAGAATCTGAAAAAATACAAAGTGATATTGGCCAGCAATTCGCCCCGTCGCAAGGAGTTATTGTCGGGACTTGGTATCGATTACGAGGTTCGTACCTTGCCGGATGTAGACGAATCTTATCCGGAGTCGCTGCAAGGGGCAGACATTCCTCTGTACATTTCGAAAGAAAAAGCTGATGCCTACCGGGCACTGTTGCAGCCGGGCGAGCTGATGATAACAGCCGATACCATTGTCTGGCTGGACGGACGGGTATTGGGTAAACCTAAGGATCGGGAAGATGCGTTACAGATGCTTCGGGATATGTCGGGACGTACACACGAAGTGTTTACAGGCGTCTGCATTACGACTACCGACTGGCAACGTAGCTTTGCTGCACAGACCGAGGTACGTTTTGCCCAACTCACAGAAGAAGAGATTACTTATTATGTTGACCGTTATCAGCCCATGGATAAAGCCGGTTCATATGGCGTACAGGAATGGATTGGCTTTATCGGAGTGGAAAATATTTCGGGCAGTTATTTCAATATTATGGGGCTTCCGGTGCAACGGCTGTATCGTGAACTGAAAGCAATTGTGTAAATAGTTGAAAGGCTGTAGGTGAGCAAGCTGACAAGGATTCTGTAGTCTTGTCAGCTTGTTTTCGTTGACAGCCTGTCTAAAAAGATAGAATGTATGGATACTCGTTACGAAGAGCGGCTTGGCACCGATCCGATGCTTCCGCTGATATTCCGTATGGCTTTGCCTGCGGTTGCAGCCCAGTTGGTCAATTTGCTTTATACATTGGTGGACCGTATGTATATCGGTCACATTCCAGGCATTGGTACCGATGCGCTGGCTGGAGTAGGAGTGACCAGTTCCATCATTATTCTGATTTCTTCTTTCTCTTCCATTGTAGGCGGAGGAGGGGCACCGTTGGCATCCATCGCTTTGGGACAGAATCATCGCGAACGCGCCGAGAAGATATTGGGTAACGGGTTTGTGCTGCTGATATTGTTTGCAGTCATCACCTCTTCCATTTCCTATATCTTTATGGAGCCTATTCTGCTGGCTATTGGTGCTTCGGCCAATACGTTGCCCTATGCGGTCGATTACCTGTCGGTTTATCTGTTAGGGACGCTGTTTGTCGAGACGGTGGTAGGACTGAATCTGTTTATCAACTGTCAGGGAAGGCCGGGCGTAGCTATGTGTTCGGTCATCATTGGAGCAGTGCTCAATATAGTGCTGGATCCCTTGTTTATCTTTGTCTTCGATATGGGAGTGAAGGGGGCGGCACTGGCTACCATTCTGTCGCAGGCGTGCAGTGCGGTGTGGGTATTGCGTTTCCTGACTTCGCAGCAAGCTTCCTTACGGTTGGAACTCCGTTATATGAAGTTAGATCGCCGCATTGTAGGAGCTACTTTGGCACTGGGACTTTCTCCTTTCATTATGGCCAGTACGGAAAGTCTGGTAGGTTTTGTCCTGAATGGCAGTCTGGAGCGTTATGGCGATATTTACGTCAGTGCGCTGGCGGTGATGCAGGCGGCTATGCTGTGTGTCAGTGTGCCATTGACAGGTTTTGCGCAAGGATTTGTGCCTGTTGCCAGTTACAATTACGGACATGGCGACCGCGAACGGGTGAAGGCCTGTTTCAAGGTAGCAGTGACAGTGATGTTCCTTTTCAACTTTGTACTGGTGTTGCTGATGATTCTTTTCCCTACAGTCATTTCAGCGGTCTTTACCAATGATGTTCGCCTGACTGAAACAGTATCACGTTCGATGCCGATATTCCTGGGTGGAATGACTATTTTCGGTTTGCAGCGTGCCTGTCAGAATATGTTTGTGGCCTTGGGGCAGGCGCGTATTTCTATCTTTATAGCTCTATTGCGTAAAGTGATATTGCTGGTACCCTTGGCCTTGTTGTTGCCGCGGTGGATGGGAGTAACGGGTGTTTTTGCAGCCGAAGGCATTTCCGATGCAGTAGCCGCCATTTGCTGTACGCTGATTTTTGTATTTTCTTTCCCTCGGATATTGGCGAAGATGAAATTATAGCCTGTTTTTTGCCCAGTTAGGAAAAAAATATTCCCCAGTTAGGAAAAAATTATTGCCTAACTGGGGAAAAATTATTGCCTAACTGGCCTGAAACGAACGCCTCCTTTCGCCTGTTGCCGGCAGTAGGTCCGGATTAGATTAAATCCAGCACCAGCGGAATGTCTTCGGAAGCGATGCCCTGTTTCAGCAGGGTTTCTTTATCTTTTAGGAACACTTCGAGGAAAGCCTCCTTACCACCGAGTTCCAGAATGGATTTTTCGTAGTATTCACATGTCTTTTCCAGGTTCCCCAAGCTCCAGGCTACGTGGCCGGCGTTCAGGTAATCGGTAGCAGTTGGTTTGGCGGCAATTACTTTCTCGTAATGCTTCATGGCCTGCTGGTATTTGCCGCTGACGAACGAACACCAGCCGATGGCACGCCAGGCTTTCAGACTGTTGTTTTCCATGAAGTCCAGCTTGAAGAACTGTTGAAGGGCTTCGTCGTAACGTTCTTGTTCGGCCAGGCAACTGCCGATAGCAAAGATGATGTTTTTGTTTTCGGGTTGTATGCTTTCAGCCTTTTTGTAGTATTCAAGGGCCGAGGCATAATCGCCACACTGACGGTAGCAGACTGCCAGATGACGTATGGTCCATACGTGGTCCGGTTTCAGCACATCCGCTTTCCGATAGGCTTCAATAGCTTCCTTGTAGCGTTTTTCTTTCTGTAGGCTGTAGCCTGCTTTCTGGAAAAGGTCGGCATCTGCATGGTTGTTGTCAATCAGATCGAGATAGATCTGCAAAGCCTCTATGGGATGTTCCTGGGCAAAGTAGAAATCGGCTATGGCCTTTTGCAGTTCGGGCTTTCCCAATATCTCTTTCAGTGCCGGAATCTTGTGCAAAGCGATATCTTCCTTAAGCGGGTCGCGGAACTCGCTTCTGCGCTGATTGAGTTTGAAGAAACGATAAATGTCGTGTATATAAAGATTGCTGATGGTTTCCGGTTGTTCGCTCCGCTGGGAGTATTGGTTGCTCTGGTCCTCCATAGCTTCGCTTATCCCCTGTACATTCATTTGCTGCAACATCTGCTGGCGCTGTTGAGAAGGGAGACTTCCCATCATGAGGCAAAGCGAATATTTGTCGCTGTTGCAATAATTCCCTACCCGTAGGATGAAAGAAAGCGTGGAGCTCTCATTGTCCAGATTCAGACCATATATGTTGACGATGCTGGAGTGGCGCTTATCGAAAGGAAGGAACCAATTGTAAGGTTTCTGAAAGAAAGGATAGCTTTTCAGATGGGCAAAGGTGCTCATGTTGATATCAGCTCCCGACATCTGGAGTTCGTTCATCTCACGCATCTTATTCTCGAATTCGGGCTGGTTGATGACCTTTTCCCAATCCGGATTCCGGTCGTTGTCCTCGGACGAGTTTTCGAGGTCGAATTTCATGATGTTGCTGACTGCATTCGCGTTTTTTATCATTTCAGGAATGATTTCCTCCTGCATCTTCTTGTTTATCTTGTCAGTCTCCTTGCTGTACAGCAACTGCATGTAGACGCGGTTCAGCTGTTTGCCGAAGTTACCGTTTTCGTCGAGCAGGGATAGACGGGCTGTCAGATCGGGATAGAGGGAGATGCGGTCGGGATGACAGTGCAGAACGATGGCGATGCCGACCAATGCCCGTTGGTTGACTTGCGTATCAGCATGCGTGTAGGCATCCATCAGCCAAGATAGCTTACGTGCGTCGAAACATTCTATCAGGCTGAGAGTAACCATACTGGTAAACAGGCACAAGTCGATAGATGAGATCAGTTCCGATTTCAGATAGAGTTGGGCTTCTGCCGCCTCTGTAGTAGTCCAGGCACTGTTTCCCCATGTAGACAATGCAATGTCTTGCTGGGCCGTTTCGTGACGTTCGATGACCTTGTTGATGGTCTTCATGTCGCTGGGATTCAGCAGGCTGACAGCCATGTCGTCGGTGTAGGCTTCCAGTTCCTTCAGTATCTCGCCCGGACTCTGTACCGGTACGGGATATTTGCATCCTTTACGCAGCCAGATGTAATAGCGCGATGAAACGTTTTCCAGCAGACAGAGCTGTGTCTGGTCGGTAATTTCCCAGGTTTCGGCCAGCAGGCGTGTGTACAGTTTGTGCCTTTCGGGGTCCTCGGTACCCTGTTTCATGTATTGCAGCATGTACTGGTAGGAGGTCTGTGCCTGTTCCAGCCGGTTCTGAAGTTCCCAGTTGTTGGCATTCCACAGGAAAGCCTGCAGTTGCGACTGGGCTTCTTTCAGGCGTTTCTGTTTCAGCAGAAGGACGATATGATTGTATTGCTCTTGTATGTTTTTCTCGTTCATATATAGGGAATATTTTCTTGTATGATTATATATGTTGCAAATATACAAAAAGGATGCCAAAAAACACTTGCTTAGAATCTGACTTGTATCTGGGCTTGTATCAGGTTGGAACTTTCTCCCTTGTGACGGTCGCAGTACGTATATTGTGCCTGTACACGGCATTTGGGGTAGAACCAGTATTGCAGCCCTGCCACGTAGTTGGTTTGTTTGTCTGCCGCAGTCTTGTTTTTGTTGAGGTAGTCATACGAAGCGATGACGTCCAGTTTGGGCAATACGTGAACCGATGCTGTGCAATAATATCCTTCGCTTTTGACGTTTCCGTCTTTTCCTGCCAGATATTCGGTGCGGATGTCAACCGGAGTGGTGGTAATCGTGGCACCTGCCGACCAGCGGTTGCGTGTATAGTTTTCGCCTATACCTATTTCGGGATTGTAGGCAGAGACGGCAACGGCGTGTCCTTTTCCTTTTATAAACGAACCTCCTGCCGACAGCCATTTCAGCGGATGGAAGATGAGGCGGCCTACGATGTCTTTCTGGTTGTTCAGGTCTTTTTTGTTGATGCCTTGTCCGTTCATTACAGCCAGGTTGTAGCTTATCAGCTTGTCGAAGAGGTCACCGTATACCATCAGTCCCAGGTCGCGACCGCTGTTTGAACCATACAGAGGATCGCTGCCGTCGATACCGGCCAGGTAGTTGACAGACTGTGCATAGCAGTTGATCAACTCTACATAGCAGGGGGAGATAGGATTCTCGAAAGTATACATGGTTTTGAACTGTCCGAGCCGGACTTTGATTTCGGGCAGAAACTTGTATTCAGTGTAAGCTTCGAGTATTTTTCCTGTATTGGCAAAACTGTACATGAAGTAGCATAACCATTTGTCGGTTATCTGGCCGCTTGCCATGAAGATGACGCGTTTGATGTCGAACGTGTTGCTTCCTCCGTTCTGGTCGTCGTAGGTGTAACCGACTTGCGCATATCCCTGCAGGGTAATGCGTTCTTTCAGAGTGTTTATTACTTCGTTTGCTGTTTTTGTATTTTCCTGTGCTTTGAGTGTGTATCCTCCGCATAACAGAAGGAGGCAGGAAAGCAGGATGTGTTTCATACGTAAAGATATAAATTAAAAAAGGCAACTCTTTTTTCAAAGAGCTGCCTTGGGGTATGAATAGATTGACTTTTATTCGTTGATAGCAGCAATACCCGGAAGAACTTTGCCTTCGATAGCTTCGAGCAATGCACCACCACCAGTAGAAACGTAAGATACGCCTTGAGCCAGACCGAACTTGTTAACACAAGCTACAGAGTCGCCGCCACCTACCAGTGAGAATGCGCCGTTCTTGGTTGCTTCTACGATAGCTTCACCTACAGAACGTGAACCGTGAGTGAAGTTTTCGAATTCGAATACACCTGTAGGACCGTTCCACAGGATAGTCTTGGAACCTTTGATTACTTCAGCGAATGCTTTTTCACTCTCAGGACCTATATCCAGACCTTCCCATCCGTCAGGAATTTCGTTTACTTTGCAGAACTTGGTGTTAGCATCGTTCGAGAAAGAGTCAGCAATCTTGGCATCTGTAGCCAATACCAGATTAACGCCTTTTTCTTTGGCTTTCTTCATCAGATCCAATGCCAGTTCCAGCTTGTCATCTTCGCAGATAGATACACCGATCTTACCGCCCATAGCTTTGGTAAAGGTATATGTCATACCGCCGGTGATGATCAGGTTATCAACCTTGTTCAGCAGGTTTTCGATGATTTCAATCTTAGAAGAAACTTTCGAACCACCCATGATGGCTGTAAACGGACGGTGAATGTCGTTCAATACTTTGTCAACGGCCTTCACTTCTTTTTCCATCAGGTAACCGAACATCTTATTGTCTTTATCGAAATATTTAGCAATCAGTGCCGTAGAAGCGTGTGCACGGTGAGCTGTACCGAATGCGTCGTTTACGTAGCAGTTGGCATAAGAAGCCAGTTTCTTTGTGAATTCTTTCTGGCTCTCTTTTACAGCTTTCTTGGCAGCAGCCTTTTCTTCGTCAGAAGCATCTTCAGCCAAACCACGCGGTTTGCCTTCTTCTTCGGCATAGAAACGGAGGTTTTCGAGCAACAGTACTTCACCCGGTTGCAGAGCGGCAGCCTTAACGGCAGCTTCTTCACCCATACAGTCGTTAGCAAATTGTACTTCAACACCCAACAGTTCAGACAAGTGTTTCAGGATGTGCTTCAAAGAGAACTTATCGGCTACGCCTTTCGGACGTCCCAGGTGAGAACCGATAATAATACTACCACCGTCGGCCAAAATTTTCTTCAGCGTAGGAAGAGCGGCACGCATACGAGTGTCATCTGTGATGTTGAAGTTTTCGTCCAGGGGTACATTGAAGTCCACGCGAACGAATGCCTTTTTTCCGGCAAAGTTAAATTGATCAATTGTCATAATCTCTATATTTATTTAAAAGTGTTACTTTCTTTTTTCCGGCAGAGATGCGTTACTGGCTGCACTTTGGCAAGCCTGTATTTGGTCTCTCTTTTCTTTTTGCCGCAAAGTTAGCATTTATTTTTTTTCTTTTGTACGAATAAATGTTATTTTATTTGTCTCTGTTTCCGCTCTCTTTGCTTACTTTATACTTTGAGCAATAATATTTGCACAGCAGTTGCAGCCCGCATTCCTCGCACCGGGGAGTACGCGCCTGGCAGATGTAACGCCCGTGCAGGATGAGCCAGTGGTGGGCAATGGGGATGTCTTCGGCAGGAATGTTCTGAGTCAGTTCCTTCTCGACACTGAAAGGGGTAGTGCAGCGGTCGGGAACCAAGCCGAGCCGGTGGCTGACACGGAACACGTGGGTGTCGACAGCCATGGCAGCTTTGTTGAATACGACCGATTGGATGACGTTGGCTGTCTTACGGCCTACTCCGGGCAGTTTGATGAGCTCGTCCAGTGTGTCGGGAACTTGACTGTTGAAGTCCTTGACCAGCATCAGGGCCATACCTACCAGATGCTTGGCTTTGTTGTTGGGATAGGACACACTGCGTATGTAGTCGAAGACAACTTCGGGCGTTGTTGCAGCCAATGCTTCGGGGGTCGGGAAGTCGCGAAACAGCGGAGGCGTTATCAGGTTGACACGCTTGTCGGTGCACTGTGCCGAAAGTATGACGGCTATCAGCAGTTCGAAAGGATTGCTGTAGTGCAGTTCGGTTTCGGCTATCGGACGGTGCTCGCGAAACCAGGCTAATATCTTTTCGTAACGTTCTTTTTTTCTCATATATATTGGATGGCTTTGGAGTGAAATCTCTGTTGCTGTCTGCTTATCTTAATTTATTCTTGTGATAGTGCGGAGACACTTTCAGGTGGAAATAAAGAGTCGACACGATGGTGAGGCATGCGCCGAACAGATAAGCCTTGTCGAAGGTACTGATTTCGGCAATGTATCCTCCTGCCAGCATTCCGATGCCGATGCCTACATCCCACGAAGTCAGATAAGTGGAGGTAGCTGTTCCGCGTTGGCTGTTGGGAGCCAGATTGACGAAAAGCGTATTGTAGGCAGGAAACATGATGCCGAAGCCGATGCCCAGCATCAGGGCTATCAGAAAGAAGAGGACAGTGCATGCATCACTATTCCAGCGGATGATGTAGACACACGCCGCCAGCAGGAAAAAGCTGACAATGACGACATACAGTCCTGCGGCAATGACTTGTGTTATTTTTCCTCTGTCTACTAGCTTACCCGAGAAAAGACGCGACACGGCCATGCCAACGGCCATGAAGGTGAAGAAGAATCCGGTAGATGCCTGGATGTCGATCTGTTTGGCGTACATGGCTACGTAGTTGGTAGTCATACCGTAAGGGATGGACAGCAGCAACAGGCTGATGCCTGCCGGAAGGCCTTTCAGCAGAATAAAGCGGTCAAGCGAGATGGGTTCGCGCTTGACGGGGGGCTTGTAGGGAGTCTTTACGGCCGAAGCACACAGCATACCGGTCAGGCAGGAGCCTAACGAGCAGCAGAATATGATGGGGTAAGAGACACTGGCATCGTGCAGGAACAGTCCTGTCATGGGGCCGATGGACATGGCGATGTTGTTGGCCAGTCCGTAGTAACCCAGACCTTCACCGCGGCGCGAGGAGGGCATAATGTCGATGACGATGGTGTTACCGCCTACGGTAACCATGCCGAACGATACGCCGTGGATAATGCGGAAGAGGATGAACAGGGTAAGTGTGCCTGCTACCAGATAACCTGCAAACATGGCAGTAAAGATGAAATAGGCCAGTAGATACAATGGCTTGCGGGCAAAAGTATCGAGCAGGTAGCCGGAGAAAGGACGAATGCACAAGGCCGCGATGGTGTAGCACGACAAGACAACACCAATGGTGGCTTTGTTGGCCTGAAATACTTCCGCCAGGTAGAAGGGAAGTACCGGCATCAGCAGCCAGAAGCCGAAAAACAACAGAAAGTTGGCCGCAAGGATAAAGCAATAACTGGGGGTAACGAGCCTGTCCTTCATGTGTGTGAAAAAATGTTTTAGGCACGAATTATACGAATCTCACGGTTGCCATGTCGGAAGGGGAGGCAACACGGTGTTTTTCGTGTAATTAGTGCCTAATGAAAAATGAAAAAGAATGTGTTGAACGAGATTTCTCGGTTATTGTGCCGCCTCAAACTCTTTCAGGAAACGGACATCGTTTTCCGAGAAGAGGCGCAAATCGTTGACGCGGTACTTCAGGTTGGCGATACGTTCGATACCCATACCGAGGGCATAGCCGCTGTATACCTTGCTGTCAATTCCGTTCAGTTCCAGTACGTTGGGGTCTACCATTCCGCATCCCAGAATTTCTACCCAGCCCGTGTTCTTGCAGAACGGACAGCCTTTTCCACCACAAATGTTACAGCTGATGTCCATTTCGGCACTCGGTTCGGTGAAGGGGAAGTAGGACGGACGCAGACGAATCTTGGTGTCGCTACCGAACATTTCCTGAGCGAAGAGCAACAGCACCTGCTTCAGGTCGGTGAACGATACGTTCTTGTCTACGTACAGGGCTTCTACCTGATGGAAGAAAGCGTGTGCACGGTAGCTGATGGCTTCGTTGCGGTATACACGTCCCGGACAGATGACGCGGATGGGCGGTTGTGTCGTTTCCATCACGCGGCTTTGTACGCTCGACGTGTGCGTGCGCAGGATGACGTTGTGCGTAACATTTCCCTCGTTGTTTTCGATGAAGAATGTATCCTGCATATCGCGTGCCGGATGGTCTTCGGCAAAGTTCATGGACGAGAATACGTGCCAGTCGTCTTCTACCTCGGGACCGTCGGCGATGTTGAATCCCATGCGTGCGAAGATATCAATGATTTCGTTTTTTACAATGGAAAGCGGATGGCGTGTACCCAGCTTGATGGGGTAGGCCGAGCGTGTCAGGTCGAGGTTGTCGCAACCCGTATTCTGGCTTTCGAATTGTTCTTTCAGCGCAGCGATTTTTTCTTGGGCTTTGTTTTTCAGTTCGTTCAGTTTCATACCTACCTCTTTCTTCTGTTCGGCGGGTACGTTGCGGAAGTCTGCCATCAGTTCGTTGATGGCTCCCTTCTTGCTGAGGTATTTGATGCGGAGCGCTTCGAGTTCCTCAGCATTGGCGGCTTTCATTGCTTCTACTTCTTGCAGAAGCTGTTCGATTTTAGCTATCATAGTTATTATCTTATGTTATTCCTAAAGTAAAAAACGATGCAAAGATACAATTTTATTACGATATAGCTTGTCTTGGGGCCGTTAATTTTGTGCAAGTGGCAGAAGTTCGGTAGGCATGTAGGGAATCTTTTTGTTGTCTGCACCTGCGCAGTTCCTGTGGCTGATGGAAATAAAATACGTTTGGATGTATTTTGCCCTTCTGTCGGTTAATGCTGCAATTTGCTTTCAGAAAATATCTTTTTTGTAGATACTGGCTGACACGGCGTTTTTCTTAAAGTAGGCTGAAAAGTGAGAAATGGATTGAAAATGTTTATAGAATCGCATAAAGATACATTTGAAATTCATTTTCCCTTTCTTTTTATGCTTATCAACGCTTGTGGAGAGCTTTAACAATGCTTGTGCGGAGTGCGAGAAATGCTTGTACGGAACGCGAACAGTGCTTGCGATGCTCGGCCACATGATTTGTCCTTCCCGAACACAAGGCTTTTTCTGCTCGATAACTTAGTTTTAGCGATGTCTTAGGAGCTTTTTATTTTTATTTCATCTGTAAATATTTTGCTATTGTGTTATGGATCAGCAGAATGAATGCTTTGTTCTTGCGAAATTTCGTTCGCCTCGTCTGTCGGGCGGAAATATCCGATTCTCTTGGATTAAGAAATGCAAAGTGTCATTTTGAAAGTAGCCGGCAATGTGGGAAAGCTCAGAAAGAAGATAAAAAAGAAAAGAGGACGTATCTTTCGGTACATCCTCTTTCGTGGAGCATAGCGGACTCGAACCGCTCACCTCGACACTGCCAGTGTCGCGCTCTAGCCAGATGAGCTAATACCCCAATTTAAGCGTCATTGAAACGTTTGCAGAACGTTTTCTTGTTTTGACGGCGCAAATATAATGCATAATTCTGAAATAATTGCTATGTTTGCGGAGAAAAATAAGAAAAAAGTTATGCTGGTCTATAATACAACCTATCATGTGGAAGACGGGCAGGAGAAATATTTCCTGATTTGGATGCAGGAATACTACTTGCCCGAAGTGGAGAAAACAGGGATATTGCGTTCACCGCGTATTACTCGCATCTTGAGCCATCGCGAAGAAGGCAACTGCTATTCTGTGCAGTTCGAGGTAGAAGATTCTGCCAGTCTGCACCGCTGGCACACCGAACAGGGCGTGAAACTGAATGAGGAGATGATGAAGCTGTTCAAAGACAAAGTAGTGGGCTTTCCTACACTGATGGAGGTAATCGTGTGATACAGCCGGTAAAGGAAAAAATCATTCTGGGCATCGACCCGGGAACTACCATCATGGGATATGGCGTTTTGCGGGTGGCGGGTGTCAAGCCCGAGATGATAGCGATGGGCATCATTGACCTGCGTAAGTTTGGCGACCACTACCTGAAATTGCGGCATATCCACGAACGGGTATTGAGCATCATCGAGAGCTATCTGCCCGACGAAGTGGCCATCGAAGCACCTTTTTTCGGTAAGAATGTGCAGTCCATGCTGAAACTGGGACGGGCACAGGGGGTAGCCATGGCGGCAGCATTGAGTCGCGACATCCCGATTACGGAATATGCCCCGCTGAAGATAAAGATGGCTATCACGGGCAACGGGCAGGCTTCGAAAGAGCAGGTGGCCGATATGTTGCAGCGCATGTTGCACTTCAGCAAGGCCGACATGCCTACCTTTATGGATGCTACCGATGCTCTGGCAGCCGCCTATTGCCACTACCTGCAGATGGGGCGTCCGGCGGTGGAGAAAAGCTACCGTGGATGGAAAGACTTCATCGCCAAGAATCCCGACAAGGTAAAAGGATAGACAGGAACAAATGAACGAAATTATTGAAACAATAAAATAATAACAGTATGGTGAAGCTGAACGATTTGGTAATCATTGGAGTAGCGGCGGCCACAGTTGTCAGTTGTGCTCCGGCAAAGAATGAATACACTTCTTTTGAACTTTATCCGGTACGTTCCGGCAGTCTGACCGAGATGGAGTATGCGCCCGAAGCAACTCAGTTTACGCTGTGGGCACCCACAGCCGACGAAGTACGCCTGATGCTTTACGAGGCAGGCGAAGGTGGACATGCCTACGAGACCGTCAGCATGGAACGGGCCGAGGAAGGTACCTGGAAGACAAAAGTAGAAAAAGATCTGAAAGGGAAATTCTACACTTTCAACGTGAAGATAGACGGAAAGTGGCAAGGCGATACTCCCGGTATCAACGCCAAGGCAGTAGGAGTGAACGGCAAGCGTGCTGCCATCATCGACTTGCGCGAGACCGATCCCGAAGGATGGGCCGAGGACAAGCGTCCGCCGCTGGCAAGTCCTGCTGACATTATCATTTATGAAGTGCATCACCGCGACTTCTCCGTACATTCTTCATCGGGCATCGAGCATAAGGGCAAATTCCTTGCCATGACCGAGACCGGTACGAAGAACCCCGGCGGAATGGCTACCGGCATCGACCACCTGAAAGAGTTGGGGGTGACGCACGTGCATATCCTGCCTTCGTATGACTATGCTTCGATTGATGAGACCCGTCTGGATGAGAACAAATACAACTGGGGCTACGACCCGTTGAACTACAATGTGCCCGAAGGCTCTTATTCCACCGATCCCTATCGTCCGGAAGTCCGTATCCGCGAGTTCAAGCAGATGGTACAGGCTTTGCACAAGGCAGGCATCCGTGTAGTGCTTGATGTTGTTTATAACCATACGTTCAACACAGCCGAAAGCAATTTCGAACGTACCGTGCCCGGTTACTTCTATCGTCAGCGGCCTGATGGTACACTGGCCGACGCTTCGGCTTGTGGCAACGAGACGGCAAGCAACCGCCCCATGATGCGCAAGTACATGATCGAGTCAGTGCTCTACTGGATCAACGAATATCACATCGACGGTTTCCGTTTTGATTTGATGGGCATCCACGACATCGAAACGATGAACGAAATACGTAAGGCCGCTTCGGCTATCGATCCTACCATATTTATATATGGTGAAGGCTGGGCTGCTTCGGCACCGCAGATGCCCGAAGATTCGCTGGCCATGAAGGCTAATACTTACAAGATGCCTGGCATCGCCGCTTTCTCCGACGAGATGCGCGATGCTCTCCGAGGACCTTTCAACAACAACGAGCAAGGCGCATTTCTGGCCGGACTGCCGGGTGGAGAAGAAAGTATCAAGTTCGGCATTGCAGGTGCTGTAAAGCATCCGCAGGTCAACAACGACTCGGTGAATTACAGCAAGGCTCCCTGGGCCGGACAGCCTACGCAGATGATCAGCTACGTGTCGTGTCACGACGATATGTGTCTGGTAGACCGCCTGAAGGCAAGTGTTCCGGGCATCACACCTGAAGAGCTGGTACGCCTGGACAAGCTGGCACAGACGGCCGTGTTTACTTCGCAAGGTGTTCCCTTCATCTATGCCGGAGAAGAGGTATTGCGCGACAAGAAAGGCGTGCACAACAGCTATCAGAGTCCGGACTCCATCAACGCCATCGACTGGGATCGCAAGACGCTCAATGCCGACGCATTTGCCTACTACAAGGGGCTGATACAGTTGCGCCGCAATCATCCGGCCTTCCGTCTGGGTGATGCCGAACTGGTAAGAAAGCATCTGGAGTTCCTGCCTGTCGAAGGTACGAACCTCGTGGCTTACCGCTTGAAGGATCACGCTGGAGGCGATACATGGAAAGACATCATCGTAGTGCTGAATGCCCGTCGTGAGGTTGCCTCGCTGTCGGTACCCGAAGGCAAGTATACGGTGGTTTGCCAGAACGGCCTGGTCAACGAGAAAGGACTGGCAACAATCTATGGCCCCTCGTTGAAGGTAGCGCCGCAGTCGGCCATGATCATATATCAGTAACTTATTTCTATAGCATGCCACATTATACAATACATGTAGCGGGGGGCGTAGTACGCAACCCGCTTGTGCGTTTGGCTCGTCCCGTCTCACTCGACTTTATGGACGGGGAGCACATCGCCATCGTCGGCCCTAACGGAGCCGGCAAGAGTCTGTTGGTCGATATGCTGACCGGCAAATATCCTTTGTACGAAGGTGAATTGTCTTACGACTTTTCTCCTTCGCCTTCGAAAGCGGTTTATGATAATATCAAGTACATAGCCTTTCGCGACACGTACGGGTCGGCCGATGCCAACTATTACTACCAGCAACGCTGGAATGCACACGATCAGGACGATGCCCCCGTGGTGCGCGATCTATTGGGACCGATCAAGGACGATGCCCTGAAGCAACAGCTGTTCGACCTGTTCCGCATCGAACCGATGCTGGAAAAGAAAATCATCCTGCTTTCCAGCGGAGAGTTGCGCAAGTTCCAGCTGACCAAGACGCTGCTGACTTCGCCCCGCATCCTTATTATGGACAATCCTTTCATCGGCCTCGATGCGGCGACACGCGATCTGCTGTTCCATCTGTTGGACGAACTGACGCGGCTTGCTTCGTTGCAGATTGTGTTGGTACTCTCGATGCTCGACGACATCCCCTCGTTCATCACCCATGTAGTGCCCGTCAGCAACCGGACGGTTGGTCCCAAGATGACTCGCGAGGAGTATCTGAAGGCCTTCCGCGAGCAGGACACAGCCCAGTCGTTCGACGAACTGCAACAACGCATCCTGAACTATCCCTACGAACATGCCAACTACGATTCCGCCGAGGTAGTCCGGCTGAACAAGGTAAGCATCCGTTATGGTGACCGTACCATCCTGAAGGACCTTGACTGGACCGTCATGCGCGGCCAGAAGTGGGCACTGAGTGGCGAGAATGGTGCGGGAAAGTCGACCCTGCTCAGTCTGGTGTGCGCCGATAATCCCCAGTCGTATGCCTGCGATATCAGCCTGTTCGGACGCAAGCGCGGTTCGGGCGAGAGCATCTGGGAGATAAAGAAACACATCGGTTACGTCAGCCCCGAGATGCACCGCGCTTATCTGAAGAACCTGCCTGCCATCGAGATTGTGGCTTCGGGTCTGCACGACAGCATCGGACTGTACAAGCGCCCCAAAGAAGAACAGATGTCGGTATGCGAGTGGTGGATGGACATATTCGGCATTGCCGCCCTGAAGGATCGTCCGTTCCTGCAGCTGTCCAGTGGCGAACAACGGCTGGCCTTGCTGGCACGGGCTTTTGTGAAGGACCCGGAACTGCTGATTCTTGACGAGCCGTTGCATGGGCTGGATACCTACAACCGCCGGCGGGTGAAGAAGGTGATCGAAGCCTTCTGCCAGCGACGCGACAAGACGCTGATCATGGTTACTCACTACGAAAACGAGCTACCTGCCACGATAACCCATCGTCTGCATCTGGAACGCCATTAAGGCGGATGCCGACCCTCTTTGATGTCCCTGTATGCTGGTCTGTATTGCTCCAGATGCAGGGCATTTTTCGTTTTTCTTTCAGCATCATGACCGGAAATAGAAATAAAAAGCCTATTTTTGTCCGGAATATCAGATTCTTAGATAAAAAGTAGCTAGAAAAGACACCATGAAAGAAAGACTCATTGCATTCCTCAAGACATATCTTCTGTTCGTCTGTATCTTCGTTGTGCAGAAGCCGTTGTTCATGCTCTGCTATCATTCGCTGTATGCCGATGCCTCGTGGAAGGACTGGCTGCAGGTGATGTGGCACGGCCTTCCGCTCGACCTGTCGCTGGCAGGATACTTGACGCTGATTCCCGGGCTGTTGGCCATTGTGACCGTATGGACACTGTCGGGAGCTTTGCACCGCATCTGGAAGGGGTATTTCCTGTTCATATCCATATTGCTTTCCGTTATTTTCGTGGTCGACCTTGCTTTATACGGCTACTGGGGCTTCCGTCTTGATGCTACTCCGCTGTTTTACTTCTTTTCCTCGCCTAAGGAGGCGATGGCCAGTGTCAGTGTGTGGTTTGTGCTGGGCGGATTACTCGTCATGGCGGTGTATGCCATGTTGCTGTACTGGCTTTTCCGTGTGTTGCTGATAGGGAAGAAGTACCGCCAGATGAAGCTGCCTTACCATCGTCTGGGCATGTCGTTCCTGTTGCTTCTGCTGACGGGATTGCTGTTTATCCCAATCCGTGGAGGCTTTACGGTGTCGACGATGAACACCGGCAAGGTCTATTTCAGCACCAATATCCTGCTGAACCATGCTGCTACCAACCCGGCCTTCAGCCTGATGGAGTCATTATCCAAACAGAAAGACTTTGCCAGTCAGTATCGCTTTATGGAGCCGGGCGAGGCCGACCGGCTGTTTGCCACCCTGATTGACCCGGCTGTCGAAGGAGCCGCACAACCTGCCGATTCGCTGCGTGCCTTGGCCACCGATTCGTTGGCAATGGCCGACCGCACCTTGTTCAATACACAGCGGCCCGACGTGTGCATCGTGATTCTGGAAGGCTTCTCTTCACGGCTGATGACTACACTGGGCGGCGCACCCGACATTGCGGTGCAGATGGACAGCCTGACCCGCGAAGGTGTGCTGTTCACCAACTTCTATGCCAACAGCTTTCGTACCGACCGCGGACTTGTATCGATACTGAGCGGCTATCCGGCACAGCCCACGACAAGCATCATGAAATATCCGCGTAAGACGCAGAACCTGCCTGCCATAGCCGGTAGCCTGAAGAAGGCAGGCTACAGTGCCAAGTACTACTATGGTGGCGATGCCGACTTCACCAACATGCGTTCGTACCTGATGTCGTCGGGCTTCGAAGACATTGTAGCCGACAAGGACTTCCCCGTTGCCGACCGTCTGAGCAAGTGGGGCGTGCACGACCATCTGGTGTTCCGCCGCCTGCTGGACGACCTGAAGGAAGAGGCAGCCACCCTTCCTGCCCCCGACGGACAGAAGCAGCCTGCCTACCGCGTCATTCAGACCTCCAGCAGTCACGAGCCCTTCGAAGTGCCCTACCGCCGTCTGGAGAACGATGCCATGAACTCGTTTGCCTACACCGACAGTTGCGTGGGCGACTTCATAAGGCAATACCGTGAGTTGCCCCAGTGGAAAAACACCGTCGTACTGCTTGTCCCCGATCACCTGGGAGCTACGCCCGAACCTGTGAACAACTTCATGATAGAACGTTACCAGATACCGTTGCTGATGGTGGGCGGTGCCATCGAGAAGCCGCGCCGCATCGATGTCTACGGTTCGCAGCAGGACATTGCCGCAACGCTGCTGGCACAACTGGGCTTGCCGCACGGCGAATTTGTGTTCAGCAAGGACCTGATGAACCCGGCATCGCCCCATTTCGCCTTCTTCACCGTGCCTGATGCCTTCGGTGTGGCTACAGCCGACAACCATTTGATATTCGACAACCAGTCGGGCAAGGTCGTTCTTGACGAAGGAGAGCACAAAGGCGCCAATCTGCGTGCAGGCGAGGCCTATCTGCAGAAGTTGTACGACGACCTGGCAACCCGATAAATCACTGAACCGATAACCCTAAACAACAGAACCCGAGAGATGATGTTAATTGACTTTTTGTCGGTCCTGTCCGATGCGGACACCGATTTGCTGCTGGCCATCAACGGATGGCGTGCGGAGTGGGCCGATTACTTTATGTATGCCTTTAGCGGCAAGTTGGTGTGGATTCCCATGTATGCCGCCATATTGTATGTGATATTCCGTAACCTGGGATGGAAGATGGCGCTGGGTTGCATCGTCACGGTAGCGTTGACTATCACCTTTGCCGACCAGGTATGCGCCACCCTGATTCGTCCGTTGGCATGCCGTCTTCGCCCGGCCAATCTGGAGAACCCCATTTCGGACCTGGTGCAGATTGTGAACGGTTACCGGGGCGGTCGCTACGGTTTCCCCTCCTGCCACGCCGCCAACACGTTCGGACTGGCTTTCTTCGTCTTCTATATATTCCGTAACCGCCTGCTCACGGCGTTCATCATGTTTTGGGCGCTGCTGACCTGCTACTCGCGTTCGTACCTGGGCGTTCACTACCCCGGCGACCTGCTGGCAGGTGCTCTGGTGGGCTTTGCGGGAGCCAGTCTGTGCTACTGGCTGTTTGTCAAGCTCGGCAAGTATCGGCGGAAGGAGTTCCGCGAGACGTGGGTTCCGATAGCGGTAGGCGGCATCACGATAGTGGGTATACTGGTCTATGCCCTGGTGAAGAGCTGCTGACCGGAACTTCCCGTATCAGAACTGGTAGCTGACTTTCGCCATCCCCTCCCGCGGGCGTATGTTCAGCCAGTACGTATAGCTTTGTGTAGCTGTGTAGTTTGTGTAGGCATACGTCCGTTTGTCGAAGAGGTTGCGGACGGATGCCTCGAACCTCCATCGCCCATGCCGGTAGGTCAGGGTAGCATCGGCCAGCAGGGTGGTCTGGTGGTTGCCCCCTCCAAGGTCGTTACGGTAGTGCTCGCCCGAAAGACGCAGGTAGACGTCTCCGACGCCCAGTGTCAGGTGCAGGCGGTTGACCATATCGAGTAAGGGGCTGAGGCGGGTGTGGTCACCAATCTTGCTGCCGCCGTAGGCAAACGTGCCGTGATACTGCACTTCGAGCGCATCGACGGGAGCCCAGATTATTTTGGGCTCGGCTTTCAGGTAGTCGTAACGGTAGTTTTGCGGCAGGGCGTCGGTGGCGCCGGTGTTGCCGGTGCCGGTGGCGGCCGACAAGGTCAGCTGCTTGCCCGTACTGCGGTTCAGCGACAGTTCCAGTGAGGTTTTCAGGTTCCAGTCGTAGCATCCTTTGGACAGATGGGTGCTGACAGACCATTGCTCGGTGTGGTTGGGCATCGCTTGCCGGAGGTAGAGCAGGGTGTCGGCCGCAATGTATTGGGCGGTCAGGGTACGGCTGTGGCGTTTCGCGTATTGTAGGGACAGGGTGACGAAGAACTCGTGTGCCGTATTCTTGTATTCCCCATACACTTGATAGTTCTGGCTGAGGCTGACCGGCAGTAGCCCGTTGGTGCAGTGCAGCGTGCGGTAATCGGTGCGGTACAGGTACGGGTACAGGTCGGACGTGCTGCCTGCCGAACGGTTGATGTAGGCCAGTGTCGAGAATTTCCAGTGATAGTCCGGCCGATAGCTGGCGTACAGGGTGGGCTGGAACACCAGGTGGGGCCGGCTCTGCGCGAAGTAGTGCTTCAGCCCGACGGGCAGCGAGAGGGAAACCCGCCACGGCTCGCGGTCGAGCAGGAAAGAGGTGAGCAGCCGGAAGGCCAGCGAGCCGGTTGCGAATCCGTTGTCGCGTGTCCATTCTCCTTCTATGCCGGCCTGGTGCTGGCGGGTAAGGCCGTTCCGCTTATGCAGGTAGCTGACCTGGTTGTCGGTACGGAACGCCTGCTGACGGTAGTCATCGGTTCCGCCCGGAAGTTGCAGGCGCGAGGGCATCCAGGCATAACGGGTGGTGGAAGTGACCTCCCACGTGTGCTGGTCGGCATTGCGAATCAGGCTGAAGAGGTTGGCAGCCTGCATCGAACCGGTGTTCAGGGTCTGTTGCAGTTCCGCCGAGCGGCTCCGTCCGGCGTTGGCTTGCAGCGTGAGGCGGTTGCTCAGGTAGTGCTGCTCGCTGTTGTCCTCGTAGCGGGCTTCGGCAAAGGTGTCGTGTTCCAGCAGGGTATACTGGAAGTCCTCGTCCAGTCGCACGGTGTCGCCCGGCTGGTAGTAGAGGCGGACATTGCCCTGCTGCTGCTCCAGCCGGTTTCGGGTGTATCCGGCCTGCAGGCGCAGCGAGCGGTTGTCGTCGTACTTGTACATGCGGTTGGCATTCAGCGTGTGTGTCTGGTTGAAGAGCAGGCGGTGTTCGTCCAGCGGTGACTGTATGCCGGGCTGGGTCAGGAAGCCTGTCATCGGCGTGTCGGCATCCGCGTCGGCAGTCTGCACGTCCTGTTCGCGGCTCAGGTCAGTGCCGTTGTTGTTCGTCTTGTAGTTGTAGATGCTCTGCCGCCCTTTGCCCAGCTGCAAGGCGTTGAGGCCGCCGTCCCACAACACGTCGGTGCCGCCTCCCAGACCTGCGGTGGCATTCCATATCCACTGGTCGCGCACCTTGGGATCGAGCTTCAGGTTCAGGGCCACTTCTTCGGAGTTGATTTTCCCTTTCAGTGCCTTCACCGACTGGTAGTTCTCCATGATTTCGGCCGTCTTCACGGCCCGTGCGTCGAGGTTGTTGTTGATTTGGGCGTATCGTCCGCCGGTGACGTCCATCCCCTCTACGTAGTAATGGTCGATGGGCTTGCCTTTGTACCTCACCTGGCCGTTTTCGTCCACGTCCACACCGGGCAGACGTTTCAGCACGTCTTTGATGTGCACGTCTTTCGAGGTGGCAAAGCGGGCCAGGTCGTAGCGCACCGTGTCCTTGCGCGTGCTGATGCGCCCCGGCCGTATCTGTACTTCCTTCAGGACGACGGCTTCGGGTGCGAGGGCGATGTCCAGCCGGCCGGGGGCGGTAACGGTGCGTACTTCCGTGCGGTAGCCCAGCAGCGAAACCGACACTTGCCGGCTGCCCTCGTACTTCCAGGGCAGGGCGAAGCGTCCGTCGGCATCGGTCAGACGGTAGTCGGTCAGTATGTTGTCGCGCGTCACGCTCACCATGACGGCCTCCAGCGGCTGACGGGTTTCGGCGTCGGTGATGCGGCCCTCCAGCGTTTGTGCCCGCAGGGCGGTGCATAGGGTCAGCAGAAGCCCCAGGAAAAGTATCGGTAGTTTCTGGTTCATATTCGGGAATTTGATAAATATTTTTCGTTGCTGATGTGGGGAGGAAGTGGAGGTCTTTTATGGACACTCCGGAAGGGTGTCGGTCTCGGTATACGACCGAGACCCCCTAAGTATACGACCGAGGGTACCTAAGTATACGACTGAGGGTGCCTCAGTATACGACTGTGATAGCCAAAATGCAACTATCACGTAGTCAGCGCTTTATGATTTACCTGTCTGCCTTCCTTACCCCCTTGCATCCACACCCTCTGGCAGTCCGTCTTTTGTCGGGATAATTCGCAGTCGGAGGCAGGCGATTGCCGGTGTGGCAGGCGATGTTCGTGCTACTCTCTTTCCAGCGGATTGTAGGGCAGGTTTTTGGGGTTGCTGGTAGGGTTGCCCTGTGAGTCCTTGATGGTAATCTTCACGTTGGGCATGTTGCCGGTGATGAATCCGACGGGGTCGGCATAGTAGCGTTCGTGTACCTTGTTGTAGGCCTTGCGGCTCATCGGCTCGTAGTCTTTTCCGGCGTACAGGATGGGGCGATAGGTGCGGCACTGTTCGATGCCGGTGCACTCGAAGCGGTAGTGCCCCTCGTCATCCTCGGCCAGCAGTATCAGGCCCGGCAGTCCGCACAGTTTCCAGGGGCCTTCGCTCGAAGCGATGTCGGTGGTGTACCAGGCCGTCCAGTTGCGTCCCTTGAAGCGGCAGGTGGCCTTGCGACACCCGAAGGACAACACCCGCATCGTGTCGGCCGACAGTTCCCACTGCGGACGCTCGTCATTTTCTTCGCAACGCAGGCGGCTGATGCCTCCCGCCACTTCGTCGAGGGTCGTCACCTTTCCGTCGGGGAATCGCTTGAAGGTCTGTTCGCTCAGCCGGCTTTTCCCATACCGGGCCAGGTGCTCGTTGATGACCTCTTGCGACGCATGGTTGGCCAGGTCGGCGGCCAGCACCGAGTCGCATACGTATTTGGTGTAGCTGTAGAACTTCGAGAGTTTCCGGCCAACTTCCAGCAGGGCTGTTTCGTTGGGAGCTTCGGTCTCGGTGGTATCGCTGCGGTCTTGCATGTCGTATTGCACCACGTAGACAGCCTGGTCGATGGTGTCCTGCCGCAGGCTTTCGCCGGTCGAGATGCGGATGTTGAACTGGGCCGCCACCGGCTGTGCGATGAGGACCGAAAGGAGGGTCAGAAGGAAGAGGGTTGTTTTCATACTGTTTCTTGTTTTAAAAGTTCGTATCATGTTTTCTTTGGGCGGGCAGGTGGCAGAAACGGTTCCTTTTTCCGCCTTGCCCGACGCAAAACTAGGAAGAAAAGCTGCCGGCACGGAGGAAAGTTATTACTGAAATATTATTCGCCCGAGAATACTTGCCTCGCGCGTACCGTTAATTGGAGCGGATGCGTTACTTTTGTTTCCGGAACCCTAAACGAACCGAACAAGATAAAGAATGGAACAACGGATCAAGATTATATGGATGCTTTCGCTGGCAGCCATGCTGCTGATTATTGCGGGGCAGGGCTACTGGCTGTGGAACCAGTACCGGTATAAAAACGAAGAGTGTGCCGACGATATGTACCGTCGCGTCATGGATGCGGTAGCCGTGAACGACTCCATACGCCGGACAATGCCCCGAAAGACGTTCGGAGCTTCGAATGTGTCGCTCAACACCAGCATATCGCTGAGCTACCGGGACCAGAAAGACAGCCTGAACCCCGCCGGCAGGCAGGAGTACAGGCAGGTGGTCAAAGTGGGTACAGTGGATACCGACGAACTGCTGAAAGCCAGCATCTCGGACCTGATGCCCGACACGGTGCGACTGTCCCGCACGGGCAAAGACAGCATCGGTATACGTACCGACAGGCTGAACATGCAGTTTGTCGACTCGTTGGTGCTGAGCAACGAAGACGGCTACTCCGGCGGAGTCGACATCGTCCGTGTGCTGGACCAGTACAAACTGCAGGTCGATGTGCCCTTCACGCTGCAACGCTTCGACTCCATCCTGCAGGTACGGCTCGACGGAATGCCCTTTACCACGCAGCTGACCCATGTGCGCGACACGCTGTACCGCTGCAAGGAGAAAGTGACCCACCTCGGTACGTCGTTGTTCCCCGTGCTGCAGGTGGACTATCCCTACAACCCGATGAAGTTCGAACAGGTGCGTGTACAGGTACAGATACTGCCTCACGCGCTGTTGCTCCGGATGGGGTGGCAACTGTTGGGCAGCCTGCTGCTGATACTGTTGCTGGCCTGCTGTCTGCTCTTCCAGATTAAGACCATCCTGCGTCAGCGGCGCATCGATGAGATGAGGAAGAACTTCGTCAACACCATGATTCACGAACTGAAACGCCCCGTGCAGACGCTGAAGACGTGCGTGGCCTTTCTCAGTCATCGGGAGCTGTGTGCCGACCCGCAGGCGATGGAAGAAGTGATACACGACTCACGGGCGGGGCTGGACAACCTGTCCGCCTATTTGCAGAAGCTGCGCGACATGACCCGGGCCGACGACGGGCAGGCGCAACTGACTGTCACTACGTTCCGCTTGCGCGAAGCGGTGGATAACCTGGTACTCCTGCAACAGTCGGCAACAGACAAGCAGACCAGCTTCGAAGTCCGTATCGACCCTTCGCTGACGGTACGGGCCGACCGGTTACACTTCTCGAACATCATTAGCAACCTGCTGGAGAATGCGGTGAAGTATTCGGGAGATGCGGTTCATATCGTTATCGAAGCGGCGGTGACCGATGCCCGGCTCACGTTGAGCGTAGCCGACAACGGCATCGGCATTCCCCTTGCCGAGCAGGCCCGTGTGTTCGACAAGTTTTATCGCAGTGCCAGCCTGCCCGACCCTGCCGTGCCCGGCATCGGCTTGGGACTGAGCTACGTAAAGCTGCTGACCGAGGCACACCGCGGCATCGTCACCCTGCGGAGCCGCCCGGGGCAGGGGACAACGGTGACCGTCAGCATCCCGCAATGAACGATGAGTGAAAACAAGAATAACAGATTCTAAAAAGAAATCCTGCCGTTCTCCTCTTCCTCCTTTCGGGGAGAGGGCGCGGAGGTAAAGCCCTGTATGAAACGACTGAAGATTCTTTTTGCCGACGATGACTTGAAGTACTCCCTGCTGCTGAAACGCTTTCTCGAACAGGAGGGGTACGACGTCACTTATGTAGGAAACGGCAGTATGGCCGTAGAGCAGTTTCCCCTCGTCAGGCCCGACCTGGTGTTGCTTGACATCAACATGCCCGGCCTGAACGGTTTCGAAGTGGCAACCCGTATCCGTGAGGCGGACAGGCATGTCCTCATCTTCTTTCTGTCCGACCGCAGCGACAAGGCCGACCGTCTGCAAGGCTTCCGCCTTCGGGCGAACGACTACTTAGCCAAGCCCTTCTATCCGGAGGAACTGATAGCGCGCATACGCGAGCGCTTCTCCTCGCAGCTCGACGAGATGGTCGAGGAGGAAGTGTACAGCTTTGGACGTTCGGTGTTCAACTACAGCACCAACGAAATCCGTACGGGCACCAACAAAGTGCTCATCACTTCGCGCCAGGCCGACATCCTGCGGATGCTGGCTCGCAATGCGAACACGACGGTGGCGCGCTCTGCCCTGCTCGAAGCCGTGTGGGGCAGCGACAGCTATGCCAACTCGCTGGCGCTGAACGTGCAGATCACTTACCTGCGGAGGGCATTAAAAAACGACCCAACCGTACGGATTGAGTCGTTGATGAAAAAAGGGTATGTGCTTACGGTCGGTTAGGGCATCGCCGGAGCGGTTTCGGTGATGTTCTCCCCTTCGAACGAATGTACCTGATTGCCGATGTGGCGGTAGTAAATACCTTCCCACTTGCCGGTAGCCTCTATCTCCTGACCGGTTGTCTTTCCCCGGAACAGGGCACGGTAGGTGTAAGTCACCTGGTATTCCATGATTTCCGAAGTGATGTAGGCAATGAACGGCGTTTCCGATTCGATGTGCAGATTCTGCTGTTCGGAGTTGTATACGTAATACTCGGTAGAGAAGGGTACCGGTGTACTGTTCTTGGCGTGCATGTGAAAGTAAATTCCCATGGCAGGCTGTGTGGAGCTTTGGGGAACACAGACCGAGTCGGCTGCCGAGCCAATCAGGCGCTGGAACAGAACAGGGTCATCGGGGAGGAAGAGAGAACTCTGCCGATAACCTTCCATTGCGTTGAAGTCGATGGAATGCTTGCCTTCTGCCTCCTGTTGCGAAGTAGATTCGTGGGTGAACGATTGCTCTTTGCTGAACAGAACGTCATCGGCCATGCGGCACCATTCTATATCGATTAGTTCGTATTCCTTGTCGAGCAGGGTGGCTGTCACGTCGTTGTCGTCGGTGCATGCACTGAACGAAAGAAACAAGCCGACGAGCAGGAATAGGCTATTGAATATGCGTTGCAGAACTTTCATAGTTATATGTTTAAAGGATTAGTCCTTACAAAGATAACAATTTTGCAGGACTTTGGTTGCCTCTGAAAGCAAAATTTGACTGACAGGCCACTTTTCCCGACCAAACGGGTAGGAAAGACAGCCGAAATCTGCATCCGGGCTTATTGTTGAACCAGTGCGCCGATGGTCTTTCGGACCCTTTCGGCAGTGGTGACTGGCCGTGAATATTCGTCGATGCACACCGTTCCACCCATGGAGACGGCTTCGTTGCGGAACTGCATTCCGCTGGTCAGTTGCTCACGAGCCGAGAAATGGAATTCGCGGATACCCGTTTCGCTGGCTATGCGGGCAATGTTGTTTTCGTTGACACCGCAGCCGGCCAGCAGGATGATGCGTCCGTCGGCTTGTGCCTGCAGTTCTTTCAGCAGGGGAATACCCTGTTCGGCAGTGGGCTGTGCACCCGAAGTAAGAATGCGGTGGCAACCCAGTTGGATAAGGGTCTCCAGTGCCTGCTTGGGCTGGCGGCATACGTCGAAGGCACGGTGAAAGGTGACCGACATGCCTTGCGCGGTTTCGAGCAGTTGCTTCATCAGGGCGATGTCGATATCGCCTTCGGGCGTCAGGCAGCCGAAGACTACTCCGTCGGCTCCCAACCGGCGGGCGTTTTCAATGTCCTTCAACATGATGCGTTGTTCAAGGGGAGTGTAGAGGAAATCACCTCCGCGTGGGCGGATGATGACGTGCAGGCGTGTATGTGTCAGCAGCTCGCGGGCTGTGGCTATGTCGCCGTATGAGGGAGTGGTCCCACCTTCGGGGATACCGGCGCACAGTTCTACACGGTCGGCTCCTCCTGCCTGTGCAGCGAGGCAACTTTCTACGGAATTGGCGCAGACTTCAAACTGATAATGGTTCATGGCTTTACGGATTTAAAGTTAGTCCGGCTGTTGTATGTTGTTCCTGCCGGCAACTGTGTTGATAGAAACGGGGCACGGATTACACTTCTTTCCACAGATTGTTGTTGGGACTTTCTGTGGCTTTTCGTGTAATCCGTGCCTTCAATGGTAGAGTTTTTATGTAGCTATGTTACTTGGCGTAGCTTACCGCACGTGTTTCACGGATAACGGTAATCTTCACCTGACCCGGATAAGTCATCTCATCCTGGATCTTCTTGGCGATTTCGCCCGACAAGCTTTCGGTTTGCTTGTCGTCTATCTTATCGGCACCGACAATGACGCGCAGTTCGCGGCCGGCCTGGATGGCGTATGTCTTCGTCACACCCGGATAGGACATGGCAAGCTGCTCAAGATCGTTCAGACGCTTGATGTAGGCTTCTACAATCTCGCGGCGTGCGCCTGGGCGTGCACCCGAGATGGCGTCGCACACCTGTACGATGGGAGCCAACAGACTGGTCATTTCCACTTCGTCGTGGTGAGCACCGATGGCGTTGCAGATATCGGGTTTTTCCTTGAACTTCTCGGCCAGCTTCATACCATAGAGTGCGTGCGGCAGTTCGGGCTCTTCGTCGGGTACCTTGCCGATATCGTGCAGCAGTCCGGCACGTTTGGCTTTCTTCGGGTTCAGTCCCAGTTCCGATGCCATGACGGCGCAAAGGTTGGCTGTTTCGCGGGCGTGTTGTAACAGGTTCTGTCCGTAGGATGAACGGTATTTCATCTTTCCGATAATGCGGATCAGTTCGGGGTGCAAGCCGTGGATACCCAGGTCGATGGTGGTACGCTTACCGGTTTCGATGATTTCTTCTTCAACCTGTTTGCGTACTTTGGCTACTACTTCTTCGATGCGTGCGGGGTGGATGCGGCCGTCGGTCACCAGTTGGTGCAGGGCCAGACGGGCTATCTCGCGGCGTACGGGGTCGAAGGCGGAGAGCACAATGGCTTCGGGGGTGTCGTCTACAACGATTTCCACACCTGTGGCAGCTTCCAGTGCGCGGATGTTACGGCCTTCGCGTCCGATGATGCGTCCTTTGATTTCATCCGATTCGATGTGGAATACGGTCACGGAATTCTCAATGGCTGTTTCGGTGGCAACCCGTTGGATGGACTGGATGACGATGCGTTTGGCTTCCTTGCTGGCGGTCAGTTTGGCGTCGTCCATAATGTCGTTGATGTAGGACTGTGCCTGCGTTTTGGCTTCTTCCTTCAGCGATTCTACCATGCGTTCTTTGGCTTCTTCGGCCGAAAGTCCGGAGATGGCTTCCAGTTTTTCTATTTCCTGGCGTTGCAGGTGGTCCAGTTCTTCTTTCTTTTTGTCTATTACTACGAGCTGTGCCTCCAGGTTTTCCTTGATGGCATCTGCTTCCTGTTTCTTGCGTTGCAGTTCTTCGTGGCGTTGATTCAACACCATTTCGCGTTGTTTCAGCTTGTTTTCGGCCTGTTGTATTTTCTGGTTGCGGATGGCTACCTCTTTTTCCAGGTCGGCTTTCTTGTTGAGGAATTTTTCCTTTACTTCGAGTAACTTATTCTTTTTAATCACTTCCGCCTCTGCTTCGGCATCCTTCAGAATGCTATCGTATTTGGACTTCAGCCCGTGCTTGAAGAACAGGTACGAGGCGAATCCTCCGATAAGAAAGCAGGCAATGGATACTACTATTGTAACTACTGTCATTTTAATTTGTTTTTTATAGATATAAATAAAAACGCACTGTATAAAAGC
>CDTW01017376.1_pt1 | contig 36332 bp, 37 predicted proteins | sample 554901 | NCBI WGS metagenome assembly CDTW01 (sample SAMEA3182045, study PRJEB8094) | gut metagenome | biome: human; feature: gut; material: Stool; isolation source: human stools | place: Canada | collected 2011-11-01
GAACAGAGGGTATTTATGATTACGATCTATGTCTATACGCACGATACGATGGCCGATTGGGAGATCGGGCATGTGACCGCAGAGCTGCATTCCGGCCGTTTTTTCAGGCAGGACGCACCGGAGGTATCGCTCAAAACAGTTGGCATCTCCAGGGAACCGGTCACGAGCATGGGCGGGCTGACGATCCTGCCGGACTGCGTGGTCGATGATATCGCGGTCAGCGAAGAAACCGTCCTGCTGCTGCCGGGCGGGAACACCTGGGACGATTCGAAGCACAGCGCCGTGATCAGGAAAGCGGCCGCGCTGCTCTCCGCTGGGGGCACGGTAGGCGCGATCTGCGGAGCGACGGCCGCACTGGCGCGTGCGGGCCTGCTTGACAATCGGCCGCACACGAGCAACGGCGCCGGTTTCCTGGAGATGTTCTGCCCCGGCTACAAGGGGCAGCCGTATTTTGTGGACGCCCCGTCTGTCGCGGACGGGAATCTGATCACCGCGGGCGGCACGGGCGCCCTGCTGTGGGCAAAGCAGATCATCGGGCGTCTGGGTGTTTTCCGGCCCGATACGCTCGAAGCGTGGTACGCGTATTTCAGCACCGGCGAAGCGCAGCACTTTTTCGCGCTGATGCAGACGCTGCCTTCGGCCGCGCAATGATCCATGCCGGACCGAAACACGCAGAAAGGAGGGCCGCGGGGCCATGCCGTGTGATATCTTGACCGTAAACGATACGAAATACACTGTGCTCCGGCTGCTCGGGAAGGGAAAGGGCGGATATTCCTATCTGGTGACGGATGGGAGGGCGCAGTATGTGCTGAAGCAGATCCACCACGAGCCGTGCGACTACTATACCTTCGGCGACAAGCTGCAGTCGGAGCTGCGTGACTATAAGACACTGCGAACGCTCGGCATCCCCATGCCGGAGCTGCTGGCGGCGGATGTGCAGCAGGAGCGCATTTTAAAGGAATACATCGCCGGGCCGACCGTCGCGGAGCTGCTCAAAGCGGGGCAGCCGGATCCCAGCTGGGTCGCGCAGGTGCAGGCCATGTGCGCGCGTTTGTACCCGGCGGGGCTGAACATCGACTACTACCCCACCAATTTCGTCCCGCGGGACGGGACGCTTTACTACATCGACTACGAGTGCAGCGCCTATATGGAGCCGTGGGACTTCGAGCACTGGGGTCTGCCGGTCTGGACGGCGCAGGCGGCGGAAAGGACGGAGGACGCATGAAAGTTCCATGGGAGGACAAGCTCCCCTGTGCGGCGCTGGCGCTGCTCGTGCTGGCGGTGTTCTACGGCATTTATTTTGCCAAGATGCTCGCGCAGAAGCGGCGCGGCATCCAGACCCGGCAGATCGGACGCAGAAGGGAAAAAGACATCCACACCGTCGAGGTGCTGATGAGCATGGCCACGCTGGGCGCGCCCATTGCGCAGCTGCTCTCCATCGCTTTCGGCTGGAGCCACCTTCCCGCGAACGCGCGGTTCACCGGCTTCTGCATCGGGATGCTGGGCGACGCTGTCTTTCTGCTGTCGGTCCTTTGCATGAAGGACAGCTGGCGCGCGGGGATCCCCGACAAGGATAAAACGGAGCTGGTCACCACCGGCATTTACGCCTTCAGCCGCAACCCGGCGTTCCTCGGCTTTGATCTCATGTACATCGGCGTCCTGCTGCTGTACGGAAACCTGCTGACGCTCGGCTTTTCTCTGTTCGCCATGATGATGCTGCATTTGCAGATTTTACAGGAAGAGCGGTTTCTGGCAAGCACCTTCGGCGAGCCCTACCGGGAATACTGCCGCCGGGTCTTTCGATATTTGGGACGAAGAAAGGAACATAAATGAAGCTACTGAAAAGGATCATCTCCATATTCCTTATCCTGCTGCTGATCGACCCGCTGTATCTGAGCGCGCTTTGCGGTCTGTTCGGCGGCGGGGATATGAACGGCATCGACCTGCTGTGCCCGGAGTGGGCCGTGCGGTGCCTGTCCGGCGCGCTGCTGATCGCAAACGCACTGGTATTCTGGAGGCGGATTTTGCCAGTCTACCGGCAGTCGTTTTCCGAAAGAAGGACGGCTTGACAGATCGGGCAGGATGGGTTAGACTGAGAAAAACGCGCCGTATGGCGCATTTCTGGAGGATAACATGGAATTTGAACGGGTCGTGGGGAACAAAAAGGACTATCTTCCCCTGCTGCTGCTCGCCGATGAGCAGGAGGATATGATCGACCGGTACTTGGGCAAGGGCGAGATGTATCTTGCGAAGGACCCGGAGGTCGTGGGCGAGTGCGTGGTCTGCAAGGTCGATGACGGGGTCTACGAGATCAAGAACATCGCGACGGACCCGGCGCTGCACGGCAAGGGGTACGGCCGGGCGCTGATCGAATACGTGATGGAGCAGTACCGCGGGAAGGGGCACACCATGCTCGTCGGCACGGGTGACAGCCCGCTGACCGTGCCGTTTTACCAGCGCTGCGGGTTCACGGAGCACCACCGCGTCAAAAATTTCTTTCTGGACAACTACGATCATCCCATCGTGGAATGCGGCGTGACGCTCTGCGATATGGTCTATCTGAGCCGCCCGCTCTGAGCCGCGGCTGCAAAAAACATTCCCCGCCGCAGCGTTTGAAACGCTGCGGCGGGGGTCTTTTGTTTTTCAGGGCTGCGGCGCGGTGAGCTCGGAGAGGTAGGGACCGTAGTCGTTCTGCAGGTGCTCGCGCATGCGCTGGGCGGCCAGCGCGCCGTCGCGGTGGGCGATGGCTTCGGCGATGGCTGCATGCTCGTGGATGCCGCTGCGGTAGACCTCCAGCGTCAGCGACTCAAGCACGCGCATGCTGCGCATCTGGCTCGCGGCGGAGACATAGAATCCATACAGGACGCGGTTGTGCGCCAGCTGGGCCAGCGACAGATGGAACTGGTGGCCGACGGACATGAGCTCGAACCGGGTCTGGCCGCGCTTCATGCGGTCCAGAATGGCAAACAGCCCGCGGATCTCCTCCTCCGTCGCGGCCTGCGCGGCCATCTGCGCCAGCTGTGGCTCGAGAATATAGCGCGCCTGCACCAGCTCGCGCAGCGCAGCGGGGTCGGCCATGATCCCGGCCAGCGCCTGCGTCTGCAGCAGCGTCGGCGCCCGCTCGGACACGAACGTGCCGGAGCCGGCGCGCGAGCGCAGGAAGCCCGCGATCTGCAGGCTCTTGACGGCCTCGCGGATGGTGCAGCGGCTGACGTCAAAGAGCTTTGCCAGCTCGACCTCCGGCGGGATCTTCGTGCCGGGCGCCCAGGTCTCCGTGCGGATGTGGTCGAGCATGCGCTCGGTCACGTCCTCGTAGAGCTTGGTCCGCTGGATCGTCTCGCTCATTCGCCCATCATGTCAAACACGGGCGGCTGCGCGCCTGCCGCGTGCAGCTTTTCCAGCAGCACGCCCGCCAGCGCGACGTCCAGCATGCCGGTGCCGATGATCTGCGCATAGATGCGGTGGTTCGGGTCGGTGCGGCCGGGCATCTTCCCTGCCAGCACGTCGGGCACGATGATATCGAAGGAGTCGGCCGTGATCTCGCCCATCTCCGCCAGCTCCTTGACGTTGCCGCGGTGCAGCGACTGGCCGACCTGGTCGACGGCGATGCGGTCCGCCTTGCGGACGACGTCGAACGAGGTCTCGCGGAACGAGCCCATCGTCATGACCAGCGCGCCGGGCTTGACCCACGGCTCTTCGACCAGATCCGCGTTGGCGTTGGTGACGGTGATGATGACATCGGAGCCGCGGCAGCCCTCTTCGTTGCTCTTGCACTTGACGAAGCGGAACGGGGCGTCCGGGAAGCGGGCGATGAAGCGGTCCATGGCGGCCTCGGAGATATCGCAGACGCGGATCTCCTTCATATCGAGGACCTTGGACATGCAAAGAAGGCTCATGTAGCCCTGCAGGCCGGTGCCGATGATGGTGACGACGTCGGTCTTCGCGGCGAGCAGGCGGGCCATGACGGCGGGCTGCGCGCCGGTGCGCAGGTCATTGATATGGTCGCCGGAGATCAGCGCGCGCAGGATGCCGGTCTTCGAGTCGGTGATCAGGACGTTGGCCTTGATGTACGGCAGGCCGAGCGCCTTGTTGCCGTCATAGCCGCCGACGACCTTGATGCCGGCGACATCCATGGGGCCGATGTAGGCGGGCATGGAGTTGAACCAGCCGGCGACGCCGAGCTCGGACATATCCGTCGTGATCTTGTTGGGCATGATGACTCTGCCCTCGCCGTACCATTTCCAGGTCTTTTCCACGCAGTCGATCGCGTCTTCTACGGTCAGGTATTGCTTTGCGGTCTTTTCGTCGATGATCCATGCTGTCTGTTCCATACCAGCAGTCCTCCGTAAACTGTTTCCGTTTGTTTTTTAGTTGGATCCTTGGATTCGGACGCGGAATTGTCAGACAATTCCCTCTGTTCGTATGATACGGGCGGGAAGCGGCGAAGTCAATACGCAGATCAGCCCGTTTTGCAGGGTGATCGCGGGGCGCGGCGGCCCGGGAGCTGCAAAAAGGCCGCACTGCCGGAGCTTCGGCAGTGCGGCCTGGGGTCATGTTTCGGGTCCGGCGTCACTCAGCTGGCCGGAGGCCTCCAGCTCGCGGCGGTATTTTGCCTCCGCGTGGAACGCGGGCAGGAGGAACAGCGCGTCGACAGCCGCGATGACGGCCAGGACGATCAGGATGCGGGTATAGGAGCCCGTGGCGTCGAAGCTGAAGTTCACCAGCGGCGAAGACAGCAGCCCGCCGACCGACAGCATGGCCATCATGATGCCGAGCGTCGTATTGTAGGCGCTGCGGCCGAAGATCTCCGCGGCCAGCAGCGGCTGGATGAAGCCGTTGAGGCAGACGGACACCGACAGCAGCACGACCGCGATGACGGCCTGCCACTCGTTTTTCACGAGCGTCAGCACCACGATGCCGGAGAAGGTGAACAGGACGCAGAGCAGCGTGGAGAAGTGCGCGCCGAAGCGGTCGGCCAGCATGCCGAGGACGATCTTGTCGACGGCCAGCAGCACCAGCATCAGGCTCAGCATCTTCGCCGCGTAGGCCGCGGAGAGCCCGCGGTCCTGCAGGTGGGGCACGACGGCGCTGTAGACGCCGTTGGAGGCGATGGTCGCGAGCATCATGCCGATCATGGTCAGGTAGAAATACGGCTTTTTCAGCAGCACCTGCATGGGCACGCCCGCCCAGGGGGCGGCGACCTTTTTGGGCTTATGCGCCGCGCCGCGGCGCTCGGGGTCGTGATAGGGCTGCAGGCCAAGCTCCTCCGGCCGGTCCTTCATGACGAAGAAGATCATGACCGCCACGGCCGCGAGCAGCCCCGCCGCAAACAGCAGCGACGTGCGCCAGCCGGCCGATTCCATAATGCCCGAGAGCACCAGGCTCAAAGCCGAACCGCCGACGCCGCTGGCCGCCATGACGATGCCGGTCACCACGCCCAGGTGGCTCTGGAACCAGTTGCCGAGCATCCGGGACAGGGCCGCCGTACTGATAAAATATTCGCCGACGCCGTAGATCAGCGCGCCGAGAAACAGCGGGACGGCATTGCGCGCCGTGCCGTAGCCCACGTAGGACGCGGCGACGAGCAGGACCAGCAGGACCGTCGGCCGCCGGTAGCCGAAACGCTGATAGAGCCGGCCCATAAACAGATTGCAGAAGGCGGACGCGATATAGCGGACCGTGATCCCCATGGAATACAGGCCGCGCGAGATGCCGAGGCCCGTCGTAATGGGGATGACGTACAGCGAGTAGAGGTTGTTCGTCAGGCCGACGATCACGCCGACAGAGAGAAAGGCTCCGATGACAATGCTCAGATAGCGCAGCTGCCCGTTTCGCTCTTTCATGATGCGTTTCCTCCGCAAAAAACATTCAATATTTTCAAATTCCGGTCAGATTTCTGTCATGCCGCCGACCGGCGCATCTAGACTATAGCATGCCTCGGCCGAAAATGCTACGCAAAAAGCGGTTTTCCGCTCTCTTTTGCAGAAAAAGAAGCAGACTGTTTTCCAGACAGCTTTTTCAAATGCGCCAAAAATGAAGGCTTCAATTTAGTGAATCGTCCAAAATTGGCTGAATCGGTCAAAATTATTTGACAAGCTGACACAAACGTGCTAATTTCAGTATATACCAACTACGGCTGGAAGGAGTTTTGGCTGGCTGTTATGAAGAAGTATTTACTCGGGATCGACGTCGGCACGACCGGCACAAAGACGCTGCTGTTCCGCGCGGACGGCCAGCTGATCGGCCACGCCTATGAGGCCTATCCGCTCCTGACGCCGCAGGTCGGCTGGAGCGAGCAGCGGGCGGAGGATTGGTGGCAGGCGGTCGTCCATACGGTGCGGCAGGTCTGCGAAGATCCGGACGTGGCAAAGAACGTCGCCGGCATCTCCCTTTCCCTGCAGGGCGGCACCTTCGTCCCCACGGATGCAGGCGGCCGGGCGCTGCGCCCCGCCATCGTCTGGAACGACGAGCGCACGGCGAAAGAACGCGAAGCGTTTCTGCGCGAGGTCGGCACCGACGAGGATATGTATCAGAAGACCGGCTGGCATCTGGGTCTCGGCCTTCTGGCGCAGGAGATCCGCTGGATGAAGGACAACGAGCCGGAGCTTTTCCGGAAGACCGCGATGTTCCTCTCCGTGCCCAGCTACATTTCTTATCATATGACAGGCGTTGCCGCCTGTGATCTTTCCGACGCCGGCATCGACCAGCTCGCAGACATCCGCCGCGGGGCATACGACGAGGCGCTGCTCGCCTACGCCGGGATCTCGGCAGAGCAGCTGCCGAAGCTCGTCCGCTCCGGTGACCGGATCGGTCAGCTCACGCCGCAGGCAGCGCAGGCGCTCGGCCTTACGACCGACTGCGTGCTCGTCGCGGGCGCGCATGACCAGTACGCCGTCGCGCTCGGCGCGGGCGCGGTCCGGCCCGGCGATATCCTGATCGGCTCCGGCACCTGCTGGGTCATCACGGCCATCGGCGATGCACCTGATTTTTCCTCCGGCCTGTCGCAGTCCGTTGCGGCGGTGCCGGGCTTATGGGGATCGCTGCGATCCCTCTCCTCCGGCGGCATCTGCCTCGACTGGCTGCGGAAATTCGTGGCCGTCGGATCTGACGGCGAGCCCGTCGGCTACGAAACGCTCAACCGCGAAGCGGCTTCGCGCCGCGCGGCCGACGACGGCCTGTTCTTCGTGCCCTTCCAGGGCTACGCGGGCCAGAAGCGTTTCTCCAAAGCGTCCTTTATCGGCATGGATCTGTCCCATGACCGGTTCCATATGGCCCGTGCGATCATGGAGGGCATCGTCTTCCAGGTCGTCTGGATGATGGAAGCGTTCAGAAGCAAGCCGTCTTCGGACGGACTGAAGCTCGCAGGAGGCGCTTCCAAAAGCCCGCTGTGGTGTCAGATCACCGCGGACATCTCCGGACTGCCTGTCAGGGTGCCCGCCGTGGCTGACCTCGCCTGTGTCGGCGCGGCGATCCTCGCGGGCGTTGGGACCGGCATCTATCAGAATGCCGAAGAGGGATACAAACACCTGGCAATTGACGAGCGCGTCATTATGCCCGACCCGGAGCGCAGCGCGGAATACCGCAGGCTCCTGCCGGCATATAAACGCAGCGTACAGGCGCTGGGCGACGTCTACGGTCTGTAAGACTGCGAGCAGAAAATTTTCAAGGAGGAAATGAAGAAACATGAAAAAAACGATTGCTCTGTTACTGGCTGTCCTCATGATTCTCAGCATGGTCGCATGCGCGGCCAACACCCCCGCAAAAACCGAAGAGCCCGCGACTACGCAAACCGAAACCACCACCCCCGATACCACTGAAACCGAAGAACCCGCGGCGACGGAAGAGCCCGCCACGGAAGAGCATGAACCCGCCACCCTCGAGGTCTTCCTCGCGCAGGTCGACTGGGCCGATGCATGGGATGAGCTCGAAGCCCGCTTCGAAGAGCAGCATCCGTGGATCAGCATCGAGCACGTCGGTCTCGGCGCCGATGCAGACTTCCTGCAGCAGCGTCTGGCGGCCAACGACCTGCCCGACGCCATCCAGCTCAACAACGGCGTCATGATGAACGCCATGGTCGAGCAGAACCTGCTGACCGACCTTACCAACTGGGAATGCGCCAAGGTCATGCCGAAGGCTTACGCCGACGCTTACACCTTTGACGGCAAGCTCGTCGGTATGTGCCAGGGCGCCGCGTTCTCCACGATGTTCTACAACATGGACATCCTGAACGAGGCCGGCTGGGATACCGTCCCGACCTGCTGGGATGAGCTGATCCAGTGCTGCAAGGACATCAAGGAAAAGACCGGCGTTGCGCCTCTGGTCACTGCCGCCGGCAAACACACCACCTGCTGGATGATCTATGAGCTGATCCTGGCCAACGTGGCCGGCGAAGAGCTCGGCAACTACGAGGATGATTTCAAGAACGGCACGTTCGACTTCACCAAGTATCCCGAAGCAACCGCCCGCCTGCAGGAGATCGCTCCGTACTTCCTCGAGGGCACCGCTTCCGCTCTGGAAGAAGATGCTGCTACCTACATGTCTGACGGTCTGGCCGCGATGTGCCTCGCCGGCAACTGGAACGGCGGCATGATCCTCGGCAGCCTGGAAAACGGCGCGGCTTCCCTGCCCCCGTTCGGCGCTGCCGGCGAGCTCCCGTACATCTCCACCTCTCCCGAGGACGCATTCTGCGTCACCGAGAACCCGGACCGCACGCCTGCTGAGCAGGAAGCTCTGGAGATCTTCTTCAACTGGCTGTTTGAAGGCGAGAACTTCCAGCTGATCCAGAACGCCCGCGGCACTGTCCCCGTCATCACTTCCATGACCGAGGATCAGATCGTTCTGCCCGAGGCTATGGTCCCCGTTGCTGCTGAAATGGGCTCCGCTCCGTTCGTCCTCATGGGCTTCAACCTCTACAGCGCCGAATTCAAGGATGCTGTCATGGCGAAGATCCAGGGCGTTCTGACCGGCGACAACACTGCGGAAGACGCCGTTGCCACCATGTGGTCCATCGAGCAGGCTTCCCCCCTCAACAAATAATCGAAAGCTCTGCCCCGGCCGCTCCGGCGGCCGACGCAGAGGTTTCCCCTGTGTCCCGATTCTGCCCGGCCCATGCGTTTTGCATGGGCCGGCTCCGGGGAGGTTCCTGCCCTCCTCCGGAGCTGCGCAGAGCGTTTTTTTCCTGCATTCAGCCCATTCGCGTTACCCAACGTAACCCAGAGAAAAGAGGGATCCTATGAAACGTTCTTCCCGCGCTGGACGGCTCACGCAGCTTGAGCGCAATCAGCGGACCACCGGTATCTTCTTTATCCTGCCTTCGCTGGTGCTCTGCGCGATCTTTATGGTCGTTCCCCTGATCAATGTCATCCGCTACAGTCTCACCGACTGGGACGGACTTTCCAAGACCTACAACTTCGTCGGCCTGTACAACTACATGCACCTGCATGAGATCGAGGGCTTCGGCGAAATGATGCTCGCCACCGTGACCTTCGCCATCGGCGTGACCACGATCACCATCATCGTCTCGTTCCTGGCAGCGCTCGCGCTCGATAAGCGCGGCAGAGACCGTCTGCCCCGCGGGCTGATGCGCGCGCTGTGGTTCTTCCCGGCGCTGCTGTCCGGCGCGGTCGTCGGCATTCTGTGGCGCATCATGTACAACTACAACAACGGCGTTATCAACAAGATCATTACTTCCGCGGGCCTGCCGGCCGTCAACTGGCTGGAGACGCGCGGCGTTACGAATATTGCCATCATCATCGGCGCGGCCTGGGTCCAGATCGGCCTTTGCGTGGTGGTCTTCCTGGCCGGCCTGCAGTCGATCCCGCAGGAAATGTATGAGGCCGCTTCCATCGACGGCGCGACCCCCTCGCAGCAGCTGAAAAACATCACGATCCCGATGATGGCCTCCTCCATCACGATCAACGTCATCACCACCACGATCGCGGCGTTCAAGGCCTACGAGCTGCCGTATCTGATCTCGAAGGGTCTGCCCGGCCATTCGACGCTTTTGATCACACAGAGAATTTTCTTCTTCGGCTTCCAGGCGTTCGACTACGGACGCGGCTCCGCGCTGTCGGTCGTGCTGCTGCTCATCATCGCGCTGATCTCTCTCGTTCAGCTCGTCGTGCTTCGTAAGAGGGAGGATATTTTCTGATGAAAAAACAAAAGAAACTCCGCTCGTTTATCGAAGAGCTGGTGCTCGCTTTGTGCACGATCATCATGCTGGTGCCGATCTACTATCTCGTGCTCGGCGCGTTCAAAGACCGCAAGGATATCATCAAATATCCGCTGCTCCTGACAAAAGAGCTGTTCACGCTCGAAAACTTCCCCTACGTTATCAACAAGATGAAATACTGGCAGGCGCTGGTGAACACGGTCACCATCACGCTCGCGTCGCTGGTCATCGTCATCATCTGCGCGTCGCTGGCCGGCTTTGCCATCGCCCGGATCCGCAGCAAGCTTTTCCGCGGCTACTACAGCGTGCTCGTCACGCTGATGGTCATCCCGTTCATCGGCTGTCTGCTCCCGCTGACCGTACAGGCCACGCGCCTTGGCACCTACGACTCCATCTGGGGCTGTATCCTGATCCAGTCGGCGTGGAACATGCCGTTTGCGACGTTTTTGTTCGCGGGCTTCATGCAGAGCCTGCCGCGCGAATTGGAGGAAGCGGCCTACATTGACGGGTGTACGACGCTGGGCGTCTACTCCCGCGTATTCCTGCCGCTGCTGACCCCGGTCACCGCGACCTGCGCCATCCGCTGCGGCGTCGGCATCTGGAACGACTATCTGGTCTGCCGCTCCCTGCTGAACGAAAACAAGAACCCGACGCTGATGGTCGGTATCAACGGCTTCTTCGGCGCGCGCGCCATGGAATTCGGCTATGCCTTTGCCGGTATCATCCTGGTCAGCCTGCCGATGATCATACTGTTCCTCTGCCTGCAGAAATACTTCATCAAGGGTATCGCTGCCGGCGCCGTCAAGGGCTGATATCCAGCCTTCCCGCACAAAAAGGAGAATGCACCCATGTCTTTATTCGAAGTAAAACCCTACGACCGCGAGGTCTACGAGAAGGAGCTGAAGGATTTTCTGCCGCAGAAGATCCTGGACGTGCATACGCACGTCTATCTGAAGGAATTCTTCCCGCCGAAGCCCCTCGCCCCGGGCGAGGTCAAGCGCACGGTCACCTGGCCGAGCCTTGTGGCGGCGGACGATTCCATTGAGGATCTGCAGGAGACCTACCGGCTGATGCTGCCGGGCAAGGACGTTACCGCCCTCATGTTCTCCAACTCCGGCCGCAGCCAGCAGGCCAACGACTATGTGGCCGACGCCTCCCGCCGGTCCGGCTTCCCGGCGCTGTATTTCAGCGCGCCGGAGGAATCCCCGGAAGAGGTGGAGCGGCAGATCCGCAAGGGCGGCTTCCTCGGGATCAAGGGATATCTGAGTCTTTCCCCCAAGTATATCCCCGAGGCGGAGATCCGCATCTTTGACTTCTTCCCGAAGGCGCAGCTGAAGAAGATGGACGAGATGGGCGCGATCGTGATGCTCCACATCCCGCGCAACGGGCGGCTGAAGGACCCCGTCAATCTCGCGCAGATCATGGAGATCAAGCAGGAGTTCCCGAACATTCGCCTGATCATCGCGCACATCGGCCGGGCTTACACGAAAGAAGACGTCGGCAATGCCTTTGAAACGCTCGACCAGGCGTCGGATCTCATGTATGACTTCTGCGCCAACTGCTGCGAGTACGCCATCACGGAGGTCATCCGCCACGCGGGCGTCAAGCACGTCATGTACGGCACGGACATGCCTATCCTGCGCATGCGCACCCGCCGCATCGAGGAAAACGGCACCTACATCAACCTCGTCCCCCCCGGACTCTACGGTGACCCGAAGCAGGACAAGCACCTGCGTGAGGTCTCGGCGGAGGAGGCGGAGAAGATCACGTTCTTCCTGTATGAAGAGCTGCTGGCGTTCAAGCGCGCAGCCAAGACGCTGGGGCTTTCCCGCCAGGACATCGAAGACATCATGTACAACAACGCGCACGACCTGATCGAAGGCGCACGCAAGTCTATCTACGGCTGAGGCCGGGAGGTCAAACAGTTTTATGGCTTTATTTGAAGTCACGCCGTATGATCGCAGGATCTACGAAGAAGAGCTGAAGGATTTTCTTCCGCAGAAGATCCTCGACGTGCACACGCACGTCTGGCTGGACAAGTATCTCGACCACAAGCCCCTCGCCCCGGGCGAGGTGAAGCGGACGGTCACGTGGCCGAGCCTCGTCGCGCTCGACAACTCCATTGAGGACCTGCAGGAGACCTACCGGCTGATGCTGCCGGGCAAGGACGTCACCGCGCTCATGTTCACCAGCCGCGGCGCGTGGGATAAGAACAACGCCTACGTGGCCGAGTGCTCCCGCAGGACCGGCTTCCCCGCGCTCTACTACAGCCGCCCGGAGCAGACGCCGGAGGAGCTGGAGCAGGAGATCCGCAAGGGCGGGTTCCTGGGGCTCAAGTCCTACCTGAGCCTGTCCCCCAAGTACCTGCCGGAGGCGGAGATCCGCATCTTTGACTTCTTCCCGAAAGCACAGCTGAAAAAGATGGACGAGCTGGGCGCGATCGTGATGCTGCACATCCCGCGCAACGGACGGCTGAAAGACCCCGTCAATCTCGCGCAGATTATGGAGATCAAGCAGGAGTTCCCGAACATCCGCCTGATCATCGCGCACATCGGCCGGGCCTACACCAAGGAAGACGTCGGCAACGCTTTCGAGACGCTTGACAAGGCGCCGGATCTCATGTACGACTTCTGCGCCAACTGCTGCGAATATGCCATCACCGAGGTCCTGCGCCATGCAGGCCCGAAGCACGTCATGTACGGCACGGACATGCCCATCCTGCGCATGCGGACGCACCGCATCGAGGAAAACGGCACCTACATCAACCTCGTTCCCCCCGGCCTCTACGGCGACCCGAAGCAGGATAAGCACCTGCGTGAGGTATCCGCGGAGGAGGCGGAGAAGATCACCTTCTTCCTGTATGAAGAGCTGCTGGCGTTCAAGCGGGCGTGCAAGACGCTGGGCCTGACGAAGCAGGACGTGGAAGACATCATGTACAACAATGCGCATGACCTGATCGAGGGCGCGCGCAAATCCATTTACGGTTAAAGACTGGAGAGCGAACGATATGAAAAAGATCAAAGTCGGCTATCTGCCTCTGTACATCAAGCTGTATGACGATTCCAACCCGCATTACCGCGACCCGATGGTCGATTACATGCACATGCTCATCAAGATGCTCGAAAGCCAGGGCCTTGAGGTCGTTCTGGCGGACGAGGTCTGCCGCATCAAGCCGGAATTCGACCGGGCGGCGAAAAAGTTCAACGACGCCGGCGTCTCCGCCGTCATCACGCAGCATCTGGCCTACTCCCCTTCTCTGGAGTCCATTGAGGCGCTGCTGAGCCTTGACGCGCCGATCATCGTCTTCGACACCACGCCCGACTATCAGCTGCTGAAGATCGCCAACTACAAGGGCTGCATCAGCGCCAACCACGGCATCCACGGCGTGCAGGATATGTGCAACCTGCTCAAGCGGAACGGCAAGCCGTATTATCTCTGCGTCGGCCATGCGCTGCACAGCGAGGTCGTCTCCGAGGTCGTGGGCATGTGCCGCGCGGCTGCGGTCAAGAAGGCGTTCCAGACCGAGAAGGTCGGCTCCGTCGGCGGCTCGTTCACCGGCATGGGCGACTTCCTCGTCTCCGACGAGCGCTATAAGAACGACATCGGCGTCGAGGTCCAGTATATGACCACCGAGGTCGTGAAGGAGTATCTGCCGAAGGTCACCGAGGAGGAGATCGACGCGGAGCTCGCGTACGATGCGGCGCATTACGATTCCGACATCACCTTCCAGGCCGAATACCGCGAAGCCACCCGCTCCGGCCTTGCCGTCCGGAAGTGGATGCAGGACAACGGCCTGCACGCCGCGACGGTCAACTTCCTCACGCTCGATATCTGCGGTCTGCCGAAGATGCCGTTCATCGAGTGCTGCAAGATCATGGAGCGCGGGCAGGGCTACGCCGGTGAGGGCGACGTGCTGACGGCCGGTCTGGTCGGCGCGCTGCTGCAGGTCTATCCCAACACGACCTTTACCGAGATGTTCTGCCCGGATTGGGAGCAGGACGTCATCCTCCTGAGCCACATGGGCGAAAGCAACCCGAAGCTGGCGCAGTGGAAGCCGCTCATCAGCGACTGCCCGTTCAACTACAACTCCTGCGGCGACACCACCGCCATGTACAACTGCCTGCGCAAGGGCAAGGCCGTGTATGTCAACCTCGCACCCATGCAGGACCACTTCACCCTCATCGTCTCCGACGTGGAGATGCTGGACGAGGGTCTTGAGCGCGGCGCTTACCGCCACAGCACGCAGGGCTGGATGAAGCCGTGCAAGCCGCTGCCGCAGTTCCTGAAGGAATTCTCCCTGGCCGGCGGCACGCATCACTCCGCCCTGGTCTACGACGCCAACATCGAAGAGATCAAGGCGTTCGGCACCATGATGGGCTTCGAGGTCATCGAGATCAAATAATGCATGCGCGTTCAGGCCCGGCGCATCCGGGTCTGAACGCGCATGTCCGGAAGAGGACTAGGCATGAACGTTGAACTTCTCAAGCAATTAGGAAATATCGGCCAGATCGCCGGGATCCGCGAATCGCGGCTGCTGCGCGGCCGCGGCGAGGGCATTGCCATCGCGGAATTCTACAACGCGGCGGGTCTGCGCTTTACGGTCGTTCCGGACCGGTGCATGGATCTGTTCGATCTGAGCTACAAGGGCGTCAATCTGGGCTTCCAGAGCAAAAACGGCCTGACCTCGCCGCAGGCCTTCTGCCCGTCGGACGGTGAATTCTCCGAGCAGTGGCCGGGCGGCATGCTCGTGACCTGCGGTCTCGGCAATGTCGGCGGCCACGCCACGAACGGCGGCCAGTTCCCCACGCACGGCCGCATCTCCCACGTCCCGGCGCAGAATTTCGGCACCGAGACCTACTGGGACGGCGAGCGGTATCTGCTGCGTGCCCGCGGCGAGGTACACCAGACGAAGATGTACAGCCGGCACCTGTCCATCCGCCGCACCATTGAGACGGAGCTGAACAGCCGCGTCATCCGCCTGCACGACGTGCTTACGAATTTTGAGGCCGAGGACGAGCCGTATATGCTGCTCTACCACTTCAACTTCGGCTATCCCCTGCTGCAGGCCGATACGCTGGTCGAAGCTTCGAAGGCGGAGCGCACGCCGATGAACGAGCTTTCGACGGACTATCATCACATGATGGCCCCGGTCGACGGCCGCGGCGAGGAGCTGTACTTCCGCACGAACCTCGGCAGCCGCGCCTGCGGCGTGGTGTACAACGAGCGGCTGGAGCTCGGCGCGTACGTCGCGTTCGACACGGCGAATCTGCCCAACATGGTGCAGTGGAAGATGATGAAATCGCACGACTATGTGCTGGCGCTCGAGCCGTGCAACACGTTCGGCATCAACCGCGACGAGGCCGCGAAGGAGGGCAAGCTCGCCGTCCTGCCCGCGTACTCGAGTGTAGAGAATCATCTGGAGCTCGGCGTGCTGGACGGGCTGACGGAGATCCGGAGCTTCCTGCGCCAGCTGTAAGGGACCCCTGCTATGAAAGATTTTGACCTGTCCGCCTTTCTCGCGGACCTGCGCACGCTGTGCGCCATCGACAGCGGCCATTTCAACGCCCCCGGCACGGCGGCTGTCGCAGATTTCTTTGAAAGCCGGTACCGGGCGCTGGGTCTTAAGACCGAGCGGCGGTACTATGACAATAACGACTTCGCCCCCTTCCTGACCGCGCGCAACTCCGAGGATGAGCAGATCGACGTGCTGTTTGTGGCACACATGGATACGGTCTTCCCCGTCGGCACCGGTGCGCAGTGGCCGCTGGAGGTGGACGCTGACGGACTTGCCCACGGGCCGGGCTGCATCGACTGCAAGGGCGGCTGCCTGAGCCTGTATTATCTGCTGCGGCTGATGCTGCAGGCGGGTGACTGCCGGTTCCGCTTCTGCGTGGCCATGAACAGCGACGAGGAGCGCGGCTCGGCCTATTCCCGCCCGTATTTTGAGGCGCTTGCGCAGAAAAGCCGCTACTGCTTCGTCTTTGAGCCGGGGCGGCCCAACGAGGAATTTGTCTCGCAGCGCAAGGGCGGCGCAAACTACATCTTCAAATGCCACGGCATCTCCGCGCATTCCGGCGTTGAGCCGGAGAAGGGCGCGAGCGCCATTCTGGAGCTGTCGCGGTGGGTGAATGAGCTTTACAAACTCAACGACTTTGCCGCCGGGACGACCGTCAACGTCGGCCGCTTTGACGGCGGCGGTGACAACGGCGCCGTACCCGACTATGCCGAGTGCACGCTCAGCTACCGCTATCTCGATGCCTCCGCGCTGGACCGGCTGGAAGCCCTTCTGCAGCGGATGCAGGCCGAGCCCTTCGACCCGCGCACGCACATGGAGATCATCCAAAAGTCCCTGCGCCCGGCCATGCAGCCGCACGCGGCGACCTATGCCCTGCTCGACGAGCTCGAGCGCGCGGGAGAAGCGGTCGGCCAGAAGGTCACGTGCCTCGTGACCGGCGGCGGCTCGGACGGCAATTTTATCTCGCATTACGGCGTTGCCACGCTGGACGGCTGCGGCCCCTGCGGCGGCAAGATGCACACCCGTGAGGAATATCTCATGACAAAAACCGTAGAGCAGCGGCTCGACCTCATGTACGTGCTGCTGACACGCCTGTTTCGGAGGTGCCCGGATTGAAATTGGAACAGCAGCAGGAGCTGATGGCGCGGCTGTCGATCATGCAGAAGTTGTCGCTGGCCGAGGCCATGGAGATCCTGAACGTCTCGGAGTCGACCATTCGCCGCATTTTTGCGAAAATGGAGAAGGAGGGCGTCGCCATCCGCACCCACGGCGGCATCCAGAGCGCCAGCGGCGCTATGACGCGCTACTCCTTTGAGTATGGAACAAAAACGAATATCGAGAAAAAGACGGCGATCGCGCGCGAGGCCTGTAAGCTGCTGAAAAACGGCGACGTGATCTTCTGCGACACCGGCACGACGACGCAGTGCTTCTGCGCCGAGCTCGTGTGCCGCATCAAGCGGGAGGGGCTGAACGTCAAGCTCTATACCAATTCGCTGGCCAATCTGGAGCTGCTCTCGCCCTATATGCCCGTGACGCTCATCGGCGGCGAATACCGCCCGAACCGCAAGGATTTCTGCGGCTATCTGACCGATCAGGCGCTGACCGGGCTGTATTTCAGCAAGAGCTTTGTCGGCGCGGACGGCTGCGTCCACGGCCGGCAGTTCACCACGACGGACTTTGATACCGCCCGGATGAACCAGATCGCCATGCGCAACACCGACCAGAATATCATGCTCGTCGATTCGTCCAAATTTTCCGTCTCGGCGCATGTCGCGTATGCGCCGCTGGAAATGCTGCACACCATTGTCACCGACACCGGCATCCGCCCGGAGATGCTCGCGCAGCTCAAAAGCTCGCACGTCCGGGTGATCTGCGCAGACGTATCCAAGCCGTCTGCGGACGAAACATAAACGTGTATCTCCCTCCGAAAGGAACCGAAGAGAAGAAAGGAATCTCGTTATGAAACCAGTCATTCGCACCCCGTATTTTGAAGTCGGAACGAAAAACTATGTGTACGGCGACAAGCTCCTGGAGTACGCCAGGGCGGCGGACGCGGCGGCGGAGAAGTACGACATTGACGTGCTGTTCATCTGCCCGGCGCTGGAGGTCCGCCGTGTGGCGGAAAACACGAAGCGCCTGTTCGTGCTGGCGACGTATATGGATACGCTCCGCCCCGGCCGCGGCTGCGCGGATATCCTGCCGGAGGGCTTGAAGGCTGCCGGTGCGGTCGGCGTGATGATCAACCACTGCGAAAAGCCCATGAGCCTGCCGCAGATGAAAAAGACCATCGACCGCGCGCGGGAGCTGGACTTCCTCGTCTTCGCCTGCGCCGATACGCTGGATGAAGCCAAGGCCATCGCCCAGCTGCACCCCGACATCATCAACCCCGAGCCCTCCGAGATCATCGGCGGCGGCAAGGGCGCGAGCCCCATGGCATATGTCCGGGATTCCATCAAGGTCATCAAGGAGATCGACCCCAACATCATGGTCGAGCAGGCGGCGGGCATCACCTGCGGGCAGGAGGTCTATGACTTCATCATGGCAGGCTCGGAAGCTGCGGGCGCAGCTTCCGGCATCATGAACGCCGCAGACCCCATCGCCATGATCGACGAAATGATCGCCGCCACGCGCCGCGCGGCCGATGATCTGAAAAAACAGGAGGGCTGATATGGTTTACAGAGAAAGTTTGAAGCTCCAGTCGCGTGACCGCGCGGTCTCGTTCCACGATGTGACCCAGCAGGTCAAGGAGATCGCCGCGAAGTCCGGCATGAAAAACGGTATCTGCGTCGTCTATTCGCACCACACCACCTGCTCCGTCATCACGCAGGAATGCGCGTTCGACATGTCCATGACGGGTCTGGAGACGCTGCAGCAGGATCTGGTCAATGTTTTTGAAGAGTGGATCCCCACCTGCCGGTATGAGGGCATGTATCTGCATCCCGGCCGCAAAGCGCTGGACTTTGCCGAGTCCGTCGGCGAAGACAACTTCGGCTGCCACAACACCGACGCGCACCTGCGCTCGTCCATCATCGGGCGGAACGTCACCATCGTGATGGAAGACGGCGAGCTGGACCTCGGCGAATTCGGCCGCATCCACTTCATCGACTGGGATCAGACCCGCGCGCGCAAGCGCACCGTGCAGGTCATGCTGATCGGCGAATAAGGCCGCGAATTTATCATACGATTTATATTTGGAGGTCAACACAATGGAATTCAAGGTTTATCAGAAAGAACTCGAGCTGCAGTCCCGCGGCTGGATCCCCACCTTCCACGACGTGTCCCGCGAGGTCATTGAGGTCGTCAAGGAATCCGGCATCAAGAACGGCACGGTCTGCATCGCGTCCCATCACACCACCTGCTCCGTCATGATCCAGGAGTGCTCCCACGATATCGACTCGTTCGATCTGGAATACCTGCAGCATGATCTGCTCGACATCATGCGCAAGATGATCCCCGACTTTGCCGAGGAGCATCAGTACCGCCATCCCGGCCCCATCCATACGCAGTTTGGCCGCTACGTCAATGAGCCGGGCGACTACACCAGCATGAACACCGACGGCCACCTGCGCTCCGTTTTCTTCGGCCGCAGCGAGACCATGACCATCAAGGACGGCGTCCTCGATGGCGGCGAGTTCGCGCATATCTACTTCATCGACTGGGACCACGTCCGCGCCCGTCATCGTCAGCTGAACGTCACCGTTATGGGTACGACGGAAGACGTGAACGACCGCAAGTTCCACGGCGGCCAGACCATCAACACCCTCCGCAAATACACCGACGAAGAAAAAGCCCACGACGTCCACTACACCCTCCAGCTCGACGCGAGAGAGTTCTGAGAAGCCCTTTCATCGCCCGAACCCGGCCAGCCGGGTCCGGGCGATTTTTTTATGGTTTCCCTCTTGACATCAGTTGTCTACTCGTGTAGAATTGCATTACATTCTACACGAGTAGACAGGAGGTTTTACACATGGACATTCCAAAGATCCATGAGGGCGAATACCGCTTCTGCCTGATCCTATGGAAGCACGAGCCGGTCACCGCAGCGCAGCTGGCGAAGCTTTGTCAGGAGCAGCTGGGCTGGAAGCGGACGACGACCTACACCATCATCAAGCGGCTGGGCGAGCGCGGGATCCTGAAAAACGAGAACGGGCTCGTCACCGCGTTGGTCGCCCGGGATGAAGCGCAGGCCTGTGAGATCGACGAGCTGGTCGAGAAAAAGTTTGAGGGGTCTCTGCCGACCTTCATCGCCGCGTTTACCAGGCGGCAGGATCTGTCGGACCGGGAGCTGGATGAGGTCCAGCAGATGATCGACCGCATCCGGAGAGGAGAAACACGATGAATACCGCCTTGTTCAGCGGCTCCGATCTGGACGTCGTCTTTTCCCTCGTCCTTACCATGAGCCTCTCGGCCAGCTGGATCGCGGCAGCGGTGCTGGTGCTGCGGCTGTGCCTGAAACGGGCGCCGAAGTGGGTAAACGTGCTGCTCTGGGGCATCGTCGCGGTGCGGCTGGTGCTGCCGGTCTCCATCGAAAGCCCGCTGAGTCTGCTGCCGCGCACGGAGGCCATCCTCCCGGCCGTCACGGCGCAGCCGATCCAGACCGGGACCGCCCCGGCCGTCGGCAGCGCAGCAGCGATCGCCTCCGGCGCGGCCATGCGCAGTCAGCCGGGCTGGACCACGATCCTGGCATGGGTCTGGCTCGTGGGGATCGCCGTGCTGCTTCTGTACACCTGGATCAGCACGCAGCGGCTGCGGCGCAAAGTCCGCGAGGCCGTCCGCCTGCGGGGGAACATCTACGAGACCGAGCATATCGACTCGCCGTTCGTGCTCGGCGTGCTCCGGCCACGGATCTATCTGCCCTACCACATGGACAGCCGCGACCGGGAGCAGGTCATCGCCCACGAGCAGGCACATCTGCGCCGCGGGGATCACGTGTGGAAGCCGCTGGGCTTTCTGCTGCTGACGATCCACTGGTTCAATCCCCTGCTGTGGCTCAGCTATGTGCTGCTGTGCCGGGATATCGAGCTGGCATGCGACGAAAAAGTAATCAAAAACCTAAGCTGCGGGCAGCGGGCCGACTATATGCAGGCCCTTGTCACGTGCAGTGTGAACCGCCGCAGAATTGCGGCCTGCCCGCTCGCCTTCGGCGAGATCGGGGTAAAGGAGCGTGTAAGATCTGTGATGAACTACAAAAAACCGACTTTCTGGATCATTCTTCTGGCCGTCGCCGCCTGCGTTGTCCTGGCCGTCTGCTTTCTGACGAATCCGATCGGCTTCCGATATGACGCAGCAGCCGACCCTATCGTCTCCGCAAAGTATTTTGACGCGCGAAACCATACCGACCCGATCGCTGTGGATCTGTCCGCGGCCCAGATCGACGAGCTGAGCTCCCGGCTGGACGGACTGAAAAACGCGAAAACGAGCGATACCCTCGCCGGTTGGACGCCGATGTATCAGATCAGCGCGCAGCTGCAGGATGGGTCCTATATCCGGGCCAACGGATATTCCAGTGCGGACGACACGCAGGTGGATATCGAATGGAACGGCGTGCACTATCTGGTGACCGACCGGGAGTTTCAGGACTATCTGAGCCGGGTCTGCGCCGGCGCGGACGTTGCAGCGGCGGAGGAGGCCTCTGCAAGGGAAACGCCCGCCCTGCCCGCAGATACGAACGCGGCAGAGCCGGAGCAGCCCGCCGAAAGTGATGCGCTGGGAGAGAAGCTGGCCGAAACGGAAACCAAAGCGGAAGCCCTCAACCACGATCCGGTGCTGGACGACGCGATCAGCAAAGCAGTCCTGGATCATTACGCGGACGCCGTGCAGCCCGGGCAGATCCATGTGGAAAGCCACGTCCTTCTGGCGCAGGACGACAGCAGCGCCGACACGATCACCGTATATCTGCTCGTCCTGCAGGAGACATACAGCGCAGACGGCGAGACGCTGACGATGGAAAACGGCAGCTACGTCCCCACGGCCATCACATTCTCTCTCAGCACTTCCAGCGGCCCCACCCCGCTTGAATACTGGGAGCCCAGCGACGGCAGCTATTCCGACGACATCCGCGCAAAATTCCCCGCCGCCGCAGCCGACGAAGCCCTGAACGACCAGGCCTACATCGACGCCCTTCGCTCCGCCTGCGAAGAACAGGCCCAAAAAGCACGGACAAGCACGCAGGGGTAAAGTCCCTTCCTGCTGGAAGCGCAAATACAGATAACAGCATGAAAAACCCGATGTGCGGTGCACATCGGGTTTTTCGGAGGGAAATTTGTCTGTCTGTATTACTTGCGTACTTCTACACCGGTAATCCGTTCATAGTATTTGAGGATCGCGCTGTGGTCGCTCTGGCCGTCGCCGTTGTTGTGCAGCCACTGCAGCATCTCCTGCACCTGCGCGGTCAGCAGCATCGGCGTGCCGAGGCCGTGGCCGGTATCGAGGGCGTTGTTGAGGTCCTTGATATGCAGGTCGATCTTGAAGCCGGGCTTGAAGTTGCCGTCCATCATCATCGGGACCTTCGCATCCATGACCGTCGAACCGGCCAGACCGCCGCGGATGGCCGCGAAGACCTTCTCCGGGTTGACACCGGCCATGGTCGAGAGCGAGTACGCCTCGGCGCAGGCCGCGATGTTGCAGGCGACGATGATCTGGTTGGCCAGCTTCACGGTGTTGCCCGCGCCGTTGACGTCGCCGCAGTGGACCACGGACGCGCCCATGACCTTCAGCAGGTCGAAATACTTGTCAAACAGTGCCTTCGGGCCGCCGCACATGATCGACAGCGTGCCGTCGATGGCCTTGGGCTCGCCGCCGGAGACCGGCGCATCCATCATATGGATACCGGCCTTTTCGCACTCCGCCGCGATCGCCTTGGACTCCAGCGGGGCGATGGAGCTCATGTCGATGACATCCAGACCCTCGTGCGCGCCTTCGGCCACGCCGCCCTTGCCGAGCACGGCTGCGCGCACGTGCGGGGAATTGGGCACCATGGTGATGACGACATCGCTCTTCGAGGCGACGTCCGCATTGCTCTCGCCGCGGGCTGCGCCGCAGGAGACGACGTCATCGAGCGCTTCCTTCGCAAACGGGTCGAACGCCGTCACTGCGTAGCCCGCCTTCAACAGATTCTTGCACATGGGTCTGCCCATGATGCCAAGACCGATAAAACCAACTTTATACATACTTCAACGCATCCTTTCTGTTAGATCCAACGGTTTGTTTTTTTATTGGAGAGATAGGTCTCCAGCGGGGCCCAGCCAGTCTCGTTGAACTGGCTCAGGAGCTTCTGGGTCACGCCGTAGGTGATGAACTCCGACGGCTTCATGCCGTCCGGCTCGTAGGCGCGGACGAATTCTGGGATCTTCCTCAGCTGATCCAGGATATCCTGCGGGACCGGATTCGAGATCCGCTCCTCCTGCGGGGGATCCGCCGCGAGGATCATGTCCTGCACGCGGGTGTTGATCGTGTACAGGAGCTTGCCGCCGGCCATCTCCGTCAGGTGATAAGCGCCGCGAAGGCCGGCCGGCATGATGACCGCGTCATAGCCGCGCTGTTCAAAAATCTGATAGGTACGCTTGGCTACGGCGAGGCCAGCCATCGTGATGACCGACTCATCCAGACCAAGCTTCATATCCTGCGCAACATCGCGCAGATAATCGTCCAGACGGCCGACTTGCTGCACGACAATGCACAGCGGGGGTTTTACGCCCGCGGCCAGCGCCTTCTGCTTGCCGCGCGCATAGGCCTCGGCCACGGCGATCGCCTGCGAGACGGAGACATTGATCGTGGCGCAGATGGGAATGCCCTCTTCCGCCAGATGCTCGATCACCTCGATACCGGCCGCGGTCGCGGGAAGCTTGACGGCGATATTTTCCGCCCATGAGTGGACGCGCCGCGCCTGTGCGAGCATGCCCTCGGCGTCGCCGGCCCGCGTGGGGTTCAGCTGGCCGAGCGCGTAGCCGTCCGCGCCGTTCGTCCGCTCGTAAACCGGGCGGACCTTTTCCGCCGCATAAGTCGCAACGAGCTTCAAAAGCGCCTCTGCGCGTGCTTCCGGCTCAAAATCGTCGCCGAGCGCCACGACCTTCGGGTTCCAGAATTCCGGCTGGGACTGGAACGAGCGGAAGGTCAGGACCGGGTTCGTCGTCACGCCGGTCGCGCCGCGCCGGATCGCCAGCTCGATCTCATCCGGGTTGCCGGAGTCGTGCCACCACCGGGTCGGGGTGCACTGGTTGATCCACTCCAAATAGTTCATATCGGTACCTCTGCTCAGAATTTAAAATTGATCAGCGGGTTCCAGCCGTCGTTGATAAACTGATCGGTCGTGCGGTTGGCAGAGCCGAAGGTGATGAACTGCTCGCGGGTCATGCCGTCCTCGAGATAGGCCTTGCGGAACTCCGGCATGGTCATCAGGCGGTCGATCACGTCCTGCGCGACCGGAACATCGATGCGTTCTTCGCACTTCGTGTCGCTCGGGAGCATCTTGACGATCTTCGGGGCAATGGAGAAGATCATCTTCGCGCCGGCCAGCTCAATGATCTGGTTTGCGCCGCGGCAGCCCGCGGGCATCAGGTAGGTGTCATAGCCGCGCTCGTTGAAGATGCGGTAGGCTTTTTTCAGGCAGGCGATACCGGCCTGGGTGATATCGCTCTCGCTGACGGCTGCACCGCTGTCGTGCGCAACGTCGCGCAGGTAGTCATCCAGACGGCCGCACATCAGAACGGCAATGGTCAGGCCCGGCTTGATGCCGTTCTGCTTTGCACGCTCCTTGCCGCGGGCTGCAGCCTCGCCGACGGCGAGGACCTGCGGGACGGTGAAGCTGACGGTGGCTGCGACGTTCAGGCCCAGCGACGCGCATTCCTCATACGCCTTGATACCGGCGTTGGTCGCGGGCATCTTGACCACGATATTCGGCGCCCAGGAGGCGAGGATCTTCGCCTGCTCGATCATATACTCCACATCGCCGGTCTTGTTGGGGTTCGTCTGCGCGCAGACATAGCCTTCGCCGGGGACGCCCTTTTCGAAGATTGGGCGGGTCTGCTCAGCATAATAGCCGGTCACGCACTGCATGAGCGCGTAGACCTTCTCGTCGCCCTTCAGATCCTGCGGGATGGCCGCGAGGCGCTCGGCCCAGAATGCACGGTCGCCGTTCAGCGTGGACTGGATCAAAAACGGGTTGGTCGTCATGCCGGTGGCGCCGTTGGCAAAAGCAGCCTGCTGCTCTGCGCGGACGGCGGAATCATGCCAGTAGATAGACTTTGTCTGGCTGCTGAACCACTGCAGGTATTTATGTTCGTTATTCATAACTATGTGTCTCCTTTGCGGATCCGGCCGCAATGCCGGATCGGGTACGATCAATGTGTAGTTGGTATTGGCTGCGCAGCGGATGCGCCGCCGGTCGACTCGCGGACCACGAGCTTGCTCTGCAGCAGGATCTCCCGCGCGGGAGAAGCCGGCTTTTTGATGCGCTCGACCAGCAGCTGCGCGCTGGTCATGCCGATCTCGTAGAGCGGCTGGGCGATGGTCGTCAGGGGCGTTTTCAGATAGGCGCCGAATTCGATGCCGTCGTAGCCGGTCACGCGGATCTGCTCCGGGATGCGGATGTGCGCGGCATGCAGCGCCTCGATGACGCCGATGGCGACCGTATCGCAGCCGCAGACGATCGCGTCTGGCAGAACCGGCAGGGCGAGGATCTCCCGCACCGCGGCAAGGCCCGCTTCCACGCTGACCTCGACCTCGAAGTTGGGGAAAGACTCCAGGCTGAGGCCATATTCGCGCAGAGCGCTGGCATAGCCGTCACTGCGTTCGCGGCTGGAACGGGAATCCTGCAGGTGCAAGAACACCGGCCGTCTGCAGCCCTGGGCGAGCAGATGCGATACGACCTCGTAGCCGCCGTCATAGTTGTTGTTCAGGACGGCGTCGGCGGTATTCTGGCCACGCTCGCCATGACGCATGGCGAGCACGGTCGGAATGCCGAAGCCCTGGATCCACATGAGCCGCTCCTCGGTATAGCATTTCGGGGCAACAAGGATGAGGCCGTCGATCCGCTTGTCGATCAGAGACTGGATCGCGTCATATTCCAGCTCCGGCTGCTTGTCGGTGTTGGTGATGATGACGCTGTAGCCGTTTCTGCGCGCCTCGTCCTGGATCCCGCGCAGTACGCGCGCGACGACGGACTCCGCACTGTCAGACAGGACGACGCCGATGGTCCGGGTCGCCCCGGTGCGCAGACTGCAGGCCACCTGGTTCTGGCTGTAGTTCATCTGCGCGGCGATCTCCAGGATCCGCCGGCGGGTCTCATCCGAGAGGCCCTCTTTGTTGTTGAGCGCCTTGGATACGCTCATAACAGAGACGCCGGCTTCCTTTGCAACTTCTTTCAGTGTGACATTTTTCATCTTGCTCCCCCGATTTCTGCAGATCCTGTGTTCGCCGCGGCGTTTGTCTTCGATGGGTGTATCTTGCGAATGAAGTTCGAAGCTTAACGTTATCTTACGAATTATGTTAGACTATGAATCCGCAAAAATCAAGCTTTCCTTACCCAAACATGGTAATGAGTCCCGGGCAGAACACCACGATCAGCAGGACTACAAAGAAGCAGCCCAGATACGGCAGCTCGCCCTTGCTGATGCGGCCCATCGGGAGGCCCGTGAAGGTGCTGGCAGCGAAGATGTTGTTCGCCACCGGCGGCGTCATGCAGCCCATGACGTTCGTCATGGTGACGATCATGCCGAGGTGCAGCAGATCGATGCCGACGGCCTGCGCGATCGGGATGAACAGCGGCAGCAGCATGGAGACCGTGGCAATGCCCTCCAGGAAGAAGCCGAAGATCAGCAGGATCACGGTGATGATGAGCAGGATCGGATAGTAGCCCAGGCCCCGCCGAGGTTGGCAAGGCCGACGGCGTTCGGAGAGGTATAGTTATAATGGGCGCCGCCGCGGCGGATGTCCACGCCGCGTTCGATGCAGTCGTCGACGAAGCAGGAGACCAGCGGCGTCGGGCACAGGGTGCTGTGGGCAAATTCGACCGCGTTGACGGACTGCGCATGCAGGTCCATGAAATAGCGCTGCTGGGTCCGGTAGGCGTCATAGAACGCGGTGAAATCTTCAAACTGCTCGCCGACGGCGAGACCGATCTGCTTGCCCCGGATGGGATCGACGCCGTTGAAGATCGTCGTTTCGAGGACCTTGCAGAGGTTCGTGAAGCCCGCGGAATACATACCCTCCATCCGGCCGGCGACATGCGGCTCGACACAGCCGACCTCGCAGTAGTCGCGCGCCTCGGCCAGCGAACAGCCGATGTTGCGCAGGACGGGGATGATGGCCTCGTCATTGAAATAGGCGGGCATGCCGATACCGGCGCGTGCGACCTCCGCGGCGGCCAGCTTCATGCGGCGCGCGGAATGCTTATGCCAGCGGACCGACAGCGACGGCTGCGAGAGCTTCAGCTCCGCCGTCACCTTGCAGCAAAGGACCGACACGTCGTTCGTCACGTCGTTGCCGTCTGTGTCCATGCCGCCGACGATCAGGTTCTGGAACATCGGGTAGCCGCCGAAAGCGAGCGAGCCCATGTAGTCGCGCAGCTTGCTGATCTCCGCAAATTTGACCCAGAGGCAGCCGAGCAGCTCCTCTTCCCGCTCCGGCGAAACGCCGCGCTGCATGTCGTTTTCGTAGCAGCGCCAGGTGTACTGGTCAAAGCGGCCGGGACTCATGCTGTGGCCGTTGGAGTCGATCTGCAGGCAAAGGTGCAAGAACCAGAAGCTCTGCAGGGCCTCATGGAAGGTCTCGGCGCGTTCGCGGGGAACCTTGCGGCAGACACGGGCGATCTCGAGCAGCTCGTCCTTCCGCTGTCCTTCGGCCCGCGCGGCCTGGGTCTCGGCGAGGGCGGCGAAGCGCTCAGCGAAGTGCAGCATGGCCTGCAGGACGATCTGGCAGGCTTCGTAGAATACTTTCCGCTCCACGTCCTCTGCGGCGGTCGGCTGGCAGTGCGCCAGCTTTTCCCGGATCTCGTCAAGCAGGAAGTCGATGCCGTGGTCGATCAGCTTCTGATAGCTGACGCTGATATGGCCGAGGCCGCTGGACAGCGGGGACAGCAGGAACGCCTGGCTGGCCATGGCCTCCTTCGCAGCCTCGGGGATGATGCTCAGCGCGCGGTCCTTCGTCGTTCTGCCCTGCCACTTCGGAAGAAGCTCCCGCAGCACGGCCTTGTTTTCCTCGGAAAGCAGGAATCTGCTGGAGGTGCGGGTGCTGAAGCTGTCAAGCTCCTTGATGATCCAGTCCACGGAGAATTCCGGATAGACCGGCGCGCCCTTGGCCATTTTCGCCTGATTGCCGACGATCAGCTCGTCGTCGGCGATCCAGATGGTCATTTCCTGCATGATGGCTTCAAAGGTCTTCGCCCGCAGAAGAAGCGGCGGAAGGTCCTTGTATTTTTCGTACGCACGTGTTACGATTTGTGCGCGTTCACTGCATATTTCCGGCTGCTGCGTCAGGTTCTTTGCGCGCAGGCGGGCGATTCGTTCATTCATTCAGTAGCCTCCTTATCGCATTATCGAAAATTGCTTCGTTCAATATCCACGATCGTCTCCATCGCCCGCATATACCGGATGCAGCGCTCCGCGCTGGTATAGGCATCAGGGTACGGGCGGCACTCGACCGCGATGACGCCGGTATAGCCGACCTCGCGCAGCGCGTGCATATGGCTGCGGAAATCGGGATCATTGGGACCGGCGCGATGGGCTGTCTGTTCGGCGGCTATCTCTCCCGCCGGGCGGACGTCACGCTTCTGACGCACCGGAAGCAGCAGGCACAGGCCATCGAGGAGACCGGCCTGTCCATCCAGACCGACGAGGGGCCGGTCGCGTGCGGGACGCTCCGCGCCGTCTGTGCGGCGGAGGTTTCGGAGGTCTTCGACCTTCTGGTCGTGTTCGTCAAGGCGTTCCAGACGCGCGACGCCATCGAAAGCATCCGCGGCTGCATCGGGCCGGAGACGGTCATCCTGACGCTGCAGAACGGCATCGGCAACGGGCAGACGCTGCAGCAGCTCTTCCGTCCGGAGCAGATCCTGGTCGGCACCTCGACCATCAACAGCCAGCGTCTTTCGGACACCGCGGTCAGCCAGCACGGCGGCATGGGGATCACGACGATCGGCAGTCTCTGCGGCAAGACGGCGCTCGCCGAGCAGACGGCAGCGTTTTTCACAAGCTGCGGCTTCTGCGCCGAGGCCAGCACGAATATTGACGGTCTGATCTGGAAAAAGGCGTTCATCAATCTGACGATCAACCCGCTGACCGCACTCTTTGACCGGCCGATCGGCATGGTGGAGCAGTGTGAGGAGGCCTGGGCGCTCGGCCGGCAGGAGATCGCCGAGGCCGTCCAGGTGGCAAACGCCTCCGGGCAGAGCTTTTCCTATGAGGAGGTCTGTGATTTTGTCTGGCAGGTCCTCCACGGCGCGCGGGAGGGCACGACGTCCATGCGCACCGATATCCGCGCGGGCCGCCCGACGGAGATCGCGTATCTCAACGGCGCGGTCGCCGCACTCGGCAAGCAGTACGGCATCCCCACGCCGTACAACACCATGATGACGCAGCTGATCCGCACGCTGGAGTTTACCAGCCGCCGCAGCTGACCGGACGCCGCCATGCGGCAGGGAGGGACGAATCATGCAGAACCAGCAGATCATTCTGATCCACGGAAAAAACTATAAACAGATGACCAAGCAGCTGCTGCAGGCCGCCGGGCTGGCGGACGAGATCGGCAGCCGGGATACCCCGGTCGCGCTGAAGCCGAATCTGGTGATCGGCGCGCCCGCCTCCCGCGGTGCAACGACGCACCCGGAGCTGGTGGCGGGCGTGCTGGAATACCTGCAGGAAAACGGCTTTCGCGACCTGCGCGTCATCGAGGGCTCCTGGGTCGGCAGCCGGACCTCGGAGGCCGTTCAGACAAGCGGCCTGCTGGACGTCTGCCGGCAGTACCGGGTCCCGTTCATCGACCTGCAGAAGGATGCCTCGGCCAGCTATGACGCGAAGGGCATGCAGATCAAGGTCTGCAGCGAGGCCATGCGCCCCGGATTTCTGATCAACATGCCGGTTTTGAAGGGCCACGGGCAGACGCTCATCACCTGCGCGCTGAAAAACGCGAAGGGGCTGATCCCCAACTCGGAAAAGCGCCGCTTCCACGCGCTCGGGCTGCACGCGCCGATCGCGCATCTGAACGCGCTGATCCACTGGGATTTCATCCTGGTCGACAACATCTGCGGCGACCTGGACTTTGAGGAGGGCGGCAACCCGGTCGAAATGGACCGGATCTTCGCCTGCAAGGATCCGGTGCTCTGCGACAGCTTCGTCTGCCGGACCATGGGATATCAGCCGCAGGACGTCCCCTACATCCCGATGGCGGAGGCGCTCGGCGTCGGCAGCACAGATCTTTCTGCCGCGACGATCACCGCGCTCAACGAACCGGCACAGGCCGTCACAGACCAGCGGCCGTCGCGTCGCGTGCAGGCGCTGGGCCGGTATGTCTGCGCGGATGCAGCCTGCAGCGCCTGCTACGGGTCTTTGCTGTACGCGCTCAACAAGCTGGAGGCGGACTATGGCCGCCTGACCTTTGACGATACGATCTGCATCGGGCAGAATTACCGCGGGAAGACCGGCAGTCTCGGCATCGGCAGCTGCACGCAGGGCTTTACCTGCAGTCTCAAGGGCTGCCCGCCCTCCGCCGCGGAGATCTATGACTTTTTGCTGGCGCATATGACTGCGCGGTAACACATTTTCCCGATCCGGCCAGCCCATCTTCGGATGGGCTGGTTTTTTTCGGCGCAGCCTGGCTGCGGGAGTTGACAAGGACATGATGTCGGCGTATAATAACGCAGCGTTATATAACTGAGTGTTATAAATCAAGGAGGATTCTATGCCGGCTGTCAGGAGGATCTCGCGGGATGCGATCGTGGATGCGGCGGTGGAGGTGCTGCGGGAGGGCGGATTTTCGGCTGTCAACGCCCGCAGCGTCGCAAAAAAGCTGGGCTGCTCAACGCAGCCGATCTATTCGTCGTTTCAGAACATGGACGAGCTGAAGGCCGCGCTCCGCGCGCGCGCCATCGCGCTGCACACACAGCGCGTGCAGGACTCCCTGCGCGCCCATGAGGGGAACGACACCCGCTACAGCAGCTACGGGATGGGCTTCGTCAAATTCGCGGCGGAGGAAAAGCAGCTGTTCCGCTGGCTGTATCTGGAGGGCGGGCAGATGGAGCCTTACCAGAACGACATTCTGCTGCCGGAAGTCCTGCGCGCGATGGAGGATGAATTCGGCTACCCGGAAGACGTCGCGCGCCGGTTCCATCAGGACATGATCTACTACTCCTACGGGCTGGCGATCCTCGCGAACACCGACCATCTGCATCTGACCGAGTCCGAGCTCCGCGAGGCCTTCCGCCGGGAGTTCCGCGCGCTGATCGCCATCCACGGCAAGCCCGCAAAGCTGCCGGAATTTGCTGTGAAAGCGGGCGTCGTCCTGTGAATCTGAAGGTATCGTTCTCCTGGGTCGGGCTGGTGGTCTTTGCGCTGCCGATGCTCATCAATCTCGCCTATGCCGCCTTCCCGCCGGCCGGAAAGGCGGGGCCGCCCACACCCGTCACCCGCTGGGTGGAGCTCGTGGAGCAGGGCAGCCGCATCGCTTATCTGCTCGCCGTCATGCTGCTTGTCAGCCGCGAGCCGGTCCGCCCGCAGGGCGTCTGGTTCTGGCTGGCGGTCTGCTTTCTGGCCTTGTATTACGCCGTATGGATCCGCTATTTTCTCGGCAGACGGGAGATCGCGCTGCTGCAGCGCGCGTTCCTGCTGGTCCCGCTGCCGTTGGTCTTTTTCCCGGTCCTCTATTACCTGTGCGCGGCGCTGTGGCTGCGGAATCTGCCGGCGGTGATCCTGATACTGATCTTCGGCGCGGCACATCTGACGGTGTCGATCCAGTCGTTTTCTGCGCCGGGAGCGTAAAAAAATTCCTGTTTGCCGCGTCCGCGCTATTGACAAGGCTGCTCCGGCCGCGTATAATGTTCGATATACATCGAACGATGTGTATCGAATAATATATTTTAAAAGGGGCACGGACCATGGCGCCGAAGAACAAGTTTACAAAAGAAGAAATGGTGGCAGCCGCGCTGCAGGTCGTCCGGACGAAGGGGATCGATGGGCTGACCGCGAAGACGATGGCGGACGCGCTCGGCACGTCCACGCAGCCGATCTTCACGGCCTTCGGCTCGATGGACACCGTCCGGCAGGAGGTCTGCGCCGCCGCCGTGCGCGTGTACGACCGATATACGAACGCGGGCCTGCAGGAGAAGATCCCCTTCTTCGGCGTCGAAATGCAGTATATCCGCTTCGCACGGGAGGAGCCGGAGCTCTACCGGCTGCTGTTTCTCACGCGGGCGCAGGGGCAGGGGCAGGGCTGGAGCGCGATGCAGTCGATGAAGCATCTGCAGACGCTCGTCCGGCCGACGCTGATGGAGATCTACCAGATCACAGAGCTGGAAGCGGATCTGTATTTCTGCGATCTGTGGTTCGTGGTGCACAGTCTGTCCACGCTGATCGTGACCGGCGACTGCCCGTATTCCGACCAGGAGATCGGGCAGATCCTGACAGGGGTCAGCATCAGCATCTGCAAGTCCATCAAGGAGATCACCGGCTTCGCCGCCGGGACGTTTGACCGCGACGCGGCCTTTCGCGCGCTGGTCGGAAAGGGACCCAGGGTACAGGAGGATGATTAACATGACCGAAACGCTTCCGCTCAAATTGAATTGGCTCCGCTGTCCCCGCTGCGGCGGCAAGACGCGGACACAGCTCCGGCCGCACACGGTGCTGGAGGATTTCCCCCTGTTCTGCCCGAAATGCAGATACACCTGTGTGATCCGGTTTCAGAACGGAAAAACAGAAGAAATTGAAATGCCAGACGCTTAGACGCAGTGCAGACCACAACAGACGTGGAACGCGCTGCGTCTTTTATTTATTGTCAGGAATGAAGGAAATGCCCATGAAAGAATTTATAAAAAAGCACCCCGTGCTGGCGGATGTCTGTGATGTGATCTTGTCCCTGCTCTGCGGCAGCTTCGCGCTGCTGGCCTTCGGCATCGTCTGGATCCTGGAAAAGCTCGCAGACGCGCGGCAGGGACAGGAGGGAAGGTGGCGGATATGAAAGAAATCGTTATCTACGTCCACGGGAAGGGCGGCTCGGCGGCGGAAGCCGGGCATTACCGGCCGCTGTTCCCGGACGCGGAAGTCGTCGGCTTCGATTACCGCGCGCAGAGCCCGTGGGAGGCCGAAGCCGAATTCCCGCCGTTTTTCGCAGCGCAGCGGAAACGCTGTGACCGCCTCACGCTGATCGCCAACAGCATCGGCGCGTTCTTTTCCATGTCCGCGCTGGATGCAGCGCTGGTCGACCGGGCGTATTGGATCTCTCCCGTGGTCGATATGGAGAAGCTGATCGGCGATATGCTGCAGTGGGCCGGCGTGCGCGAGCAGGAGCTTGCCGAAAAGCAGGAGATCCCCACAACCTTCGGTGAAACGCTGTCATGGAAGTATCTGACCTACGTGCGGGCGCATCCGATCGCATGGCATGTGCCCACCCGTATCTTGTACGGCGCGCACGACGATCTGACCGCGCCGGAAACCATCTCGGCCTTCGCCCGGCGCGTCGGCGCGGAGCTGACCGTCATGCCGGACGGCGAGCATTGGTTCCACACGAAAGAACAACTGCGCTTTCTGGACGCCTGGATCACGGAAGACGCCGGGAGATGAAGAAACATAGATGAAACTGGAAGCGGCCATCGCGGCGGACTACAGCAATATCGCCGGGATGGTCGTGCGGAAGGACGGCGAGACCGACGACAAGATCGCCTATGCGTTCTCCGACGCCGCGATCATCGCCGCCCAGTCGATGTACGCGGAAAAATTTATCGCCCCGGCCGGGTCGGGCAGCTGGAGCAAGCAGGGACTGCTGGTCAAGGCCGGATCCGACTTCGACTACTTGCTGGAGATCGTCAACGAGACTGCTGCTGTGCATACCGGCCTGACGGTCTACGATACCCTGCCCCGCATCGGCGACCCGAATCTCTTCGGTGCATCCGGCCGCGGCTCGGAATTCCCGGTCCGCCTGCGCGGCGCCATCACGCCGCCGGAGGGCTATACGGTCTATTACACCACCAGCCCGGAGGTCTACACCCACTCCATGGAGGAGATGGTGGACTCCGATATCTGGACGACCTCGATCACCGACTACGCGTCCGTCACCGCCTTCAAGCTCGTCGCCGGAGAAGGGACCGTGCTGGCCGGGAATTCGACGTTCTGGGTCCGGATCCCGGTGTGCGCGCTGAAGACCTTTGACGAAGACTCCATGGCTCTCCTGCGCGCGAAGGTCGATCAGGATCAGGCCAGCGGCACGGTCTCGTGGCTGCAGGCCGTCAATGCCTTCGGCTTCCGGACCGTGCAGACCCCCACGGTCAAGGGATCCAACACGGTCTGGGCCCGGGTGTGCTTCGCGGGCTTCTGCGTGAAAAAGGTGAACGGTGCGACCCAGGCGGCGCTGCCCGGCGCGTTCCTGCTCCTCTCCGCCGCCGCCCTCCCAGACCTCCGCGAACGCCGCAGCCGGAAGCGCTGAGGCAGCATTCACACCCAATCCACAACGCCGCCGGCGCTTTTGCGCCGGCGGCGTTTTTCGGCAAAATGCCGGGTTTGTCTGTATCTTCTTGCAAAGTTCTCCTGCATATGTTACACTTTTTACTGGAAAAACGTACAGGAGGCACGGCATGGATCGGTATCGTATCATTGAGGTCAAGCAGAGCGTCTTTGCGGACAACGACGCTGCGGCGGAGCGGCTGCGCGGCGAGCTGGACGCGCAGGGCACATATCTCATCAACCTGATGTCCTCGCCCGGCTCCGGCAAGACGACGACGCTTCTGCGTCTGCTGCCGCTGCTGCAGCGGCAGCTGCGCGTGGGCGTGATGGAGGCGGATATCGACTCCGACGTCGACGCGGACACCGTCTCGCGCACCGGCGCAAAGGTCATCCAGCTTCACACGGGCGGCATGTGCCACCTCGACGCCGGGATGACCCGCGAGGGGCTGCAGCAGCTGGACGCGGCGGGGCTCGACCTCGTCATTCTGGAGAACGTCGGCAATCTCGTCTGCCCGGCGGAATTCGACACCGGCGCGCATCTGAACCTGATGATCCTCTCCGTCCCGGAGGGGCACGACAAGCCGCTCAAATACCCGCTCATCTTCCAGACCTGCGGCGCGATGATCGTCAATAAGATCGACGTCCTGCCGTATTTTGATTTTGATCTGGACCAGGTCACCGCGTTTGCGCGGCAGCGCAACCCCGACCTTGAGATCTTCCCCATTTCCGCAAAAACCGGCGAGGGCGTCGAGGCGCTCGCCGACTGGCTCTGCAGCCGGATCCGCACACACAAAGAAAAGAAGAAGGAGACAAACGCATGATCGATCAGGAACTGAAGCAGCGCGCGCTGACCCCCGCCGCCAAGGGCGAGGCTGCGCCGCGGGAGAAAATTCTGAAGCTTGGCAAAAAGATCACGGACGTCGTCGACCACAAGCTCGGCAAGGTCAGCGCGGAAGACGCGGAATACTGGGGGCTGGCCGGCGTCGTGACCGACGAGATGGCCGACATCGCCCTGACCATGAAGCTCCGCACGCCCTACACCGTCGAAGAGCTCTGGAAGATGAACAAGGTCACGGAGGAGCAGAAGCCGCATTTCCAGGAGCTGCTCGACCAGATGAGCTACATCGGCCTTCTGGAATACGACTACGGCTACCACTATGACCACAACGGGCGCACTGCGCCGCCCTCGGAGCGGCGGTATATCCTGCCGATGTTCGTGCCGGGCAGCGCGGAGCTGTTCAACATGGAGGAGGATGCGGAGCTTTCGGGCCGGAACCCCCGGCTGGAGCAGCATCCGGAGCTTGCCAAGTTCTTTGAGCGCATGACCTACGTGCCGCTGGCGGGCAAGACGCATCTGCTGCCGCCGGGCGGCGGCGGCGTGGGCATGCACGTCATCCCGGTGGAAAAGGCCATCTCGATGGAGAACCAGACGCTCGACATCGAGCATCTTTCCTACTGGCTGAAAAAATATGAGGGGCACATCGGCGTCGGCCAGTGCTCCTGCCGCACGAGCCGCGCCGTGCTCGGCGAGGGCTGCGCGGACGACAACATGTGCTGGTGCATCGGCGTGGGCGACTTTGCCGACTACTGCCGCGAGACCGGCAAGGGCCACGACATCACCTACGAAGAAGCCATGCACATTTTGCAGGCGGCCGAGGATAACGGCTTCGTCCACCAGATCACAAACATCGACGGCGAGAACAAGATCTTCGGCATCTGCAACTGCAACGTCAACATCTGCAACGCGCTGCGCACCTCGCAGCTGTTCAACACGCCGAACCTCTCCCGCAGCGCCTACACGGCGGAGGTCGACCGGGCCAAATGCGTGGCCTGCGGCAAGTGCGTGGAATACTGTCCCGCGGGCGCGGTAAAGCTCGGCCAGAAGCTCTGCGACAAGCACGGCAACACCGTGGAATACCCAAAGCATGAGCTCCCACACGGCCTCAAGTGGGGCGAGGAGCACTGGGACCCCGACTACCGCGACAACAACCGCAAAAACTGCTATGAC
>CDTW01047491.1_pt1 | contig 33050 bp, 26 predicted proteins | sample 554901 | NCBI WGS metagenome assembly CDTW01 (sample SAMEA3182045, study PRJEB8094) | gut metagenome | biome: human; feature: gut; material: Stool; isolation source: human stools | place: Canada | collected 2011-11-01
GGCTTGGGCGTCACGGATTTGACCTTGCCGCTGACCACGTTGCTGTAGGGGCTCAACCCGGCGTCGTTGCAGGCTTTTACGCGATAGTAGTACGTTGTGCCCGCCTTGGCACCCGTATTGGTGTAGCTGGTGGCGGTGACAGTGCCCAGCAGGCTGTACCCGGAGCCCTTGGACGTGGAGCGGTAGATGCGGTAGGACGTTGCGCCGTACACCGCGTTCCATGTCAGCACAGGCTTGCCGCTGGTGGCGGAGTTGCCGATCTTCACCACCGGCGCGGCGGGGGCAGACTTTGCACAGTGCAGCGTGGCATTCTTTAAGGGAGCGCTGTTATCCCAAATGGTAATATTATCCCAATCCGCCGCTGTACCGCCGTAGTAGACATCGGTCAGGCTGTCACATCCGAGGAAAGCATCCGCACCGATAGATGTCAGGCTCTTGGGGATCGTGATACTGGTCAGCACGGTGCAATAGTAGAATACAGAGCCGCCGATTTTTGTTACGCCATCGGAAAGCACGACAGACCTCAGGTTCTCGCAGTTCTTGAAAGCCGTATTTCCTATTTCCTTCACGTTACCGGGAATCGTGATGCTGGTCAGGTCGTTGCGGCCATAGAATGAAAGCCATCCGATGGTCTCCACGCTTTCCGGCATTCTAAACGCTGTCCCGCTGGGCCCGCCGTAGCACAGTTCCGTTTTTTCCTTATCGAACAGCATTCCGTTTTCGCTGCAATACCTCTTGTTATCCGGTACTACAGTCACGGACACGCCGCTGGATGCAAATACAGCCGCGCCGATCTGGGTCACACTGCTCGGTATCGTCACGCTTTTCAGGCTGCTGCATTCGTAGAACGCACACATATCAATCCTTGTCACGCTGTTTGGAATGTTCACGCTCGTCAGACCGGTACAGGCATAGAACGCCCACTCGCCGATGCTGGTTATGCTGTCCGGGATCGTCACACTTTTCAGACTGCTGCATTCGTAGAAAGTATACCTTCCGATAGCGGTGACACTATCTGCTATCGTTACACTTTCCAGATTGCTGCATTCGTAGAAGGTATACCCGCCAGTGTTTGTCACACCATTCGTGATGATGACCTTTTTCACCTGTGAGCGGAGGTTATACCACGGTGCGTACTCACCATTGTAGACATAATACGCTTTCATGTACCCCGTACCGCTGATGGTCAGGGTGCCGTCGGAGGTCAGTTTCCATGTCACGTTTGAATTGTAGCCGCTGCAGTCGCCGCTGCCGACAACGGTGGCCGCCCACGCCGTGTCCACCAGCCCCAGCGGCAGCAGCGTGACGATCATCATGACCGCCAGCAGTATGGATGCGATTCGCTTTTTCATGCGTATTCTCCTCTCCTTTTTTCGCGCCGTTTCGCGCATATAATACATTATTATACACTCCTTCCGCAAAAATGCAATAGCTCTCCACCTGTTCAGCCGAAATTCTTCGCAAAACGGCAGTTCCTTCCTGCGGCCCCCGCAACATTTCCCACACACGGGGCGGAACGGTGATTGACGGGGCGGCGGCTCATTGTGTATAATGTTGGGCAGAATATGTACAGCGCGGCACGGCGCAGGGAGGATGCAGCATGGAGATACGATTCACAGACGGCAGCTATACGGACGGCGCGGGCCGGGTCATGCTGGATCCCACCGTCTACCCGGACTGGCAGATCGGCGCGGCGGCGGAAAAGTCGCTGCCGCCGGTGGACGAGTTCCGCCGCAGGCTGGGCCTGCTGCCGGAGGAGCTGATCCCCCACGGCAAAACGCCAAAGCTGGACTTCCTGCGCGTCATGGAGCGCCTGCAAGACCGCCCCGACGGCAAGTACATCGAGGTCACGGCCATCACCCCCACGCCGCTGGGCGAGGGCAAATCCACCACGTCGCTGGGGCTTATTGAGGGTCTGGGACGGCTGGGCAAAAACGTAGGCGGCTGCCTGCGTCAGCCCTCCGGCGGCCCCACCATGAATGTCAAGGGCACCGCTGCCGGCGGCGGCAACGCCCTGCTCATCCCCATGACCGAGTTCTCGCTGGGCCTGACCGGCGACATCAACGACATCATGAACGCCCACAATCTGGCCATGACGGCGCTGAACGCCCGGATGCAGCACGAGCGCAACTACGACGACGCCCAGCTGGCCCAGCGCGGCCTGCGCCGTCTGGATGTCGACCCGGCGCGGGTGCAGTGGAGCTTCGTGCTGGACTTCTGCTGTCAGGCGCTGCGGAAAATGCATATCGGCGGCGACGGGCGGCTGGACGGCTACCCCATGGACACCTGCGCCAATATCGCCGTCAGCTCCGAGCTGATGGCCATTCTGGCCGTGGCCCGCGACCTGCCGGATCTGCGCCGCCGCATCGGCGATATCGTGCTGGCCTACGACAGACAGGGCCGCCCCGTGACCACCGAGGAGCTGGAGGTGGCGGGGGCCATGACGGCGTGGATGCGCAATACCATCAATCCCACGCTGTGCTACACCGTGGAGCACCAGCCGGTGCTGGTACACGCGGGGCCCTTCGCCAACATCGCCATCGGCCAGTCGTCGGTGATCGGCGACCGGCTGGGCGTGAAGCTGTTCGACTACCATGTGACCGAGTCCGGCTTTGCCGCCGACATCGGATTTGAGAAATTCTGGAACGTGAAGTGCCGCCTGTCCGGCCTGAAGCCGGACGTGTCGGTGCTGGTGGCCACCGTCCGCGCCCTGAAGATGCACGGCGGCGGGCCGGAGGTCATCCCCGGCCGTCCCCTGCCGGGCGCCTACACGCAGGAGGATCTGACCCTGCTGGAGCGGGGCTGCGCCAACCTGCTGCACCATGTAGAGACGATCCGCAAGTCCGGCGTCACGCCGGTGGTGTGCCTGAACCGCTTCCACACCGACACAGACGCGGAGCTGACGCTGGTGCGCCGGGTCTGCGCGGCCCACGGCGTGCGCTGCGCCGTGTCCGAGCACTGGCGCTATGGCGGCGCGGGGGCGGAGGAGTTGTCCCGCGCCGTGCTGGACGCCTGCGAGGAGCCGTCGGATTTCCGGCCTCTGTATCCGGACGGCATGCCCCTGCGGCAGCGGGTGGAGCGCATCGCACGGGAGGTCTACGGCGCCGACGGCGTGGACTGGTCGCCGCTGGCGGCGGAGAAGGCCGCCCGGTTCGAGAGCGACCCCCGGTACGCCGGGTACTGCACCATGATGGTCAAGACCCACCTGTCCCTGTCCCACGACCCTGCGCTGAAGGGGGTGCCCACCGGCTGGCGTCTGCCGGTGCGGGACGTGCTGGAGTACAGCGGCGCACGGTTCCTGTGCCCCGTGGCCGGCGGCATCTCCATGATGCCGGGCACCGGCTCCGACCCCGCCTACCGCCGGGTGGACGTGGACACGGCCACCGGTCAGGTCACCGGCCTGTTTTGAGAGAGGAGCGGCTTATGGACGATACATTGCGCAGCTGCCGGGAATTTACGGCGGTGCTGGCCTCTGCGGCTCCCACGCCGGGGGGCGGCGGCGCGGCGGCGCTGACCGCCGCCATCGGCACGGCGCTGGGCGGCATGGTGGCCAGTCTGACTACAGGCAAAAGGGCCTATGCATCCGTGGAAAATGAGATACGGCAGCTACTGTCAATGACAACAGCTTTACAGGAAGATCTGCTGGATCAGGTGGCGGCGGACGCCGAGGGCTTCCTGCCGCTGGCGGCGGTATACGCCCTGCCCAAGGACGATCCCGGCCGGGCGGCAAGGCTGCTGCGGGCGTCGGAGGACGCCTGCGCCGTGCCCCTGCGGATCATGGAGCTGTGCGTGGCGGCGCTGGACGCCGCCGGACGTCTGGCGGACATCGGCTCCCGTCTGGCGGTGTCCGACGCCGGGTGCGCCGCCGCCATTCTGGGCGGCGCGCTGCGGGCGGCGTCCCTGAACGTACTGGTAAACACAAAGGCCATGGGCGCGGCGGGCGCACCGCTGACGGAGCGGTGTCTTGCCCTGCTGGCACAGGGCGAAGCGGCGTCCGACGCCGTATTCACGCGGGTGAAGAACCGCCTGCTGTAAGGAGGGACGGCCTATGGCAAGACTGCTGACGGGCAGAGAAGCGGCGGCGGCGCTGACCGCGGAGCTGCGGGAGCGGGCAGCGGCGCTGGCCCTGCGGAACGTGACGCCCCGGCTGGCGATCCTGCGCTGCGGCGAGAACGAAGCGGACGGCGCGTACCTGCGGGGCGCTCTGAAGCGGGGCGCGCTGTGCGGCGTGGACGTGGCGGTGCGCACCCTGCCGGAGACTGTGTCACGGCAGGCGCTGCTGGACGCCATCGACGCCGTCAACGGCGACGCATCCGTCCACGGGTGCCTGCTGCTGCGACCCCTGCCGCCCCATCTGCGGGACGCGGAGGCGGAGATCTGCGGCCGGCTCCTGCCGGAGAAGGACGTGGACGGCATGACGGACATCTCTGCCGCCGGTGTCTATCTGGGCCGCGACCAGGGCTTCGCCCCCTGCACGGCGGAGGCGGTGACGGTGATGCTGGACTACTATCATATCGACTGCGCCGGAAAGCGGGCGGTGGTCATCGGGCGCTCCCCGGTGGTGGGACGGCCCGCGGCCATGCTGCTGCTGGCGCGGAACGCCACGGTGACGGTGTGCCACACCGGGACTGTTGACCTGCCCGCCGTCACACGGACGGCGGACATCATCGTAACGGCGGCAGGCGCGGCGGGCAGCCTGACGGCGGCCCATGTCCGGCCCGGACAGACGGTCATCGACGTGTCCGTCAACTGGGACGCGGCGCGGAACGCCATGGTGGGCGACGCGGACGCCGGTGCGGCGTCCGTGGTGGCCGCCATCACCCCGGTACCCGGCGGCGTGGGCGCGGTGACATCCACGGTACTGATGCGCCATGTGCTCCGGGCGGCGGAGCGCGGAACGGAAGGAGGATGCCTGTGAATCTGTTTACCCCGGCGGAAGCGGCGGCCAGCTACGCCGCCGCAGGCGCGGCGAAAACGCGCCAGCCCATCTGGCGGCTGCTGCTCCTCAGCGTACTGGCGGGCATGCTCATCGGCTTTCCCGTCTGCGTGACGAACATGGCCTGCTACGGATTGGAAAACCCCAGTCTGGTGCGTATCGCGGCAGGCGTGCTGTTCGCCTTCGGTCTGGGCACGGTGGTGCTGACCGGCGCGGAGCTGTTCACCGGCAACACGCTCATCGTCATCAGCGTGCTGGACAGACAGGCCACGGTGGGCGGCATGCTGCGCAATTGGCTCATCGTCTATGCCGGCAATTTCCTCGGCTCCCTGCTGGTGGCCGGTATCTGCGCCCGCTTCGGCTGGCTGGGCAGCGGCGGACTGGCCGCGTTTTCCCTGCGGCTGGCGGTGACAAAGATGACCATGCCCTTTGAAAACGCCTTTTTCATGGGCGTGCTGTGCAACATACTGGTGACGCTGGCGGTGCTGCTGAGTCTGTCCGCCAAGGATGTGGCGGGCCGCTTTCTGGGCGCGTGGGTGCCGGTGATGTTCTTTGTGGTGGCGGGCTTCAGTCACTCCATCGCAGACATGACCTACTGCGCGCTGGGCCTGTTCGGCAAGACCGTTCCCGCCGCTGCGCAGGCGGCCGCGCAGATGGGCGTCGACCTGACGGCCCTGACGTGGGGGCGCTATTTCCTGGGCAATATGCTGCCGGTGACGCTGGGCAATCTGCTGGGCGGCCTGCTGGTGGGCGCCGGTGCATGGTGCTGCCACCTGCGCCGCGCCAAATAGTACATAGTACATCGGAGGATACATGAATCTCTTTTTGAAACTGGCCTATCTGTTTTTCATCGGCTCCGTGCTGGGCTGGGTGCTGGAGCTGTTCTACCGCCGCTTCATCTCCGGCGCCAATCCGGAGCGCAAGTGGATCAACCCCGGCTTCTGCGTGGGGCCCTATGTGCCGCTGTACGGCTCCGGTCTGTGCATCCTGTACCTGCTGGCGTCCTTCGGGGACGCCCACGGCACAGGCACCGCCGGCGGCAAGGTGCTGCTCATCGCCGGTATGGCCCTGAGCATGACGGCCATCGAGTATATCGCCGGCCTGATGTCGCTGAAGCTCATGCACATCCGGCTGTGGGATTACAGCAGCCAGTGGGGCAACATACAGGGCCTGATCTGCCCGCAGTTCTCGCTGATCTGGGCGGCGGCCAGCGCCGGGTACTACTTTCTGGTGCATCCCCACATCCTCGACGCGCTGAAGTGGCTCTCGGAGAATCTGGCGTTCTCCTTTGTGATCGGATACTTCTTCGGCGTGTTCACCATCGACGTGGTGTACTCCGCGCACCTGCTGACCCGCATCCGCCAGTTCGCCAAGGAGAACGAGGTGGACATCAAGGTCGAGCGGCTCAAGTCCCTGATCCGCAGCCGGCAGGACGAGCGGCGCGAGAAGGCCAACTTCCTGTTCGCCTTCCGCTCCAGCCACTCGCTGGCCGAGCATCTGCGTGAGGCGCAGGAGGCGTGGGAGGAGCGCCGCAGGGTCGAGAAAAAGTGACGGAACACACTTATATAGGAGGTATGTAAAGTGGATAACATTTACAGCAAGAAGCCGGAGGAATGCCGGTATTCCTTCACGCAGCACACGGCCTGTGAGTTTTTCCCCTGTCACAAGACGGCCCATCCGGAGGACTTCAACTGCCTGTTCTGCTACTGTCCGCTGTACACGCTGGGCAGTCACTGCGGCGGGCGCTTCGTCTATCTGGACAACGGCGTGAAGGACTGCTCCGGCTGTCTGGTGCCCCACGGGCGGGGCAGCTACAGCTACATCATGAAAAAGTACCCGGAGCTGATGGAGCTGGCCAAGAAAAACCGCTGAAATTACCCTGAAAAAACATGAAATAGCCATGAAATATGGCTGAAATAAACTGAAATATCGGAAATAAACTGAAATATTGAAAATAAAAATGTCCCGGCGGCCGCGCCGGGGCATTTTTATTTTCCTGTGACCGCCTGCGCGAACCCGCCGGCGAACAGCCCCGCAGCCCGCAGCGCCTCATCCGTCCGGAGGGATCTTTCACCGTTCCGGTATCAGATAATCTGATAATCCGATCGGCAAAAAATGTGGTTGCTTTTACGGCTGCTCTATATTGTACTAAATTTGTAAGGATGCGCCAATTTTATGGCATTTTACCAGCATAAACATGGAGGGGAAATACATGAACTGCCACAGATGTCTTCCACACCTGCCCCGCAGCAGCGTGTGTTGACCGCGCTCTCCGCCGTGCGGGGGAGCGCGGACAACGGTACGCACAGATCAACCGACATGAGAACAGAAAAAAGGAGGTAAAAGACCATGAGACAACCGAAACGAACAGCGAGCAGACTCCTGAGCGCCCTGCTGGGGCTTATCATGCTCCTGAGCCTGCTGCCCACCGTGGCGTTGGCGGCGGAGCGTGTTCCCGAAGAGCTCAAAGCCATGGAGGTCTCCTCAGGTGTCAAGGATGAGGTGAACTTCCGCGATTTAGTATGGAACCCGTCGTTCAGGGAAATCAACGATAAGCCGGTGAAATTCGATGGTGAGCGCCGGTGGGTGCGATGGAACAAGACGGCGAATAAGTGGGAGCGCTATACCAAAAAGACCTTCAAGGAGGGTACATACAAATATTTTGTAGAGGCGACCATCAGCGGTCAATACTACGATCAGTACCAGTTCGCCAGTCAGGTCGACGTCACGGTGGATGGAGAGAAGTGGACGACCACCGGATCGGCGATCGATCCCGGCAGGAGGGTATCGCGTATTATGATAATATCTCCTGAGTATACCGTCACCAATGACCGCGAGCTGGTCAACCGCGTTGCTCTCACCTCGGATGCGGAGAGAAAATTGGTGGAAGGGGAAACTCTGTTTAGACTGGACATCGACGTCCTGTCTGCCAGCACCACATCGGGAGGAGACGTGCCGAATTTGGAGACAACGCTCGGGGAGGACTTCTGGCAAATACGATACCCGGGCCAAACGGAGTGGACCAGGGCTTTTGATCCGGATGATGTGCGGCCTTTGGTTCAAGGCGGCGCGTACTATCGGTATGTCTTTCATGTTGAACTCAGAGGTAAGTTCGTCTTTGTCGATACGGATAAGCTTACGGTCACCTTAGACGGCACGACGTGTACGCCTATAGGAGATGTTCTGGACAACGGACGATACGGCAGAGTCATATACGCATACAGCAGAGAGTATTATGCGCCGAAAAAGAGCGAGCTCCGAACGATCACCAGCATCGATCTCAGGACGAGCATCCCCAATATATTGCAGGCCAACAACCCCATAGAGAAACCGACCATCACGGAAGCGAACAATAAGATGGTCTTTAAGGCGGACAGCAACAAGGATGGATGGCAGCACGGCGTTGCAAGAGTTCTTCCCGGCCACATTCTCCAATATAACTGGGAGGAGCCCACGACCTCGTACTTTAAGAAGGATAATGTTTACCGGTACGGCGCCGTGCTGACCGTCAAGGACTGGGAGCACTGGAAGCTCGGAGCGGCAAGTAATCTCACGGTCACGGTGGACGGCGAGCGCATTCCCAGTGAAAACATAGAGAGGCTCGACAATTACCGTCTGTTTGTGTACTCGGAGAAGCATCAAGCACATGAGCGCACACCGATCGAGGAAGTCAACGTCACCTCGAATATGGCGAGCATCGTGAAGCTCGGCGGCACGGTGCAGACTCCCACCATCACCTTTAACGACGGCGACCAGGCCCTGTATATCGACGACTCCATAGGGTTCGGCTGGCTGAAGTGGCAGGACTCGGACTGGTACACCTACGGGAAGGGGGAATTTGAGCCGGGTAAATACTGCTATTATACCAATGTCCACGTCGGAAACTGGGAGGAATATGCGTTCTCCGACAATGTGACGGTCAACTGGGACGGTAAGCCATGCGACCGCCCCACGGGCCGCGCCCCGTCGCAGATCTTTGTGTCGTCCCCGGTGTACATTGTCCCTGAGACGGTCGAGGTGGTCACCGCCACGTCCTCGGACATCGACAGCATCCCCAAACTGGGCGGCGCGATGACGAACCCGACGTTCACTGTCCAGACCGGTCAGCCGGCACGTTTCCGGGAGGATTATCCCTACTGCGCCTGGTTTAAGAAGGTCGACGGCGCGTGGAAGGAATGCGGCCTGCATGTGGACATGGACAAGATCTTTACGGAGGGTACGTACCGGTACTGCGTCTATCTGTTTATCGGCGGCAAGGGATATACCGAGGACCGTGAAAGCTATGTGTTCTCCCCGGATTCAAAGGTTATCGTAAACGGGACGATGTGGGAGACATGGAGCTATAAAGTAACGGATACCTTCTCATGGTTACGTGTGTTCTCTCCCGAGTACACCATCTCCGCCGTTCCCGCCGCGCCGGTGGTGAAGATCGGCCATTCCGCCACCAGCGGCAAGCCCATGCTGACATGGAACGCCGTGGACGGCGCGGCGTCCTACAAGGTGTACCGCGCCACCGCTAAGAATGGCGCGTACAGCGTCATCAACACCACCAAGGCACTGACCTACACCAACACCGGCGCGGCGCTGGGCACCACCTACTACTACAAGGTGGAGGCCCTGAACGCGGCAGGCAAGTCCCTGGGCTTCAGCGACGTGGTGGAGGGCAAGGTGGCTCCCGTGCTGGCGGTGGGCTACTCCTCCGTCAGCGGCAAGCCGCAGCTGACATGGAAGGCCGTTCCCGGCGCGACCGAGTATCAGGTGTACCGCTCCACCCAGCAGAACAGCGGGTACGCCAAGATCAATACCACGACCTCCACCTCCTACGTCAACACCGGCGCAAAGGCCAACACGACGTACTACTACAAGATCGTGGCGGTGAAGGGCACGGCGGTCAGCGACTTCAGCAACATCGTCTCCGCACGACCCGGCAAGTAAACACGCAAAAGGAATCCCCCGGCTCCGCCGGGGGATTCCTTTTGTAGGAGGGGTGCTTCCGCGACGCCGCTATGGATATTCCGGCGGCGGGCGGAGCGCCTTTTCACGTGCCGGTGATTACCTGCGCAAGGCCCGCGGCAAATAGTCTGGCGGCGCGGAGCGCCTCGTCCAGCGAGTTGCCGGCGGTGCCGATCTCCACCAGCATGCTGCCGGTGGTCAGGTGCTGGTTATAGTTGGAGTTGCGCAGCGTCAGCGGCCGCATCAGCGTGGGGGACATATCCGTCAGCTTCTGCTGCACGGCCACGGCCAGCTTGACGTTTTCCAGCCAGTGGTCGTTGTTGCTGCCCATGACGAAGCTGATCTGGGCGCAGTGCGGGTCCTCCCGTGTGATGACCTTGTACTGGTGGCCCGCCCTGTCCTCAATGGCGTCCCGGTGGACATCCAGCACGAAGGACAATGTGGGATATTTTTCCAGATATCCACGGATGGCGTCCGCCGCCCGCTCGTAAGCGCCATCGTAGGCGGGATCGTCGTACAGCACCCGGTCATGGAGCACGGAGATGCCGTAGGACGACAGGGCGGCGGCTATCTCGTCCCCCACCCGGATCATATTCACCGAGGCGTCCGCCGTGCGGCAGGTGCCGGTGGGGACGTACTCCTGCCCCTTGGGCATGGTGTAGGCCTCGCTGCCGTGGGTGTGGATGATCAGCACCTGCGGTGCGTCGCCGGACAGCTCCGCGGCGAAGCTGCCGTCGAACCACGACGGCTCCAACGACTTGGTGGAGCTGTTTTTGATGAACACGTCCCCTACCTGCACGAAGCCGGAGGGCGAGGAGGGCGCGATGGTCTGGGACGCGGCGCCGTTGTCCTCGTGGGCGGGCGCGGTGTCCTCCGGCACGGGCGCGGGGGTGACGGCGGAGGGCGCGGTTGGTGTCTCCTCCGCGGTCGGCGTCTCCTCCGGCAGCGCGGCTACCTCCGCCCACGCGGACAGCAGCAGCGGCGATTCCCGCAGGGCCAGCAGGGCGGGCAGGGCCAGCGTGTCCGCCGGCATCATGTCCCCCAGTTCCCAGCGCAGCAGCGTCTCCGGCAGGCGGGCGGAGTCCCGGACGGCGGAGGCCGCCTCCCGGAGACTGTCGCTGCCCACGGCGGCGGCGGAAATCCAGAGCGTGGCGGCGGCCAGCGCCATGGCGGCCAGACGGCGGAAACGGTCTTTCTTCACAGGTATCCCTCCTTGCTGTACAGACAAGCCTATGCGCCGGGCGCGGGGGATATGCCGCCCGGCGGACGTCCCTCTCTTATGCAAAAAAAGTTGGGATTTTGGGCAGAAAATGGGCGATACTATGCAGCGCGCATATTGTTTTTCGTGAAAAAGGTGCTACAATGGGTCTGTAAAAGCGTGTCGTATGACACAGTAAAGAAAGGGGAAGATCAAGTTGAAAAAACGATTTCTGTCCATCCTGCTGACGGCGCTGCTGCTCTGCGCCGTCCCGCTGGTGCTGGTGGATACGGCGGAGGCGGCAACGGGCGCGCAAATTCTGACCCCCACCAGCGGCACCAGCGGCACAGGCGCCAACGGCGGCACATGGAAATGCTCGTCTGCCGGCGACACACTGACCCTGACGGACTACGACGGCTATCCTATTGAGACGGATGCCACCACCATCAGGTTCAGCGGCACGAACACCATCACCGTGCCGCTCTCCAATCTGTCCGGCGCACGCAGGGTGTACGGCCTGAAGCTGACCTCCACCAAGGATATTTTGATCCGCGGTGAGGATGGCAGCAGCCTGAACATCGTGTTCAAGCCCAGCAGCGGCGCAGAGGACGTGGATGTCAGCGGCATCGATGCGGATGGGCCTCTGTTGATCAACACCGCCGGTGACATCACCATCAGCGCACCCTACGGCTCCCCCTACGGCATCCGTGCCAGACAGGGGCTGGATTACAGCGGCACGGGCGCACTGGACATCACTGTCAGGGGCAGCTATTTCATCAAAAGTCAGCACTGGTGCGCGGCCTACGGCATCGCGGCGGAGAAGGGAGCTATCTCCCTGAGCGGCAGAGGCAGCAAGACCATCCGTGTGCAGAGCAGCGCCACCTCCCGGCAGATCAGCAGCACGCCCTACGCCATCTATCACAAGGGCGGTACCGGCAGCTCGGGTACGGCCACCATTTCCGTGGACACGGGTGCGCTGCACATTGAGATGAACGGCGACGGCTGCGGTATCTACAACATGGGCAGCGCGGACAGCGCGTATGTGAATATCAACAACGTCCCAGAGCTTTCCATCGAGAAAGCGGATTCCGCCATCGAGACTGCCTACTCCGGCACGGTCAACGTGCGCAACAGCAAGCTGCGCATTGCCGACGGGCGCTACGCCATACGGACCTCCGGCGGCACCATTAACATGGAAAATGCCGACGTAACGGCGGCGGTGCAGGGTTCCAGCGCCCTCAGAACGGATGCTGCGGTATACACCGGTACGCTGCAGGTGAAGGGCAGCAGTACGGTGGATATGACCGCCACATACGGCCCGGTGGTCTATGCCGGGGCCATCTCTGTCAATCTGTCCAACGGCAGCTTTACCGCCAAAACCGGACAGTCGAAATGGCCGCCGATCGATGCGCCCGTAACGCTGGGGGTCAAGACCCGGCTGGTGACGGGCGTGTGCAGCGACGCCGATGCCGGTACCTACGCCGGGGAACTGGTGGCCGCGAGCGACAATATCTACGAGACGCGCTTTGCCAGCGTTGTCGACAGCGGCAGTTGTGGCGATAACGTGACGTGGATGCTGACCAGTGACGGCACGCTGACCATCAGCGGCAAGGGAGCGATGCAGAACTACGAAAGCTACGGTGCGCCGTGGTATGGGTTTTGCTCGCAGGTGAAGACCGCTGTCATTGATAACGGCGTGACCGGTATCGGGGACTATGCGTTTACTGGCTGCACAAGCCTGACCGGTGTGACGATCCCGGATAGTGTGGTCAGGATCGGCGAGGGGGCATTCTGGGCTACCAGGTTGGCCAGTGTGACGATCCCCGGCAGCGTGACCAGCATCGGAAGCGCCGCGTTCGGCATGTGCAGCGTGCTGACCGATATCTACTACGGCGGCTACGGCGTTGACTGGCTGGCGGCTGGCGGCGCTTATGCCCGCGTACCGGAGAACGCCGCCGTCCACTTCAGGGAGGAGCTGTACGGCAGGGGCGCATGCGGCGAGAACGTCAACTGGGTCATGACCCTTGACGGCACGCTGACCATCAGCGGCACGGGAGAGATGGCGGACTATAGCGGTTCCGATAACTTCGTACCTTGGGCCGCCGCTCAGGAGTACATCCAGTCTGTTGTGATCGAGAGCGGTGTCACCAGCATCTGCAGCGGTGCATTCCACGGCTGCACCGTCCTGACCAGTGTGACCATTCCCGGCAGCGTGACTGATATCGGCGGTTCCGCCTTCGAGGGCTGCACCGGCTTGACCCGTGTGGTGCTTCCCCACGGCGTGACCAGCATCGGAATGTATGCGTTCGATCGATGCTCGGCGCTGACCGATGTGACGATTCCTAACAGCGTGACAATGATCGGTGACGGCGCGTTCTACGGCTGCACCGGCCTGGCGAACGTGACCATCCCCGACAGTGTGACAACGATCGGTGACAATACATTCGCTTACTGCGATGCACTGACCAGTGTAATCATCCCCGACAGCGTGACCAGCATCGAATATAATACATTCTACGCATGCAAGTCACTGACCAGTGTGACCATCCCCGGCGGCGTCACAAAAATTGGCGACAATGCGTTCTACGGCTGTAATGCGCTGACCGATATCTATTACGGCGGCTATGGCATTGACTGGCTGAAAGCCGGTGGTGGTCATGATCGCGCACCGGAGAACGCCGCCGTCCATTTCAAGGATGGCCTGTACGGCAAGGGCGCGTGCGGCGAGAACGTCGACTGGGTCATGACCGCCGGCGGTACGCTGACCATCAGCGGTACCGGTGCGATGGCAGACTGCGAATGGAACAGCGCACCGTGGGCCAGAGCCTGCTCGGAGATAACGTCCATCGTCATCGGGGACGGCGTGACCGGCATCGGGAACAATGCGTTCCAGTACTGCAGCAGCCTGACCGGCGCGGCGATCCCAGGCAGCGTGACAGCAATTGGCAGCTCGGTGTTCTACGGCTGCGATGCGCTGACCGATATCTATTACGGCGGCTACGGGATGGACTGGCTGGAGGTGTATGGCCATGATCAGATTCCCGACAGCGCTACTGTTCACTACAAGGAGAATCTGTACGGCAGGGGCAGCTGCGGCGAGAACGTCAATTGGGTCATGACCGCCGATGGTATGCTGACCATCAGCGGCACAGGCGCCATGGCGGACTACGAATGGAGCGGCACACCGTGGGCCAGCGTCTGTTCGGAGATAAAGTCCGTGGTCATCGGGGACGGTGTAACCAGCATCGGGGATTATGCGTTCTATGACTGTGGCGCGCTGACCAGCGTGACCATCCCCGACACGGTGACGGTCATCGGTGACGGTGCATTCCGCGGCTGCAGCCGCCTGAGCGGTATGACGATCCCGGACAGTGTGACCAGCATTGGGAAAAGTGCTTTCCGCGATTGTTGTAAACTGACCGGCCTGACGATCCCGGATAATGTCACCAGCATCGGTGACCATGCATTCAACGGCTGCAACGGCCTGACCAGCGTGACGCTTCCGACCAGTGTGACCAGAATCAGTGCCGGTATGTTCTACAACTGCTGGTCGCTGAGCAATGTGACGATCCCCAACGGCGTGACCAGCATTGGAGACAGCGCGTTCGGGAAGTGTACCGATCTGAGCAGCGTGACCATTCCGGACAGCGTGACGACGATTGGCAGAGATGCGTTCTATTACTGTAGTCTCACCGACGTCTATTACGATGGAACGGCAGAGGACTGGGCAAAGATATTCATCGGGGATGGCAACGAGCCCTTGACCAATGCCACGCTGCACTGCGTTCCGTCCGCCCCGGTGGTCAAGATCGGCAATTCTGCGGCCAGCGGAAAACCGCAGCTGACGTGGCGTGCCATGTACGGCGCAACGTCCTACCGCATCTATCGCTCTACGTCCAGAGGCTCCGGGTACAGTCTGCTGGGCACCACCACGGCCACCAGCTATACCAACACGGGTGCCAAGGCGGGCACAACGTACTACTATCGCGTAAAAGCCTGCAACGACGCCGGGTTGAGCCCCTACAGCAACGTGGTCAGCGGGCAGGTCAAATCTGTGACGCCCAAGCTGTCCGCGCCGGTGGTGAAGATCGGCCATTCCGCCGCCAGCGGCAAGCCCATGCTGACATGGAACGCCGTGTCCGGCGCGACCTCCTACAAGGTGTACCGTGCCACCAGCCAGAACGGGACGTATAGTCTGCTGGGCACGGTGACGGCTACGTCCTACACCAACACCGGCGCGAAGGCCGGTACGACCTATTACTACAAGGTCAAGGCCGTCAACAGCGCCGGTGAGAGCGCGTTCAGCAACGTGGTCAGCGGACGGGCCACGGTGACGACCCTGACCATGGGACATTCTTCCACCAGCGGCAAGCCCCAGTTGACGTGGAAGGCTGTCAGCGGCGCGGCGTCCTACAAGGTGTACCGCGCCACCAGCAAAAACGGCGCATACAGCGTCATCAACACCACCAAGGCCCTGACCTACACCAATGTCGGCGCGGCGCTGGGCACGACCTACTACTACAAGGTGGAGGCTCTGAACGCGGCAGGCAAGTCCATGGGCTTCAGCGCCATCGTGGAGGGTAAGGTCGCTCCCGTGCTGGCGGTGGGCTATTCCTCCGTCAGCGGGAAGCCCCAGCTGACGTGGAAGGCCGTTCCCGGCGCGACAGAGTATCAGGTGTACCGCTCCACCCAGCAGAACAGCGGGTATACGAAGATCAATACCACCACCGCGACCAGCTACGTCAACACCGGCGCAAAGGCCAACACGACGTACTACTACAAGCTCGTGGCGGTGAAGGGCACGGCGGCCAGCGATTTCAGCAACATTGTTAATGCACGACCCAGCAAGTAAACACCGTATAACAGCTATCCCCCGGCTTCGCCGGGGGATAGCTGTTTGTGTGGGAGCCTTGCCGGAAAATATTGGCTGTGCGGGCAATTCTCTCTTGTATTTCCCGCGAGCGGGCTGTATAATACTGTCAGCGCGTGTGTAGGGATGGTGCGTTAAGTGCCGAGCGGATGGGAGGCTGCCGCCGGACGAAGGAGCTTGCTCCGCGATTCCATTCCAACTTCCACACGGCGCATATCGCATATTTTATCTATGAGATCCCTCCCATCCCAAGGATAAGGAGGTTTTTTTATGCCCGAAAAAGAATTGTCAACTGCCGCACGTCCCGTTTTCAGCACCTATTCCCTCACCGTCTGCGCCCTGCTGACCGCGCTGAGCGTGGTGCTGGCCCGGGTGCTGACCCTCATCCCTGCAGAGACTACCCGCATCTCACTGGAGGCCGTGCCCATCGTGCTGGCGGGCCTGCTGTGCGGGGCCCTGCCCGGTGCGCTGGTGGGCTTCTCCGCCGACCTCATCGGCTGCCTGATCTCGCCCTTCGGCTACAACCCCATCTTCTGCGTGCCGCCCATTCTGTACGGCCTGCTGGCCGGTCTGCTGCGGCGGTATGTGCTGGAAAAGCCCACCCTGCCCCGGACGGCGCTGGCCTTCTTCCCGGCGGCGCTTTTCGGCTCCGTCCTGTGGCAGAGCATGGCGCTGGCGCTGGTATACGGCGGCGACGCCAAGCAGGCGTTTTTCCTGACGAAGCTGGTGTCGCGAAGCATCCAGTTCGCCCTCACCGGCGGTGTGGACACCCTTATCGTGTGGCTGCTGCTGCGGCGCGGCGCGCTCAGCAGCGTACAGCGGCACATCCGTACCAAAGGAGGCCGGCGGCATGACGATCAATGAGGCGCTGGCTTACATCCACGCGGTGGACTGGCGGCGCAGCGTACCGGGTCTGACGCGCATCGGTGGGCTGCTGGACAGGCTGGGGCATCCGGAGCGGACGGTGAAATTCGTCCACGTCACCGGCACCAACGGCAAGGGCTCCACCTGCGCCATGCTGGCGTCCATCCTACGGGCGGCGGGCTATCGCACGGGGCTGTACACCTCGCCCTACATCTTCCGGTTCAACGAGCGGATGCAGATCGACGGGCAGCCCATCCCCGACGAGGAGCTGTGCGCCATTACGGAGGAGGTGCGCCCGCTGGCGGACGGCATGGATGACCACCCCTCGGAGTTCGAGATCGTGACGGCCATCGCGTTCACATGGTTCGCCCGGAGGCGGTGCGATATCGTGGTGTGCGAGGTGGGCATGGGCGGCGAATTCGACGCCACCAACGTCATCCCCGCGCCGGAGACGGCTGTGCTGTGCAACATTGGGTTGGATCACACGGCCTATCTGGGCGACACAGTGGAGAAGATCACCGCCACCAAATCCGGGATCATCAAGCCCGGCTGCGACGCGGTGCTGTACCCCTGCGCACCGTCGGTGGTGGAGGTGGTGGCGGCGCGCTGCCGCCGCTGCGGTGTGACGCTGCACCGGGTAGATATGGATGCCCTCTCCCCTGCCGCCCACTCGCTGGACGGGCAGGACTTCGATTTCGGTGAGCTGACCGATCTGCACCTGCCCCTACTGGGCCGGATGCAGCTGCGCAATGCCGCCACGGTGCTGACCGTGGCGGACGTGCTGCGCCGCCGGGGCTGGGCCATCAGCGAGGACGCGGTGCGGCAGGGACTGGCACAGGTGCGCTGGCCCGTCCGGTTCGAGGTGGTGCGCCGGGAGCCGCTGGTGGTGATGGACGGCGGCCACAACCCCCAGTGCATGACGGCGCTGGCGGAGAACATCCGCGATTACCTGCCGGGACGGCCGCTGACCGTGCTCACCGGCGTTCTGCGGGACAAGGATTATCAGCACATGTATGCCCCCCTGCTGCCCTATGCAGCGCGGTTCATCACCGTGACGCCGGACAGCCCCCGCGCCCTGCCGGCGCAGGAGCTGGCGGCGTATCTGGCGCCGCTGGGAAAGCCGGTGACGGCCTGTACCTCCATCGCAGAGGGCGCGGCGCTGGCGCTGGAGAGCGCCGCGGCGGACGGCGCGGTGCTGTGCTGCGGCTCTTTGTACCTCATGGGCGACGCCAAGGCGGCGCTGCTCCGCTGACGGTACCATCAGTTGACAACGAAAAAAACGGTGCAGCCGCAAGGCCGCACCGTTTTTTTTGCAGGTCGAGTCTCAGCCCTCGGCCTTCTCTGCCTTCAGGGTGTAGGAGGCGCCGGCCTCGATGCTGGTGGCGTCCACGCCGGTCATGGCATACTCGCCGTTGATGTAGAAGGCCCAGTACGCGCCATCCGTATCATAGTCCAGCGTCACGCCGTTGACGGTCTTGACATACAGGCCGTACTCGGTGTCGTCACCGGCCACGATGCCCAGCTCCAGCAGGGCCTCGCCCACCGTCTCCTTGTCGGTGTTGACGGTGAAGGTGACGGTTGTGCCGTCCAGCTGGGTCACTTCCATGGTGAAGGCGGTTTTGCCCTGTCCCACGGTGGCGCCATCGGCCACGGTACCGTCGGTGACCACGTCGGCGTCATTGCCGGCACCGCCGTTGTCCTGCGCCTGATTGCCGCATGCGGCCAGCGCCAGTACCATCACCAGCGCCAGCAACAGGGCCAGCAGCTTGTTCAGTCCGTTCTTTTTCATGTTGATTTACTCCTTTTCAATCAATGCTATCAGCAAACTGCCCTGCGTGACGGACACGCGGACAGGGTTGCCCACAAAATGATTACTGACGCCCAGCGGGAACGACGCCGTCAGCACCGCGTCGTGTACGGTGTACTGCCCGCCCTCGATGGTCACGCCCTGCGCGTCCGCGCCCATGCAGAACACGGACACGATGCCCCTCTCCCGGGCCGGAAGGCAGAGCTCGCCGCCGCAGATGGCGGTGAAGCGCTCCCGGTCGCCGTACAGCCAGCCCTGTGCGCCCCGCTCCGCCAGATACAGCAGGCCCTGCAGGTTGGCGATGGTGTGGTCGGTGCGTCCGCCCACGCCGCCGTAGAGGCGGAAGTCCGTCTCGCCCCGGGCAAGGCCCTCCTTGATGGCCAGCATCATGTCGGTATCGTCCTTCTCCACCGGCACACGGCGGATATGGCCGAAGTCCGGCACGGTGTGCAGGGAGTCAAAATCCCCCAGCAGCAGGTCGGGCACGATGCCCTCCTCCCGGCAGATACGCCAGCCGCCGTCAGCGGCAATGACGGTGTCTTCCGGTGCGGGGCGGCGGATAAGGCCGAAATAGCTGCCCGCGCCGAAAATATAACAGGCCAACTGTGCTCCTCCCCTTTCACATCCACATGGCGAACAGGCGCAGCACCACGCCCACGATCCGCAGATACCATGGCCGCGCCGCCATGCGCGCCGGCGTCACCGGCTCGCTGCGGGCCATGATGTCATCCATGTCCTCCAGCAGCGACTCGATGGCCGGCATGCGGTACAGCAGCTCGCCGCATTCGAAGTGCAGCTGGAAGCTGCGGAAGTCCATATTCACCGAGCCGACGAACGCCGCTTCCCGGTCTACCATCACGGTCTTGCCGTGGATGAGCCCCGGCGTGTAAGTGTATATCTTCACCCCGTGGTCTGTCAACTCCGGAAAATAGCTTTGCGCCACCTGATAGGCAAATTTGTGATCCGGGATGCCCGGCATCATCAGCCGCACGTCCACGCCGCTGTCGCCGGCCAGACACAGCGCCTTGAGCATGGGCTCGTCGATGGCCAGATACGGCGTGGTGATATACACCGTCTGCCGCGCCCGGGAGATCAGCTGGAGGAACACATCCTCCGCCGTGGCGTCGGGGTTGTTGTCCGGGCCGTCCACCAGCGTCTGGCAGAAGCCGTCGGACGCGGCCTGATGCATGGGACGGTAGTAGTCATGCTCGCTGTGGAGCTGGCCGCCCAGCCGCTCCCACATGTAGATGAATTCCCTGGTCAGGCCCCACGCACCCTCGCCCTCCAGCCGGAGGCCGCAGTCCTTCCAGTAGCCGAAGCGCCGGATGATGTCGGCGTACTCGTCGGCCAGATTGGCGCCGCCGGTGTAGGCCGTGTCACCGTCGATGCAGGTGATCTTCCGGTGGTCGCGGTAGTTGAAGTACAGACGGTTCACATAGTGGTGCACCGGGTTGAAGATCATGACCTCCACTCCGGCCCGGCGCAGCGAATCCACCTCCTCGGCGGGCATGCGCAGCATACTGCCGAAGTCGTCGACGATCAGCTTCACCTCCACCCCCTGCCCGCTCTTGCGGCGCAGGATGTCCGTCAGGCGATGCCATATCTCGCCCTCGGCCATGATGAAGTACTCCAGAAAGATGAAGCGCTCCGCCTGCTCCATGGCGTCCAGCATATCCTCCAGAAACGCCTTGCCGGTGGGCAGATACCTTGCAGCCGTGTTTCTGTAAAGGGGAAAGCCTTTATTGTTCAGATAGGCCGCCAGCGGCACCCACTGGGGCATGCTCTGCCGCAGCCGCTCCACGTTCAGGCGGCTCTCCTCCTGCTTGTGCCCCGGCTCACAGGGCGGCGGCAGCTTTTTCAGATCCAGCCGCTTGGACTGCCGCCCGCCGTTCCACAGCCAGTAGAGGATCAGTCCCACTACCGGCAGAAAGAGGATCAGGAAGATCCACCCCACCTTGTAGCTGGTGTTGCCGGGCTTCGTCCAGATGTACACGGCGCAGACGAAGGCCAGCAGCTCCAGCGCCGTATAGGCCAGCGCCACGCGCTGGCGCAGTACGGTGGTCAGGAGGAACACCAGCGCCAGCTGCGCCGCCAGCAGCACCGCCACCAGCACCAGCCGCAGCGCCGCGGATATCCGGCGCTCTGTCCTCTGTTGGACTTTCGGTTTTTTCACAGGCGCACCTCCTCTCTTTCTTACGGGCCTGCTTCTGCGTTATTCCTGCGAGCTGCGCAGCAGATGCTGCTGGATATCCCACAGCTTATCGGACAGGTCGACATAATACTTGTGGGGGTAGTCGAAGCGCTTTACCTCGTCCCACAGGGTTTCCACCTGCCGGCGGCAGTAGTCGCGTATCTCCGTCAGCGGCGGGCTGTCGTACACCCGCTTGCCGCCCAGAAACACCGGCACCAGCAGCTCCCGCGCTTCAAAGTTGTAGATGCGCTTTTTCTTCCATGTGGCCAGCGGGTCGAAGATGGTCAGATCCCTGGTGTCGTCCACCGTCTCATCGTGGAGCGCCATATAGTCGGCGATGGCCTTGCCGGTATCCCGTCCGTAGAAGCGATACACCTTCTTGAAATGGGGCACCGTGATCTTCTCCACATTCTCGCTGACCTTGATCTTGGGCACCACCGTGCCGTCCGGCTCCTCGATGGCCACCAGCTTGTACACGCCGCCGAACACCGGCTCGGACTTGGCGGTGATGAGCCGCTCGCCCACGCCGAACATATCGATCTGCGCGCCCTGCAGCAGCATGTCCTGAATGAGATATTCGTCCAGCGAGTTGGACACGGAGATCTTGCACTCCGTCCAGCCCGCGTTGTCCAGCATCTCCCGGGCCTTGCGGGTCAGGTAGGCAAGGTCGCCGGAGTCCAGCCGGATGCCGCATTTAGTGATGCCCATGGGCTTGAGCACCTCGTCAAAGGCGCGGATGGCGTTGGGGATGCCGGAGTGCAGCGTATTATAGGTGTCCACCAGCAGCGTGGCGTTGGTGGGGTACAGGCGGCAGTAGGTCTTGAAGGCCTCCAGCTCGCTGGGGAACATCTGCACCCACGCATGGGCCATGGTACCGCCGGCGGGGACGCCGTACAGCTCGTCCGACAGGGTGCAGGCCGTACCGGCCACGCCGCCGATGTAGGCCGCCCGCGCACCTATGATGGCAGCGTCGGCCCCCTGCGCACGGCGGGAGCCGAACTCCAGCACCGTCCGGCCCCGGGCAGCGCGGTTGATGCGGTTGGCCTTGGTGGCGATGAGACTCTGGTGGTTGATGGTCAGCAGCGTGAACGTCTCGATAAGCTGGGCCTCGATGGCCGGGGCGCGCACCACCACCAGCGGCTCCTTGGGGAACACCGGCGTGCCCTCCGGGATAGCGTAGATATCGCCGGTGAAGCGGAAGTCCCGGAGATAGTCCAGAAATTCCTCGCAGAACAGGTTCCGGCCCCGCAGATAGGCGATGTCCTCCTCCGAGAAGTGCAGGTTTTCGATGTAGTCGATGAGCTGCTCCAGCCCCGCCGCGATGGCAAAGCCGCCGCCGTCCGGCACCTTGCGGAAGAACACGTCGAAATAGACGATGCGGTCCTTGTACCCAGTCTGGAAATACCCGTTGCCCATGGTCAGTTCGTAGAAGTCACAGAGCATGGTCACGTTCAGCTTTTCCTGTGTTTTCATCCTTCATACCTCAAATCGATCTTTGCGCACAGCGCAAAGTGTGTTACAAAGTATTATACCGCTTTTTCTCCCTTTAGGCAACCCTTGTCGGCGTTTTCCCGGTCAGACGGCGGAAAATGCGAAAAAACAGACAGTCCGCACAAGCGGACTGTCTGTTTGCATGATGGCCGGGAATTACTCCTCGTCCTCACCCTCATCGTTGGCCAGATCGCTGAGATCGAACTCCAGCTTGGCGCCGCAGTTGGGGCAGATGACCTCGCCGTCCTCCAGAACGGACTCGTCGAAGTAGACCTCCTCCTCGCACTCGGGGCAATTGGTCATGAAGCACTCCTCTTCCTCGTCGTCTTCATCCTCGTCCTCGTCCTCGTCATCCAATGCGAAGTACAGCGTTTCCTCCACATCGCTGAGGTCGTCGCTGACGGCGTCCAGACCGTCCTCCACGTCGCACAGCTCATCCTCAATGTCGGCAAACTTCTCCGCCATGTCGTCCAGCACGTCGATGATGGCGGCGATCAGCTTGCCTTCCTTGCTGTCGGTGTCCAGGTTCAGGCCCTCGGCCAGACCCTTCAGATATGCTACCTTTTCAGAGATCTCCATGTTCGGCTCCTTTCTGTACGATTGGTTGTCAGCTTACTTAGTGCGGCCGATATACTCGCCGGTACGGGTGTCAATGGTGATCTTATCGCCGATGTTGATGAACAGGGGCACCTTCACCTCGGCGCCGGTCTCCACGGTGGCGGGCTTCAGGGTGTTGGTGGCGGTGTTGCCGGCCAGACCCGGCTCCGTCTCGGTGACTTCCAGATCCATGAAGTTGGGGCACTCCAGACCGAACACGCTGCCCTTGTAGCTCAGCACCTTGCACACGGTGTTCTCGGTGATGAAGCGGAACGCATCGCCCAGCAGCTCCTTGTTCAGGGGCACCATGTCGAAGGTCTCCTGATCCATGAAGTAGTACAGGTCGCCGTCGTTGTAGCTATACGCCATGTCGCGGCGATCCACAAAGGCTTCCTCGAACTTGGCGGTGGGGTTAAAGGACGTTTCGGTCACAGCACCGGTCACCACGTTGCGCATCTTGGTGCGGACGAAAGCGGCGCCCTTACCGGGCTTGACGTGCTGGAACTCCACGACCTGCATAACCTTGCCGTCCATCTCGAAGGTCTTGCCGTTTCTGAAATCACCGGCGGTAATAGTTGCCATATTGATATTCCTCCCATATTGATGAGGGAATATCGCGATTCCCTCGAATAAATGATACCGGCCGAAAATTAGCCTCATATATTCTACATGATAAGCGCCTGTTTGGCAAGGGCTTCCGGCGAAAAAAGTGCGCCGCCGCCCTATTTTTCCCGCGCCGCCGCCTTCCACGGCCTTTGCAGAAGGTGAAGCACCTTGTTCCACGCGCCTTTCGCGCCGCCCCGCGGCTCCACCATCAGCGCCAGTACGCCGCTGCGGTTGGCGCCCAGCATGTCCGTCAGCAGCTTGTCGCCCAGCATGGCCGTCTCCTCCGGCGTCACACCGCAGCGGGTCATGGCTCTGCGGAACCCCACGGTCTGCGGCTTTTGGGCGTGGCCCTCGTAGGAGATGCCCAGCTCCCGGCAGAACTGCTCCACCCGGGCGGGGCTGCGGTTGTTGGACAGAATCATCACCGTGACGCCCGCCTGCGTCAGCTCACGCAGCCAGCGGCGCAGCCCCTCGTCCGGCTCGCGCTGGGACTTGGGGGCCAGCGTGTAGTCCAGATCGCACAGCAGCAGCCGGACGCCGCGCCGGGTCAGCTCCTCGCCCCGTATCTGTTCGTAGCCGTCATAGACCCGATCCGGCCGCATGGAAAATCGCATAGGCTGCCGCCTCCTTTCATATAGTATAGTGTACCATTGATGCGCCGCAAATACAAGGGGGTGTCCGTATGCAGCTTTATCTGGCCGCTGCCCCCTGCTATCTGCCGGAGGCGTCGCGCTGGAGGCTTCCCATTGCCCACGCCGCCTACCGCATTGACGGCGGCGGGCGGCTGGCCGCGCTGGCGATGCCGCCGGACACCCGGGGCGGGCTTCTGCTGGTGACGGAGACAGACTGTCCCGCCCCGCCCCAGCCGGACGTGCTGGCACGGGACATCCTGCGCCAGTGCCTGCACCGGGGCTGCACCGGCGTGGTGCTGGAGCCGGTGCTGTCCGCTGCGGCGCTGGACGCGCTGGCGGAGCTGTGCCGCCGCTATGGCCGCGCGCTGTTCGTTCCGGAGCGCTGCGGCCACGCCGTGGCGGATGCCCGCGTGGTGGTGAGCACCGCTCTGTCCGGTGGGACGCTGCGCCGGCGGCTGGAGGAGATCTGCCGCCGCTTCGGGGCGCGGCGGCTGGCGCTGGATCTGGCCTGCGTCCGGGCGGACTTCTCCCTCCCCGCCCCCTACGGGGACGGCGCGGCGCTGTCCGCGCAGCAGCTGGCGGCGCTGCGGGGCCAGCGGCCCGTGTTCTTCTCGCCGGAGCTGTGCGCCCGGTACTTCACCTACGGCGAGGGCGGCATGACGCATTTTGTCCTGTTTGACGATGCCGACACCCTGCGGCGCAAGATGTCGCTGGCGGCAGAGCTGGGCATCGGCACCGGCTTTCTGTCGCTGCCGGAATCGGCGGAGGCCCTGCCGCAGCTGTTGGGAAGATAACAAGCGTTCCTCCATACGAACAAAACCTCCGGCCAAGGCCGGAGGTTTTATTCGTTGTATTTACTTGCCGGGTCGTGCGGAGACAATGTTGCTGAAGTCGCTGACCGCCGTACCCTTCACCGCCACGATCCTGTAGTAGTACGTCGTACCCGCCTTTGCGCCGGTGTTGACGTAGCTGGTCGCGGTGGTGGTATTGATCTTCGTATACCCGCTGTTCTGCTGGGTGGCGCGGTAGACCTGATACTCCGTGGCTCCGGGGACGGCTTTCCATGTCAGCTGAGGCTTCCCGCTGACGCTGGAATAACCTACCGCCAGCACGGGGGCCACCTTACCCTCCACGATGGCGCTGAAGCCCATGGACTTGCCGGAAGCGTTCAGGGCCTCCACCTTGTAGTAGTAGGTGGTGCCCAGCGCCGCGCCGGTGTTGGTGTACGTCAGGGCCTTGGTGGTGTTGATAACCGTATATGCGCCGTTCTTAGCGGTGGCGCGGTACACCCTGTAGGACGCCGCGCCGGACACAGCCTTCCACGTCAGCATAGGCTTGCCGCTGGACGCGGAGTGCCCCATGGTCAGTGTCGTAACGGTGGTCTTCCCGCTGACCACGTTGCTGTATGCGCTCTCACCGGCGCTGTTGACGGCCTTGACCTTGTAGTAATAGGTCATACCGGCCTTCGCGCCGGTGTTGGTGTAGGACGTAGCCGTCACAGTACCCAGCAGGCTGTAAGTCCCTTTCTGGCTGGTGGCACGGTACACCTTGTAGGAGGTCGCGCCGCTGACAGCGTTCCACGTCAACTGCGGTTTACCGCTGGTCGCGGAATGGCCGATCTTGACAACAGGAGCGGCGGGCTTGGGCGTCACGACCACATTTCCGCTGACGATGTTGCTGTAGGGGCTCAACCCGGCGTCGTTGCAGGCTTTTACTCGATAGTAGTACGTTGTGCCCGCCTTGGCACCCGTATTGGTGTAGCTGGTGGTGGTCACGGTGCCCAGCAGGCTATACCCGGAGCCCTTAGCGGTAGAGCGGTAGATGCGGTAGGACGTCGCGCCCTCCACTGTGTTCCATGTCAGCATGGGCTTCCCGCTGGCCGCGGAGTTGCCGATACGCACCACGGGGCGGCGGGGGCAGACTTTGCGCAGTGCAGTGTGGCATTGGTCAGATTTTCGTTGCCGTAATCGATGGTGATGATCTCCCAATCCGCCGCCGTGCCGTCATAATAGACGTCGGTGAGACTGCTGCATTCATAAAAGGCATCTGCGTCAATGCTGGTCACGCTTTTTGAGATGGTCACGCTGGTCAATGCGGCACAGCCCTTGAATACGCCCTCTGCAATGTTGGTCACGCCGCCGGGGATCGTGATGTTGGACAGGGCTTTGCAGCCGGAAAATGCATAGCCTCCGATGCTGGTCACACTGTCCGGAATCACTACGCTGGTCAAACCGCAGCCGGAGAACGCACTGCTGCCAATGCTGGTCACACTGCCCGGAATCGTCACACCTTTCAGGCTGGTGCAGTGCTGAAATGCGTAGTCGCCAATAGTCGTCACACCGCTGGGGATCGTCACGCTGGTCAAGTTTTCGCACCAACAGAAGGCATAGCTTCCAATGCTGGTCACACCGTCCGGAATTCTGAAGACACCATTTTGAATCTTTCCCGGATGAAAAATCGTAGTCTTCTTCTTATCGTATAATCCGCCATCAACACTGCAATAATTTTTGTTTTCCCGCGACACGTTGACAGATATACTACAGCCAGCGAAAGCTCCAGCGTCGATGCTGGTCACGCTTTCCGGAATCGTCATACTGGTCAGGCTGGTGCAACCACCAAATGCCCAATCGCCAATGCTTATCACACTGTTTGGAATCGTCACACTTGTCAGGCTTGTACAACCACCAAATGCAGCCCACCCGATGTTGGTCACACTGTTCGGAATGGTCACACTGGTCAGGCTGGTGCAACAATTAAATGCCCAATCGCCAATACCTGTCACGCTATTTGGTATCGTCACACCGGTCAGCAGCGAGCAGTTCTCAAACGCAGCAAATCCTATGCTGATCACGCCGTCCGGAATGGACACACTTGTCAGCGCTTCACAGTAGGAGAACGCATATTTCCCTATGCTGGTCACGGCATTCTTGATGACGGCTTTCTTTACCTGTGAACGGAGATCATACCACGGTGTTCCCTCCCATTCATAGTCCGCCATTGCTCCCGTGCCGCTGATGGTCAGCGTACCGTCGCTGGTCAGCTTCCACGTCACGTTGGCGCCATTGGCGCCGCAGTTGCCGCTGTCGATCACGTCCTCAGTCGTGCCGCCGCCAAAATCAATGCCAAGCGAGCCTCTGCACAACTCATGTATGGCATCCTGCGCATCCGCCGATGTAATATTATAATAAGCCGTTGTTCCGTTTTTCGTATAAGAACCGCTTCCCGTATATACTTCCTGCAGCTGGGTGGTATACTGTGACCGGTCTATCACAACATAACCGAAATCCCGTTTCTGCCCTTCGCTCAACAGCGGAGGCTTTCCTGCGCTTGACAGGCTGCTGTCCCCGGTTATCCCCGCCATGAGTGCAGAAAACTCCCCGTATGTTGCTCCTGCGAGAATGCACCCGACAGACCAACGATATGAATTTGACTGCGTGGCCGTCTTTCCTGCGTGGCCATGAATCTGATAGGATCGATTTCCGCTTGTAATCTGGCTGTTCGTAAAAGGTTTGCCTGTTCCGCGCTTGTCATTGTCGCACAGATAAAAGGCATTCGTTTTTGCCCCTGTCAGATAGTTGTTGCTCATATCCAATGTGAGCGCCGCATAGTCCTCTTTTGAACCGCTGAGGTGGTTATCCAGCCGCACTTTATAGATGCCGTCATAAATCGTAGAAGGGCTATATCCGTTACCCTTGTAACTGAATTCCAACGGCATATCAGGAAAGGTCGAGCATTGATCTTCGCAGTAATAGATCTCCGGCGTACCGTTGACAAATTTCACCGCCAGGCAAACAGCGGCATTTCTGACCGCTGACTGTGTATAGTCGTCAGCTTTGTAGTTCGGGCTTGCGACCGCACTGACTCCCTCAAAGAAAAACAAAATTGACTGTCCGTCAGGAACGTTTGACAGTGCAGATACGTTCCGAATGTAGTACCGCATTGCGCGGTTTACATAGCCCGTATACGCGGGATTTATTTTTCCGGCTGCGACACCGACCGTACAGTCCAAGGTCTCCGCCGCCAACGCCGTGTCCACCAGCCCCGGCGGGACGGCGCTGAGCAGCAGCACCGCTGTCAGCAGGATGGACAGCAATCTCTTTTTCAACTTGATCTTCCCCTTTCTTTTCTGTGTCATACGGCACGCTTTTACAGACCCATTATAACGCGTTTTTGTGCAAAAACAATATGCTGGCTGCATAGTATGGCGCTTTTTTTGATAAAAAACGAAAATTTTCCCAAAAAAGAGGGACGCACCCCCCGTGCGTCCCTCTTTTTCACAAGCCGCCTACGGCAGAACACCGCACACGGCGGTGCTCATCACGATGGCGCCCGCGCTGCGGTACGTCTCCGGCTGGCAGCCCGTGACCCGGATGGTCACAGGCGTACCGGCGGGCAGCGGCTCGTCCAGCACAACGGCCCGGACATACTCCCCGGGCCGGAGCAGGCCGGTCTCCCCCAGCGTCCGGCCGCTCCCATCCAGAACGCAGAGCCGGAGCCATACCCGGTTCTCTGCGGGGTTGGTGAAATAGACCACCGCCGACGCACCGTCCATGTACACGCTGCCGCACAGAGAAAAGCGGTAATCCACCCCCTCCGCGGCGGGAGCGGAATAGCCCAGTGCCTCCGCCACGGCGGGGACGCCCCGCACGGCTGCGCTCTCAAGGGGCAGCACGGCCGCCTCCGCCTCTCTGCCGCCGAGGATCAGCGCCAGCGTCATGCCCACAAGGGCAAGGGTGCAGGCCGCCGCCAGAAATGGCAGTATCTCTCTTTTTCTCATCATACCGCTTCTCTCCGCCTTGGGTCGTTGTTCAGACGATGCGCCGCTTGACAGCGGCGGTGTTTCTCCCGTACTATAAGGGTATTATAATCCGTTCACCCCTGAACGAAGCAAGCATTTTTTGGAGGCACAGCATGGAAAAAGACACGAAGCAGCTCTTTCAGATCACCGAGGCGGCCCGCGCCTGCGGGCTATCGCGCAGCACACTGATGCGGATGGAGGAAAAGGGCCTGCTGACACCGGCCTATACCGCGCCGGACAGCGGGCGGCGGTACTACGACAACCACAATGTGGCCCGTATCCTGCAGATCGAGAAGTTCAAGGCCATGGGGCTGGACACGGAGGACATCGCGGCGTACTTCGCCCACGGCGGCGAGGCGTCCGGGATGCTGACGGTGCTGGAGCGGCGGCTGCTCGACCTGCAGCGCAGCGTGGAGGAGCTGCGGCTGCGGGCGCTGGAGCCGCCCTGCACCTCCGTGCAGATGATGACGCTGCCCGCCGTTACCTGCTGCATGCGGTGGAGCGTGGGACTGACCACCGCGGACCGGTACGCGGACATGTACAGCTTTTACGGCGAGTGCGTCCGCCGCGGATACCGGCTGTCGGACGAGCCGCTGTTCACCATCTCCCGGCGGCAGGACTATCTGGAGGGGTACATCGGCGATACGCCCTTCCCCTACGCGGTCTGCGTTCCGGTGCGGCCCAAAAAGGCGCCGGAGGACGCCGTGACGCTGCCGGCATGCCGGGCGCTGTCGGTGCTGTACTGCGGTGATTACGCCGGTGTGAACGAGGCGTGGCTGACGCTGGGGCGCGAGGCCAGGGCGCGTGGGCTGAAGCCCGCCGGGCTGCCGCGCATACTGGGCATTGTGGCGCCCTACACGGGCCGGGAGATCGACACGCAGCGGTACTGCTCCCGCTTCGTTCTCCCGGTGGAGGGGGAAGAAACGGAGGGGGAATGAGATGGGCGATACGCGCACAAAGCAGCAGACCGGCATGGCCGGTCTGCTGCTTTGCCGCTGTGCCGTCAGCTGTCGAAGGACGGGTTGATGAAGTAGATATTCTTCTCGCTCATGCGATCCTTCGCAAGCCGCAGCCCCTCGCCGAAGCGTACAAGATGGAGTAACTGTACTTGCTTAAATGCGCCATTCGATCTTGATGGAATCGCTGGTCGCATAGATGACACGGATGAGCTGGTCTACCGTCTGTCGCTTATCATTGAAACTCAACTCGTCCCACATAGTCAGGTGATTATAGATCTCCGTATAGTCCGCTTCCTTGTGCAGCTTCAATTCAGAGATACACTTCATCAACTCTTGCTTTTTCCCATCCAGTTCTTTGACGCGCCCACTGATGTAACGAAACAGGGTATCGTCCGCAGCCGACAGGCGATCCATCAGAGAGCCAATCTCAGTCTCAACTTGCGTAAGTTGAACATTCAACGCCGTTAGCTCGGGGTTAATGTAATTTCCTTTACACCTTCTGAGCGTTTTGAACTGAGCCATCTTTTTGCGCATTTCATTGTAGATGATTTGTTCAAACTCATCGGTATAAATCGTTCCGGGACCCTCGCAGGCTTTGGAGTTCATTTTGTTCGAACAGAGGAGGTAGCGGGAGCGTGTGGTCGAGTAGTGCTTATCCACCAAAGCGTACCCGCAGATGCCGCATTTGATCTTTCCCGCCAGCCATGTGTTCTTGGCTTTCTGATATGGCTTGATCTGCTGCGCTTCCAGACACTTTGCACGGCATTTCAGCCATAGGTCGGAGGGAATGATGCTCTCGTGTGGAGCCAGCACCAAATGGTTGCCTTCTAAATTCATTTGCTTGCGTCCTACGGAGTCCTGTCCCTTGTAGTAGTAGCATCCGTTCGTGCCGATAAAGTCACTCGGATCGTTTGCCATGATCGCGCCTTGGTCACGATAGAACTCATAGACGGATAGATCCGCGCGGACATAGATGGGATTCCTGAGAACATCCGCAAGTCGTGTGCGTCCCCACGGCTTTCCGTTTTTGAGAATGCCGTGGGCTTGAAAGTAGCGGATAATGTCACCGTAGGAGCATTCCGGCTTGGAGTAGAGCTCATAGATCAACCGCACCTGTTCCGCTTCCTCCGCGTTGATCTCATACATAGAGGTCTTAATACCCTCGATGGTCGTCGGGATCAGCCGGAATCCATACGGAACTCTGCCGCCCATATAGAAGCTCTTTTGACTGCGGGAGTAGTAGGCATCCGCCACGCGCTTTTGAATAGTTTCCCGTTCCAACTGCGCGAATACAATGCAGATATTGAGCATGGCGCGCCCCATCGGGGAAGATGTATCGAATTTCTCTGTTGTGGACACGAACTCGACCCTGTGCTTTCCGAATTTCTCCATCATATTAGAGAAGTCGAGGATAGAACGGCTGATGCGGTCCAGTTTGTAAACAACGACCTTACCGATCACTCCGCTTTCGATGTCGTTCATCATTTCAGCAAAGGCGGGACGGTCTGTATTTTTACCGCTGTAACCCCTGTCGGTATAAACCTTATACTGTTCACCTCTCATTTCGTACTGGCAGAACTCGATCTGGCTTTCGATAGAAATGCTATCGGCTCTGTCAACGGATTGTCTTGCGTAGATTGCGTTCATTTTGTAGCTCCTTCCTCACAGAAAAGAGCTGCTGACAGGTATATCATACCGCAGCAGCTCCTAAATAGCTATCATTTTCATTGTGTTTTTCATACTTTATAAAGACCTCGAAAAGACCTTCCTCGATACATCGCCGCTGTTCCATGCACTCCTCGGCGGTAAGCTGTGGGGTAAGGTTTTCAATTCTGATCATATTTTTTCTGCCGGAAATAATGTGCGCGTCACTATCGTAAGTGAAAGGGCGGACAATAATAACTATCACCTCCCGCGGTGCTATCATTTTATTTGCGAGAACCTTGTCCTATGCAGAAAGGGAGAGTCGAAATCCTTCAACTCTCCCTTTGCGTCACATGGTCTGCTGCCAGTCATAACTCACCTCGTCCTCGTGGTCATCTGCCTTGTGACCGAGGGCAATCTTCTTTTCACGTTCTTTTTGCAGTACCTTTCTGTCGGTGTGGTGCCGCGCAGGAATCACAGGCTCAGCAGGCCGAAGCTGCTCCAGACGGTGCCCAAGCCCCACCAGAGCAGAAGCAGTGCTGCCACCGCCATCAGCAGAGAGATCAATGCCGGAATACTGACATGTGGCAGATGCAGTCTGGGAAGTCTGATTCTGTGCAGAGAAAAAGAATTCTCTTTCGGCTTCCCAGCCTGTTCGGTCATCTGCTCCAGATGCCGCACCGCTTTCAGCAGATCGCCCAGCTGCGTCCGCGTGGGAAGCTGCGACATCTGCCTGCTGACGCTCTCCAACAGATCCGTCTGCCGATCCGCATGGTGCCACAGTGCATCCATGTATTTCATCATTCGCTCCCAGTCTGTTTTTGAGGGACACGCTTCGTGAGGCGTTGTCAGCGTCGGAAGTACTGCCTGCTGGGTGTTGCGCTGCTTGAGTTCTTGCAGAGACAATCTCTGCGCGTATTCTGAATTCATGTTCCATGACCTCCTTGCAATACTTTTCCTCGTGTAGTTTGCTGTCGCGGCACTTTAGTCCGTCCGGTGTGGTGTAGGTGATGTGCTTGCGGGTGCTCTCCCAGCGGACGGCATAGCCCTCGGACTCCATCAGGGAAACGAATGAGTCCCGGTCGGCAGCATACTTCATGCACTCGTCGATGGTGTTCATAAACCGCAGCTTCCAACTCTTTCCCTTCAGCGCTGTGTGATACTCCGCGCCGCTCATGCCGCGGGCCTGCTGCGTTGGCGCGTCAAAGACCGGCAGACCCATCTCCAGACAGATCATGTCATTGCGCCGCATCAACTCTTGCAGTTGTTCCTTCGCCATGTGCAGCTTTTTGCCGGTCTCAAAGTTGACGGAGTTGATGACGCAGTGGGAATGGATGTGCTCCCGGTCTACATGGGTGCAGACCAGCACCTCGCAGCCGTCGAAGTATTCCGCCAGCCGCCGCGCGGCTTCGTGGGCCTGCCGGGGATCGACCGCCGCGCCTTTCGGAAAGCTCTGCACCATGTGGTAGAACATCACGCCGCCGTCCTTGTGGTAGAGCAGCTT
>CDTW01037617.1_pt1 | contig 29756 bp, 18 predicted proteins | sample 554901 | NCBI WGS metagenome assembly CDTW01 (sample SAMEA3182045, study PRJEB8094) | gut metagenome | biome: human; feature: gut; material: Stool; isolation source: human stools | place: Canada | collected 2011-11-01
ATTTTGCCGGGGGCTTCGCCCCCGGCACCCCGGCATTAAACCGCTTGCGGCGCTGGTTGTCCCTGCCATACACGTGCCCCTGTGGGGGCGTGCTTTCTTTGTCGCCTGCTTACACTGCCTTCTCTTTCTTTTCTGCCCCCATCCCCCACCCCCCTTCCCAACGGGAAGGGGGAGACTCTAAGATTATTTTGCCGGGGGCTTCGCCCCCGGCACCCCGGCATTAAACCGCTTGCGGCGCTGGTTGTCCCTGCCATACACGTGCCCCTGTGGGGGCGTGCTTTCTTTGTCGCCTGCTTACACTGCCTTCTCTTTCTTTTCTGCCCCCATCCCCCACCCCCCTTCCCAACGGGAAGGGGGAGACTCTAAGATTATTTTGCCGGGGGCTTCGCCCCCGGCACCCCGGCATTAGACCGCTTGCGGCGCTTACAGTCCCAGCAAAACCGGCACTCCGGCGGGAGGCGTATCCCGGAGACAGCACTGACAGTGTCCGCGCATCCGGTAGAGTTTTTCCCCGGAAGTAGGCATGAGCCGCGGCTCCTCCAATCCATACATTCGAGAAAAGTTCTGGGGGGTTTGGGGGACTCTTTCAAGAGTCCCCCGGCGCTGCTCCTTCCCCCATGCGGAGAATCAGGCGGACGCCGCCGATCCCCATGCGGGGCGGAGAAGGAGGGAGGGTATCGGGATCAAGAAAAGCGGCAACCGAGGGGGCGGCGAAGCAGACAAGACGCGTGCGGTCAGACGGCGTGCAGGGGAACGGCTCCCGTATCTTGGGCCCGTGCGCGCCGTAGATGACCAGGTCACTGTCCGCCGCAAGGGTGCGGGCGATGCCGGCAAGGTCGGATTCAAAAACCGCGCCGCCGCAGAAGGTCAGCGCACTGCCCTGCCCTGCGGCGTGCAGAAGCAGGACAGGCTGTGCGGAACGCTCCAGCCGGTCGGTATACAGGGTCAGCGAAATTCCGCCGCTACCGGAATCAAAGGCAGTCAGCGTATCGCCCGGCTCGTAGAGATACACGGGAACACCCTGCCGCCGCGCCTCATACAGGCAGGACAGCATCCGGTAATAATCCTCCGGCACCGTCGGGCGGGGGAGCCACAGCGCACGCACGGTCGCCGCCGCGAAGGCACGGTGCAGTGCGCCCGCCGTGCGCGTATGGAAGTGGGTCAGCATCAGGGCGGACACTTCGGTCGCACCGAGTGAACCAGCCTCGTCCAGTGCCGCATTCAGGGCAGTGCGGCTTCCGTCCGTCAGATCGCAGATGACAGCCTCCTGCCCGCGCGCCAGCACCAACGCCTCAGAGGACGCCGTGGGGCGGATATAGGAAGTCAGCACCTCCCCCGGATATACCCGCGTGGGCAGGCACACCAGCAGCAGAACCGCCACCCAGCCGCCCGCCACCGGGAGCAGTGCCGGACCGCGCATCCGCCGCGGCAGATTCAGAAACAGCCACAGCAACAGGTACAGCGTCACGGCAAGGATGACCGCACGGATGGCACCTCCCGTCCGCGGCTGCTCCAGGGAAAGCACCGCGCCGGTCGGCTTGCCCAGCCATGCGGCGCACCCGCCCATCCAGCCGCAGACACGCCGCAATGCCGGGAGCAATACGGCCCCGCCAACCCACTGCCCCGCCAGCGGCAGTGCGAACAGCGATGCGGCAAGCACGAACCCACACAGCGGCGTCAGCAGCAGCGTGGCAAGCGGCGACCACAGGCTCACCGTACCGACCGTGAGCGAGGTGATCCACAGCGAAAAGGTCATGGCAACAAGTCCAGCGAAAAGCCCCAGCGGTACGGCAGACGCCCGCGCAGTCAGGACGCGCAGGGCACGCCGGCGCGGGGCACGCCGGTGTCTGTCCGGATCCCGCAGAGCAGCCGGAACCGTCAGAAGCCCCAGTGTCGCGGAAAAGGACATCCAGAATCCGGCATCTGCCACGGCGCAGGGGGAAATGCCAAGGATCAGGGCGCCAGCCAGCCCCAGCGAGGTCAGCGGATCGGCAGACGCCGCGCACAGCCACGACAGGTACACGAACCCCAGCATCACGGCGGCGCGGGTCGCGGACGGCGGGAATCCCAACAGCGCAAGGTAGCCGGCGGCGGCAAGCGTCAGCAGCACGGCGCGCACCCGACGCGGCAGGCGCAGAAAACGGAGCAGCAACGCCAGCATACCGAACAGCAGTGTCAGGTGCAGTCCGCTGACAGCCAGCAGATGCGACACCCCGGCGCGGGAAAAATCCCGGCGCAGAGTCGGGGACAGGGCGGTCCGGTCACCCAGCAGGAGCGCGGACGGCAGTCCCAGTCCGTCCGTACCCACCGCCGCCTCCAACCGTGCCGCCAGACGCCGCCGCAGATTGCCGAGCCGGATCGGGAGCAGATCGGTGCTCTCCGCCGTAACCGTGCAGTCGTCCTCCCTGCCGGACAGAAGCCCCAGCGCATAGCCGTCGCCCCGGAGGGAAACCGCCGACTCCCCGGCGGCGTCCTCCGGCGTGACTGCCTGCGCGCGCAGGAGAATCTCATAGCCCGGCTGAAGATTCGCGGCGTAGGTGCAGAGCAGGTAAGCGCGGGCGGGGCGCAGGGCACTCCCGACCGGTTCCCCCTGCACCGTGCGCAGGATCAGACCGTAGCCGGTAATCTGACTGCCGCCGCCCAGCCGTTCGGCGACCACGGCGCGCACCTCCCATACCGGAGCATCCGCCGCGTCCGGCAGGTCGGGGGCATCCTCCCCGGCACCATCAGACGCCGGGATGCCGGAGTCCGCCGGAAGTCCGGGGAAGGAATCCGGCGTGACCTGCCCGGAAAAGTACGCGCCGCTGTTGAGGAGCGACAGCCCGGCGCACAGCAGGGCAAGCCCGACAGCGCATGCGCGGCGGGCTGTGATCCGCCGGAGGAGACGCAGGAGCAGGCAGACGGACAGCACACCTGCGGCAAGCCCGGCGCAGACCGCGCCGGCAGGAAGCATCCGGTGCCCGTCAAAGCCGGAAAGCACACAGCCGAGTCCCGCCGCCAGCATCCAGACGGCGCACAGACAGAACAGCGGGCGGTGGTGCCCGATGCGCATAGCCGTTGCCTCCTTTCCGGTTCCGGTGTGCCGGTTCCGTTATCCGCGCGGCGGTGTTGCCGATTTGGGCGTCCGCGCCGCCACGGGCTTGAAGTATTCGTACAGGTAACAGGGAATCATGCCGTTGTACAGCCGCCGCACGCGGTCGGCAGGCTGACCGTACAGGCGCTCAAAACGGGGGTGGGAGGTCAGAATGTACACCTGCCACGGGTACAGCGCCGGGAACACCCTGCCGAGCTGACGGTACAGCGTCTCGATCTCGTCCCGTTCCCCCATGCGCTCGCCGTAGGGCGGATTGCACAGCACCGTCCCGCGCCTGTCCAGCCGCCGGATTTGCCGCGCGTCCGCCTGAAAGATATTCAGGTGCTGTTCCACCCCCGCACGCAGGGCGTTCTCGTAGACCGTGTCCAGAATCTCCTCGTCAATGTCCGAGGCATACGCCTCAAAGCGGCTGTCGGTGCGCACCGCCGCGCGCGCCGCCTCCCGCGCGTCCTCCCATAGCCTGTGCGGCAGGCAGGGGAAGTCCTCCCCGGCAAAACGGCGCCCCAGTCCGGGCGCGCGCCCGGTGGCAATCATCGCCGCCTCGATGGCAATGGTGCCGGAGCCGCAGAACGGATCCCAGAGCAGCGTGTCCTCACGCGGGCGGGCAGTCAGGGCAATGGCGGCGGCAAGCGTCTCCCGGAGCGGGGCGGCGCCGGCGGCGGGGCGGTAGCCGCGCTTGTGCAGTGCCGTGCCGCTGGTATCCAGCATCAGCGCCGCCATATCCTTGAAGAGGAAGAACTCTATCTGATACTTCACGCCGGTCTCCCGGAACCAGTCCACGCGGTAGCGGCGCTTCAGGCGCTCCACAACCGCCTTCTTGACTATGCTCTGGCAGTCCGGAATGGAGGTCAGCGCCGAGCGGATGGAGTGCCCCTTGACCGGGAAAGCATCCTCCCGCCCGATCCACTCCTCCCACGGGAGGGCGTTGGTGCCGTCGAACAGCTCGGTGAAACTGTGCGCCGGGAAGTAGCCCAGCCGGATGAACACCCGCTCGGCACAGCGCAGGGACAGGTTGGCGCGGGCTACGTCGGCTTCCTCCCCCTCAAACGTGACGCGCCCGTCCATCGTTTCCAGACGGTGCAAGCCGAGGGCGTCGATCTCCTCTCCGACCTGCTTTTCCAGACCGAACATACAGGTCGCAACTAAGGTAAGTTTCATGCGGTTTCCCTTCCGGGTGACGGCTTTCCCGACCGGGCTGTCCCGGTTCCGTCACACAATATTCTTGAATTTTTAATGGAATGCGCGGTGCCCTGTCACGGCAGCGGTGTATACTGCCCTCATCCCGGAACAGCCGGAGGGGCAGAGGAGGTACGGAGTATGGAACAGACGTGTCGGGGGCATCATACAGGGAGCGGGCGTGCAGGCGTGATCCTGCTGGCGCTCGCGCTGGCGGTGGGAAGCCTTGCCGGCTGCGGGCAGCGGAACGACCTGCCTGTCATCGAAAACGGAACGGGCGGTACGGGGGAGGACATCAGACTCCCGGACGGCTCGCTGGTTACGCCGGACACGGCTCCGGACGCCGGGGAGGCTTCCGTGGCACAGACCGGCAGCTATGACGCCGCGTCGGTAACCGCAGTTGTCACGCTGACCGGCGACGGCGCGACCGTCAGCGGCAGCGGCGTCAGCGTATCCGGTTCTGTCGTGACCTTCACGTCCGCCGGCACTTACCTCATCAGCGGTGATCTTGCGGACGGACAGCTGATTGTAGACACGGCAGATGCCACGGCGGATGCCGAAAAGGTCCGGCTGGTGCTGAACGGCGTGTCGGTCGCCTGCTCGACCGGTCCCGCCGTATTCGTCCACAGCTCGCCCAAAAAGACTGTCCTCTACACGGCGGCGGGGTCGGTCAATCTGCTCTCGGACGGCAGTGGGTATATCGTGGAGGATGCAGAGCAGACCGAGGGGGAGGTATACCCCAACGCCTGCGTATATGCCTGCGACGACCTCCGACTGGACGGCGAGGGCACCCTGCGCATCACGGGCAACGCCGACAAGGGCGTCAACACCAAGGATGACCTGGAGATCACGGGCGGCACGCTGATCGTGACCAGTCCCGGCACGGCGGTGCGCGGCAACGATTCGGTGGAAATGACCGGCGGCACCGTGACTCTGACCGTCACCGGGGAGGGCGACGGTCTGAAATCCGCCCAGACAGAGAAGGACGGGAAGGGCTGGGTGTCCGTCAGCGGCGGCAGTCTGTACATCACTGCCATCGGGGACGGCATCAGTGCCGCCACCGACCTGACCGTGAGCGGCGGCACGCTGGTCATCACCGCGCTGGACGCGGGCGGCAAGGCGCTGACCGATACCGGCAATGCCGGCACGGGCAGTGCGCAGAGCGGCTCCGGCGGCATGGGCGGCATGGGCGGTTTCGGCGGCGGACGTCCCGGCGGTATGGGCGGGGACGGAAACAGCAGCAAGTCCTCCATCAGTGCCAAGGGGCTGAAGGCGGCTGGTACCGTCACGCTTGCAGGCGGCAAGCTGACCGTCACGGCGGCGGATGACGGCATCCACGCGGACGACACGGTGCTTCTGCAGGACGGCGAGGCGTACATCCGCTCCGGGGACGACGGCGTGCACGCCGACCGAGTGCTGACGCTGAGCGGCGGCATTCTGGAAATCGCGCAAAGCTATGAGGGGCTGGAAGCGGCACAGATCACGGTCAGCGGCGGCAGAACGCGCATCACTGCCTCGGATGACGGCATAAACGCCTCAAGCGGCGGTGGCGGCAGTATGGGCGGCGGGCGCCCCGGTGGGTTCGGCGGGGGCGGACGTCCCGGCGGACGATCCGGCGAAAACACGGACGGGCAGACCGCCGGCGGCACGGTCACGGACACCCTCACGCCGCTCCTGACAGTCAGCGGCGGCTACACGGTGGTGTATGCATCCGGAGACGGCATCGACTCCAACGGGAACATCGTCATGACGGGCGGCACCCTGCTGGTATTCGGTCCCACCGACAACGGAAACGGCGCCATCGACTACGGCGACGGGAACTGCAGTATGACCATCTCCGGCGGAACCCTGCTGGCAGTCGGTTCCAGCGGCATGGCGGAAACCGCAACGGGCTCCGGGCAGGCGGTGTTCGACGGTGCCTTCCGCTCCTCGGTCGCGGCAGGCACGCTGATCGGGCTGTGCGATGCCGACGGGAACCTGCTCTGCGGCTACCGCCTGCCGAAGGTCATCAGCTCAATCGTATTCAGCTCCGCCGCACTGACCTCCGGCGCGACCTACACACTGGTGCAGGGCGGCACCGCCGAGGCGAACGGGGACGGCGTGCTGGATCTGTCCACCTGGACGGGCTACAGCACGCTCGGGTCACGGGCGGCAGAGTAAGGGCACATAAGTGGGATACAGGGGGACTTTATCAGGAAGTCCCCCTGTATTTTCCTATCGGAATTCGCTTCCGTCCGCGCAGAGAAAGCCGGTGCGCAGGATGCGGTACCAGCAGACGTCGGGATGCTCCGTATCCATCAGCATCCCCAGCTTTTCCCGCAGAGCGGCAACGAGAAACTCCGGGCTGAGGTTGGCGCTCCCGCCGGCTGCCAGCGTTGCGTGGAGGATCAGCGTGCCGTCCGCCTCGCGTGCGGCGTGTATTTCCCGGATGAGCGGCAGGATGTCCATCTCCCGGTCGCCGGATTTGGTGCGTTTGGTCATCAGGATGGGCGCGGCGCCCGGCGCGAACAGCGCCTCCACCGCATCCGCGTCAACCGACGCGGCAGAGGGATCGGAAACGGTCACGGTATAGGTCGCATAGGCGATATCCGAGAAAGCGGTCGTGGGAATATACACCGCGGACACCTGCATCTCATCGGTCAGCTCGGCGTTCAGCTGGTCGCGCATCTCGTCGGGCGTGATGGCGCGGTCAATGCGCAGATCCACCATCTCGTGCGTTCCCTCGGTGCCGACCGACAGCGGAATACCGAATACAATCTTGCTGTGCGGGTTGAATCCCTGCGTGTACCACATGGGGATCGAGGCGCGCACCAGCACCCGCTGCCACGTGCGTTGCAGATCCAGGTGCGAGAAGAACTGCAGGTTCCCCACCTTGGAGAACACCACCCTGTATGTCATCGGTTCCGGCAGAAGCGGGCGGTCAAACTTGGAGACCGGACGGCTCACTCTTTTTTCGGACAGCATGACCGCACACCTCCCAGTCTGTTGGCGCCGCATCCGGCGCATTTTTCGCGGCAGTTGGGCGTGGTGACGCCCTCAAACGCCTTCGCCCGCTCGCGCTTGAGAAAGGCTTTGGTCACGCCGCAGTCAATGACATCCCACGGCAACACCTCGTCCAGCCCGAAGCGGCGGTTGGCGTAAAAGGCGGGGTCTATGCCGACGGCGGCAAAGACTTCCATCCATTTGTCGTAGTCAAAATACTCGCTCCACGCATCAAACCGGAAGCCCCGGCGGCACGCCTCATACAGGGCGGCGGACAGGCGGCGGTCGCCGCGCGCCAGCACCGCTTCAATGACGCAGGTGCGCGCATCGTGGTGATTGTACTTGACCTTGCGATCCCTGACGCAGGAGCCGACATACTCCTGCTTGCGCAGCATTTCCTCCAGCGTATCCTGCGGCTCCCACTGGAACGCGGTGAAGGGCTTGGGGATAAAGGGCGACACGCTGATCGTCACCTGCGGCTGGCGTCCGCGCGGGCGATTTGGATTCTTATAGAACTCGCTGACCACCCGATGTGCCAGCTCCGGGATCTCGGCAAGATCCTCATCCGTCTCGGTCGGGTGTCCCTGCATGAAGTACAGCTTGACCTGCGTCTTGCCCGCGTCAAACGCGACGTTGACCGCGCGCATCAGATCCTGCTCATACAGATTCTTGTTGATGACATCCCGCAGGCGCTGACTGCCCGCCTCCGGCGCGAAGGTGATGGAGGATGCCCGGATGGAGGCAACCTTATCCATCAGCTCCTTGGTGAAGGAGTCGGCGCGCAGGGACGGCAGGGACAGGCTGACCATGTTGGGGTTCGTCCAGGCAAGCAGCTTGTCGGTCAGCTCGTCAATGCGGGTGTAATCGCTGATGGACAGCGAGGACAGCGACAGCTCCTCGTAGCCCGATGTATCAAAAATGGCGCGCGCCTGACAGTTGATGACGTCCGGCGTTTTTTCGCGCACCGGGCGATAGGTCATGCCCGCCTGGCAGAAGCGGCAGCCGCGGATACACCCGCGCCCCACCTCCACCGTGATGCGATCCTGCACCGTTTCAATGTAGGGCATGACCACCTGCTCCGGGTACAGCCCTTTGTCCAGGTCGGTCACGATGCGCTTGGTCACAACAGCCGGTACATCCGGGTAGCGGGGCGTGTAGGCACGGACGGTGCCGTCCTCATTGTAGGTCACGTCATACAGCGACGGCACGTACACGCCGGGAATCGTGGCGGCGGCGCGGTGCAGGAACGCCGCGCGCGTGTAGCTGCCCTCGTCCCGCATGGCGATATACAGCTCCACGATCTCCGGAAGCATTTCCTCGCCCTCGCCGATGTTGAACAGGTCGAAGAAGTCCGCGACCGGCTCCGGGTTATAGGAGCAGGGACCTCCGCCGATCACCAGCGGGTCATGCTCGCCGCGCTCGCGCGCCCAGATCGGGACGCGTCCCAGCTCCAGCATATTCAGCACGTTGGTGTAGCTCATCTCATACTGCAAGGTAAAGCCGATGAAGTCGAACACCGACAGCGGATCGCCGCTTTCCACCGCCGTCAGCGGCAGGTCGTACTCTTTCATCTTTTCCTGCATATCCACCCACGGGTCATAGACACGCTCGCACCAGATGCGCTCGTGCAGGTTCAGGCAGTGGTACAGGATGCGGACGCCGAGATTGGACATACCGATCTCGTAGGTGTCGGGGAAGCAGAAGGCAAACCGCGCACTGACCGCCGCCCTGTCCTTGATGACCTGCCCGTACTCACCCCCGGCGTAGCGTCCGGGTTTCTGTACCGAGGTCAGGATCATGCGTTTTTCGTTCTGATTCATGGAAAAGGGGAAACCTCCTTATGTATCGTTACGGGCGGGCGCCGCTTTACCGCCGCGCGTGCCCCTTTTGCCGGGCGCCGCGCGTCGGACGCACAGCAGTGCCGGCAGGCAGGAGAGCCCGGCAGTCACGGTATACCAAAGACAGCAGAGCAGCGGCAGAGCGTCCGCGGGAAGCCCGATGGCAGGTGAGGCGACCGTCAGTCCGCCTGCCGCAATCACCCACAGCCAGCCAAGCAGAACGCCCAGCCGGTTGGCGGTACGGATACGGCAGCAGGCAAAGTAGCCGCGCAGGATATCCAGCCCGTCCCGCACCGACACGATGCCGCCGGAACGGGGAGCATACAGGCGGCTGTACCGCCGGGGACGGAACAGCCCGACGTGCAGATCCTCCCCCTCCTCCGTAAACAGCGGGGAGGACCCCGCCAGCGGATCATAGGACAGCACCGACACGCGACAGCCCAGCGCCTGCAGGCGCTCCGTCATCTGCCGGAACAGCGGCTCAATGTGCAGACCGCAGGCGCACGCCAACCGGAAGCGGCGGTCGAACGCCAGATACAGTACCTGTGCATCGGGAGTCTTCCGGTAGGATGACTCCGCCTCGCGGGGGGGCAGGCGGACGCCGAGCGGCGCCAGCGCCTCATAGGAGCCGAGCATAACCTCGACCGTGCCGCCCGACCTCGTATCGGTCATGTACAGGCGGAGAAAGTCCGTACCTCTCTCTGTCGGCTCAAGGCGCAGGGCGTCCAGCTCCTCGCGGGGAGGCGGGGTGCCGAAGCCAGCCAGCGGGCAGTCCAAAAGTGCAAACAGCCTGTGCGCCATAGCCAGCCACTCGTCCGCGCGGCTGTCGTCCCGCACGGTAATCTCGTTCGGCAGGATCGGGGACAGGGCAAACCCATCCGGCAGGATCATGTGGGTATGTGCCGGACGCTTTGCCGCCCGCCGTCCGGCAAGCCCTACGGGGGCATACCGCTCCGGCGTTGCCTCCCCGAGCAGGGCACAGCCCTCCCGGCTCAGCGCACGGTTCCCGATCGCAAACGGCAGGATAACCGACAGCAGGAAGGCACCGGGCAGGCAGGCAAGGTACGCCGCCGTACAGCGCGGCAGGGCATCGTGAAGCAGGGAGCCGCCCAACAGCATGGAGGTGCCGGCGGCGGCGATTGCCATCAGCATAGCGGCGGGCATGAGGTAGTTCAAATGGGACAGACTGCCGCTGTACCGGTTGGCAAGCGCGAAGAAGTTGGGAACGCCGGCGGTGCGGCAGAGCCGCAGGGTCAGCAGGGTATCCCGGCGGGCATCGGTCTGCCCGACGGTATCGGCAAGCCCGAGGTCGTCCGTTCGGTCGCTCTGCCGCATACCCGGTGCCGACAGCAGCGTGATGACAGTCCGGGCACGCCCGGAGGACACGATACGGAAGCTGCGCCATTCGGCAAGCAGAGCAAGCAGATCGCAGACGCAGGTCAGCATCAGCAGGAACAGCGCCGCCCCGCAGTACAGGGGCACCGGCGCGCCGTCCCCGACCGCCGCCAGCGAAAGCAATGCGTGCAATGCCGCCGCACACAGTGCCATGCCGGGAACGGCATAGCGCACCGGTTCAAAGTCCCACAGACTGCGCAGTCCGAGCCCCAGCCGATGCAGACTCGGCAGGGCGAACAGGAGCAGGAGGGCAATGCCCAACAGCGGGTACGCATAGCCCGCCGTGAATGCGGCAACGCCGGACAGGCTCCAGCGCGGCAGGGTGTCGTACAGGATTCCGCACAGGAAGCCCGTTCCGGCAAACGCCAGCCGGATCAGTGCCATCAGTCGGGCGGAACGGTAGCGGTGCGCTACCTCGTCCGTCATGGCGGAGCCGGCATATTCCCTGCCCCGGTATGCAGCCGGGACGGCATTCCGTGTGCCGACGCGCTCCCGCCCCAGCCTGTCGCGCAGGGCGGCATCGGCACGGGCAGAGCCGTTCGGCGTGCGGCGCAGTTCGTTCTCGTAGCCGAGATCCATGTACAGCTCGGTATCGCTCCTTGCCCGACTGTCCGCCGTGCGGGCGGCATTCTGCGGCTTGCGCGGCGGTTCGGACTGCCGGACGGTGTACCGCCGGCGACGCACATCCGGGCGCGGTGCCTCCCGGCGCATACCGGCGGGGATCTCCGCTATTTCCGGATCATCCGGCAGGCGCCCGGCCCCCGACCGGTTCCGCGCGGCATCCAGTCCGATCTGGAGCGGATCCTGCGGGGAGCGGGGCGTTTGGGGCGCGGGAGGCGTAGGGGCGGATGCCGTCGGCTGTTCCGGTGCGGGCGATGCCTGCGGTTGCGGAATCTGCGCCTCCGGTTCAGACGGCGGGTTGTCGGCGGGCAACGGTTCCGCCGCCGGAGCCTCCGCCTCCGGGGAGGCAGCAGGGCTGTCCCAGACAGCGCGTATCCGGCGGCAGACGTCCGGATCCAGCCCCTGGAGGAATGCGCCCGAATCCAGCAGTTCCGCCACGGGCACACCGTTCAGTTCATCATCCGGCGCGGTGGGCGCCGGAGTCGGTTTCGGCTCCGGCTCGGTGGGCTGTTCCGGCTCGGTGGGCGGTTCCGGCTCGGCGGGCGGTTCCGGCTCGGCGGGTGGCTCCGGCTCGGTGGGCGGCTCCGGCTCGGTGGGCGGTTCCGGCTCGGTGGGCTCGGGTGCAGGCTCCGGCTCCGGCTTCTGCTCCGCGGGAGCGGCGGTCGCCGTCGATCCGGTCTGCAACCGGGAAAGCTGCTCCCGCAGGAGGGAATCCAACTCGTCCTGCGCGTCATCCGGCTCCCGGGCGGCGGCTGGCGGCTCGTCCTGCCGCTCCATCTGCTGCTTCAGCCGCTGTGCCCAGTCGGTTTCCGGGGTCTGTCTGAGATCGGTATCCGGCACGGTGTATCCCTCCTTTTTCCGTGTGCCGACGGGAGCGGCGCTCCCGTCTGTCTGTTACTTTCCGGGGGTTCCCTTACTGTGCTGCTGGCGTGCCGCCTCGCACAGAACAACGGCGGCGGCGGTGGACACGTTGAACGAGTTCACCTTGCCGTACATGGGGATGGAAATCACCCCGTCGCACGCCTGTCTTACCACGCGGGACACGCCGTCCCCCTCACTGCCGAACACCAGTGCGCAGGGTCCGGTCAGGTCTGTTTCGTAATGCGGCTTTCCGCCCGCCTCGGCGGCGTAGCACCAGATGCCCGCCTGCCGGAGCGCCTTGACCGTCGCGGCGATGTTGGACACCTTGGCAACCGCCAGGTGCTCCATGGCGCCGGCGGAGGATTTGGCAACCAGCGCGGTCAGTCCCACCGCACGGCGGCGGGGGATAATCAGTCCATGGGCGCCCACGCCCTCGGCGCAACGGATCAGCGCACCCAGATTATAGGGGTCGGTGATGCCGTCCGCGATGACGATCAGCGGCGACTCGCCCCGCTCCTTTGCCAGTGCCAGAATATCCTCAACCGAGCAGTAATCCTTCTGCGCGACCATGGCAATGACGCCCTGATGCGGCACAAAGCCTGCCATCTCGTCCAGCTTGGCTTTGTCTACCTCCACGACCGGGATGCCCTGCTCGATCGCCTCGGCGACCAGCATGACAATGGAGCCTTCCCGCTCGCCGCGATGCACCAGCAGCTTGTCCACGGTGCGTCCGGAGCGAAGCAGCTCCCGCACGGCACTGCGCCCGATGACCAATCCGGCGGTCGGATCGTAGTCCTCGCCGTCGGCTTCCGCCTCGTCGGCTGCGGCGGCTTCCGCCGTTTCCTGCGACTTGACAGAGGTATCGCGCGGCGGGATTCTGTCATACTCCTTCTTCCTGTCCTGGCGCGGCTTCCGATCCCAGCCGGCGTTGCCCTTTGCGGCATAGGGTTTCCGGTCTGCGTTATCCCGGTTCCCGCGGTACGGCTTTCTGTCCTCGTTCGTTTTGTTGCCGTAGTACGGTTTCCTGCCCTCGCTCGCTTTATTGCCGTAGTACGGCTTTTTATCCGCGCCGTCCCGGTTTCCGCGGAAGGGCTTGCGGTCCGTGCCGCCGGGGTTCCGGTCTGCACCGCCGAAGTTCCGGTCAGCGGGGTACTTCTTCACGCCGCCGCGTGTACCTGCGGGGCGCCCCTTGCCCCTGTTACTGTCGTTATATGCCATCTGTATATCTCCTATCCTGTAAGGCAATGTGTTTCTGCCGGATATCCGGCACCACGTGCGTTTATTATATCATACTTTTTCCCTTTTGTACAGGGCTTTCCCGGAATTTATCGCGGGGACAGCGGTTACTTCTGCGGACTTGCATGGCATTACCCGGCAAGGCAGGAGCAATCCGCCGCAAAAAACGGAGCCGGCACCCAGCTCCGACTCCGGTCAATAAAAGAACCGCTGATCTATGCGGCGGCACAGCTTCGGCACCACCGCAATACATCAGCGTTTCCCAAAAAATCGAGAAAAGTTCCCGGGGTTTTGGGGGCTTTCAGAAAGCCCCCAACGTATCCCGCCTTCCCTGCCTTGCCGTCGGCGTATCCGCCACCGGGCATCTCAGGGCTGTTCCCTGTCCGGGTGAGCAGCCTGCAGCTGCGCCTGCAGCATCATGTCCTTGACCTTCATCAGGCGGGTGGTGTTGCCGCGCTCGTTTTCGTCCAGCTTCATGCGGATCGCTTTGATGGTCTCCAGGTAACGCGGCATCATGATATACTCCAGCGCATTGACGCGGCGGCGGGTCCGTTCGATTTCCTCCGCCAGCATCTGGGCAGTCTTTTCCAGCTCGGCAAGCCGAACCAGATCCTCCAGGATCCCGTTCAGCGCGGCAAGAGAAGCATCCAGCTCACCGGACGTGAACGCCATGCCATAGTTGTAGCTGTCAGCGCCGCCGGTACCCAGCATATCCAGCGAAAAGCAGGGAACCGTCACGCTCATGACGTTCTTATAGGTCACGTCCAGCCTGCCCTCCTTTTTGGGAAGGATGAGCGCTTCCTTGAGCATCAGGGGACTGGCGGTGGCGCTTGCAATACCGAAGCTGCCCTGAAACTGCGCCAGCGCCGCCTCAACGCGCTCACGCAGAACCTTGTCCTCCCGGACGACCTCCAGGAACTTCTTCATCAGCTCGTCCCGCTTGTCCTTGAGCAGCTTGTGACCCCGGCGCGCCGTGGTATAGCGCGCCTGGATCTTCTTCAGCTCCATGCGGGTAGGGTTCACTTGCAGTTGTGCCATGGCGTGGCTTCCTTCCTTACATCACTTGACCAGATTGATGGACTGCAGGTACATGACGTCCCCCACGGAGCACTGGTCGAAGAAATCAAACCGGATAGCGTAGATATTGTCGTGCCAGTACGCCTGTCCGCGGAGCTCCAGCCGGATGGTGTGGAATTCGCCGTCCGCCCGGATCAAGCGCTTGAGCGAATTTGCCTCGCTGAGCGTGCTGCCGTCCCGGCACATGATGAACACCTGCATCTGCTGTGCCGCGGCGGACACGTTCGCCGGAACCATGTAGGTAATCTCAATGGCGCTGTACACGTCGGTTTCCAGGACAGTATCGGACTGGAAATAAGACAGCTGGATAAACGGATCGTTGCCGATCACGGACAGGCACGCGCCCTGATCTGTCACGGAAACCTCGACGCTGTTGGTGCCCGTGATCGCTTCCTGCGTGCGCTTCTGCGTGAAGTCAAGCTTGGTGTAATCTATCGTTTCGCCCGGATCGACCTTCACGTGCGTGTAGTACCCGGCGCTCGGATCGTCCGTCACGACCACGTGCGTCACGAATGCCATGTCATTCCATGTGACCACGACATCGGTTTCGCCGACCTTGCGTGCGGCGATGACACCGTAAGCATCCACGGAAATCACATCGGTGTCATAGCCCTCAAAGGTCAGCTTGAAGTTCTCCTGCTTATCCACGTACAGCTCGGTGAAGGTGCCGTTGTCCCACCTGATCTGTCCGCGGATCTGCGGATGGTACACAGCCCGCTCGCCGAAGTAAATGGTGTAGCCGTCGCGAACCGGCACGAACTCTGTTGCCACGGAGCCGTCGCCGCCTGCCTTCTCCCGGATCCGGATCCAGAATACACTCTTCAGCCCGTCCTCGGAGGTAACGGTGACGGCAGTCTCGCCGACACCCACGATGATTGCCTTGCCGTTCTCAAAACGGACGACACTCGTGTCATACTCCGAATACGTAAGCTCCTTGCGGTAGCGATCCCGCTCAAAGTAGGTATCATACGCATACACCAGCGGTCTGAACTCTCCCTTGGACAGCTCGTACTCGTAGATGTCCTGCTCGGTGCGGATCATGGCGGTATGGCGCTGCCGCTTGGGAATCAGCTGCGCACGCAGGCGCGGGTCGGGAATGTTCGCCTTGGCGCGCTCGGCGGCAAGGTCGTTCCCGGTGGACAGCGCCAGCGTCACGGGCTGGATACGGGTGTTCCACACACCCCAGCCGTCGCCGTAGGCGTAAATCACGCGCAGCTTATCCGCGTCCTCGGAAAGGCGGATGTGTCCGTTCGGGCGGCTGGAAAGCCCTGCGTTGTGCAGGAACTGGTAGGTTCCCTCCTTGACGCAGTCCGCCAGGGTAAAGTTCAAGCCGTCATCGGACGTGTAAACAGCCAGATAGCTTGCGGTACTCATGCGGCTGGCGGTGCAGACACCGACGAATTTGCCCCACTCCTCCACATACTTGATATCCAGCGAGTCAGTGCCGCCCTTGACGCACGCTCTGCCGTGGAACTGCAGCGTCGCAGGCCAGTTTTCGTTGGTAGCGTCTGCCGTGGCGACCATCGTGGAGCCGCCGGAGGTGTAGTACATATACAGCTTGCCGTTCAGCTCGACAAAACTCGGCTCGCCGATGCCCCATTCCTGCCACGACTCATCATAGTACACGATGGGCTGGCACTCGGGACCGCCCCAGCCGTTCCCGTTCCACTTTTCAAAGGGACCGTCCGGCGTTCTGGAGCGCGCAACGAATACGTTATTGCAGAAGCCGGTGGAATTGAGGGTGGAGGTGTAGCCGAGGTAGTAGTAGCCGTTGAAGTACACCACGCCGGGGTCACAGTTGGAGAAGTGATCCATGGAGTTCTGCGTGGGAGTCAGCACGACCTTTTCGTTCTCCCATGTCGTGCCGCCGTCAGGCGAATGGCGGTAGGAAATCCAGTCCCACTCGCCGGAGATGGTGCCGACGCAGGCAAAGTAGGCGTCGATACTGCCATCCGGGTTGTACAGGTAGGTACAGCCGTAGCGGTACCCCCACTCCTTGCCCTCTGTCAGCAGGTAAATATCGTAGCCGTCGCCTGCGATCGACATATCCGGCACCAGCGAGGTGTCCGGCTCCACCAGCTCAATCTTGGTGGACTCAAAATAATCCATCGTGGCGGTTTCCGTTGCGGTTTCCGTTGCGGTTTCCGTGGCGGTTGCTGTCTCTGCCCCGTTCCCGGTGTCCGTTTCGGTAGTTGTCTCGGTATCTGTTTCGGTTACGGGGACGGTTGCGGTATTGGTATCCGTTTCGGTCTGTCCGTTGCCGGTACAGCCCGCCAGCAGGCACAGCGCCAGCACAAGGGCAAGCCCCATCAGGGTAAGGATGCGTTTCTTCATGGTAATTGTCTCCTTAGGTATTGTACGTGCGGTTACGTGATGTTGTCAGGTCAGTTCTGCTTCGGCCAGTATTTCTCCACCAGCTCGGGCTTGATACGCTTCATTTCGGAGCGCGGCAGGATGGAAAGCAGCTTCCATCCGAGATCCAGCGTCTGCTCAATGGAGCGATCCTCGTTGAAGCCCTGATTGATATACTGCTCCTCAAAGGCGTCGGCAAATTTGGCATACAGTCGATCCATCGGCGTCAGTGCCGCCTCGCCCAGCACCACCATCAGCTCCTTTGCCTCCTTGCCGCGGGCATAGGAGGAGAACAGCTGGTTCATGGTTCCGGCGTGATCCTCCCGCGTCTTGCCCTCGCCGATACCCTTGTCCTTCAGTCGGGACAGGGACGGCAGCACGTCCACGGGCGGCAGATAGCCCTTGCGGTACATCTCGCGGGAAAGAATGATCTGTCCCTCGGTGATGTACCCGGTCAGGTCGGGGATGGGGTGAGTCTTGTCATCCTCCGGCATAGTCAGGATGGGAATCATGGTGATGGAGCCGGTACTGCCCATCTTGCGCCCGGCACGCTCATACATGGTGGCAAGGTCGGTATACAGGTAGCCGGGATAGCCGCGGCGCCCCGGAACCTCCTTGCGTGCCGCGGACACCTCGCGCAGTGCCTCGGCGTAGTTGGTGATGTCGGTCATGATGACCAGCACGTGCATATTGCAGTCGAACGCCAGGTACTCAGCGGCAGTCAGCGCCATACGCGGCGTGGAGATACGCTCAATGGCGGCGTCCGACGCCAGGTTGATAAACAGCACGGTGCGGTCGATGGCACCGGTGCGGCGGAAGTCGGAGATAAAGAAATCCGCTTCCTCAAAGGTAATGCCGATAGCGGCGAACACGACGGCAAAGCGGCTGTCGGAGCCGCGCACCTTTGCCTGCCGTGCAATCTGGGCGGCAAGGTTGGCGTGCGGCAGACCGGAGCCGGAGAAGATGGGCAGTTTCTGCCCGCGCACCAGCGTATTCAGTCCGTCGATGGTGGATATACCCGTCTGAATGAACTCGGAGGGGTAGTAGCGGGCGGCGGGGTTGATGGGGGAGCCGTTGATATCCAGCGACTTCTCCGGCAGGATGGAGGGACCGTTGTCGATGACCTCCCCCATGCCGTTGAACACGCGCCCCAGCATATGCTCGGACACCGGCAGCTCCACGCCGTGTCCGGTGAAACGCACCTTGGATTCCGCCAGGTTCAGCCCGGCGGCGGAGTCGAACAGCTGTACCAGCACGTCGCGCCCGTTGACCTCCAGCACGCGGCAACGGCGCACCTCGCCGTTCGGCAGCTCGATTTCACCCAGCTCGTCGTACTTGACGCCCTCGACCTGCCGGACAAGCATCAGCGGTCCGGCGACCTCCTCTATGGTTCTGTATTCCCGAATCATACTGTTCTCTCCCTCTCACTTATGCGTGCCGCGCACGGGCAACCAGCCCGTCCAGCTCCGCCGTCATGGCGGCGGTCACGGCATCCGCCTCCGCACGGCACGAGGCGGACGGCACCGCCTTGAAGCGCCCGATGCGCTCCCGCACGGGCAGGTTGGACACATCCTCCACGTCCGCACCGTCCGCGACCGCGCGACGCGCCTTGTCCTCAAAGGCAAATATCAGCTTCATCAGCGTGTGCTGCTTTTCCAGCGAGGTGTAGCTGTCCTCCCCCTCAAAGGCATTCTGCTGCAGGAAATCCTCCCGGATGGAGCGCGCGGTTTCCAGCGTCAGACGGTCATCGGCGGACAGCGCGTCCATACCGACCAGCTTGACGATCTCATCCAGGTTTGCCTCCAGCTGAAGCGTCTTCAGGCATCGACCGGTCAGCTCCATCCAGTCCGGCGCGACCTGCTCACAGAACCACGGCTCCAGCCGCTCCCGGTACAGCGAGTAGGAATTGAGCCAGTTGATGGCGGGGAAATGGCGGCGGTAGGCAAGGGAGGCGTCCAGCCCCCAGAAAACCTTGACAATGCGCAAAGTCGCCTGCGTGACCGGCTCGGAAATGTCGCCGCCCTGCGGGGACACGGCGCCGATGGCGGACAGGGCACCCTGCCTGCCGTCCGATCCCAGGCAGACCACCTTTCCGGCACGCTCATAGAACTGTGCAAGGCGCGAGGTCAGGTAGGCGGGGTAACCCTCCTCACCCGGCATCTCCTCCAGCCGCCCGGACATCTCGCGCAGTGCCTCTGCCCAGCGGGAGGTGGAGTCGGCGATGACGGCGACCGAATAGCCCATGTCGCGGTAATACTCCGCGATGGTGATGCCGGTATAGATCGACGCTTCACGCGCCGCGACCGGCATATCCGATGTATTGGCAATCAGAACGGTGCGCTCCATGAGCGAACGCCCGGTACGGGGGTCGGTCAGCTCCGGGAACTCCCGCAGAACGTCGGTCATCTCGTTGCCGCGCTCCCCGCACCCGATGTAAACCACCAGATCCACATCGCTCCACTTGGCAAGCTGGTGCTGCACCACGGTCTTGCCGGAGCCGAAGGGACCGGGAACGCAGGCGGTGCCGCCCTTGGCAATGGGAAACAGGGCGTCGATGACGCGCTGCCCCGTAATCATCGGCTCGACGGGCGGGAGCTTGCCTGCATAGGGGCGCGACACACGCACGGGCCACTTCTGCACCAGCGTAATCTCCTCGACGGTGCCGTCCTCCAGTCTGAGCTTGCCGATACGGTCGGTGACCTTGAAGTCGCCGGTGTACAGCTCCATGACGGTGCCGCGCTTGCGGGGCGGGCACATGATACTGTGGAGGATGGAATCCGTTTCCTGCACGGTTCCGTAGACATCGCCGGGTCCAACCTTGTCGCCGTAACCCAGCTTCGCCTCAAAGTGCCAGACCTTGTCCCGATCCAGTGCCGGCTCGTCGATACCGCGCCGGATGTTGGAGCCGTACTTTTTGCACATGGAGGACAGCGGGCGCTGGATGCCGTCATAAATACTGGTCAGCAGTCCGGGTCCCAGCTCGACCGACAGCGGCGCACCGGTGGAAACGACCTTGTCGCCGCGTCCCAGCCCCGCCGTTTCCTCGTATACCTCGATGGAGGCGCGATCCCCGTGCATTTCGATGATCTCACCGATCAGGCGGTTCTGCCCGACGCGCACCACGTCGAACATATTGGCGTTCCGCATCCCCTCGGCGATGACAAGGGGTCCGGACACCTTCAGAATCTTTCCTTCAACCATATTTTCCTCTTTCTGCTTTCTGCGTTCTCGGCAGAACCGGTCATGCCGATTCCGCAACACCCTGTATTCCTGCCGCCGCAGGCGGGAGGGCTCGGCGCATCCGCGCCGCCGTCACCGTGCGGCGTTGCCCTTACTCGTTCCCCTTGAAGAGAATGTCCGCACCGACCGCACGCTCCACGGCTGTTTTGAGGGCAGCCATCCCGTAGCCGGTCGAGCCGGCTCTGCCGGGCAACGTCACGATAGCCGGCAGAGGTCTGTCCCGATAGGCTGCAATCTCCGCCTCCAGCTCGGCGGCATAGTTCTCCACGATGAAGATGATGGCGTAGGAATCGTCCTCCGCCAGACGGCGCAGGATACGTCCGGCGGCGGCGGCATCCGCCGCCTCATGGACGGCAAAGCCGATCGCCATGTAGCCGAGAACACTGTCCCGCTCGCCGATGATGCCGATTTTATACATAACTCTCCCTCACTCTCTCCCGTGTCTGCGCGGGCGTCAGCCCCGCCTCACGGGCGGCAAGGATGATGCGGATATTGCGCACGGCTGTCTCCCAGCCGTACAGGTACCCGCCCGGCACGCCCACCCCAAAGGGTACGCGCGCATCGTGCCGCACAAGCTCCATGTGCGTATCATCACAGCATTTTTCCAAAGCCGACAGGGATTTGTCTGTCTTTTCCATCCGCCGGACAAGCCCCTCCAGCAACGGCTGGCGCGTCGTGCGCAGACGCCAGAGCAGGTTGTCCTCGCCCCCCGTCTCGCCCAGTGCCGCGCGGAAAAAGTCCGGATCCAGACTGCCGCCCGAAAGCAGTGCCTCCTCCAGGAACTGCCCCGCCGAGGCACCCAGTGACAGGCGCAGGATGCGCAGGGTAATCATGACGTTGACCAGATCGATCTTCGCCCTTACCCAGCCCGCCAGCATCGGCTCGCCGGTAGCGGTCGCCGCCGCCAGCATGGCGCGGTAGCAGGCGCGATCCAGCCGCAGGTCTATCTGCCGGGGGTCACCCGACTTGGCAAACGCCTCCCGCGCGTCCGACAGTGCCTCCAGCAGCTCCGGCGGCACCCGCCCCGCAAGCTCCGGCGCGGGTGTCTCGCTCCCGATCAGCGTCAGGACATCCGCGGCGGGCACGGTCCCGAAATCAAACAGCAGACCTGCCGTTTCCTCCCCGCTCAGCTGTCGGATATGGCATTTGAGCGCCATTTTCAGATTGTTGCAGTCGTAGGGGAAGCGCATCCAGTCAAACACCGCCGCGTCCGGGACGCAGGATGCCACCTCGTCATATGCGTCCCGCAGAATACCCGGCAACACGGCTTCCTCGCCTGCTCCGGGTTCCCCGCCGACGGCAATGCCATACTCTGCCAACCGGGCACGCACCTCCGCCCCGGTTTTGGCATCGCACAGCGCCTCCACGCGCTCCCGCCCCACCATGCGGTTCTCCAGCATCCGCAGGCGGGCGGAGGCGTACATATATTCGGTTTCCTTGATCTTCCTCATGAGTCTCCGCCTTTCCCCGCCGGATCCCGGCGCACGGCTCAGGCGTCCCTGCCGAACAGGATCCCGGACACACGTCCCTCCGTCCGGCGGCGCACCTCGTCGAACATCATGCGCAGCGAGCAGTTGATCTCAACCTCACCGCACCGCAGAATCAGCCCGCCGGTTATGTCGGCAGTCTCGTTCGGCAGCTTCACCGCGTCCTGCCGCGTCAGTCCGATCTTTGCAAAGCTTCCCGCATTCACCGCATCCAGCAGCTGCTGTCCGTAGGTCTTGCGGTCGCGGGCATTGAGCAGAATCTCATAGGCGGCAGGGGCGATATTCTCCCCGTACAGCCGCATGCTTTCCTGCTCGTCCTCAAGCTGGCGGCGCAGTGCCGCCTTGAGCATACCCGTCAGAAGCGCCGCATACTTGTCAGCCGGCAGATCGCGGATTTCCTTCTCCGCCTGCCGGTATGCTTCCTCGACAAGCCCGCTCCGCGTTTCCAGCAGGACGTCGCGCCGCGCCATTTCCGCCGCGGACTTCGCCCGGCGGATCAGCGACTCGCCCTCCCGTCCCGCCGACTCCCGCAGACCGTCGCAGTCGGCTTCGGTCTTGGCGGCGGCTGCGGCGTCTGCCGCCTCGCAGTCCGCCTGCGCCGCGGCAAGCGTGGCGCGGGCATCGGCTTCGGCGTCGGCGATGATTTTGCCGGTCACTTTTTCAAGCCCCGTCATATCCAGTCTCCTTACTCGCCGTCAGGCGGGGAAGTTGGCAACCATCAGCAGCGTAATCAGCAGCGAGAAGATGGCATAGGTCTCCACCAGTGCGGCGGAGGTGATAGCCTTACCCAGCTCGCCGGGGCGCTTGGACAGCAGGCTGATACCTGCCGCCGACACGCGCGCCTGCTTGATCGCGGACAGGTAGCCCGCCAGCGCGATGGGCAGTGCAGCCATGATGAAGTACGCACCCTGCGCGACGGTCAGCTCCTTGGGCGTGCCGAACAGACCGATGGTGTTCAGCATCAGGAAGGAAGCGACCATGCCGTAGACGCCCTGCGTCATAGGCAGTGCCTGCAGAGCCAGCGCCTTACCGAACAGGGAGGGATCCTCGGACAGCAGCCCGCTGGATGCCTCGCCCACGATGCCGACACCCTTTGCGGAGCCAAGGCAGGGGAGCGCCACGGCGAGCGCCGCGCCCAGAAGGGCAAGGTTACGACCGGAGAAAATTCCCTCAAGCACGGAGGGCTTTTCGGCGCCGGGATCCGGCTGAACCGCCGCCCCTCCTCCGATGGGAGCGACAGTCTCCCCCTCGGCAAAGGCGCACACGGTAAAGAGCGACAGGGCAAACAGGGACAGCACCAGGATAGCGAACGTCTTGCGCAGATTGTTGCGTTTCATAGCGGATTGAACTCCTTTTTTTATTATTGGAAGCGCTGGTTCATGCGACAGCGCATCCTTTGTAATTGGGGACACGAATGCATCAGTTGCCGCGCTCCTCGTCGGATGCAACGGCAGAATATTTCTCGGACGGGAGCACCGGGTCAAACGGCACGCCGCCATCCTCAAAGAACTTTCCGAAGAACTCCAGATACTGGAGCCGGCTGGTATGAACGAAGGCGCCCAGCAGGTTGATGGCTATGTTCAGCGCGTGACCGATCAGCATAATCAGCACCATCTTGACAAAGCCGCCCGGCGAAGGACCGCCCATGGTGGCAATCAGGTTGACCACCTGCGCGATGACGCCCGCCGCCAGTCCCAGCGCCAGTATGCGGCAGTAGGACAGGAGGTCGGAGGCATAGTTGATGAGTCCGTACAGCCCCAGCAAGCCCTTGCCGAACCGCAGAACCGGGTTGCGCTCCGCGCGTCCCGCCGTTGCCACGATCATCAGGACGGCAACCCCGCAGAGGATATACCCCACGGTGGGACGGACAAATACCATGCCGATGCCGGCAAACAGAACCCACCACGAGCCGATGTCGAATATCGCCGAAAACACCTGACCGTCACGGCAAAGCAGGTAGAACTTGATCGCCATACCGCCCAGCAGGTGGACGGCGCCCATAATCAGCGAAACGACCAGGAACGCCATCGGTTCCTCCAGCGGGTTGAGCGAAATACGCTTGCCGCCCAGCGCAACCGACAGTCCGTTGAACCACGGCGCCGCTTCCTTCGCCGCCTCGATGGAGCCGTAACCCATCATATTCGCCATGACGGAGTACGGCAGATCCCCGAACCAGCCGCCGAACACGGCGCCCATGATCACGCAGGAGATGCCGCACCAGCCGAACATATTGAACATCCGTTTGGCACCGCCCTCCATGTGGAGCAGGCGCGGCACCAGGAAGCCGCCCAGGAGGAGAATCGCACCGTAGCCGACATCCGCAAACATCAGTCCGAATATCACGAAATAGAACAGACTCATCACGAAGGTCGGATCGTACGTACCGTACTTGGGGTAGGAATACATCCCGACCACCCACTCGAAATTGGTGGCGTAGCCGTTGTTTTTCAGCAGAACCGGCGGTTGATCCTCCCCTTCCGGATCGCTCATCTCATACGCGCAGAACAGCTTATCCAGTGCGGCGGACACCCGCCCGTCCCGCGCGGCGGGCACCCAGCCCTCCAGCACGGCGCACTGCCCCGTGGACGCCAGCTTTGCCTTCTGGCGCGCGGCGATCAGGGTTGTGTTCTCGTTGTCGTACAGGATTTCCACGTCCGGCGCAAATGCCGCCAGCTCCTTGAGGCGTGCGGTATCCTGCTCCGCCGCGGCGGCTATCTCCCGGCGTCGTGCCCGGATCGACCGGCGCACGTCCCGCGCGGTCGGGGCTCGTCCGTCCCGGGCGGCGGCATACGGTTCGGCGGAAAAATCCGCCCGCAGGAAGCCGATCTCCGACAGCGCCCGGCTGACGGCGTCCTCCTCCTGCCGGGGAAAGACTGCCGCGATGTACAGTCCGTCCTCGTCCTCCTTCACAGCCTCCACGCCGGCGTCCAGCGTCCGGAGCGCATCGACTGCGGCGGATATCCGCGTTTTCGCCGGCAGGGAACCGAGCCACACCTCGCACAGTTCCGTGCCGCCGCCACACAGCGGCAGGTCGCAGTCCAGCCACGGAGTCAGTGTGGCGGCGCGGGTACGGAGCTGCGCATCCTCTGTCTGTCCGGCACGCAGGCGGGCGTCCAGCTCGCGCGTCTCGCGCACCACGCGCCACACCGCCTCCCTGCTCCCGCACAGGGGGTATGTGTCGTTATCCGGCACCGACTGCCGCATCCACGGCTTGGGCTTGCCGGTATAGCGATTCAGGACGGGCAGAGCCTCACTTACGGTCCGGACGCGCTCCTCCGCCTCTGCGCGCTGGCTGTCACAGCGGACGCGCAGCAGATCCCCGTCCTCGACAGGTGTCGTGCGGACCTCCACACATCGCAGACGGATGAGGCGGCGGATGAGGGCATCGACGTCCCGCTCCGGCGTCAGCACCGTCAGCTTTTTCATTACGGCTATTGACATGAATCAAACATCTCCCACACGATGACCCGGACGGCTTCCTTCATGTGTACGTCTGCCGCCGCCTTCAGGGCTTCCGCGTCGGTCTGTGCCTCCTCCCGGCTCTGCCGGACCAGCGCGTCCGCCTTTTCCTGCATGCTGTCCAGACCCGCCCGCAGGGCGGCGGACATTTCCTTCACCCGCACATCGTGTTTCTCCGCGCAGGCTTTCTCGTTGTCCGTGCGCATCTGCTGGGCTTTCGCCGTTGCCTGTGCCCGGATATCCGCCGCCCTCGCCTCCGCCTCGCGGACTCTCGCAATCGCCTCTCTGGACAATTCCACACACCTTCTTTCCGTTCTCTGCATCCAATCAATCGACAGGGTTCCCGCCGGATTGACGGTATTATATGGCTTTTTGACCAATCACTCTATCTATTGTACCACACCGCACGTTTTTTTGCAAGAGCTTTCGCAAATTTTCTCCTTGTGCCGTAGGCGCTTTACGGAGACAAATCCGGGAAAAGTTCTTGGGGGGTTGGGGACTTCTTTCAAGAAGCCCCCCAGCGCTTCTTCGCTTCCCTGCCCGCACGGACAGCGGGGTGCCGCAGCGTCCGAAAGGCAGTATAACAGAAAGCGGGCGCTTTGAAAATAGACAAACCCTCTGACGCTGACAGAAATTCAGACAGTCAGAGGGTTTTGCATAGAAGAGAAGTCAGCTCAGCCGGCGGGATAGACTGCGGTCAGGGCGGCGGAACCGCCGAGCCGCCCGACGCCTGCCTGCCCGTAGGTATTGTCCCCCTTGACGCGGACACTGCCGTCCGCGCAGAGGTAGGCGGTGAAGTTATAACCAGCCGCAACGGCGATGACATCATCGCCGACATCCAGCCGACGCGGCGTTCCGTTGGTCACAGCGGAACCGATGGAGCCGCCGTTGTTCAGACCGTACACGTACACGGCGCCGGATTCGGACAGGATGGCAACGTCGCCGAAGTATACAGACGCCGACGCAACGCCGGACATCAGCTTGACGAACGCGGGATTATTGCCGCCGCCCTGCGAGAAGCCGTACAACGAGCGCCAGCCTGCATAGTACAGGTCGCCGTTCTCGGTAACGGAAAGGCTCTCATGCTCCCCGGCGGTGACAGCCACCACGCCGGACTGCAGCAGCTTCGGCTCGGTCAGCCGGTCGCCGCCGCCTGCCACCATCTTGTTCCAGCGGTTGTCGCCCAGCCCGTAGAGGCGCGCGTTCTCATCAATATACAGCGTCGAGCGCCGCCCGGCAGCCATGGCGGTAACGTGATCCGCCACGCGGACAAAGGAAGTCGTGGAGGAAGCTGACGCACGTATCTGCCCGTAGGAGTTGTTGCCGACACCCCAGAGGACGCCGTTCGCGTCCAGCACCAGCATATGGTCATGCCCGACACTGATGCTCCGGATTTTGCCGGAAAAGCTGACCTGCCCAAGGCGGGCATCGCTGACCGTCCCTTTGCGCCCCAGCTGTCCGGAAGCATTTGCACCGACCGTGTACAGCCTGCCGTCCCGCGTCAGGATGGCTGTCATCCAGGCGGTGTTGCCGTTCTCAAAGTCACAGCCCGAACTGGTCGCCACCTGCGCCACGTTGCGCATGACAAGCGTCGGCTTGCTGATCGTGAGGGAAGCGGAATTCAGCCCCAGCACGCCGCCGCGGTTGTCGCCCCATGCATACAGGTCGCCGTCCTCCGTCAGGCAGAACAGGTAGGTCGCGCCTGCCACCAGCGTTCCGGTCGGGGTTTCGTCGCCGCCGGAGGCGTTCTTCCGGGCGTACACCGCCACGGTGCCGGAGCAGGTGATGGTAAAGACCGCCTCCCCCTGCCCGCTGTCCGGCGTGACCGTCTGCGATTTGCCGTCGCTGCCCGTCCAGACAATGGCGGTCAGACTGTACCCGGCACGCGCCGTCGCCCGGATGCGGAGCGTCCTGCTGTCGTCCTCAAACCGGATGACCGTATCCGCCCTGACCGCCTCGCCGTCGCAGGACACCGTCGCGCGGGTATCACGGAAAGAGAAGGTCACCTTCCTGTGTGTCAGCTGCTCCATGTCTGCCGCCGTCACGTTGAAATAATCGAACATATGCTGCAGTCCCTTTGCCTGCCGGTTGGCAACAAAGGAACGCATCTTCCCCGCCTCGCGGTTCCACGTGGCGACCGACGCGCCCTCGCCGCCCCAGCGAGCCTGCTGGAGCGACATCAGACCGTCGCGCTCGGCAATCATTGCCTCCAGCTCCGCACCCAGGTACTCCGGCGTGAATATCTCGGTGAACACCTCGTAGTAGCGCAGGATGAATCTCTGCCGGAAGCCCTCGTTCCGTATCAGCGCCCGCATCATGGCACCGCAGACTGAGTTTGAGTCAAATGCCCAGAAGAAGTTGTGATCCTCCGTCGTGAAATCGTAGAAGGAGAGACCCATATCCATATCCAGCATGGTAAAATGCCACTTGGTGTCAAAGCCGGAGGGATCCTCCGGATTCTTGTTGCGCCAGACCTTGATATTGTTCTCGGGCCAGTCGCGCGCGACGAAGAACAACCGCGCCACCCACATATCAATGAAGGAATCCATATCCATGAGTGAGCTGACGTACTCGTAGTTCTTCTGCTCCGCCAGATCGTTCCGGCGCATATACGCCACCATGTCGTTGAAAGGCTTCTGGTCGCCCTCCACGCCGGCGGACAGCACGAAATCCGCATTGGTGTTGGTATGCACCTGGCTGTAGTCGCTCTCGATGACAGTCACATTGTTCTTGTCAACGCCGTAGTGCGACTCCACATACTCCGGGCTGTACCGCTCGCGCATATTGTACACGCCCCAGAACTCGCCGTTGACAAACACCAGCGTGGAGGCGGTCGCCATGGTATCCGCATTCAGCACCGAGGTAACCCGCTGCATATAGGCATCCCGGATAAAGGAAGTGTTGCAGTCGTTGCCCGAATTGCGGAGCAGGAGCCGCGAGAAGGACGTGACCGCCTCCCCCCTGCTGTCCAGCGCTCTGCCGCCGAAGAAATCGTAGTGGAGATCGGATTCCAGTCCGCCGCCCTCATTGAGCGAGCCTTTGTAGTAAATACGCAGGGATTTCATGCCCCAGCCCGAAGAGCCGTTGCCGCTGACAGCCAGCTCGACCTGCGAATTGCCGACGCGCTTGCCGGTCGGGTCGAACACTTCCATGCGTGCCAGTCCGCGCGGGCGGGTCGCCGTGATGACGCCGGACGGGCAGAAATTGCTGTAAAATCCGTCCGATCCGATCATCTGCTCCAGCGGGATGGACAGCGAGACAATGGAAACGCCATACGCCTCCAGCTCAGGGGCGATGAAGTATGTGTTGGCGAACACGGGGGTGGAGTCGGTTCCGTTGGTGGCGTACGCCTTGATGACGTATCCGCCGGGCATGGTTGACACGGTCGGGCGGCTGCTGCCCCGCCAGTCAATCCACGCCTTGGTGACAGGCCCCCACGTCATGGCGGAGGAATCAGTCAGCCGGATGTCCCCGGAGCCGCTCCGGCGGGTCTTGCTGGTTGTCGGGTCGGAGCCGTCAATCGTATAGTAGATGCTGTATCCGTCCGGTGCTCCCAGCCGCAGTGTGATTGCCGAGTCGTAGATGCCGGCGGGGTGGGAGAACACGACCTCCTGGATGCGGGGGCGGATCACGTCATTGACCTCGCCCGCCGAAGTGACCGTGCAGAGCTGTGCCAGCTTGGCGGAGTCCGCCTTTGTGACGTTGACCGTATGGTATCCGCTGTAAGTCGCCTTTGCCGTGCGGACAGCGATCTTGTTCCGGGACAGATTGTCGATCGCATAAACCGACTGTATCGGTGCCGTCTCGGACGCATAGAACACGGAGACGGTACCCTTCAGCGCTGTGATATCGTCATCGGCGTTGATCAGCCGGGTACTGCGTGCCAGCACCAGGCGGATCTCCTTATTGTCAAGCAGGACGTCCCATGCCAGATCATAGTTTGCGATGCTCATGACGCCGGTGCTGTCGTCAAAGCCGTCCGGCGATGCCGCGCGCACGAGGTAGTAGCCCAGCGCCGGGACGGTCGCCCCCTCCGGGAACACCAGTCTTGTGTACGGTTTCCCGCCATCCGTCCTGTAAAACAGCGCCAGTCCGTACAGGGAGATGGGCTTGGTTGTCGTATTGTACAGCTGCACGAATCCGTTCCCGATCACCGCCTGCTTCTTCCCCGTGCCGTACACCTTTTCGATGATGAGTCCTTCCCATGCGGCAACGTCCTCCGGGGAACCCGGTTCGGGCTGCGTTCCGGTCTCTGTCGGCGGTTCGGTCGGTCTTTCGGTGGGCTTTTCCGTCGGCTTGGAGGTCGGCTGCTCCGTCGGCTTTTCGGCAGGATCAGTCGTCGGCTCGGTCGGCTTATCCGTTGGCTGTTCCGGGGCGGTCGGCTCCTCCGGGCGGGTCTGGGATCCGGTTGCGTCCGGGGCGTTCGTCACGGTCGTGTCGCCCGCGGCAGTCGTCGAACCCGACTCCGCTGTGTCTCCTGCGGCAGTGGTGCCGTCGGGGGCATCCGTTGCGCCGGTATCGGTCGGATCCTCCGCCGCGGACGACTCCGCCGCGGAATCCTGCTCCTCCGTGTGCAGGCAGGCAGACAGCACCATGCAGCCGGCAAGCAGGCACAGGGCAACCGCCAGCCAGACCGCGCGGGACATATCCCTCCGTGCTGTATACAGGTGTTTTCTCATGTGTTCATCCCTTTCGAACTCTTCCGGCATCCCTCTCCGCCGGGGCACTGCAGGGGACTCGCCCCTTTCCGCCCCCATTATACCAGTATACCCGTTCAATGTCAACCGTTTTGCGCATTTTTGTGCAATTTGCAGTTCCTCCCTGCGTGCGGCGGTGTACAGCGGGGAGGAACGGGAGAGACGGGAGAGACGGGAGAGACGGGAGAGACGTTGGGGGCTTCTTGAAAGAAGCCCCCAAACCCCCAAGAACTTTTCTCGA
>CDTW01037173.1_pt1 | contig 29212 bp, 34 predicted proteins | sample 554901 | NCBI WGS metagenome assembly CDTW01 (sample SAMEA3182045, study PRJEB8094) | gut metagenome | biome: human; feature: gut; material: Stool; isolation source: human stools | place: Canada | collected 2011-11-01
CACGGCGAAATCCGGCGTGCCCATAAACAGGATCCGCATGGATTACTCCCCTTCCTCTTCGTGCTCCAGATACTCCCGCAGCTCCTCGTCGCTGAGGAAGTGATCCACGTGCTCCACGAACAGGTGGCCGTCCAGATGCTCGATCTCATGGCAGAAGGCACGGGCGGTCAGGGCCTCGCCCTCCACCTCGAACCAGTTGCCGTCCCGGTCCTGGGCCCGGACCCGCACCACATTGGGGCGGGTGACGATGCCCCACTTGCCGGGGACGCTGAGGCAGCCCTCCAGTCCCGTCTGCTCCCCGCTCTGGGCCACGATCTGGGGGTTGATGAGCTCGATGAACTCACCGCTGCCCTCGTCCAGCACCACGCACGCCCGGCGCAGCACCCCCACCTGGGGGGCAGCCAGACCGGCACCATTGGCATCTTCCAGTGTCTCCGTCATGTCGTCCAGCAATTCATGCAGGTGGGCGTTGAACTCCGTCACAGGACGGCAGACCTTGGTCAAGCACTCGTCCCCCTGCTCTACGATCTTTCTCAGTGCCATAATATACCTCCCCGGACCGCATCACTCCATAGGATTGCAGTCCACAAATAGATTCACACCACGAAACTGCCGCTGCCCGGCAAACCAGCGCAGTACGCTGTCCACCCGCTCCCGGGTGGCGCGGTCGTTGCGCCGCACCAGCTGGCAGCGGTAGCGGTAGCGGTTGTTAACTTTCAAAACCGGCGCCGGAGCCGGGCCCAGCACCTCTGTCTCCGGATCGTCGCCCCACAGCTGCCGCAATGCCTCCCGCACGGAGGCGGCGGCCCGCAGCACACTCCCCTCCTCTGTTCCCGAGAGGGTGAAGAGGAACCAGTCCGCGAAGGGCGGACAGCGGCGCAGCTGCCGCAAGCGGATCTCGCTCTCATAAAAGCGCCCGTAATCCTGCCGGGCGGCGCACTGGATCACGTCGTTTTCCGGCGTGTAGGTCTGGATCACAGCCCGGCCCTGCTTGTCTCCCCGGCCCGCCCGGCCCACCACCTGGGTCAGCAGGCTGAAGGTCCGCTCCGCCGCCCGGAAGCTCTCCACATACAGCGACAGGTCCGCCGACAAAACACCCACCAGCGTCACATTCTCAAAATCCAGCCCCTTGGCCACCATCTGGGTGCCTAAGAGGATAGGGATGCGCTCCTTCTGGAACCGGCGCAGGATGGGCCCATGGCCGGAGGCGGTGGTGTCCGCGTCCATACGGAGGATCTCTGTGTCCGGGAACAGCTCCCGCAGCTCCTCCTCCACCTTCTGGGTGCCGGCGCCCACATGCTTCATGAGGCCCCCGCATACCGGGCACCGGTCCGGCGCCCGCTCCGAGTGGCCGCAGTGGTGGCACATGAGCCGCCCGTTGGCGGAGTGATAGGTCAGCGCCACGGAACAGCGGGGGCACTCCGGCACATAGCCGCACTCCCCGCAAAGGAGCATCCGGCTGTTGCCCCGGCGGTTGAGGAACAAAATGCTCTGCTCCCCCCGCTCCAGGTTGGCCTCCAGCTCCCGGAGAAGCTCCCCGCCGATGAGGCCGGAATTGCCGTTGCGGATCTCCCGGCGCATGTCGGAAACAATGACCTGAGGCAGCGCGTGGCGGTTGTAGCGGCTTTTCAGCTCTGCCAGATGGTAGATCCCCTGCTCCGCCGCCCAGGCGGTCTCCACCGAGGGGGTTGCGGAACCCAGAACCAAGACTGCGTTGCTGCGGCCGCAGCGGTATTTGGCCACGTCCCGGGTGTGGTACCGGGGCGGGTTTTCCGATTGATAGCTGCCCTCCTGCTCCTCATCCAGGACGATGAGGCCCAGGTTCTCCAGGGGGGCAAAAACAGCGGAGCGGGTACCCAGTACCACCCGGGCCTCTCCCCGCCGGATGCGCTTCCACTGGTCGTAGCGCTCCGTCATCCGCAGTCCGCTGTGAAGCATGGCCACCTCCTGCCCGAAGTAGGAGGAGAATTTGCGCATCATCTGCGGCGTGAGCACGATCTCCGGCACCAGCACCATGGCGGTCTTCCCCTGAGAGAGGACCTCCTGCACCAGGCGCAGATACACCTGGGTCTTGCCGCTGCCGGTGACGCCCTGGAGCAGCACGGCCTCCGGCCGTCCCGTCCCGGTGAGGGAGAGGATCTGCCGGAAGGCGGCCTCCTGCTCTTCACTCAGCCGGATGGGCGCTCCCGGCTCCACCGGCTCCTCCGGCTGGGAGATCCGCAGCTCCTCCTCCTGGGAGAAGGCGATGAGCCCTGCCTTCTCCATGCTCCGCAGGGACTGCATGGAGGCTCCGGTAAAATAGCACACATCCGCCGCGCTGGTGCGGCCTGCGGACGCCAAGAGATGCACCACCTCCCGGCGGACCGGCGAAGCGCGGCGTCCGCTCTCCACCATGGCCAGCGCCTCCTGAGCGTCCGTGGCCAGCTCCACCATCCGGCGGGTCTTGTCGGACACCTGCCGGCGGGCGCTGGCGGCACAGGTGACGGCCCCCGCCTTCCGCAGCGCGTGCAGCACGGAGGCGGTATCCTCCCCGCACTGCTCCCGCAGCGTCTCCAGCGGTGCGCTGCCGCCGCCGGCGGCAAGGGCCTCCAGCACCGCCTCCCCGCCGGGCACCGGGGGCTCCGGTGCTGTGCCGGTCAGGGTCCAGACCTCCTGGAGATGGTACCAGAGCCCCGCAGGCAGGATGGTCTTCACCGCCTCAAAGAGGGTGCAGAAGTACCGGCTGCGCATCCACAATGCCATCTGGATCCCCTCCCGGTTCAGCACCGGCTCCGCATCCAGCAAATCGCCCAGGGGCTTGAGAGCGGGAGTCTTCTCCCCCGTCCCCACTGCCAGGATGATCCCCTCCGACGTGCGGTTTCCCTTTCCAAAGGGCACGGTGACCCGGACGCCGGGTACCACCCGCTCCGCCAGAGGGGCGGGGATCAGGTAGTCATAGGGCTTGTCAATGGAATAGGGCGCGGCGCTGACCGCTACCTTTGCAATGCCGGCGGTCTCCATGCCTCGCCCTCCTCCGTTACTCCTCGATGGTCAAATCCATGTTTCTGGCGTCCAGCTTGCCCTCGGCCACCTCATGGATGGCCATGGTGACGGGCTTATCCTCCAGATGCTCGCCGCTCTCATCGGCGGCCTCGGCGATCTGGCGGGCCCGGCGGGCCACCACGTTCACCAGCATGTAGCGGTTGGGGATATAACTGGTCAGCTTGTTCATTGCGGGATACAGCATCATAATGATCTACTTCCATTCTGCCTGATTTCGGCTAAATTTTTTGTCGGATACACCAAGAAACGCCGGGATTATTTGCTGTTGATGATCTCCATGCGCTCCTTGGGCTTGCAATGCTCCGCCGTCATGATGGCGTTGAGCTCACGCACCGCGTTGTCCACGGTGTCGTTGATGACGAAATAATCATAGGTGTGGGCCGTCTGGAACTCCACCTTGGCCCGCAGCAGCCGCTTTTGGATCTTCTCCATGGGATCGGTGCCCCGCTCGGTAAGGCGGCGCTCCAGCTCCGCCCAGCTGGGGGGCGCGATGAAGATGCGCACTGTGTCCGGCCGCTTGCTGCAAACCTGGATGGCGCCCTGGATCTCGATATCCAAAATCACGTCCTTACCCTGGTTCATGGCATCGTCCACCAGCTTCTTGGGGGTGCCGTAGAAGTTGCCCACATACTCGGCATACTCCAAAAACTCGTCCGCCGCGATGCGCTGGCGGAAGGTGTCCACATCCAGGAAGTGGTAGTGGACGCCGTCCACCTCGCCGGGACGGGGATCCCGGGTGGTGGCGGACACGGAAAAATACAAATTGGGCCGGGACTCCATCAGAGCGGCCAATACGGTGCTCTTTCCCACGCCGGAAGGCCCCGAGATAATAAACGTCTTACCCTTTCGCATACTCTCACTCTCTCTCCTCATTGGATCCAGTTTGCCCGGATACGCCGAATTTCTCCGGCGGCAGGGCAGACAAAATCACATGGTCGCTGTCCATGATGAAAATGGAAGCGGTCTTGCGCCCGTAGGTGGCGTCGATGAGCATTCCACGCTCCCGGGTCTCCTGCACCATCCGCTTGATGGGGGCGGAATCCGGGCTGACGATGGCCACCAGCCGCTCCTGGGACACCATGCTGCCAAAGCCGATGTTGATGAGCTTCATGGCTGCCCCCTCACTCGATGTTCTGGACCTGCTCGCGCATCTTCTCCACCTCGGCCTTGAGCCCCACCACCACCTGGGCGATGGCCACGTCGTTGCACTTGGAGCCGATGGTGTTGGACTCCCGGTTGACCTCCTGGATGAGGAAGTCCATCTTGCGGCCCATGGGCTCATCGGACTCCAGCATGGTGCGCAGCTGAGCCACGTGGCTGCGCAGCCGCACCGTCTCCTCGTCCACGGCCACCTTGTCGGCGTAGATGGCGGCCTCCGTCAAAATCCGCTGGGGATCGATGGTGGTGCTTTGGAGCACCTCCTCCATCCGGGCGGTGAGCTTGGCCCGGTACTCCGCCACCGTCTCCGGGGAGCGCGCCTCCACCTGGGCGGTATAGTGCTCGATGGTGGTGAGCCGGCCGCCGATGTCCTCCGCTAGCTTTTGGCCCTCCACAGCGCGCATCTGGTTGTAGGCCGCCAGGGCCTCCTCCAGCACGGCGCAAAGATCCGCGCTGACGGTCTCCAGATCCTCGTCCTCCTTGGTCACCGTCAGGACGTCCGGGAACCGGGAGAGTGTCTCCGGCGTCACGTGGGCCTCGGTACCGCAGACCTCCGCCAGCTCGCCCAGGGCCGCGGCGTACTGGGCCGCCAACTCCCGGTTGACGGTGACCTTGGCCACGTCTGCCGCGGAGGCGTCCACGGTGATATAGACATCCACCTTGCCCCGGGAGACCGCCTTCTGGACGCAGGCCTTCACCGCGTCCTCGGCGAAGGTGTACATCCGGGGCATCTTCACAGTGCAGTCCAGATAGCGGTTATTGACGGAGCGCACCTCCACGGTGATGTCCCTCTTGTTGCGCATTTGTCTTGCCCGGCCGTAGCCGGTCATGCTCTTAATCATACGTTCTTCCTTCCTTCCCCGGCTCAGCAGCAGAAGAAATAACCGCCGCTGTTGCAGCAAAGATATAAGCAGCACAGCTCCGCGCACAGGTTGCCGCTGCAGGCGTTGGTGCCGAATACGCCGCCGTCGGGGCGGTAAGCGCTTTGTCCGCTGTTTTCCATATACTCCAGAGCGGAGCGGTACTCGGCGTTGCCGGGATCCATCTGGCAGGCGGTTTGATAGTAGCGCTTGGCCTCGTCCATCCAGCCCCGGCGGTAGCACACGGCGCCCTTGAGGAAGTTCCACTCGGCGTTGTGGTCGGAGTAGTTGGCCAGCAGCGCCTCCGCCCGGCTCAGATCCCCGGTGCTGATGGCGATGCGCACCTGCTGGAGCACGGAGCTGCCGGAGGCGGACTGCCCATAGCGCTGGTACCCGCCATACCCGCCGTACCCGGAGGAACCATAGCTGCCGGAGGAGCCGCCGTAAGAGGAGCCTGTGCCGGAGGACCGGCCGCTGCGCTCCTTGGTGATCTGCTCGTAGGCGGCATTGATCTCCTTCATTTTCTCCTGGGCCAGATCTGCCAGGGGATTATCGTGGTAATTGTCCGGGTGGTATTTCCGTGCCAGGTTCAAATATGCCTTTTTGACCTCCGCGTCGGTGGCGGTCTCCGGCACACCCAGGATCTGATAGGGATCGTTCATGTGGTTTCCTCGTCCTTCTTGTGTTTCTTTCTGTATCCGCCCCGGGCCACGCGGCGGTAAGTTCCGTCCAGCACCGCTTTTCCCACGGCGAAGAGGCCGGTGTAAACGGTGCTCTCCAGCAGCGGCCGCCACACGCCGAAGTCCCACAGCTCAAAAGCCGTGGTGATCATGTGGATGGAGTGATCCAGCGTGTACCCGAAATCCCGGCGGGCCTCCGGTGTCCACGTACCCTCCGTCAATCCGTAGCGCAGTGCCACGGGATTGTAGTTTCCGGAGGCAGCGTCCTCCTTCAGATCGTCTGCCGCGTCCACCAGGTAGATCCACCGGCCCAGGTGATAGAGCATCTGCTCCAGAACCCGGCGGCGGACAGGGTCGTCCACCTCCCCGGCAGCACCGGAGAGCAGCGATGCAAAGGCATCCGCCGCCTGATCCATGGAGGGGCAGCGCTCCTTCTCCAGCCGGGAGAGCAGCGTCAGCTGCTCCCGGGTGTGGGCATCAAACTCCGGCCGCCGGGCCGCCGCCTTCCGGTAGGATCCGGCAATGGCACCGCAGAGGGCCCGGTAAGCGATTCCCTTGGCCGCCCCATGATCCTGGGCCCCGTCCCGCAGCTGCCAGTAGGCCAGGATCACACTCTCGTCCGCCGCCAGCTCCAGTGCCGGGGAACCGGCATCGTAGGGCCGCTCCCGCAGGGGGCTGGCGGGGCACCGCCCGCACAGCCGGCAGGACTCCTCCCCCTCCGAGAGCAGGATGGCCAGGAACGTGAAATCATAATTCAGCAAGAACCGGGCCCGGAAGCCGTATCGCCGGGAGAGCTCATGGCAGAGCCCGCAGTAGATCCGGCGAAAGCGGTCCTGCTCCTCCTGCCCCAGGAGCTTCAGCGGCGGCTTTACATATCCAAACATACCCGCCGATGCTTAAAACAGCCTGACAATGGTAAAGGTCAACCCTCCCTGTCGGCGCAGCCGCCGGTCATAAGCCACGGCGATGAGGATGCCCAGCACGAAGCCGGCTGCCGCCACGCCATAGCGTACCGCCAGGCTGGAGACGGCGATGGTGGCAAAGTATCCCACCAAAAACAGCACGATGGGGGTCAGGTATACCAGCATGACGATGTGGAGCATCTTTTTGGTGCTGCTCTCCACCACCACCTTCTGACCAGGCTGGGCCCCAATGGGGTTCAGGGCTTTGGCCCGTACCGCCGCGCCGGTGACGCCGCAGCCGGCGCACTCCTCGCAGTCATGCCCGCAGGCGGATTTGCGGGGCACTGAGATCTCCGCCCGCTGGGCGTCCAATATCCGTTCAACTGTTGCGATCTGTGTCATAGTTTTCGTCTTCCTCCGTGCGCACCTGCGCACATTTCAAATTTTCTGATTGTCCGGCCGGGTCATTCCGACGGCTCCGGCTCGGGATTGTCACTGTCCGGCTGGGTGCCGTTTTCCCGGATGGTCACCTGCACCACATAATTGCCGGAAACGCCCACGTCCACACCGTTGACCTTGACTTGGGCAGGTACGGTATAGCTGCCGGTGGCGGAGCTGAGCTCCGAGAGATCCACCGTCACCTCCACGTCGTCACCGGTGACGGCGGCCACGTCTGCGGAGGTGCCGAAGACCGTCACCGTCAGCTCCGAGGTGAGGATCTCCGTAGTCTTTCCCTGGGGATAGTTGGACAAGGTGAAGTTCTGGGTCGTCACCTGGGCAGAGGTCATGTCATTGAAGGAGATCTGCAGCGTGGCCCGGGTGACGCCGCTGAGGTTGGTGCACCCCTCCGGGACGGTGATGGGGTAGCTGTACGTGGCGGTGCCGCTGTCCAGCAGGGACAATAGGTCAAAGGCCTCGCTGCCCAGGGTGATGCTGTCCACATCCCGCAGCACGCCTGCGTCACCGGAGACGGTGATGGTAGAGGGCTCAATGCGGTAGGTGACATTGCTGAGCCTGGCGCCGGGATGCTGCTCGAAATCAACTCGCAGCTGCAGCTCCTTGGTGACGATGATGGGCAGCGTCACCTGGATCTGCTCCGCATCGGCCTGAATGTTGGTGCCGTCCACCAGCTGGTCGTTTTCATCGTAGAACTGGTAGTCCAACATCTGGGTAATGGTCTCCGTGGCGTTGTCGTATTCCAGCACCACCTTGGCATAACTGACGGGAGCAATGTCCTCCTCCTGGCCGCGGATCTCAAGGGTGGCCGGGGAGATCTGCAGCTCACCGCCGGAGTATCCCTCCGCCACGGTGCCGATCTGCTCACAGCGGACGTCGATGGTCTTGCGGTCCAGCTCGCCGATGTTCACCTGCACCATGTAGGAGGAGGTGGAGGTGGTGGTGATCTTCCCCCGCAAAGCGCTGGGATAGAAGACATTGGGCGAAACCCGCTGCACGCCCGCCTCCGTAATGTCGGAGAGGTCCGCCTGAACCAGGATCTCATCCTTATCCAGCTTGGCGATATTCCACCGGGTTCCCTGGACCGTTAAGGTCACCTCTGTATCGGTGGCAGTGTCCCCCTCCCCCTCCAGGAGCATCAGCCCCCGGTCTGTCAGGGTGCTGGTTCCCAGGTAGTTGATGGGGACCGTATAGGTCTTTTCCACGATGGTGCCGTTGCTGACGTCCACCATCACCCAGATGGCCGCCGCCACCAGGATGGACAATACGATATACAGCGCCTTACGCTGGCGTTCCTTATTTTCCACCGTTGTCACCTCCGTTTTTCCGGGGCCGCAGGAGGCTCATCAGGTTGAACTTGGGCCGCTCCTCCCCCTCGTCCTCACCCGGGGGAAGCAGCTCGTTGCGCAGAAGATTTTCCAGCGTCTCCGGCTTGAGATGGCGCTTGAGCATGCCGCCGATGGCCACGGAGATGGATCCCGTCTCCTCCGAGACGATGACCACCACGGCGTCGGAGTTCTCACTCATGCCGATGCCGGCCCGGTGGCGCATGCCCAGGTCCCGGGACAGGTTCACATTCTTGCTCAGAGGCAGCATGCAGCCCGCGCCCAGGACCCGGCCGTTTCGCACGATGACGGCGCCGTCATGCATGGGCGCCTTGACGAAGAAGATGTTCTTCAAAAGTTCGCTGGAGACCGCCGCGTCCAGCACGGTGCCGCTGCGGACCATGTCGTCCAGCAAAATCTCCCGCTCGAAGACGATGAGGGCGCCGGTGCGGGAATGGGACATCTCGGTGCAGGCCAGCACCGTCTGTCCGATGGTCTGCTCCAGGGTGTTGCCCGTCTCGGTATGGGTGAAGAACGCGATGATCCTGCGGCTGCCCATCTGTTCCAGAATGCGCCGGATCTCCGGCTGGAACAAAATGATCAGCGCCAGGATGCCCATGTCCACCATACGGCTCATGAGATAGTAAATGCTGTGCAGCTGCAGGACATAAGATAAAAACAGAGCGATCATGAATACGCACAGTCCCTTCAGGAGACTGGCGGACTTGGTGCTCTGCACCAGCTTCAGTAGCTTATAAAGGACGAAAGCCATGATGGCGATATCCAACACATCCGTCAGCTGGATGGTCAGCAAATAGCGCCAGATCACGGCGGGCAGATTTATGATATCCAGTTCCATGGCAGCATCATCAACCCCTTCTGGCCATGAATACTTAGATTATATAAAATCTGCCTGTAGATTTCAAGGTAAACCATGCCAAAATTCACGGTCTGTTCAGAAAAATCAAGGCTTTTGGGTCAGGATCTCCTCCATGGCATCCAGGAATCCCTCCACCTCCCGGAGCGTGTTGTGGTCGGAGAAACTGACCCGCACGGTGCCGGTATCCACGGTGCCCACTGTCTCATGGGCCAGCGGCGCGCAGTGGAGCCCCGCCCGGACAGCGATGTCTTTTTCTCCCAGGGCCGCCGCTATCTCCTCCGCCCCCAGATCCCGGCTGGTGAAGGAGACCACCCCAGCCTGGCTGTGCAAATCCCCGTTGGCGTAGACCGTCACACCCGGAAGGCGCCGCAGGCCCTCCGACACCAGCTGGGCAAGGCGCCGCTCCCGCAGCAGGATATTCTCCGGCCCCCGTTGCTGCACATACCGCACCCCTGCCAGCAGCCCTGCGATGCCCGGGACATTGTGGGTTCCCGCCTCCAGGCGGTCCGGCAGGAAGTCCGGCATGGACTGGCTCATGGACTGGCTGCCGGTGCCGCCCTCCAGTAGCGTTCTCACCGGAGCCTCTCCGCTGCACAGCAGTACGCCGGTACCCTGGGGGCCATAGAGGCCCTTGTGCCCCGGCATGGCGATGAAGGCCGCCCCCAGGGCGTCCATGTCCAGCGTCAGGGCCCCCGCAGACTGGGAGGCATCGATGATAAAGGGCACGCCCCGCTCCCGGCACAACGAAGCGATCTCCTCCACCGGCTGCACGAAGCCGAAGACATTGGACACGTGGCAGCAGATCACCGCGTCGGTCTCCGGCGTAACGGCCTTGTCAAAGGCCTCCAGCACCGCCTCCGGCTGAAACAGGGCCCCCGCCGCCACAGTAGTCCGGGCTCCCAGGGCCGCCAGGGGCCGGGTGACGGCGTTGTGCTCATATCCGGAGATCACTGCCCGCCCTCCCGGCGGCACCAGGCTCTTGATGGCGATGTTCAGCGCGTGGGTGGCATTGAGGGTAAAGGCCACGTTCTCGGGATTTTTCAGGTGGTACAGCTCCGCCAGGGCGCAGCGGCAGTCAAAGGCGGTGTCCGCCGCCCGGACGGCGGCCGGATACCCGCCGCGGCCCGGGGAACTCATGGTGGCCATGGCCTCCGCCATGGCGGCAGGAACCGTCCCGGGCTTCTGGAAGCTGGTGGCGGCGCTGTCAAAATAGATCATACGCGATCCCTCCCGCAGTTTTTTCGGGCCGGCGCCCGTGGGATGGTCACCGCACCTCCCGGTACAGTCCGCTTTGGTTGAGATAAACAGAAACGGGATCCAGAGACTCCCGGTGAATGACAGTCAGTGCCTGCGCCAGGTCTCCGGCGCGGATCTGCACCGCGTAGGCGCAGCCCTGGGCGGAAAGCTCCCGGGGGGCCCGGTAGATCCGGCAGGCGATGCCGGCCCGGCCCAGTGCCCGCTGCATCCGCTGGGCATAGGTCACGGAGCGGGCAATGATGAGATACTGCTCCACATAGACTCCTCCTCTCCGCCCATCCTATGCCAAAGGACGGCAAAGGTGCCTGTCATTCCAACAAAAAAAGGACGTGGCGCCCACGTCCTTTTTCTTCACTTGACCTTTTCCAGCAGCACCACCGCATGGGCCGCCATGCCGGAGCCGTCCCCGGTGAAGCCCAGGCCCTCTTCCGTGGTGGCCTTCACATTCACCTGCTCCGCCGCCACGCCCAGAGCCTCAGCCAGCTTTTCCTCCATCTCCCGGCGGTAGGGCCCTACCTTAGGGGCCTGGGCCAGGAGGGTGGCGTCGATATTCACCACCGCGAACCCCTTCTCCCGGAGAAGGCACCCCACCTCCCGCAGCAGCAGCAGGCTGGAGATCCCGGCGTAGGCCGGATCCGTGTCCGGGAAAAGCTTGCCGATGTCGCCCAGCCGGGCGGCGCCTGTAAGGGCGTCCATCACCGCGTGGGTCAGCACATCGGCGTCGGAGTGGCCCAGCAATCCCCGCTCATAGGGGATCTCCACGCCCCCCAGAATCAGCCTGCGCCCCTCCACCAGCCGGTGGACGTCATAGCCGTGTCCGATCCGCAGATTCGTCATGTGTTCTCCTCCCCCAGCAGGGCCTCCGCGATCACCAGATCCACCGGAGTGGTGATCTTCAGGTTCCGCTCGTCGCCCTCCGTCAGCGTCACGCTCTTACCCAGCCGCTCCACGGCGGAGCAATCGTCCGTCACGGCGGCGCCGGCGTCCAGGGCGGACTGCAGTGCCGCTTTCAGGAGGTCCGCCTGAAAGACCTGGGGGGTCTGTACCGCCCGCAGCCGGGCCCGCTCCGGTGTGGACGCCACGGTATCCCTGTCGTCCACCACCTTGATGGTGTCCTTCACCGGCACGGCGGGAGCCGCGGCGCCGCACCGGGCCGCCAGCTCCACCACCCGGTCAATGAGCTCCGGCGTCACCAGGGGCCGGGCCCCGTCCTGCACCGCCAGCAGTTCCGACCTGGGATCCGCCTCCAGGGCCGCCAGCAGCACGGAGTGTACCCGGTCCTCCCCTCCCCGGACCACCTTGGAGCATTTGCTGATTCCATATGTACGGCAGAGCTGGGAAATGGCCACCAGGTCTTCTTCCCGGGTGGCCACCACAATCTCGTCCACGCGCTCCGCCCGCTGCAGTGCCGTCAGAGTCCGCACCAGCACCGGCACGCCGTCCAGCAGCTCCAACAGCTTGTTGACGCCGCCCATCCGTGCAGAGCTCCCGGCGGCCGCCACCAGCGCCGTGCACCGGGGGCGGCGGGCCTGCTGCATTTTTTTGAAAAACGGAAGCATAAGAACCCTCTTTTCCTCAGCGGGATTCCGCCGTCTGGAGCATGGCGGCATCCAGCCGGGACTCCATGTCGGCGGGCGAGGCGTCCTCCGCCAGCACCAGCTCCGAAAGCAGGATCTGGCGGGCGCTGTGGAGCATCTTCCGCTCCCCGGTAGAGAGCCCCCGGCGGCGGTCCCGGCGCATCAGCGCCTTGATGACCCCCGCCACCTGGTAGAGGTCGCCGCTCTTGATCCGCAGGAGATTTTCCCGGTAGCGCTTGTTCCAGCTGATGGACTCGTCCACCGCGATGGAGGGGATGGCCGTCAGCAGCCGCTCCGCCGTCTCCCGGTCCACCACGGCCCGCAGGCCCACCGTCTGGCTGGACGCCACAGGGATCTTCAAAAGCAGGCCGCCCACAGGCATCCGGAAGACATAGTAGTCCCTTGTGCTGCCTGCGATCCGCTCCTGTACGATGTCCGCGATCACACCCGCTCCATGCATGGGATGCACCACCAGATCCCCAATGGCGAACATATTCCGCTCCTTTCTCCTCCGACCGTTCGCTCCCTGTAGACACCTCTCGCATATCATAGTTAAGAATATTATACCGGCTTTCCATCCCTTTTACAAGGAATCTTAACAAAATTTTGGAATCATTTCCTGCAAAAAAGCGCCCCGGAGGGCCTTTGGAGCCTTCCGGGGTGCTTTATGCAACAAATTTACTTCTTGTTGGAGCGGCGCCAGATGTGCATCTTCTCGGCTTCCGCAATCAGCTGCTCGCGGAACTGGGGATGGGCGATGGAGATAATTCCCTCGGCCCGCTCCCAGGTGGACTTGCCCTTGGCGTTGAACTTGCCGTACTCCGTGACCAGCCAGTGGAGGTTGGTGCGGGTAGCGGTGACCACGGATCCCTCCAGCAGCGTGGGACGGATGCGGGACTTCAGCTCGCCGGTCTTCTTGTCGGTATAGGCGGAGGAGCAGCAGATGAAGCTCTTGCCGCCCTTGGCCAGGTAAGCGCCCATGACGAAGTCCTGCTGTCCGCCGGCGCCGGAGATGTGGTGGGTACCGGAGGACTCGGAGGACACCTGGCCGTAGAGGTCGATGTCCACGGCGCCGTTGATGGACATAAAGTTGTCGATCTGGGACACCCGGGCGATGTCGTTGACATAGCTGACGGGGGCAGCCATGCACTCGGGGTTGTTGTTGAGGAAGTCGTAGAGCTTCTGGGTGCCTGCGGCGAAGGCGTAGGTCTGCCGGCCCCGGTCAAAGGGCTTGCAGGCGCCGGTGATGCGGCCGGCCTTGGACATGTCCACGAAGGCATCCACGTACATCTCAGTGTGCACGCCCAGATCCTTCAGGTCGCTCTCAGCGATCATCTGGCCGATGGCGCTGGGCATGGAACCGATGCCCAGCTGCAGGCAGGCACCATTGGGGATCTCGGGGACCACCAGGTTGGCCACCGCCAGATCCACCTCGGAGGGCGTGCCGGAGCCGCCCAGGATCTCCATGGGAGGATTCTCGCCCTCCACGATCATGTCCACGTCGCTGATGTGCACGCAGTTGTCAAAGCCGCCCAGGCACACGGGCATGTTCTTGTTGACCTCCACGATGACGGTCTTGGCGCACTCGCACACGGCCTTCAGGTGGGAGCCGCCGGGGCCGAAGTTGAACCAGCCGTGCTCGTCCATGGGCGCCACCTGGAACATGGCCACATCCAAAGTCTTGATGCAGTTACGGTAGTAGCCGGGCAGCTCGGAGTAGCGCAGGGGGATGTAGTAGGCAAAGCCCTCATTGACGGCCTTGCGCTCGATGCCGCTCATGTGCCAGGAGTTCCATGCGAAGTGCTCAGCGGCATTGGGCACGTCGAAAATCGCCGGCCGGTGGGTCAGGATGCCGCCCCGGATGTTGACGTCCTTCAGCTCCCCCATCCGCTTGGCCAGAGCCACGTCCAACGCATTGGCGGAGCAGACGCTCCAGCCGTAATCCACCCAGTCACCGGACTTGACGGCCTTCACTGCCTCGTCAGCGGTGGTCAGTTTCTGCTGATACTCTTCCCGAAAGCTCATGTCTTTGTTCCTCCCGTCAGATATGGATATGTCGCATCACTTGTATGATGTCAGTTGCGTTGTCTGATTTCCAGCGTCTCAATTATAGCATGCCCATCTGGGCAATGCAATGAAAACGTGAAAAAAATCACAAAATTTTTCAAAAAAGAGGCAGACCGCAGGGGCCTGCCTCTTTGGTTGTCTGCGCGGCGAAGAGATTACTCTTCCTCAGCGGGCTCCTCCGCAGCAGCGGGGGTGAGCAGAGCGCGGATAGACAGGGAGATCTTCTTCTTCTCCTCGTCCACAGCGGTGATCTTGGCGTCCACGATCTGGCCCTCGGACAGGACGTCCTCAGGCTTCTCGATGCGGTGGTCGGCGATCTGGGAAATGTGGATCAGGCCGTCCACGCCGGGTACCACCTCAGCGAAAGCACCGAAGCTCATCAGCTTCACGATGCGCACGGAAGCCACGTCGCCCACAGAATACTTGTCCATGAAGACCTGCCAGGGATCGATGCTGCGATCCTTGACGCCCAGGGAGATCTTGCGCTTTTCGGGGTCAAAGGAAATGACGTACACCTCCAGGGTGTCGCCCACCTTGCACACCTCGGCGGGGGTCTTGATACGGCTCCAGCTCAGCTCGGAGATATGTACCATGCCGTCCACGCCGCCGATGTCCACGAACACACCGTAGGAGGTCATGGACTTGACGGTACCGGTGTAGTGCTTGCCCACTTCGATGTTGGCCCAGACGGCCTCCTGCGCGGCCTTGCGGGCCTCGTCGGTGACGGAGCGGATAGAGCCAACCACCCGGCGGCGGGCACGGTTGACCTCGGTGATGCGCAGCTGGACCTTCTGCTTGACCATAGCGGAGAGATCAGCGCCCCGGGGCTGGCCGCTCTGGGAAGCGGGAACGAACACCCGCACGCCCTTGACGGACACCACGATGCCGCCCTTGTTCTCCTCGGTGACAACGCCCTCCAGGACAGTCTTGTCCTCCACGGCCTGCTCGATGTTCTCCCAGACCTTCACGGCGTCCAGACGCTTCTTGGACAGCTCGGCATAGCCCTCGATGTCGTTGACGCGGACGATGTAAGTCTCGATGGTATCGCCCACCTTGACGATATCCTCGGGCTTGGCGTTGGGGTCGTCAGAAAGCTCGCTGAGCTTGATGTAGGCTGCCTGCTTGGCGCCCACATCCACCTGCACCTCGGTGGGGGTAATGGCCGTTACGACACCGGTGACCTTCTCTCCTGTATTTAAAGTTTTGAAAGACTGATTCAGTAATTCCTCGAAGGACTCCTCTTTGCCCTCGGCCGCTTTGATTTCTTCACTCATGGCTGCATATACCTCCTTAATGATGCCCGCAGGCGTGGAGGCACCGGCCGTAAGTCCAGCGGCCCGACACCCCCGGGCCCACCCCGCCGGAAGCTCGTCCGCGTCTTCCACCTGGAACACGCGGGAGCACCTCTTGGAGCAGATCTCCGTCAGATGTCTGGTATTGGCACTTTTACGGTCTCCCACCACGACCATCACGTCCACTTTGCCGGCGATTTCCGCCGCCTCCGTCTGACGTTTTTGCGTAGCATCACATATTGTATCAAAGATTTTCGCGTTTGTACACTCTTTTTTTACGATTTCGCAAGAAGTTTCAAAAAGTTCACGAATGCAGGTGGTCTGCGCCACCACTGTCAGAGGGATCTCCCGGCGGTGCGGATCCTCTGCCAGCCAGCGCTGTACGGCCTCCGGCCCGTCGAAGACCAGCGGGTGGCTGCACCAGCTGGCAACACCCACCACCTCCGGGTGGCTGGGCTCGCCGATGATCACCGGCTGGCGTCCCTCCGCCTCCGCCTGGGCCACCAGGCGCTGGATGCGGATGACATTGGGACAGGTGGCGTTGACACAGGTAACTCCCTGCCGCTCCAGATGGTCCAGCACGCTTTTGAGCTCCCCGTGGGAGCGGATCACCACGGTGTCCCCCGCCGTCAGGGCCGCCGGATCCGCCGTCTTGCGCACGCCTTTGTTCGCCAGATCCTCCACCACGTGGGTGTTGTGGATCAGGTCTCCCAGCATCCAGCACTGCCCTGCCTCCCGGGCGGTGCGCTCCGCCAGCTCCACCGCCCGCTTGACGCCATAACAAAAGCCGGCGCTCCCGGCCAGAATCACATCATTCACAGCGGATGCTCCTCTCCCAGGGCGTAGGCCCGGCGCATCACCTCATTGGCGATCTGCTGGACCTCCTCCGCCGTTCCATGGCGTCCGGTATAGGTGGGACGGTAGGGTTCGCCGAAGATCAGACGGGTCTTGTGGAAGGGGCGCTTTTTTCCGTCCACGAACACCGGAACGAAAATGGCGCCGGTGCGGATACCGATGACGGCCACGCCGCCTTTGATCTCCACGTCTCCTTCCTTCTCCACCCGGGTCCCCTCCGGGAATACCAGCAGGTTCTCCCCGTCCCGGATGGTCTTGATGGCAGTCTTGACGGAATTGATGTCAAAATTGCCGCGATCCACCGGGAAAGCCCCCAGCTTTCCCACAATGGGCCCCAGTACCGGGATATGGAACAGGGAATCCTTGGCCATAATCCGCAGCCGGTAATTCACCGGCGTGGTGATGCCGATGAGGACGGGATCCCAGTTGCTGGAGTGGTTGGCACACAGCAGTGCCCCGTGGGGAGGCAGGTGCTCCAGGCCCGACACCTCCAGCGGGTGGAGGATCCGTACCAGCGGGCCCAAAACATGCCAGACCACATTAAAAAATCGATTCAGGGGTTTCATAGCTTCTCCTTAATCAGCTTTTCCAGCGCATCCAGGCTGGCATCAAAGTCCAGCTGTGTGGTATCCACCCGCACAGCGTCCTCCGCCTGGCGCAGGGGCGCCACCGGGCGCTCCGTATCGTTTTTGTCCCGCTCCAGAATGTCGGAAAGGACCTGGTCGAAAGGCTGCGGGGTTCCCCGCTGCTCCAGCTCCAGGCAGCGGCGATGGGCCCGTTCTTCCGGCGTGGCGGTCAGGAAGATCTTCACATCCGCATTGGGAAGCACCACAGTGCCGATATCCCGGCCGTCCATGATGACGCAGTGGCTCCGGGCCAGGGACCGCTGCATCTCCAGAAGATAGTCCCGGACGCAGGGGTGGGCGGACACCAGGGAGGCATAGCGGGACACCTCCGGCAGGCGGATGTCCTTCGTCACATCCTCCCCATCCAACATCATATGCTGCAGCCCGTCTTCTCCGTACCGGATCTCCAGGTGTACCTGATCCAGCATGGCCGCCACCGCGCTCTCATCCTTGGGATCCACGCCGCTGCGCAGGGCCCGCAGGCCAATGGTCCGGTAAATGGCGCCGGTATCCACATAAACAAAACCCAGCCGCTCCGCCAAGCGCTTGGCCAGAGTGCTCTTCCCCGCGCCGGAGGGGCCGTCAATGGCGATACTGACCGCTTTCATGCTACATCCTTCTCTCATCATTCTCTCACGCACCGGCGGCGGAACGTCCTGCCGCGCGTCCGGTTGCCCAGGCGATCTGCAGGTTGAAGCCGCCGGTATAGGCGTCTACATCCAGCAGTTCTCCTGCAAAGTATAATCCCTTTACAATTTTTGATTCCATTGTTGCAGGATTCACTTCCGACACCTTCACGCCTCCGGAAGTGACGATGGCATCCGTCACAGGGCAGGGCCCGGCGATCTCCACCGGGAAGTGCTTGAGCAGCACCAGCAGGCTCCGCCGCTGCTCCCGGGTGATATCGTGGACCTTCTGGTGGGGCGGGATGCCGCACTCCTCCACCACCACGGGGATCATCTTCTGGGGCAGCAGATCCCCTAATGCGTTGGCAAAGTCACTGTTGGCGTACTTCTCAAAATCCGACAGCAGCCGCTTGTCCAGGGTGGGCTCATCCAGCGCCGGCTTGAGGTCAATCTCCAGCCGGTAGTGCTTTTTATCAAAGTACCGCATGTGGGCGGAGGCGGAGAGCACCAACGGCCCGCTGACGCCGAAATGGGTAAAGAGCATCTCACCGAAGTCAGTATAACACTTTTTGCCGTTTTCCAGCACCGTGAGCTGCACGTTCCGCAAACTCAGCCCCTGCATCCGTGCACAGCGGTTCCCCTGCTCCCGCAGGGGCACCAGGGACCCCCGCAGAGGCGTCACCGTGTGCCCGGCCTGGGCGGCCATCCGGTGCCCCTCCCCGGTGGAGCCGGTGGCGGGATAGCTGACGCCGCCGGTAGCCAGGATCACCGCGTCGGCGGGATAGTCCCCCCGCTCTCCCCGGACGCCCCGGACTGCCTCCTCCGCGATATCCAACGACACCGCCCGATCCCGGACCAGGTGCACCTTCAGTCGTTTCAGCCGCCGCTCCAGGGCTCCGCTGATGTCAAAGGCCCGGTCGCTGACCGGGAACACCCGGTTGCCCCGCTCGGTTTTCAGCGGGACGCCCAGAGCCTCAAAAAAAGCCATGGCATCCCGCCCATCAAAGTCAGAAAATGCGCTGTAAAGGAATTTTCCATTACGTGGTATGTTGGCCATCAGCCCCTGTATGTCCGCGTTGTTGGTAACGTTGCACCGGCCCTTTCCAGTGATATTGAGCTTTTTGCCCAGCCGCTCATTGGGCTCCAGCAGCGTCACCTGGGCCCCCTGCTCCGCAGCGCAGATGGCGGCCATCATGCCGGCGGCACCGCCGCCTACTACCGTAATGCGCTTACTCATCGTCCACCTTCCCGAATACGCCGTAGGCGTTCCAGATATCCTCCAGCTCTGCGAAGGTCCGGGAGACATCGGTGCCCAGCCGGTAGCCCACGGCAATCAGCAGGGCATTCACCAGAGACAGCGGGGCCACCATGGAGTCCACGAAGGAGATCATCTCGCAGGGGGCCAGCAGCGCCGCGTCGGAGAGCTGGTACACCGGGGAGAGCATATTGTCCGTAATGGCCACGATGGTGGCCCCCCGGTCCTGGGCAAACTTCACGGTGTTCATGGTGACATTGGAGTACCGGGGGAAGCTGATGGCGATCATCACATCCCCGGGGCCCACCCGCAGCAGCTGCTCGAAGATCTCTCCGGCGGCGTTGGACTGTACCAGCGTCACGTTCTCAAAGAGCAGGTGCATGTAAAAATTCAGGTATCCAGCCACATAAGAAGACGAGCGCACACCCAGAATATAAATGTGGCGGGCCTCCATGATCTTGTCCACCACCCGGTCAAACTCCTTACGGTCGGCCTCTCCCACCATCATCCGCAGCTTGTCCATATCGGACTGTACCACGGCGGAAAGCAGGTCCTGTCCGGAGAGCAGGTCCCCCGCCGCCTGGATCCGCTGGGTGGAGGTCAGACGGCTGCGGATCATCTCCTGCAGCGCCCGCTGCATGCTGGGATAGCCGTCGTACCCCAGCTCCGAGGCAAAGCGCACCACGGTGGATTCACTGACGCCCACCTTGGTGCCCAGCTTGCTGGCAGTCATAAAGGCCGCCTTGTCGTAATTTTGCAGAATGTAATTGGCGATCCGCTTTTGCCCCTTGGAAAAGCCGGCCATGCCGCTTTCAATGGTATGCAGGATACTCTTTGCCACGTTCGTTCCCTCCGTCATCTTCGCTGGAGCGCCGCCGGTCATCCGGGCAGCCCTCTCTCCGTAGGACGCCGCTTCATCCGCTGCGTCCTCCGGCCGCTGATCAGGTGTGTATTATACCATACCCCGCTGCCGATTCCAATGGTTTTTGCAGGATTTTTGTCGAATCCTGCAAGTTTTCCATCGTCCTTCAAAAAGAGAACCGGCGCGGTGCCCTCCAGAGGCCCGCGCCGGTCAGTCCCGTGCCAGGGCACGGTATTCATCTTCTGTTAAGTATCTCCACTTGCCTACTCCCAGCGTTCCAAGCTCCAGGGTATGTTCCCGGATGCGCTGGAGGCGCTTCACCGTGACGCCGCAGGCGCTGCACATCCGCCGTACCTGCCGGTTTTTCCCCTCGTGGATGGTGATGGTCAGCTCCGCCGTACCGCCCGTCCGGCGCAGCACCTCCACCCGGGCGGGGGCAATGGGCTCTCCCTCCAGCTCCCGCATGGCCCGCAGCCGGTCCTCCACACCGGAGACCCGGCCGTACACCCACACCCGGTAGGTCTTGTCCACCTGGTGACGGGGATGGAGCAGCCGCTCCGTCAGGGCACCGTCGTTGGTCAGCAGCAGCAGCCCCTCGGAGTCCAGATCCAGCCGGCCCACCGGATAGACCCGCACGCCGCACTCCGCCACCAGATCGGCAACCGTGGGCCGCCCCTTCTCATCGGAGAGGGTGGAGACGTAGCCACGTGGCTTGTTGAGCATCAGGCACACCGTCTCCGGCCTGGCGGAGAGGGGCTGCCCGTCCACCCGAATGTCGTCCCGATCCGGGTCCGCCCGCTGCCCCAGCTGCGCGGGGACGCCATTGACCGTCACCCGCCCGGCAGTGATATAACCCTCCGCCGTCCGGCGGGAACACACCCCCGCAGCGGACAGCAGCTTTTGGATCCGTTCTTCCATACATCCTCCCTGCCCCCCGTCATCCCGGGAGACCCGCTTTCAAAAGGCCCATAGCCGGAGCCAGGGCCGGGGCCACATCCGCCCCGCAAAGGAGCGTCACCCGCCCCGCTTCCCTTCCGTTTACGGTGAAGACCGCCTCTCCCACCGCCGTTCCGGCGGTGACCGGGGCCGTCAGGGGCTCATCCACCTGCAACTGTGTCTCCAGCGTCTCCCCCTGGGCCAGAGGCCAGGCAAAGCTCTCCGCCGCCACCAGAGGGACTTGGGCCTCCTCTCCGCCCTCTACCCGGGCGGAGCCCACGGTCTTCCCCAGCACCGCCGCCCGTTTGGCGGGATAGGCGGAAAAGCCGTAGTCGTAAAGGGCCTGGTGATCCGCCCAGTCGTTGCCGTCCTGGAGCGTCACCGCCACCAGCCGCTGCCCGTTCCGCTCCGTGCAGGACACCAGGGTCCGCCCCGCCGCCTGGGTATAGCCGGTCTTGAGGCCGATGCACCCCTCCACCCAGCTCAGAAGCTTATTGTGGTTGGTCATGGTGCGCCCCCCGATGGTAATGCTTTTGGTGGAGGCGATCCGCACCAGCGTCTCATTGTTCACCGCCGCGCAGGCAAGGCGCGCCATGTCCCGGGCGGTGGAATAGTGCTTCTCATCGTCCAGGCCGTTGGGATTGGCAAAGGAGGAACCCGTCATGCCCAGCTCCGCCGCCATGGCGTTCATCCGCTGCGCAAAGGCCTCCACGCTGCCGGATACTGCCTGGGCGATGGCCACCGCCGCGTCGTTTCCGGAGCAGAGCATCAATCCATAGAGCAGGGTTTCCAGCGTCAGCTTCTCCCCCTCCTTGAGGTACATGGAGGACCCCTCCGTATAGGCCGCCTCCCGGCTGACCGTCACCGTCTGGGAGAGGTCTCCCTCCTCAATGGCCACCAGGGCCGTCAGGATCTTGGTGGTACTGGCGATCAGCATTTTTGCGTCGGCGTTGTGCTCATAGAGTACCCGCCCGCTGTCCACATCCACCAAAATGGCGGAGGTGGCAGACGTACTCACCGCCTCCGCCCGGAGTGGGAAGGCCCAGAGAACCATCCACACCGCCAGGGCGCAGGCGGCGGTTTTCTTCAGAAGATCCGACAAATTCCATCACCTCATAACCGGGATGATGGTAGTATACCCCCCTCAGCAGGGTTCTTTTTCTTCTTTTTTGTCGAGATATTTTTCCACTTTTTCCAGCAGATCCGGCACCATGTCGATGACCCGGTCCACCGTAGTGGCCGGGGGCACCGCCACAGGCAGCACCCGGGTGTTCCCCTCCCGGATCACCAAAAACGCCACCGGATCGATGCGCACGCCGGCGGCGCTGCCGCCGCCGAAATTCTCCTTGGGGGTGGTTTTGCCGTAATCGGCGCCGCCGGAGCCAAAGCCGAAGCTGACCTTGGAAATGGGGATCAGGGTCACGCCGTCCGGCGTGGTGATGGGCTGGCCCACGATGGTATTGGTGTCCACCATCTCCCGGATGCGGTCCATAGTGGACTGCATCAGGTCGTTGAGGGGATGGCGCTTGCTGTTCTCAGCAGGATTTTCCATAGCGATTCGTCCTTTCTGTTCTCAGGCTGCGGCAGTCTTTTTCGCCGCGGGCGCCTCGCGGCGCAGGCTGTTCTGATACCAACGGATAGCCGGCACACCGGCACCCAGGGCAATGGCCACCAGGGCACCCAGCCGGACCTGCACCCCCACCGAGAGCCGCAGCTGCGGCTGTGGGGTGTCGAAATCGATCCCAATGTGGATGTGGGGATCTGGGATCTCCAGGAGCTGCTCCAGCACCGGCATCCCGGACCAGACGGCCCCCTGGGCCAGTCCGTAGAGCTCCGCCCCCTCCGGCGGGTCATCCGCAGCGCCGATGGTCAGCGACACATCCAGCGGATCCACCCGCACAGATTTCCGCAGGCGGGACAGAGCCCTGCGCACGGGAGGCCACACCTCCCGGTAAGCCGAGCGCAGCAGCTCCGGCGTCACCTTGGGGAAAGCGGTGTTTTTCTCCGCTGCCCCGGAGGATTCTTTTTTCTGTTTCTTCGGCTTCTCCGCCGGCTTCTTCTCCGGTTTTTCCGCCTTTGGCGGATAGAGCTGGAACCGCAGGGGGCCTACCCGGGCCCGCACCTGCCAGTCCTCCTCCGCCCCCCGGACCTGCACCCCCAGCCACAGCCGGCTCAGCAGGATCAATACCAGGAGCACACCGCCGAACACCCAAAGGGCCGTCAAGGGCCGTCACCTCCCAACTGCGCTGCGCATCCCGTCAGGGCGTTTCCTCCCCGGACGCTTCCTCCATCTGCTCCGCCGCACCCGGATCCACGATCTCGCCCTGCTGGTTGATCCGCATCTGGCCGTCGGCGGCCAGATCCGGGATCTCCGGCAGATCATCCAGGCTGGTGAGATGGAAGGCCCGCAAAAACTGCTTGGTGGTGCGATAGAGATGGGGACGGCCGGGCACCTGAAGACGGCCGCACTCCTCAATGAGCTTGCGCTCCTGCAATAATCCCATGGTATAGGCGCTGTCCACGCCCCGGATCTGATCCACATAGGCCCGGGTGGTGGGCTGGTAGTAGGCAATGATGGTCAGGACTTCCAGGGCAGGCTGGCTGAGCTTGGCGGGCTTTCGGATCTCGAAGGCCCGGCGGATGATATCCGCGTAATCCGGCGCAGAGCAAAGCTGCCAGCTGTCCTCGATGTGCAGCAGGCGGATGCCCCGCCGCTCATAGGCGTAGTAGTCCATGAGCTTTTGCAGCACCTGCTCCACCGTAGGGCGGTCCATATCCAGCGCAACGCAGATGCGCTCCACCTGGACGGGCTCTCCGGATGCAAACAGGATGCCCTCCACAGCGGATTCTATTTCTCTCATTTCCACGTCGATATGTTCTCCTTACAGGGTCAGATTGGAAAGATCCTCCGGCAGCTCCCGCTCCTGGCGGACGGTGCAGTCTGTCTCGGAGCCCGCCAGATGGATGACGCAGGCCCGGCACAGCTCCAGCACCGCCAAGAAGGTTGCCACCACCTCGCTGCGGCTGCGGTTCCCCTGGAACAGCAGCCGGAAACGGGTCATGCCGTGCTCTTTCAGACGGCGGATGATCTCCCGGGCCTTACTCTCCACGGGATAGGGCTCGTGGCTGACGATATTGCGGAATGCGCTCACCGGCGGCGGCAGCGCCCGCTCCGCCCGGCCCCGGATCTCCGCCATGGCCAGCACCAGATCACCGGGCTCGTGGGAATACTCATAGATCTTGCCCCGCTTGACGGGCTCGGGATTCCGGGTGAGGATGTTGCGGCCGAACTCCCCCATGGGGCCCAGTTCCGCTGCCAGGGCCTTCACCTGGACGTAATGCTCACTGCGGCGCCGTTCCTCCAGGGACTGGATCAGGGCGTCCATCTCGCTCTGGGCCTCGGCATCCTCAATAGAGAGAAGCATCCGGGTCTTGAGATACACCAGATGGGATGCCATGGTGACAAACTCGCTGGCCACTTCCAGATCCAGCTTCTGCCGCTTTTCCAGCCAGCTGAGATACTGGTCGCAGATCAGGGAGATGGAGATGTCCTGGATCTCCATTTTGTTTTTGCCCAGCAGAAACAAAATAAGATCCAAAGGGCCTTCAAAGTCCTGCATCTCCTCCGACTTGGAGCGGACCACCTTTTCCAATTTGAATACAGGGTTCTCCAAAGACGTTCACCTCAGAAGATCAGGTTGAGAAGACCGGAGTAGATCCCAAAGATCAGCCGGCTCATGGCGCTGCCGCCGACGCCCACAAAGGACAGTACCAGCAGCAAAATCATCCCGTAGCGCTCGTAGCGCATCAGGGTAAAATAGGCCCGATCCGGCAGCAGCGCTCCCAGCACCTTGGATCCGTCCAGCGGCGGAATGGGAATCAGGTTGAAGACACCCAGTCCGATGGACAGGGGCGCCAGCGTGTACAAAAAGAAGGAAAAAACAGCGTCAGCTGCTGAACTGTAAGGAACGTAAAGGTAAATTGCCTTACTGATAAACATGGCAAGCAGCGCCAGAACAATATTGGATACGGGGCCTGCCAGCGCCGTGACGGCCATGCCCTTCTTGGGGCTGCGGAAATACCGGGGATCCACCGGCACGGGCTTTGCCCAGCCGAAGCCCACGGTGAACATCAGGAAAAGGCCCAGCCAGTCGATGTGGCGCAGGGGATTCAGGCTCAGACGGTGCATGGACTTGGCGGTAGGGTCTCCCAGGGCCAGCGCCGCCAGACCATGGCAGCTCTCATGGACAGTCAGGCACAAAAAGATGGCCGCCACCCGCAAAAGCGCATCCCACATGGAGGCAAAATCCAGGGCCTGAAACAAATTCTGCAAATAAGGAAGCATAGCGCTCTCCAGTCATCATAACCCAAAATGTAGATGTATTATACCAGATTCCGGCACAAAATACAAGGGAAATCCCAGGTTCTGTCGGCTTCTGGATCTGAACACAAAAAGAAGACCCGCGCAGCTGATGCTGCGCGGGTCGGGATTCACAATGCCGACAGGATCAGCCCTTCACCATGGAGGCAATCTCCTCAGCGAAGTTCTCCTGCTTCTTCTCGATGCCCTCGCCCTTCTCGAAACGGACGGCATCCTTGAAGGTGACGCTGCCGCCCAGAGCCTTGGCGGCGGAGGCGATATACTTCTCCACGCTCATGGAGTTGTCCTTGACGAACTCCTGCTGGAGCAGGCAGTTCTCAGCATAGAACTTGTTGAGCTTGCCCATGACGATCTTCTCACGGACATTCTCGGGCTTGGAAGCCATCTTGGGATCATTGGCCATCTGGACCATCATGATCTTCTTCTCCTCGTCCAGGACATCCTGGCTCACCTGGGACTTATCCCAGAAACGGGGATTCAGAGCAGCGATCTGCATGGCCACGTCCTTGCCAATCTCCTCCACCTTCTCGGCGGGCAGGTCGGACTCCAGGTTCACCAGCACACCGATCTTGCCGCCGGCGTGCACATAGGGCACGGAGATACCGTCAGCAAAGCGGGCAAAGCGGCGGACCTTGATGTTCTCGCCGATGACCAGGACCATCTCCTGCTGCTGCTGGGTCACGGTCAGGTCGGTGCCGGCGTACTTGCACTCCATGAGGGCGTCCATGTCAGCAGGGTTCTCCTTGGCCACGGTAGCGGCCACGCCCTTGACGAAGTCCACGAACTTCTCGTTCTTGCCCACGAAGTCGGTCTCGGCGTTGACTTCCACCACAACACCCACACCGTCCACAACAGCGGCATAAGCCATGCCCTCGGCGGCAACGCGGCTGGCCTTCTTGGCAGAAGCGGCCATGCCCTTTTCACGCAGCCACTCGATGGCCTTGTCCATATCGCCGTCGGAGGCGGTCAGGGCCTTCTTGCAATCCATCATACCCACGCCGGTCATTTCGCGCAGGTTCTTTACATCAGCAGCTGTAAAAGCCATTTTTATTTTCCTCCCAAATCAAAATCTATGGGGTATACGCTCCCAAAAACCGAGATTACTCGGCGTCGGCCTCGGCCTTCTCAGCGGCGGCCTCCTCGGTCTGCTCACCCTGCTTGCCTTCCAGCACGGCGTTGGCCATGATGGAGGAGATGAGCTTGATGGCGCGGATGGCGTCATCGTTGCCGGGGATCACGTAATCGATCTCGTCGGGATCGCAGTTGGTATCGGCGATGGCAACCACGGGGATGCCCAGCTTGTGGGCCTCAGCGATGGCGTTGCGCTCCTTGCGGGTGTCCACGATGAACAGGGCGCCGGGGAGCTTCTTCATTTCCTTCACGCCGCCCAGGTACTTCTCCAGCTTGGCGATCTCGCCCATGTGCTTCATGACTTCCTTCTTGGGCAGCATATCGAAGGTGCCGTCCTCCTGCATGGTCTTGAGCTGGTTGAGACGGTCCACGCGGGTGCGCATGGTCTTGAAGTTGGTCATCATGCCGCCCAGCCAGCGAGCGTTGACATAGAACATGCCGCAGCGGGTAGCCTCCTCGCGGATGGCCTCCTGAGCCTGCTTCTTGGTGCCCACGAACAGCAGGGTCTGGCCGTTCTCGGAGAGCTGACGGACGAAGTTATAGGCCTCCTCCAGCTTGCGGACGGTCTTCTGCAGGTCCACGATATAGATGCCGTTGCGCTCCGTGTAGATGTAGGGAGCCATCTTGGGGTTCCAGCGGCGGGTCTGGTGACCGAAGTGGACGCCCGCCTCCAGCAGGGCCTTCATGGATACGACGTTAGATGCCATAGTGTTTTGTTCCTCCAAATCAGATTTAGTTTGACCTCCGGCGGCTTCATCCCCTCTGCCAATCGGTTAAGACACAGACAGAAAGTCGACGCGCCGTGCGGAATGCTGAAATATAATACCACAACTGATCTGCCCAATGCAAGCATTATTTCCAAAAAATGAGGAAAAATCCAACATAAATTCCCCGGATGGCTACCGTTTTCGTCTTCCCCGGTGATCCGTCCCGTTTTCCCGGCGGGGAAAAGGCTTATCCACCAGGATCAGATCCTCCCCGATGCGCTGGATACACTCCCAGGGAATGTAAAACTCCTCCCGGGGACCGAAGAGCCCGAAAAAGCGGCAGGGCCCATAGACCACGATGGCGGCCACCTGCCCCTCCGGCAGGCGGATATCCACATCCGAGACGAACCCCAAGCGGCAGCCGTCGCAGACGTTGATGACTTCCTTACAGCGTAAATTCCGGATCCGGCACTGCACCACATCCGCCTCCCTTCTCTTCCTTTCATATATGCGCCTCCCGGGCCGTCCCATACACACAGGAAGCGACAAAAGCTTCCAGTATAGGAAAAATCGCCTCCGGCAATACTGGTTCGGGAAGTCTTCCCGGAACAAGGAGGCTGCATCGATGCAGGGAAAAGTGGAGATTGCGGGGGTCAACACCGCCAAGCTGCGGGTGCTGAAAAACGACGAGACCATGGCGCTTTTGAAGCGCGCCAAGGCGGGCGACCAGGAGGCCCGCCGGGAGCTCATCGAGGGGAATCTCCGGCTGGTGCTCTCGGTGATCCAGCGCTTTGCCGGACGCAAGGAAAACGTGGATGATCTCTTCCAGGTGGGCTGTGTGGGCCTCATCAAGGCCATCGACAACTTCGACACCAGCCAGATGGTGCGCTTTTCCACCTACGGCGTCCCCATGATCATCGGGGAGATCCGGCGCTATCTCCGGGACAACAGCGCCATCCGGGTCTCCCGCTCCATGCGGGACACCGCCTACCGGGTCTTGCAGGTGCGGGACCGTCTGGTGGCGGAAAACCAGAAGGAGCCCACCGTGGAGCAGATCGCCCAGGAGCTGGACATTCCCCGGGAGGATGTGGTCTTTGCCATGGACGCCATCGTGGACCCGGTATCCCTCTACGATCCGGTGTACTCCGACAGCGGCGACACCCTGTGCGTCATGGACCAGGTCCGGGACAACAAGAACACCGACGAGGACTGGACGGACCGCATCGCCCTGAAAGAGGCCATGAAGCGCCTGGATCCCCGGGAGCGGCGGATCCTGTCCCTGCGGTTCTGGGAGGGCAAGACCCAGATGGAGGTCTCCGCAGAGGTTGGCATCTCCCAGGCCCAGGTATCCCGGCTGGAAAAGGGCGCCATCAACACCATCCGAAAAAGTCTATAAAAATACCGTGGCCGCCCGGCGGAACTTCCGTCGGGCGGTCCGTTGACGCTCCGGCCCTTTTGCGTTAAAATGGCAAAAACAGCAAGAAAAGCGAGGTTTGGTAGATGGACTATCAAAAGATCGTGGATTACCGCAACAACAACAATCCCTACGCCAAGCGCCTGGGCATCGTGGTGCAGGAGATCGGCCCCGGCTATGCCCGGGTCACCAAGACCGTGGAGCCGGAGGACTGCAACCCCATCGGAAAGACTCACGGGGGCGTCTACTTCTCCATGGCGGACACCGCCTGCGGCTCTGCCGCCGCCTCCTACGGCTATCTGGCCGTCACCGTCTCTTCCCAGTATAATTTCCTGCGCAGCGCCGTCCCCGGGGACACCCTCACCGCCCAGGCCCGGGAAGTCAAGCGGGGTAAGACCATCTGCGTCTTTGACGTGCGGATCACCGACCAGCAGGAAAAGCTGCTGGGGACCGGGTCTTTCACCTTCTATCTGCTGGATCAGAAAACCGACGTGTGACGCCGCTTTCCGAAAAACGCCGGAATCCCTTGCAATTTCCAGGAAGATTCTATATAATAATGTCCACTTTTGATTAATGTTCGACAGGAAGGATGAGCTGCCCATGGCAGAGGAGATCAAAACAACCCAGGAAGAAGCCCCCGAGAGCCGGAACTTCATCCACGCCTTTATTGAAGAGGATATCGCCCCCGGCGGCCAGTTTGAGGGCATGACCGTCCACACCCGGTTTCCCCCGGAGCCCAACGGCTACCTGCACATCGGCCACTGCAAGGCCCTGATCATCGACTTCGGCACCGCCGAGAAATTCGGCGGACTGTGCAACCTCCGGATGGACGACACCAACCCCGCCAAGGAGGACACCGAGTACGTAGACGCCATCAAGGAGGACATCCACTGGCTGGGCTTCGACTGGGGCGACCGCTTCTT
>CDTW01050377.1_pt1 | contig 26023 bp, 26 predicted proteins | sample 554901 | NCBI WGS metagenome assembly CDTW01 (sample SAMEA3182045, study PRJEB8094) | gut metagenome | biome: human; feature: gut; material: Stool; isolation source: human stools | place: Canada | collected 2011-11-01
CGGCGCCGGTTTTCTTCCGGGCCGCTGTTTTTTGCACACTTTCCGCACGCTGCGGCTTTACAGGGCCCGCGCAACAAGCTATACTGTACAGCAGAAAAGTGAGGGATATTCTATGAAATACGCATTCACGCACGGAAAGCTCCTGGCCGCCAACGAGGGGATCTCCGTCCCGGGCGGACATATGGCCGGGTCGGTCGCCGTGGCCGCGCACTCTATTCCTGAGGCGCTCGCGCAGCTGGATGCCGCAGAGGCGCAGGGCGTCGACCTCATCAAGCTGATGATCACGGGTGGCGTGATGGACGCGAAGGAAAAGGGCGTCCCGGGTGAAATGAAGATGCCGCCAGAGATGATCAAGGCCGTCTGCGGCCGGGCACACGCCGCGGGATACCGCGTTGCGGCCCACGTCGAGTCGCCGCAGGGCGTGCGCGCGGCGCTGGAAAACGGCGTGGATTCGATCGAGCACGGCGCAAAGCCGGACGCGGAGATCCTGCGCCTGTTCAAAGATACCGGCGCGTTTCTCTGCACGACGATCTCGCCTGCCCTGCCCTACGCGCTGTTTGACCGTTCCATCACCCACGCGACCGAGGTCGAGCAGTACAACGGCACGATCGTCTTTGAGGGCATCATCGACTGCGCGAAGGCCGCGCTTGCCAACGACATTCCCGTCGTGCTCGGCAACGACGTCGGCTGTCCGTGGATCACCCAGTATGATTTCTGGCGCGAGCTGTTTTATTTCCACAAATATACCGGCGTCTCCAACGCCTTCGCTCTCTACACTGCAACGAGCCGGAGCGCGGAGCTCGCCGGCATCGGCAGCGAGACCGGCACCGTTGCGCCGGGCAAGTGCGCAGACCTGATCGTGACCGCTGCAAACCCGCTGGAGGATCTGCGCGCGCTGCGGCACGTCGGGATGGTCATGGCCCGCGGCCAGCTGACCGGGCATCCGCGCTTCAAGCGCCGCCCGGAGGTCGAAGCGCAGCTCGACCGCTTTTTGACAGACGAGTCCGGCGCGGCTGCGCGCTGAGAAACGGAGGACAGGCTTTGCTGTATCTTGGATTTTTGCTTCTGGCCGGCATTCTGCAGGGCGTCATGGTCTCGCTCAACGCGCAGATGGGCAACTACTTCAGTCTGTTCGGCATCTGCTTCTTTGTCCACGGCATCGCGCTCGTGCTGCTGCTCGGCTATCTGCTGGTCAAGCGGCAGCCGCTGCGGTTTTCCGGCGCGCCGTGGTATGTGTATCTGGTCGGCGCGATGGGCATCGGGATCGTCGCAACCTCCAGCTGGTGTACGCTGCATGTCGGCGCGAGCGCGTTTATGGCGCTCTCCACGGCGGAGCAGCTCGTCTCCTCGGCGCTGATCGACCGGTTCGGTCTGTTCGGCATGCCGGTCACGCGGATCCGCAGGCGGCAGCTGCCGGGCTATGCGCTCGTGCTGCTGGGCGTGATCCTTGTAGTTCTGAACTGAGGAGGCGGCTGCATGATCTATTATCTGACTGCCCTGCTGAACGGGTTTTTCAACTCCATCAACCGCATGACGAATGTCCGGGCCGGAAAGCTGTTCGGCACGGCCAACGGCGCGCTGATCAACTATGTGGAGGCGACAGTTCTGTCTCTGCTGCTCGTTTTTGTGCTCAAAAACGGGAAGGAGCTCACGTGGGGCTACATCACAGCCGTCCCCTGGTGGGTCTATCTCGGGAGCGTCTGCGGACTGCTCGCACAGCTGCTGCAGATCATCGGGACGCTGCATTCCAACACGCTGGTCTCCTCCGTTCTGATGCTGGTCGGCAATCTCGGGATGTCGCTGACGCTGGACTATGTGTTCTACGGCACGTTCAGCCTGCTGCGTGCCGCCGGGATCCTGCTCATCCTGCTCGGCATGACCTGGGTGGAGAAGGAAAAGCACGCGCCTGCGGAAAGCGAAGAATAAGTTAACATAAAGCAAACGACCAACCCGGCTCCGGGCTGGTCGTTTTTATAGCAGGATCTGTGATGGGTAAGCCTCCAGCAGCGAAACATTGGGAAGTTCTGCCCCGAAGCGGGCCATGTTGCGTTCGCATTTGCGGCGGACACCGCAGGCATCCTTTTCGTCGACCGGGATGTGGTAGACATAATTCTTTTTCGCTGCCTCGGGCAGCAGCGCGCGCGTTTCGGGATAGGACAGGATCTGGCCGTTCCAGAACGCCGCGTCGGCGCGGCGGCCGCGAAGGATCGCGCGGTGCTGTACCGCGTCGATGCGCGCGTCCGCAGTCACATAGACGCTGACACCCGCGACCGAGATGAAATACACACCGTGCGTGATCGCATCCCACCCCGGCACGGGCGTATGCGCAAACTGGTGGTATTCAACGCAGAACGGGCCGAACTGCAGCGCCAGCTGGGGCGGCGTCTGCGGCTGCGGAACGAAGACGGGCGCGCCGCTGGCTGCCTGCAGCTGCCGGGTGCGGAGAACATTGTAATGATCGGGGTGCGCGTGCGTGCACAGGATACCGCAGAGCGCGTCATAGGGCGGCTCCCCTGCCAGCATCTGCACAAAGGTCTCGGGCGGCAGGCCGTAATAGCAGCGGAACTGCTTGTTGAGCGCGTCGACCAGAAGCGTCCGCCCCTCCGCTTCCAGCACGAGCCCGCAGCTGCTGACCAGTGTGATCCTCATTGCAGCAGCTCCAGAAATTCCTGCTCGGAAAGCACAGGGACGCCTAGCTCCTGCGCCTTGCGCAGCTTGCTGCCCGCGTTTTCCCCGGCGACGACGTAGGTCGTCTTTTTCGAGACGGACGAGGCGGCCTTACCGCCGAACGACTCGATCTTCTCCGTCGCCTCCTCGCGCGTAAACAGGCTCAGCGCGCCGGTCAGGACAAAGGTCTTGCCCGCAAAGCGCGTATCCGTCACCTGGTTGGTTGACATAAAGTTTACACCTGCCACGCGCAGCCGATCGATCAGGTCCTGTGACTGCGGGCTGGCAAAGTAATCGAGGATGTTCTGCGCCGTCGTTTCGCCGATATCGGGGACGGCCGTCAGATCCTCCAGCGATGCGTGCTGCAGAGCATCGAGACTCCCGAACGTCGACGCGAGCACCTTGGCCGCCTTGCTGCCGACCTGCCGGATGCCAAGCGCGCACAGCAGCCGGGCCAGATCGTTCTGCTTGCTGGCCTCGATGGCGGCTTTGAGGTTCGCGGCGGACTTTTTCCCCTGCCCGGGGAGCTTTGCGAAGGCGGCATAGTCCAGCGCGTAGAGGTCCGCGGGGTTGGAGACCATCTTTTCCTCGATCAGCAGGTCGATGATCGCGCTGCCGAGGCCGTCGATGTTCATGGCCTCGCGCGAGACGAAGTGCGCCAGATTTCTGGACAGCTGTGCCGGGCACTCCGCGCCCGTGCAGCGCAGGGCAGCGCCGTCCTCATCGCGCACGACCGGCGCGCCGCAGACGGGGCAGCGGTCCGGCAGGCGGTACGGCACGGCGTCTGCCGGACGCTTTGCGGGAACGACCTCCAGGATCTCCGGGATGATCTCCCCTGCCTTGCGGATCCTGACGGTGTCGCCGATGCGGATATCCTTGTCGGTGATAAAGTCCTGGTTGTGGAGCGTCGCGGCGGTGACGGTCGTCCCGGCGAGATGGACCGGGGCCACGATTGCCCGCGGGGTCAGCACGCCCGTGCGCCCCACCTGCACGACGATATCCTGCAGCACGGTCTCCTTGATCTCCGGCGGGTATTTGAAGGCCGCCGCCCAGCGCGGGAACTTCGCCGTGCTGCCGAGCCGCTCGCGCCCGGCCAGACTGTTGAGCTTCATGACGGCTCCGTCGATATCATACGGCAGCTCGTAGCGGGTCTCGCCGAGCTGGGTGATCAGCTGCTCCGCTTTGTCCATATCGCGGCAGAGCGTGTAAGGTATGACCTTGAATTTGAGCGCCCGCAGATAGTCAAGCGTTTCGCTGTGCGTCCGGAACGTGACGTCCTCCGCGAGCTGCAGGTTGAAGACGAGAATGTCGAGCTTTCGCTTTGCCGCCACGCCCGGGTCCAGCTGCCGTAAGGAGCCCGCCGCGGCGTTGCGCGGGTTGGCAAACAGCGGCTTGCCGAGCTTCTCCTGCTCGGCGTTGAGCGCTTCAAAGCTGGCGCGGGGCATGAAGACCTCGCCGCGCACGATGAGACGCGCGGGCGCGCCGGTCAGCGTCATGGGGATGGAGCGGACGGTCTTCAGATTCTCCGTCACGTCCTCACCGACGAGGCCGTCGCCGCGGGTCGCGCCGCGGACAAAGCGGCCGTCCACGTATTCCAGCGCCACGGACAGTCCGTCGACCTTCGGCTCGACGGAGTATTCCGCGTCCGGCTCCTCCTCACGCACATGCGCGTCGAAGTCCCTCAGCTCGTCAAAGGAAAACACGTCCTGCAGGCTCTCCAGCGGGACGGCGTGGCGTACCTTGACGAATTCGCTCAGCGCCTGCCCGCCGACACGGCGTGTCGGGCTGAGCGGCGAGGCATACTGCGGGTACTGTGCTTCCAGCTCCTCGAGTTGGCGGAGCTTGTGGTCATAGTCATAGTCGCTCATCTCCGGGGCGTCGAGCACGTAATAGAGATATCCGGCGTGCTCAAGCTCCCGGGTCAGCTGTTCGATCTGCTGTTTCGGTTCCATATTGATCCCAACCTTCTGCTGTGGTAAGATGTCCTAAGTTTACATAAGTTTCTGGTACCCGGCCGACAATCACGGTCTGCGCCACCATCACGTCGCTGTCCACGTCGACCGACTCATAGCCGACCGTCGTGAGAATGGTCAGGCTGATGGTGAATTTGACCTTGAGCGTCTGCAGGGTCTGGTTGATGCCGGCCTCTGAAAAATCCGAGAAAAAGTCAGCATTCGACACGGTGAGGCTGACGGCCTTGACGGGCAGGACCGGCCCTGTCCCGGCCAGAAGATCCGGCAGCAGGAGATTTCCGAGCGGAATACCCATCTGCTGCGTATTGATCTGGTCGATGAGCCCGTCGAGCGCGCCGAGCACCTCGATCTTCATCCGCTCCACCTGGCCCATGTCCGTGCGGAGCGCGGTAATGTTGCCCTGTACATCCTTTTCCAGCACGATCACGCGGGAAAAATCCGTGTTGCCCGTGCGGAGCATTTCGCTGACGGATCCTGTGATGGCGTTCGATGCGGCGTTGACCGCCTGATTGCGTGCAAGCTCGCGGATATACGGTGACAGATGCAGCTGCGTGAGCAGGATCAGCCCCGTAATGACAAGCAGCAGCGCGATCAGAAGGATCCTTCTGTGTCTTCGCTTCCTCCGGCTCATCTCCATACACCCCCAGCATAGGCTATGCCGGAGCGCCGGGGATATTACAGCTTTTTCATGTGCTGCGCCGCCGTGTTGGCCATGAGGCGCTTGGTGCCGACGCCGTCAAAGGCGATTTCCAGCAGCGCGTCGTTGCCCATCGGCAGGACCGTCAGGATCATGCCGCGGCCAAAGGCCTTGTGCTGGACCATCTCGCCTGCGGCAAAGCTGACCTTTGGCGCAGGCTTCGGTGCGGTGTGGACGGAATAGTCCTTCTGCGGCTTCGGCCGCGTGGGGATCTGGGAAAAGTCGTTATAGCTGTCGCCGTAGATGCTGACGCGGCCGAAGGAGCCGTACTGCCTCGGCTCAGTCTGCTGGTAGCTCGGCTTCGGCGCGCCGATGCGCTTGACCGACTCGGCCGGGAGCTCGTCGACGAAGCGGGACGGCAGATTTGTTGTCGTGCGGCCGTAGAGCATACGCTGGCGCGCGTAGGTGATGACCAGATGCTGCTTGGCCCGGGTGATGGCGACGTAGCACAGCCGCCGCTCCTCTTCCAGCTCCTCCGGCTCGCTCATGCAGCGGTTCGAGGGGAACAGTCCCTCCTCCAGACCGACAAGGAACACGTTCGGGAACTCCAGACCCTTGGCCGCGTGCATCGTCATCATGACGACGGCATCGGCATCCGGGTCGTACTGCTCAATGTCCGTATAGAGGGCGATCTCCTCCAGGAAGCCCGCCAGCGTGGGCGTCTCGGTGTTTTCCATGTAGCTGAGGATGCTGGATTTGAGTTCGCGGACGTTCTCCGCGCGGGTGCGGGATTCCACGTCGCCCTTCTCCTCGAGCATCTGCAGATAGCCGGTGCGCGTCATGACCTCCTCATAGAAATCCGGCAGCGGCAGCTTCTGCAGCAGCTCCGCGCATTCCTCGATGATGACCGTGAAGGCCATGAGCTTCGCAGCCGCCTTTTCCAGGCTCGGGTAGCTGTAGGGGTCGGAGACGACCGTGTACAGCGGGACGCCGGCCGCGGCCGCCTGCCGCTCGGCCATTTCGAGCGTCTTGCCGCCGATGCCGCGCGGCGGGTTATTGATGATGCGCTGCAGCCGCAGCTCGTCGGCGCGGTTATTGATGACGCAGAGGTAGGCCAGCATGTCCTTGACCTCCGCGCGGTCAAAGAAGCGCGTGCCGCCGATGATGCGGTACGGGATGCCGCTGCGCTTGAACGAGTTTTCGACCGCGTTGGACTGCGCGTTCGTGCGGTAGAGCACGGCGAAGTCCTTGAAATTCTTCCCCTTTGACATGGAGATGATGCGGTTGGTCACAAAATTAGCCTCGTCCGTTTCGCTGGAGGCCTCATAGACGGTGATCTGGTCGCCGGCAGCGTTTTCGGTCCAGAGCTTTTTGCCCTTGCGGCCGCGGTTGTGCGCGATGACGGCGTTCGCCGCGTTCAAAATCGCCTGCGTCGAGCGGTAGTTCTGCTCGAGCCGGATCACGCGCGTGCCCTTGAACTGCTTTTCAAACGAGAGGATGTTCTCGATCGTCGCACCGCGGAATTTGTAGATCGACTGATCGTCGTCGCCGACGACGCAGATATTTTCGTATCCGCCCGCGAGCAGCGACGTCAGCTGGTACTGCAGCTGGTTCGTGTCCTGATACTCGTCGATCATGACGTAGTGGAACTTCTGCTGGTAATAGGTCCGCACGTCCTCGAAGGTCTCGAGCAGCTCGACGGTCTTGAGGATGATGTCGTCAAAGTCGAGCGCGTTCGCCTCGTGCAGACGCTTGTCGTATTCCTCGTAGAGCTGCGCGATGCGGTCCATGCGGAAATCGCCGGACTTCCCGGCGTGTTTGGAAAACGCCGCCGGGTCCTGCCGCCGGTCCTTGGCCTTGCTGATGACGGACAGGGCCAGCCGCGGCGGCAGTGCCTTTTCGTCCAGGTCAAAATCGCGGAGGATATCCTTCATCACGCGCTCGGAATCGCTCGAGTCGTAGATCGTGAAGCGGCCGGTATAGCCGTCCAGCCGGTCGATCTCCCGCCGCAGGATGCGGCAGCAGGCCGCGTGGAACGTCATGGCCCAGACGTCCATGGCGTAATCGCCGAGCAGCGCCTGCAGCCGGCTTTTGAGCTCGTTGGCGGCCTTGTTGGTGAACGTGATGGCGAGGATGGACCACGGCGCGGCGGGCCGGAGCGCGCACAGGCGCTCGGCCTGCAGCTGCATGGCGGGATCCTGCGTTTTGAGGTACGTTTCGAGATATGTAAGGTCCTCTTCGGTCACGTAGTCCGGGACCTCCTGCGAGTCGGAGCCTTCACCGAAGGCGATGAGGTTCGCAATGCGGTTGATGAGGACCGTCGTTTTGCCGCTGCCCGCGCCGGCCAGCAGCAGCAGCGGGCCCTGTGTGGTCAGGACGCCCTCGAGCTGCATGGCGTTGAGATTCTGAAAGCGCGCGGCGATGACCGCGCGGCGGGCGGCCAGAAATCGGGATTCAAATGTCTGTTCCATAGCTTCACCTTTGCGTCAGCTGACGCTTCAATAAACTATGGATATTCTACCGCATCTGACCGGATTTGTCGATATCAAAAAAATGTTCGAAGCCGTTCGAGCGCTTTCTTTTCGATCCGGCTGACCTGGACCTGCGAGACGCCGATGAGCTCCGCCACGCGCTGCTGCGTCAGGCTGTGGTAATAGCGCAGCTGGATGACGAGCCGCTCCTTCTCGCCCAGATGCCGCAGCGCCTCCCGCAGGGCGAGCTTTTCCAGCAGCTTTTCCTCCATGCCGTCCGTGCAGAGGACGTCTTCAAGGGAAAAGCCCTCCTCGCCAGTCTGCCGCTGGATCGATTCGGCGGCGCTGGTGGCCGTCTCGGCGCTGGCGATCTCCTCGGGAGACAGCCCCATAGCCTCCGACAGCTCGGATACCGTCGGCTCGCGGCCGAAGTCGCCGGTCAGGCGCTCGCGCGTTTTTTTGATGGCAGCCGCGCGCTCCTTGATGCTGCGGCTGACCTTGACGGCGCCGTCGTCGCGCAGGAAGCGGCGGATCTCCCCTGCGATCTTCGGCACGGCGTAGGTGGAAAACTGCGTGCCGTAGGCCGTGTCAAAGCCCTCGACGGCCTTGAGAAAGCCGACGCAGCCCAGCTGGAACAGATCGTCCGGCTCCACGCCGCGGCCGAAATACCGCCGCGCGATCGACCAGATCAGGCCGGTATTCTCCGTCACGAGCCGCTCCGTGGCCGTCCGGTCGCCCTGCTGAGCCTGCGTGATGAGCGTGATCGTCTCGCTCAAGCGTTCTTCCCCCGCTGCACGATCTTCCGTTTCATATGTACCGTCGTCCCCCGCCCCGGCTTCGACGTGACCTGCAGCGAGGTCATGAAGCTCTCCATGATCGTAAAGCCCATGCCGCTGCGCTCGGGGCCGCCGGTCGTGAACATGGGCGTGCGGGCCTTTTCGATGTCCTCCATCCCGCAGCCCTTGTCGCGCACAACGACGTCGAGGACGCTGTCCGGCAGGATGCGGCAGCGGATGGTCACGAGGCCGATCGTATCGCGGTAGGCGTGGACGATGCAGTTGGTGACCGCCTCGGAGACGGCGGTCTTGATATCGTTCAGCTCCTCGAGATTCGGGTCGAGCTGCGCGGCAAAGCAGGCGACGGCCGCGCGGGCAAAGGCCTCGTTGGCGGACCGGCTGGGGAAGGTCAGCGTCATTTCATTTTCAGCTTTCATGGACCAGACTCCTTTCATCTTCCAAGGTTGCGATGCGCTCGATCCCGGAGGCCCGGAGCACCTTCATCGGCTGCGGCGGCACACTTCTGAGGATCACCTCGCCGCGCAGCTGCCGCATATGGCGGACGCAGGCGATCACGATGGCGATGCCGCTCGAGTCCATAAACGTGACCTCCCGGAAATCCAGCACGCAGACGCGCGGCAGATAGAGCTCGATTTTGTTGCCGACAACACGCATGATATCCTTCGCGCTGTGATGGTCGATCTCGCCGCGCAGCGCGATGGTCAGCTGCTTGTCCTGCAAAAAGCTTGTGAGATTCATTTGTTCGCCTCCAGATAAAAAATGGACACACAGGAGCATTCCTGTGTGTCCATTATAGAAATCAATCGGTGAAATTCCGGTCGAAACCGTTACCGGCGGAGTCGCTTTTCACTTTCTTCCAGCTGTGCGAGCAGAGCTCTGTTCTTTTCGAGCTTCTCGCGCTGCTCGGCCACGACCTTTTCCGGCGCGCGGGAGACGAAGGCCTCGTTCGAGAGCTTGCCCTCGAACATGGCGATCTGCTTGAGGCAGTTGGCCTTTTCCTTTTCGAGGCGGGCCAGCTCCTTCTCAAAGTCGATCAGCTCCTCCAGCGGGATATAGAGCTTGGCGTCATTCGTGACGACGCAGACCATGTTCTCGTGGCCCTCCGGGTCGTTCTCGCAGATGATGACCTTGTCGGCATACGCCAGACGGCAGATGAAGCCCTCGCCCTGCCGGAAGATCTCGCCCTTGTCGGACACGACATAGAGCGTGCTCTTCTTCGACGGCGGAACGTTCATCTCGGCGCGGCGGTTGCGGATGGAGCGGATGGCGTTCATGACGGACTCCATGTGCGCGGCCTCGGCGCCGAAGTTCAGGCTCTCGTCGTACTTCGGCCAGTCGGCCAGCATGAGGAATTTGCCTTCGTGCGGGATGGCCTGCCAGATCTCTTCCGTGATAAACGGCATGAACGGATGCAGCAGCCGCAGGAACTGGTCGAGCACATAGACCAGGACCTTCTGCGCGGCGAGCTTGCTCTTTTCATTCTCGCCGTAGAGTCTGGCCTTGGTGAGCTCGATATACCAGTCGCAGTAGGTGTCCCAGATGAAGTCATAGACCTTGGCGGAGGCCACGCCAAGCTCGTAGGCGTCCATATTCTCGGTGACTTCTTTGATGAGCGTATTGAGCTTTGACAGGACCCACTTATCCTCGATCTCAAGATCGGCGGCATCGGGCAGGCCGGTCTCTTCCACGGTCAGGTTCATGAGCACATAGCGGCTCGCGTTCCAGATCTTGTTGGCAAAGTTGCGCATGGCTTCGCACTTTTCGACGTAGAAGCGCATGTCGTTGCCGGGCGAGTTGCCGGTGATGAGGTTGAAGCGCAGCGCGTCCGCGCCGTACTTCTCGGCCATCTCCAGGGGGTCAATGCCGTTGCCGAGGGACTTGGACATCTTGCGGCCCTTGTCGTCGCGGACGAGGCCGTGGATGAAGACGGTCTTGAACGGCTCTTTTTTCATCTGCTCCATGCCGGAGACGACCATACGCGCCACCCAGAAGAAGATGATATCATAGCCCGTGACCATGTCGGTCGTCGGGTACCAGTATTTGAGGTCTTCGGAATCGAGATCCGGCCAGCCCAGCGTGGAGAACGGCCACAGGCCGGACGAGAACCAGGTATCGAGCACATCTTCGTCGCGGGTCAGGTGGGTACAGCCGCACTTCTCGCACTTCGTCGGGTCTTCGCGGGAGACGTTGATATGGCCGCATTCGTCGCAGTACCACGCGGGGATCTGATGGCCCCACCAGAGCTGGCGGGAGATGCACCAGTCGTGGACGTTTTCCATCCAGTTGAGGTAGGTCTTCGAGAAGCGCTCGGGGACGAACTTGATCGTGCCGTCCTTGACGACGCGGATGGCTTCCTCGGCCAGGGGCTTCATCTTGACGAACCACTGCGCGGAGATGAGCGGCTCGACATCGTTATGGCAGCGGTAGCAGGTGCCGACGTTGTGGGAATAGGGCTCGGTCTTGACCAGATACCCCTGCTCCTCGAGGTCCTTGACGAGGGCCTTGCGGCACTCATAGCGGTCCATGCCGTTGTACTTGCCGCCGTTTTCGTTGATCGTGCCGTTGTCGGCGATGACGCGGATGACGTCGAGGTTGTGGCGCAGGCCGACCTCAAAGTCGTTGGGGTCGTGCGCCGGAGTCATCTTGACCGCGCCGGTGCCGAAGCCGATCTCGCAGTATTCGTCGCCCACGATGGGGATCTCGCGGTTCATGATAGGCAGGATGCAGGTCTTGCCGATGAGGTGCTGGAACTTTTCGTCGTTCGGGTTGACGGCCACGCCGGTATCGCCCATCATGGTCTCCGGGCGGGTCGTGGCGACGACGATGTCGCCGGAACCGTCGGAGAGCGGATAGCGGATATACCACAGGTGGCCGGGCTTGTCGACGTATTCGACCTCGGCGTCGGACAGCGCCGTCAGGCAGTGCGGGCACCAGTTGATGATGCGGCTGCCCTTGTAGATGAGGCCCTTGTCGTACATCTCACAGAAGGCCTCGCGCACGGCTCTGGAGCAGCCCTCATCCATAGTGAAGCGGCTGCGCGACCAGTCGCAGCTGACGCCGAGCTTGCGCTGCTGCTCGACGATGCGGCTGCCGTACTTTTCCTTCCACGCCCAGACGCGCTCGAGGAACTTCTCGCGGCCGAGGTCATAGCGGGTCTTGCCCTCCTTGACGCGCAGCTCCTCTTCGACCTTGATCTGGGTCGCGATGCCGGCATGGTCCGTGCCGGGAAGCCACAGGGCGCTGTAGCCCTCCATGCGCTTGTAGCGCGTCAGGATATCCTGCAGCGTGGAGTCGAGCGCGTGGCCCATGTGGAGCTGGCCGGTGACGTTGGGAGGCGGCATGACGATGGAATACGGCTTCTTGTCAGGGTCCGGATTGGCCTTGAAGCAGTCGTTGTCCATCCACATTTGGTAGATCTGGCCTTCCACCTGTGACGGCTCGTAGGTCTTGGATAATTCTTTCATTGGTTTTCTCCTGTCTTTGAGCAAGATCGCTCTTATTTTTTGATATATGTGACCGGCTTTCCGGTCTTTTCCGTGATAAACGCGCGGAATTCCTCCGCGCTTCCGCCCTGCATGCCTTCCTTATTGACCGCCTGCGCGTGATTTTTGGAAAGCGCGAGGATGAAATAACGCTTTGTCTCGGCAATGGCGAGGATCTGCGCGTACTGCCATCTGGTCTCGGTGACGCCCGTCGTCATGGTATAGCCGTCTTCGTCAAACACAGTCGCAGCGTGCTCCGTGCCGGGAAGCAGCCGGGCTTTGGCGGCTCTGGCATTGAGCCGGTCTTCCAGAAGTCCCGTCACAAGCCCGGTCAGGATCGCGAGCAGCGTCACCGCATCCCGCGCGTCGAAGGGCTCCCTGCTCAGAAGCCCCGCGAGCAACCCGCATGCGCAGAGCAAAAAGGCGATCGCCGTGAAGACGTGTACCCGGCGGCTGCGCTTTTTCCGCACGGTCCGGCGGAGGCCTTTGGCCATTGCCGTAAGCGTATCAAGATCGTAGTCTGTTTCAAACCGGAAGTTCATACGCGCTCCTTTTCAAAAAAATCGCCCCGAGTCCAAAGACTCAGGGCGAAGAAGTTCTCCGTGGTACCACCTGCATTCCCGGAAGGCCGGGCGCTCAAGCCTCTGTAACGGGAGGACCCGGCCGGGCTTACTGCGTTCAGCCCGACAGCTCGGAGGCGACAAAGATCCGCACGCGCAAAGGCTTGCACCGGCCGCCTTCTCTCTGGGGCTGCGTCTTCGGGTCTTACTCCTCTTCTCAGCTTGTGACGATATGGGGATCGGACGCTTACACGTCCTCGATGATGGGCGAGGGCTTTGCCTGCTGCGGGTTGACCAGCGCGCGGAACTTGCTGCGCGACTCGCGGACCTCGCTGAGCGCCTGAGCGATGGCGTCTTCCGTGCGCTTCATGGAGTCGTCGACATAGTCGTTGGTGACCTGACGCAGCTCCTTGATCTTGGCCTGGGCGTTCTTCATGAGATCGTCGGCCTCCTTCTGGGCCTGCAGATAGACCTCTTCGTGCGAGATCATCTGGCGGGCACGCTGCTCGGCCTGCTTGAGAATATTCTCGGCTTCGCGCTTGGCGTTGGTAATGACCTCATTGCGGGATTCGACGATCGTCTTGGCCTGCTTGAGCTCACCGGGAAGCTGGTTGCTGATCTCATCGAGAAGATCGAGGACCTTGTCGCGTTCGAGCACGCACTTGTCTGCGCCGAGCGGAAGGCTCCACGCATCCTGCACCATCTCGTATAACGTTGTCAGGATCTCTTCAATACCGCTTGCCATAAAATTACCTCCTTAGATTTGCTCCATCATGCGAGCCTTGAAGTCCGGGATGATCTCGGCCGGGAGAAAATCACTCACGTCGGCATCATACCGGCCCAGCTCCTTGACAGCGCTGGAGCTCAGGTACATGAACTGGTGCTCGGCAGTCAGGAACATGGTATCAAGTCCGGGATTGAGTTTGTGATTCATGAGCGCCATCTGGAATTCGCGTTCAAAATCAGAAACGGCCCGCAGGCCCTTGATGATAATGGAGCTGCCCTGTTCGCGCGCAAAATCGGCCAGCAGCTTGTCGGAGTGCATGACCTCGACATTGGGGATGCCGGCGGTCACGCGGCGGATCAGATCCACACGCTCTTCCGGCGTGAACATGGGGCTTTTTTCACAGTTGTACATCACACAGACGATCAGCCGGTCAAAGCTCCGGGCGGCCCGGGTGATGATGTTGAGGTGACCGTTCGTGACAGGATCGAAGCTGCCGGGATAGATGGCTGTTTTCATGCGTCCTCCAGACGGTTATCCTCTGCGGAAGATCGTCACCGCGGCTTTGCCGTAGCGGTAATCGCGGTAACGGACAAGGCCCGGGATATGCTCCGGCAGGGCCTTGTCAAAGGGTCTTTCACAGACTATTATACCACTGTTCGTCAAAATGTCAATTTCTGATACGATTTTTAGGGCAGTTTCCAAAAAAACTTCTGCATAAGGCGGGTCCAGAAGGATCAGATCGTACTGCTGGCGGCAGGTTTTCAGCCAGGAACTGTAATCTGCCTGCACGACCGTAGCACGTTCTTCCAGCCTTGTCTTTTTCAGGTTCTCCCGGATGACGGCGATGGGCTCCCTGCCCTTGTCCACAAAGGTGCAGTGCGCCGCGCCGCGGCTGAGCGCCTCGATGCCGAGCTGGCCCGAACCCGCAAACAGGTCGAGCGCGCGCCGTCCCTCCACTTCAAACTGAATGGCGGAGAAAATGCCCTCCTTGACCTGGTCCATGGTCGGGCGGGTATCCATGCCCTTCGGAGCCTTCAGCGGGACGCCTCTGGCGGTTCCTGTGATGACGCGCATGCGGTTCCTCCTTCCTGCGGGTGAAAATGCCGGTAGACGGCCTGCGCGGCCGGGACCGGCAGGACCTGCTCCAGCTCGGCCTGTCCGGCCTGGGAAATGGCCTTGACGGAGCGGAATTTCTTCAGCAGCGCCTGCCGCCGCTTTTCGCCGATGCCGGGGATATCTTCCAGTCCGGAGGCCTTCATGCGGCGCGAGCGGAGCGTGCGCTGGTACGTAATGGCAAAGCGGTGCGTCTCCTCCTGGATGGTGCCGATGAGGGCGAACACAGACGGAACGGCGCTGATGGCGATCTCATCGCCCGCAGCGGTGACGAGCGCTCTGGTGCGGTGGCGGTCATCCTTGACCATGCCGTAGGTCGGGATCGACAGCCCGAGCGTCTGCAGCACGTCCTCCGCGACCCGCGCGTGCTCGATGCCGCCATCGATGAACAGCACGTCCGGGCGCTCTGCGAAGCCCGCATCCTGCTGGACATAGTGCGTCAGCCGCCGCAGCAGGACCTGATACATGGACGCATAGTCGTCCTGATCGGTCAGGCCCTCGACCTTGAAGCGCTTATAGGCCGATTTGAGCGGCTTTCCATCCTGAAAAACGACCATGGAGGCAACAATATCCGTCCCGGCCAGGTTGGAGATGTCGTAGGATTCCATCCGGTGCGGGGTATCCGGCAGGTGGAGCATATCGGCCAGCACGCCGAGCGTGCCGGTGCGGCGCTCCGCCTTGGTGGTGATGCGCTCGGCTTCTTCGCGGGCGTTTTTCCGCGCCAGCTCGACCAGACGGACGTTGTCGCCGCGCTGCGGCATACGGATGAGGACCTTCTTGCCCAGCTCCTGCTGCAGAAGTGCGGAGAACAGCTCCGCGTCCTCCATCTCAAACGGTGTCAGAATGACCTTGGGCGCCGCGCCGCGGACGAGATAAAACTGCTTGACGAGCGACGAGACGGCCTCCTTCGGATCGTCGGCCGTGGCGAGGATCTCGTATTCCTTATCGAGCAGGCTTCCGTTTACATAATGCAGGACTGCAAAACAGGCCCGCGTTTCGTTCTGATAGTAGCCGATGACGTCGGTGTTGGCCATCGTCCCGGACGTGACGAGCTGCTTTTCGCCAAGGGATTCCACGGCCCGCAGCCGGTCGCGCAGCGACGCCGCCAGCTCAAACTGCAGCTTGTCCGCCGCGGTCTCCATCTGCGCGCGCAGCTCGCCCGCCACCTGCTTGTAGTTCCCCTGCAGGATGAGGACGGCCTGCTCCATCCGGGCGTGGTAGTCCTTCTGGCTGCGCGAGAGCTGGCACCAGCCGTCGCAGTTGTTCATGTGGTAGTTCAGGCAGGGACGCTCCTTGCCGAGGTCGCGCGGGAACTGCTTGGAGCAGCCGGGCAGCTTGAGCGTCAGCCGCAGCGTATCGATCACATGCTGCGTCACGAAGCGGCCGCCGAAGGGGCCGAAGTAGCTGGCCTTGTCGCCGGTAATGCGGCTGACCATCTGCATGGTGGGATAGTCCTCCGCCAGATCGACGCGCAGGTACGGGTAGCCCTTGTCGTCCTTCAGGAGGATGTTGTACTTGGGCATGTGCCGCTTGATGAGCGAGCATTCGAGCACGAGCGCCTCAAATTCCGACCGGGCGACGATGGTGTCGAAATGGTCGATCTGCGAGACCATCTTCCGCGTCTTCGGCGTATGGGAGGCCGTATCCTGAAAATACTGGCTGACACGGTTTTTGAGCTTCTTCGCCTTGCCGACGTAGATGACCGTGCCGGTCTTGTCCTGCATCAGGTACACGCCCGGCTCGTAGGGCAGCGAGAGCGCCTTGTCTTTGAGTTCTTCAAATGTCATACGAATAAAAAAAGCGCTGCAGACGCAACGCCGGCAAATCAGATTCAAAGTACATGGACAGGAGGGGCAGCGCCCCTCCTGTCGGTTCCGGATGAAAAATGCTCAGAAAACCTCTTTTACGAGCATATCGGTCAGTGCCTTGACTGCTTCTTCCTCATCGGGGCCCTCAGCAATGATGCTGACGCGCGTGCCCTTGGTGATGCCCATGGACAGAACGCCGAGCAGGCTCTTGGCGTTGATCTTGCGGTCTTCCACCTCGACCCAGATGCTGGACTTGAACTCGTTGGCCTTCTGGATGAAGTAGGTGGCCTGACGGTTATAAAGGCCGGATTCGCACTTTACGATGGATTGCTGCATGTACATAGACGACACTCCTTATATATCATGCTGGGCGTGCCCGATGTACAAGGCTGGGCACTCTCTTTCGTCTTTCTAATTTTAGCAAATTTCATTGAAATGTCAATCATTATTTCATGACACTTCCACTTTCTTCCGCATTCACTTGAATTCCACGATCGTCACGCCAGACTCGCCCTCACCGTAGACGCCGAGGCGGAACGACTTGACGTATTTGCAGCGGCGCAGTTCCTCCTGCACGGCGGAGCGGAGCACGCCGGTGCCCTTGCCGTGGATGATGCGGGCGTTCGGCAGATTTCCCATGTAGGCCGCGTCCAGGAAATTATCCAGGACCGGCAGCGCCTCGTCGACGGCCATGCCGCGGATGTCGAGCTCCGGCTGGGCCGCGGCCTTGAGCTCGCGGACCTTGCCCGCGATGACCTTTTTGGCCGCATTCTGCGTCTCATTTTCGAGCAGATACACCTCGTCGGGCTTCGCCGTCACCTGCATGATCCCGGCGCGCAGCTGGTAGCTGCCGTCCTTGTTGATGGCGAGCACCGATGCCTTCGTGCCGAGCTTCAGCAGCTCCACGGTGTCGCCCACGCGGATGGCGCGGGTCACCTCAGGCCGGGCCTTCTGCTCGCGCTGCGGCTGCAGCTTCTGCTCCGCCTCGTTGAGGCTGCGGCGCATCCCGGCCTGCTTTTCGTTGGAGCCGGGGATGAATGTGCCGTTTTTGGCCTGCTTGCGCAGCTGCTTGAGCTCTTCGTAGACTGCGTCCGCCGCGCGGCGGGCGTCGTCGATGATGAACTGGGCCTCCTTGCGGGCCTGCTGGGCGGCCTTTTCCTTCTCCTGCTTGATCTGGGCGTAGTATTCGTCGGATTTTTCCTTCTGCTTCTCGGTCTCGCGGCGCAGGCGCTCGGCTTCTTCCTTCGCCTTCTCCATCTCCTGCCGCTGCTGGTCGAGCTGGGTCAGAACATCCTCGAAATTCACGTCGTTCTGGCTGACCAGGCTCCGCGCCTGCTCCAGGATGCCGTCGTCCAGCCCCAGGCGCTTGGAGATGGCAAACGCGTTGGACTTGCCGGGCACGCCGATGAGCAGCCGGTAGGTCGGCTGCAGGGTCTCGACGTTGAACTCGCACGAGGCGTTCATGACGCCGCTCGTGCGCATGGCGTAGAGCTTGAGCTCGGCGTAGTGCGTTGTGGCGGCGACGCCGGCGCCGCATTTGCGGCAGAACTCGATGATGGCGATGGCGAGCGCCGCGCCCTCTGCCGGGTCGGTGCCGGCGCAGAGCTCGTCGAAGAGGACGAGACTGTCGCGGTCGCAGACCTTGAGGATCTCCACGATATTCTTTGTATGCGACGAGAAGGTGGAAAGCGACTGCTCGATGGACTGCTCGTCGCCGATGTCGGCGAAGACCTGCTCGTAGACGTTGATGGAGCTGCCGTCGTCGGCAGGGATATGCAGACCGCACTCGGCCATGAGCGTGAGCAGGCCGATGGTCTTGAGCGTGACGGTTTTGCCGCCGGTGTTGGGGCCGGTGATGATGAGCGTGTCAAAATCGCTGCCCAGCCGCACGGAGATCGGGACGACCGTCTTGCCGGTGATGAGCGGATGGCGGGCCCGGATGAGGTTCAGCTGGCCGTCGGTCCGCACCTCCGGGCAGATGGCCCGCATGGCGAACGACAGCCGCGCCCGGGCGAAGATACACTCGAGCTCGAGCAGAACGTCGTAGTCGAGCTTGATCTGCTCGCGGTGGTCGGCTGACTCCGCGGAGAGCTCGGCGAGGATACGCTCGATCTCCTTGCGCTCGGCCATGAACAGCTCGCGCAGCTCGTTGTTGCCGTTGACGGCGGACATGGGCTCAATGAAGTAGGTGCTGCCGGAGGAAGACACGTCATGGACGAGTCCGGGCAGCTGCCCCTTGCACTCGGCCTTGACGGGCACGACGAAGCGGTCGGAGCGGATGGTCACGATCGGCTCCTGCAGGATCTTCGCGTAGGACGGCGAGGTGATGATCTTCTGCAGGGACTCGCGGATCTTCGCGCTCTGCTGGCGGATCTTGCGGCGGATGGAGGCAAGCTCGCTGCTGGCCGCATCCGCGATCTCGTCTTTGGAGAGGATGGAGTTGAAGATGCGTTCTTCGAGGTATTTATTGCTCGTGATCTGCTGAAAATACAGATCAAGGACCGAAGCTTCCTGTACGCCCTCACCCTCGGCATAGCTCTTCGCCTGCCGCGCGGCACGCAGCACGCCGGCGATCCGCAGTAGCTCCTCCGGGCTGAGGCAGCCGCCGCGGTACGCGCGGTCGAGCGACGCGCCGACGTCATACAGCCCGCCGAACGACGGCGAGCCCTTGATCGTGATGCATTTGCAGGCCGCGCTCGTCTCTTCCAGCAGGTGCCGGATCTCATCCGCGTCCGCAGACGGGCGGATGGCCATGCAGCGGTCCTTCGCCGCCTGCGAGGAGGCGTGGTCGGCAAGCAGCGAGAGGACCTTGTCCAGCTCGAGCTTGCTCAGGGATTTTTCATATTGTTCGTTCATAAGCGGTTCCTGTTCTTTCGGCTCCCGTCCGGATCCGGCGGGGCCTTCTATTCAACCAGAAGTGATTTATAAAAGTCGAGGGTGTAAAAGCTGCGCTCGAGCTGGGTCAGCAGATAGCTCTCCGCCGCGTCGCACAGCTCCTTTTCCGCAGCGCCCATGAGCGTGAAGGAAAAGAGCTTCTTATCCGGGCAGGAGACGATGTACCGCATCGCCGCCAGCGACGCCGGAGACAGCGGCATCCGCACCCCGTCGGACGCGCGGCAGCCGGCGCATTCCAGCGTCCCGTCGGCGATGGAAAAGCGGTCCGGGTCTTCCCTGCCGCACACACAGCAGCCGGAAAGCTCCGGCATATAGCCCGCGATGGCGGCCAGCCGCAGCTCCGTCGCGGCCTTGACGAGCCGCGGCGGCTTTTTGAGCTTTGAAAGCGCGTAAAGCGCATTCAGGATCAAAGACAGCAGCGCCGGGCTCGACGCATCCTCCTGCGACAAAACCTCCGCCAGCTGGGCAAAATAGCTCGCAAGCGACAGCAGCAGCAGGTCATTGCGCAGCTCCGGGAACATCTCGATGGCCGTCGCCTCGGTGATGGCCGTGAAGCCGCGCGCGTCGCTGATGGTGAACTCGGCATACGTCAGCAGCTGGCAGGCGCCCTTGAGCTTCGACCGGTTCGAGCGCACGCCGCGGGCCTTGACGGAAAGGAGCCCGTCGTGATCGGTCAGGATCGTCAGGATGCGGTCCGTCTCCTTATATTCGGTTGTCCGGAGGACAAGCCCCCGTGTCGTCAGGTACATAGGCTGCTTCCCGTTTGCTCATAGCGGATGCTGCGCGTCCGGCGTCCTTGTAGAGCAGATACGCCTCCGGCGCGCCGGTCTCGGTAAAAACTTCCCACAAAAATTCTGCTTTCATTGGCTCGCCCTCCTCTGGGATTAGGATGAGCCGGTCGGGCAGACGCTATGCTGGCAGTTTCAGTCTTTGTGATAGCCGAAGTTGGAGATCATGAAGTCGCTGTCGCGCCAGTTTTCCTTGACGCGGACCCAGGTCTGCAGAAAGACCTTCGTGCCCATGAAGCGCTCACAGTCCTTGCGGGCATCGGTGCTGATCTTTTTGAGCATCTGGCCGTTTTTGCCGATGATGATGCCCTTGTGGCTGGCCTTTTCGCAGTAGATCGTCGCGTCGAGGTCGATGATGCCGTCATCCCGCTCGGAGAATTTCGTGATCTCGACCGCGGTCCCATGCGGGATCTCCTTTTCGAGGTTCCAGAGGAGCTTTTCGCGGATGATCTCGGCCATGACCTGCTTTTCCGGCATATCGGTCGAGATCCCTTCCGGGAACATGAACGGCCCTTCCTGCGCAAAGCCCTCGCAGACCTGCATGAGGCTGTCCAGCCCGTCGTGCCACTTGGCGCTGATGGGGATGACGTCCACAAAGTCCATAAGGTCCTTATAGGCCGCGATGACCGGCAGCAGGTTTTCCTTTTCCACCGTGTCGATCTTATTGATGACGAGGATCGCGGGGACGTTCGCCTCCTTGATCTTTTCGATGAGCTCCTGCTCCTGCGGGCCGACGTTGGCGATCGGCTCGACGAGCAGAATGACGGCGTCGACGTCGGCGACCGACTGGTTGACAACGTTCACCATATAGTCGCCGAGCTTCGTGCGCGGGCGGTGGAAGCCCGGGGTGTCAATGAAGACGAGCTGCGTATCGCCGCGGTCGACGATGGCGCAGATGCGGTTGCGGGTGGTCTGAGGCTTATGGGATACGATGGCGATCTTCTCGCCGACGAGCGCGTTGGCAAGCGTGGACTTGCCGACATTCGGCCGCCCGGCGATCGTGATCATCGCGGTTTTGGTTTTCATATCTGTTCTCCTGTGCAAAATTCAAAATACATCTGGTCCTCGGCCAGATTCTCATGTCCGTCATCAATTTCTCCGACCACGCCGCCCATTTTTTCATAAAAGCGCCGTGCGGGCAGATTATGTACATTGCAGCCGCAGAAAAAACTGTCCAGTTTCCGTTCCCGCGCGGCCTGACGCACCTGTGCAAAGATGCGTCGACCCAGGCCCATATGCTGGTACGGCGGCAGCAGGTACAGAGAATTGAGGCAAAAAGAAAAGTCCTTATAGCCACCGTGGCTTGCCGCGCCATAGCTGAAATAGCCTGCACACTGGCCGCCGTCCATGACCAGATATGCCATATAGTCTGTCTGCTCCAGCCTCGCCCGTTCCCGCTGCGTCTGTTCAGCAAGATCATATTCGTCGATCCATGCATCCGGATAGATTCCACGATACGTCGCGTCCCATGCGCTGCGCCGGGTCTCGGCAAGCAACTCCGCATCCGTGACTGCAGCGCGGCGGATAAAAAGAGTCTGCTCCATCATCTCGGCAGTTCGATTTCAGCGAGGATCGCCTCTTCGGCGGCGCGCATCTGCTTTTTCATCGGGCCCTCGTCCACATGGTCGTAGCCCAGCAGGTGCAGGATGGAATGGATGGTGAGATAGCCGACCTCGCGGCGGGCGCTGTGGCCGAACTCGGCCGCCTGCTGCTTGGCCCGCTCGAGGCTGATGGCCATGTCGCCGAGCGGCACGAGGCCGGTATCCGGATCCTTGTAGCTCTCCCACGACGCGGGGAGCTTGCCGGGCGTCAGCTCAAACATCGGGAACGAGAGCACGTCCGTCGCCTTGTCGATCTGGCGGTAGGCCTTGTTGATGGCGCGGATGCCCTCGTCGTCCGTGACGAGCACGTTGATCTCGCAGGGCGTGTCGACGCCCTGCTTGTCCAGCGCGGCGGTGATACATTTGGCGATCTGCTGCTTGAGCGCAAAATCGCTCAGGCTGTGAGCTTCACAGCGGATCACGATACGATGCTTCATTTCAGATTCCTCTTTGTCTGCGGTTTTTGTGTGAACTTCCGGGCATGGTCGTCCGGAAGACGGCTCTTTTCATATTTGTCGTAAGCGGCGACGATGCGCTGCACGAGCACATGGCGGACCACGTCGGCGGGCGTGAGGCGGCAGATCTGGATATCCTCCACGCCGTCGAGCACGCGGATGGCCTCTTTCAGGCCGCTGACCTTGTCGCCCGGCAGGTCGATCTGCGTGATATCGCCGGTAATGACGATCTTCGAGCCGAAGCCCAGGCGGGTCAGGAACATCTTCATCTGCTCGCGCGTGGTGTTCTGCGCCTCATCGAGAATGATAAAGCTGTCGTCGAGCGTCCGGCCGCGCATGTAGGCCAGCGGCGCGACCTCGATGTTGCCCCGCTCGAGATATTTGCCGTAGGTCTCCGGCCCCAGCATGTCGAACAGTGCGTCGTAGAGCGGCCGCAGATACGGGTCGACCTTATTCTGCAGGTCGCCCGGCAGAAAGCCCAGCCGCTCGCCCGCCTCGACGGCCGGGCGGGTCAGGATGATGCGGTTGACCGTCTTGGCGCGGAAGGCCGCCACGGCCTCGGCCACAGCGAGGTAGGTCTTGCCGGTACCGGCGGGGCCGACGCCGATGGTGATGGTATTTTTCTCGATCGCCTTCAGATAGTTCTGCTGGCCGATGGTCTTGGCCTTGACGGGGCGGCCCTTGGCCGTGACGCAGACGACGTCCTTGGCGATCTTGCTGACCTGGTCTTCGTTGCCGGTATTGACGAGGTTGATGAGATAGCGGACCTTCTGCTCGTCGATCTCCTCGCCCTTGGCGGCAAGCGCGAGCAGCGCCTCGATGGCGCGGCAGCCCTTGTCGGCCGCCTCCTCGTCGCCGGAGACCTTGAGCTCGTTGTTGCGGTTGGTGATCCGGACGCCGAAGGCGTCTTCGATCTTCCGGATATTTTCGTCAAAGGAGCCGAAGACGTCGATCAGCTGCTCGACGCGCTCGGCGTTGATGGTTCGTTCTGTCATTCGATCGCTTCCTTCAGGTTTGCCGGCTGCATGCGGGCAATCATTTCTTCACACCGCAGGGTCGCGCACAGCCGGATGCAGCCGTCCGCCGTCTGGATGCGGCAGCGGCTGTCCAGGATCGTTCCGGCGATCATATCGCGCTGCGCCCGGGTCTGGATCTGCCCGAGCAGACTCTGCTGCACGCTTGCTTCCTGCAGAATTTCATCTCTTGTATCATACTCATAAATTCCTGTAATTGCAATCCCCAACGGCAAAGAAAAGCCGCCGGGAAGGGTCAGCCAGTAGGTTTTTGTCTCCTTTTCGCAGGGCTTTTCCGGGATGCCGCCGCCAAAGAGCGTGATCCGCCGCCGCCCGACCAGCAGCGATACGGCGCTGCGTCGGGCGGTTTTTGCCTCCTTGACGCTCCGGTGCTGCGGCAGAACGCAGGTGGCCCTGCGGATGGTCTCGGCGTAGATCTCGGCCCGGGCGGCAGTCACCTGCGTTTTGAAGCCGAAGTCGGTATAGGCCGAGACAAGCAGCTCCCCGGCCGTCACCGCCTGTCCGGGCGCGCAGAGGCAGTTGCCGGCCTCGGCCTGCACGCGCGTGAGAACGCCCGCGCGGGCGGCCACCACGTTGACCGGCGAGCGCCGGTCGAGCACCGGCTCTTTTTCCGGCCGCTCGCGCACGACGACGACCGCGCGCATCCCGCTCTGCTGGACCGTCAGCCACTGGAGCTTCGGGATGCGCAGGAGCATCTGGTTTTTCAGCTCCTGCGGCTTGATGGACGGGCCGTAGGTCCCGAAGCCGACGCCGAGCTCCTGCAGCTCGCGCAGGATCTGCGCCGACGGGACGGTCTCGTTGCCCTCGACAGTGTAGAAAAAGACGAATTTCGGCACGATCACCGCCGCTGCGGCAGCCGCGAGCAGCAAGACCGGCAGCCACAGCCGCCGCTGCAGCCCGCCGAAGATGGCCGGGAAGCCGCCCCGCTCCTCCACATGGCATTCGCATCCGGCGGCGCGGACGAGGCGGGTCACCCGCGCTTCATCGCGCCGCAGGATCCAGATCCCGGCCGTGAAGGCGTCCGGCTTGCCGCAGAAGTGAAACGGGACGCGGGCCTTTGCCAGCCGCTGCAGGCACCATTCCGGGCTCGCGCCGGTCACCTGCAGGCGCGTCACGCCGAGGAAGAACCAGATCACCCGCCACATCCGGTTGTCCCTCCGTCTCCATAGGTCAGGCAGGTGATCCGCCCGGTGATCGTCAGGCGCTCGCGGTGCATGCGCTGGATCTGCAGCGCGTGGCCGGTGACGACGAGGCAGCCGATGTTGAGCCCGACGACGATCCGTTCCTCGTTATATTCCAGGATCCCGGTATGGCGGTCGACCGAGCATTCCTGAAAGCCGTTGACCTCCATGTGCGGCAGGCCTGCGGCGATATCCGCCGGGAGGCCCAGCTTCATGGCCGCGGCGGCCAGATACGAACGCAGTTTCACGGTATCCACCTCTCCCCTTTCTGCGGGCCGCGGGAAACGCACGGCCCTTTGCTCCATTCTTATGCCGGACCGACTAATTCTTTCCTGCCGGGCATAGGATTTCTCCGGGAGGGATGCCGTATGCAAAGACGCCGGGGAAGGATGCTCGCGCAGGGCTTGGGGCTGGTGGCGGCGTTCGGGGTGCTGATCGCGCTGCCGCAGACCGCGGCGGAGGGCGTGCGCAGCGGCCTGACGCTCTGCGGGCAGGTCATTCTGCCGTCGCTGTTTCCGTTTTTTGTCTGCAGCAATCTGTTCGTGCTGCTCGGATTCTCGGCGCGGGTCTCGGCGCGGGTCGGCGGGCTGGCTGCGCGGCTGCTTCGGCTGCCGCCGAACGCGGGGAGCGCGTTCGTGATCGGGATGACGGGCGGCTATCCCGCCGGGGCGCAGGCCGTGGGGCTTCTGTACGAGCGCGGCGAGCTGAGCCGGGATGAGGCGGAGCACGCGCTGGCGGTTTGCAATCAGGCGGGGCCGTCGTTTATTTTTGGCTTCCTGGGCGGCGCGGTCTTTGCGCATCCGGGCGCGGGGGCGCTGCTCTGCGGCGTGCAGCTGCTTGCGGCGGTGCTGACTTGCCGGTTAACGGCAAAGCCGCTGACGGCTGCCCAGCGCGCCCACAGCGCGCCGCAGCGGCAGGCGCAGCCGGACTTTGCCGCGGCGTTTTCCGAATCGGTCCGCCGGGCGGGGATGAGCGCCATCCATGTCTGCATGTTCGTCACGGTCTTTTCCGTGCTGTCGGGGTATCTGCGGCTGGCCGCGGGGGCACATCTTCCGGCGGATGCCGCGCCGCTGGCGCTGGGCGCGCTGGAACTATCGGCCGGGTGCGCGGCGCTGCGGGCGTGTACGCTCGCGCCGGTCTGGAAGCTGTGCATCGCCTCGTTCCTGCTGTCGTTCGGCGGGCTCAGCATTCTCGCGCAGAGCCGGGCCGCCGCGGCGGACGCGGGGCTGGAGGGGCGGCAGCTGCCGGGCTGCAAGATGCTGCAGGGGGCCATCGCCGCCGCGCTGACGCTGCTGCTCGCGCCGCTGGCACAGGCCGGGCGGTGGTGCGCGCCTACTCTGGGAGCCAGCACTATGATGGAGACGGCGGGGCCGGTCATGCTGCTGCTCTCGTCGGTGCTGCTGCTGTATTTTCGCAAAAAGTACCATAGCATTTTGCGTGAGAGTCGTGTATAATGGGGGCATATATGAAAGAAAGGCCGCTATGCCATGCTGTTTCGAAAGAAGATCGACCGATACTGTACTTACTGCCAGTTTGCGGGGAAGATCGACGGGGAGTCGATGGTCTGCCAGTTCTGCGGCGTCGTGCCGAGCGACCATCACTGCCGCCGCTTCCGCTACGACCCCCTGCGCCGCATCCCCGGCCGCCCCGCGGTCAAAAAAGCTGATAACGGGGACGCGGATTATTCGCTGTGAATAGGGACGGATCGTAACCGCTGGCAGAACCTCTCCGCCTCGCTTTGCTCGGCACCTCCCCTTCACAAGGGGAGGCTTTTTTACGCCCGCACCCAAGGCTCCCTTTGTCAAGGGGAGCTGGCCCGAAGGGCCTGAGGGGT